>Ga0207068_1021_pt1 | contig 58395 bp, 54 predicted proteins | sample Alteio_BWMinCont_23_FD_153475 | JGI IMG/M metagenome (GOLD analysis project Ga0207068, IMG submission 153475) | Enriched cells from forest soil in Barre Woods Harvard Forest LTER site, Petersham, Massachusetts, United States -... | ecosystem: Environmental > Terrestrial > Soil > Temperate forest >... | reverse complement strand
AGGGGTATCCTTAAAAGCAATAGGTGCATACTTACTACGGGGATCAAACTTCTGTGACGACAGGAGTTCTGAAACAAAAAACCTCCCTATCCATTCAGATAGGGAGGTCCTGATAAAGTACAAAATACCTTACTCTTTTATAAACTCTGCATTAGCCACAATGTGAACTTCATTGCTTAGTGCAAGAGTCGGCATACCGGCAGCAAGTCCAAAATCAGCACGGTTAACGGTGCCTGTAACTTTCACGCCTGCAATGGTTTTCTTATTCATCAGGTGTTCTCCAATTGCACATTTTGCATCTAAGGTTACATTCTTCGTCACTCCCATCACCGTAAGGTCGCCGTTGAGCTTAAAGTTCTTGCCTTCTACCCTAGTGAATGATTTGCTCTTAAAAGTAAGCTCAGGGAATTTTTCAGCATGAAAGAAATCACTTTTATTCAGATGCTCGTCACGCATTTTATTATCCGTATCAATGCTGTTGATCCTTGCCGAAAATTCAATTTCAGCATCCGAAAGATCTTCTTTTGCATTCGATATCTTTATATCAAAATCTTTAAAAGATCCGTCAATTTCCGATACCATCATATGGGTGATCGCAAAACTGATCTTTGCATGTGCCTTGTCCAATGTCCATGTTGCTGTTTTCTTTGCTGTTGTTGCTTCCATTTTGTTTTTTTGTTTTTTAAAAATTGTATGTTAGAATTATTGTTTAAATAGGACGAATGAAACAGGAGAAATAATTAAAGTCTACGGGCCTTTTGGTCCTTTATACACGTATGCCTCTATTTCCTGCAAATCTACCCATTTCCCCCACCCTATCAAAACCAGCCTTCGACTTCAATCAAGACAAGTAAGTTAACAAACCGAACAGATCTTTTCAGTATCTTGTTGAATTCAAACTCATCTGCTGATTCCAGGATCATTTCTTCTGGCCCCCAATTATGCTGAAAAAGATACTTAAATTTTTCCGTGGTTCACTCCTGGTCAATAAACCGGTCAGATACCTGGTAAAATCATTACATACATTCAGCAATCTAATATTTGCTCACTTTTCAGTTCACTGGCCAGTTTATGGGATTATTCGTTTCTCTTTGCCCAACAAGCAGAATGTAAAAATCTATTCCCGCGGTGACGATTACGTTTCCACCCAGGCCTATTGGAAAGGATATGAAGGTTATGAAGGGCCATCGATCAAACTCTTTTATCATCTCACCCTGCAAACTTCTGTTGTGATCGATATAGGTGCAAACATTGGTTATTATACGCTAATCGGCGCCATGGCAAATAAGCAGGCTCTCATTTATTCATTTGAACCGGTTCCTTCCATTTATCAAAGACTGGTCAAAAATTGTAGTATAAACAACCTGAAAAACACCCGTCTCGTCAACGCTGCGGTAGGAAATTTGGAAGGTTCCATAAAGTTTTACATGCCTTCCGGCAGCAAAATAGCATTAGCCGGCTCCACTAAAAAAGGATGGATCACCAACACCGATGAGATTGAAGTGACATCGGTTACTCTTGACCAATTCAAATCAAGTGAAAAGATCCCAAGAATTGGCCTTATCAAGATCGACTGCGAATTTCATGAAGTAGAGGCTCTGTTGGGAATGAAGGCTCTGCTCCAAACCGACAAACCGATCATCATTATGGAAATTCTATTTCCTGAAGCAGAAGGAATCAAAGGCCATTTTGAAAATGATTATTATCTGGAAATAGAAAGGATAATGCGTGAAAACGGGTATTATTTCTATCTGATTAACGAAAAGGCCCTGATCCGAATGGATAAGCTGGAGTATAACCCCGAAGAAAGGAATTACCTGTTTTCAACTAAAAAATCAACTCAGGTCTATCTTTCGTTTTCAGACATGAACGCCCTTATTGGACAAGTTACGTTCAATGCAGGTTAAGCCTTCTCAGCCTTTGGTACAATAGCCAGCATTTAAAATAAACAAAGGCATCCCCCGCTCTTTTGTGAAACTTCCGGCTTGTTTCACTATTTTGTTTAAATTCTTTTTTTTCGAAAATGCTTTCCAGGGCTGGGCCTGACAGCTCAAGCCCGTATTTTTTATTGATCCTGTCAAGGCCGAACTGCGGCTGCAAGATAAACTGGTCTATGGAAACAAAAATGCAGAGTGATTTGTTTTTGCGATAAAACCGAAGCAGCTCCTGATTATACACATACCAACATTTGTAACCGGTAAGCGGATTGGCGGTGACATCCGGATCAGTCCCTCGACGCAAAAGCGAGTCCACCACCAAATCCGGATTCCGGTAAAGAAAAACATATTTTTTTTCGTATTCCCCAGGGATGGACCGGTCCCATAAATCAAGAAACAAAGATGTACGGGGCTCTTTAAAACCAAAAACATCTTTTTGAGCGAGTCTTGCAACAAACCCGGAAATAACAGCAGGATCAGATTCCCGGATTTCAAAAGCAGGAGGTGTCATTTCCCCGATGATATATCTATGCCCTGTACGTTGCAGGAGCTCTTCATGAAAATGCATCACGGCGGTATCCTCAAAATGCCCGCGTTCATTTCCGGTATTGCCGGGTAAAAGCGATTCCCCCAGGTAAAGACCACAGGTTTGCAGATAGCTCGTAAACATGGAGGTCCCGCTCCTGTGCATACCCGTAATGACGACACATGTTTTTTTCATTGATTCACAAAATTGGGATGAAGGAGGTGGTATTTAGTCTGGCTTTGCAATCTACGAAGTGACAAAGAAATGGGCCTATTAATGCTTTTGGCCTGCTAAGATATATGGATTGGAGTTAGCATCCATGGCATATTGTTCGAAGGTAAATGAATTGCCATCACAGATTAATTGTACCCAGCCGAAATAGTTTTTGCCACCTTTGACAATTCGTACTCCAATAAATCCTCCCGGATAAGTGCTATTGGCAGTCCCGGCCCAATAACCTCCTCCACCTTGCATGCAAACGAATAACTCCTGATGGGGAGACCAAAATGAGCTTCCATTGATTATGGAATTTAAAGTATAGTTGGCATACTGCCCACCGGAAGTATCTCCTACGGAAACACTAGTGTTGCTGTTCAGAGCATATACGCCTGCGTTAAGACAGGTGTAATAGTGTGGTCCATACCACCATCCTCCAGCAGTCAGTGTAAACTGAATATCCATCACCCCATCATGATCCATATCCACCGAATAGGTAGAATCAGGCTGATGATTGATTGTTATGTTCGGCACCAGGACTGAATCCTTAATATTAAAATTAGGTTTAGGTTTAGGTGGAGGGAGCACATTGTTCCTGGTACAGGAAGAGCCCGACAAGAAAAGTATAAGGGTGCAGGTAAGTCCCATTGATCTGAAGATCACTTTTTCCATAACCTCTTCCTTTTGTTTATCGAATTGGACCCATGAATTGCGAGTATGCACCAGAACGGAGCACTGGATCAAAGGTAAGACTAAAATCGTGGTTCTAAAAATGTCTGAAGGAGAAATAGTTAGTGGAACGAGAAATCAAATCCTGAACTGAATCTTGTTCAGCATTCCCTCAAGGAAATGTCGTACCTTAACTTTCTCAAAGGGACTTCCTAAAGATAATCAGGATGGTAAAAAGATTACATTACATTTTTAATGTTCGTCTATTACTGTTTCTATTGTGTTCAGGAGGAATGACCGTAAATGCACAATGGGTAACCATTCCTGATGCTCATTTTGTTACCTATCTGCAATCCGCTATTCCTGCTGCAATGAGTGGGAACCAGATGGATACCACAAGTCCTGGTGTAACCACTACCACACAGCGGATAGATGTAAGCCATAAAATCATCGCAAATCTTTATGGAATTCAATTTTTCTCTTCTCTAAAATATTTGAATTGCCAAAATGATTCGATAGTCACCTTTCCTGCTTTCCCTAACACACTCGATACTTTAGTTTGCGATACCAATAAGATTACTGGATTTACAACGTTCCCTAACTCACTCATGTATCTTACTTGCAGGGATAACCATCTAACGGGTTTACCGGCATTCCCTTCATCCATTTCCTATATCGATTGCCGTTTGAACCATATCAACAGTTTGCCGGCTCTTCCTGCTTCCCTTATTTATCTTGATTGCAGCCAAAACATACAATTCACCCTCCCAACATTACCTCTGAACATGCAGGTTCTGCGTTGTGACTGGAACCAACTCACAGGACTTCCAGCACTTCCGAGCACCCTTCAAACCTTATCGTGTTACGATAATCTGAGTTTATCTGTTATTCCGGCATTGCCTCCGGCGATGACTTATTTGAATTGTGCCGATAATTCCGTTTCTGTTTTACCTGCTTTACCATCGCTCCTGTCTACCCTGCATTGTGAGGGTAATTCTTTATCCAATCTTCCTGCATTACCCAATGCACTTTCCGTTTTATACTGTGATTTTAATAATATACCCAGCCTTCCAGTATTACCTTCTTCACTTACTTATTTATATTGTTCCAATAATATTATTGCTAAAATTCCGGCCCTCCCGGCCTCCCTTTCAACATTAGTTTGTGGAACAAACCATCTTGATAGTCTTCCGGTATTACCAAATGGTTTGACCTATTTAGATTGTATCCACAACAACATACACTGTTTTCCTTACTTTCCCCATAGCATTACAACCATCCGAATAGATCCGAATCCATATGCCTGCCTGCCCGATTTTATTCCGGCCCTGGGGGCTGATACGGTTTCTCATCGGGTTTGCGCACCGAATAATCTTTACAATTGCTCGTTTTCAAATGGAAATGGTATCCAGGTATGGTCAGGCTATGACCATCAGTTAGCCGTCTATCCAAACCCCAGTTCTTCGGGGGTGTTCACCCTTTCTGATGAACAGGTCATTGATTGGGTAAGCATTACCAATGTGGTTGGACAGATTATTGATCAGTACGCACCCCATGTACAAACACTGAATCTGCAAATCGAAAAAAAGGGAATTTATTTTATTACCGTAGGTGTAAATTCCAGGATCACTACCTGTAAAGTAGTGGTGAATTAATAGAATGAAAAGAGTAAATCCTGCCTATTGAATTAAGAATTTCAGCAACGCAAATAAGTTATTAGGCCATCGTAAAATGACTGAGAATAAATACAATACTCTTTTAGTGTTTGATTCTGGGGGAGGAGGTGCTTGCCCTGTTCAATACGAAGCTATTCACAATGGCGACCATTACTATTTTCGTTACAAGCACAGTTGGCTGACTATTGATAAAAATGATGTAACAATCTTTGAAATTCAATTAGCACCTGAGAAATGTGATGATGGCTATTGGTCAGATCAGGAAACAAATGTGTATTTACATCTACTATCAGATGCAATAATTATGGACTCCTTGGAAAATCTGAAACTGCCAACTATTTATGAAGCTACCTCTCATCGATTATATGTGAGAGGAGAACACCCCAAATATATTAACTATACATGTGGGGTTACGCATGAACATATAGGTACCTGTCCATTTGAAATTATAGAAGCGAAAGGCCTGGATGAAAAAAGCAAACAAAGAATTGATAAATACTATGAAGAAATCCGGGACAGACAGAAAAATAAAAACCAATGAAGATGTTGAGAAATAAACACAAATCTATATTTGATTTGAACTCTATATGGATACTGGTATTTTCTTTCCTTTTGAATTCATGCATTATACAATATCCTCATGTAAATAATGCAAAAAGCACATTGGGTACTGTAAGTGGCTATACTTCCGGGAAATCGGGAAGGGGTTAACATATTACCTACTATGTCATCACAACCTAACACCCCTGCTCTATAATCAGCTTCCCTGAGCCAATGAGTTTGTTTTCAGAAACAATCCGATAAACGCAGCTTCCTTAGGTTTGAGTGTATTAATCTATGACTTATGTAATTTATTACTCAGGACCTATAACTATTTCCATTCTCGATGCTATTATTTTTGTTCCTATAAAAGGGAAATATTCAGAACTAAAAAAAGGAGGAGAAATGCTAAAATATAAAATGAAATGGTCAGCTCTATTACTGTTCATTATGGGATTTTACAGATTATCAGGTCAGGAGATCACAACCACGACGGGAGGAAACGCATCGGGCAGTGGTGGCTCGGTAAGCTACACGGTTGGGCAGATTGCCTATTCTACTCAAACAGGAACTACTGGTTCCGCAACGGAGGGAGTACAACAGCCGTTTGAGATTTATATTGTTGCTGGTCTAACAGAGGGAGCAAATATAAGTCTCGTTATGTCCACATACCCCAATCCGGCAAATGAATATGTCATTTTGAAAGTTGAGAATATCCAAACCGAAAAACTGACTTACGTGTTGTATGACCTAAACGGAAAACAGTTGGACATCAAAAATGTGGAAAGTAGTGAAACAACTATTGCTACTAGCCATTTAGCAGTTTCCACCTATTTCCTGAAAGTATTTCAAAATAATAAAGAATTAAAAACATTTAAAATCATAAAAAACTAAAAACCATGAAAAAGATAATTACAATTTTAGCAATACTCCTTGCAGTTAAGGCATTTGCACAAGTACCTCAAAAAATGAGTTATCAGGCTGTTCTCCGAAACAGCGGCAACCAGCTTCTTACCTCCACCACCGTAGGAATGCGCATAAGCATCTTGCAGGGATCAGCAGTCGGTGCAAGCGTTTACACGGAGACACAAACTCCAGTAACCAATGTGAATGGTTTAGTTACCGTGGAAATTGGTAGCGGTACTGTTGTAACAGGAGTTTTTTCATCCATTAACTGGGCAACCGGACTCTTTTTCATAAAGACAGAAATTGATCCTTCCGGTGGAACAGCTTATTCGATTACCGGTGCAACCCAATTAATCAGTGTTCCGTATGCGCTTTATGCAAACACCAGCGGTAATATTGGGGCGACCGGAGCAACGGGCGCCACTGGAGCAACCGGAGCAACGGGCCCGGCAGGGTCTATTCAAGCATCCCAGTTTGTTCAGTTAGGGGTTCAGCCATTCGTAATTGGTGCTGGTCAGCCTTTCACTTATTCAACGGCTGTGGCTACTTCTCTTAATGTTACATCGTCAACGGCTTTATACAACCCTCCATATATAACCAGTGGCACTGTCTTCACTTTAGTAAATATTGGAACATACGAAGTGAATTACCAGATGAACTATCCTACAGACGGCGGAGTTGTATTATACCTGGGTACCACCCTTCCTGGAATGGTGGCATTGCCCTATACCATGCTTGGCAAATCAACTGATGGTTCCGTGAGTGGAAGTGTGATTATACAAACTACCGCGGCTAATTCATTTTTAAGCGTAAATGCAGCTGCAGGTAACAGCGTTGGAATTAGTATTCCGCCAAATTCCAGCACAACCAATCAAAGTGCGACCACGGTATCTATTAAGCAGATCAATTAAAGGAAATCAAACATCCGAACGCATCTACTCTATCACCAGCTTCCCGGAGCCAATAAGTTTGTTTTCGGAAAGAACCCGATAGAAGTAGATGCCTTTGGCTTCGGCAGACAGATCGACTTTTTGTTCGTTTTGATTCAGCGCCGTCCGGCTCACCAGTTTTCCATATATATCAAAGACGGTCACCTCTCCTTTAACCATCGATTCAGACAATGAGAACCAGACCATTCCAGTGCCGGGATTTGGATATACCTTGATCGCAGAGGCAAACGATTTCTCCTGGACGGAAGCAAGTATTCCCGGTTTCACCACGTTGACCGTAGTATGGGTGCCAGCCGTCCAGTTGCCCAGCCGCGCAACAGTTAAGCTGTCGCATTGAGTAGAACTACATCCAATGCTGTCGCGCATAGTCAAACAAATATTCATCAAGCCTGGACCAGCATAGGTATGCGAAGGGGTGGCGGTAGTATCGTGCGGGGAGCCATCGCCCCAATTCCAATCGTAATGGAGACTTCCGGTACCGGAAGCATAATTTGTGGCCGTATAATTTCCCGGGTGTGTAGAATCTGGTCTCAACACAAAATGTGCTGAACACGATGGAGAAAAAGGCCAGCTGGCAACACAGGTGCTGTCAAGTGGCATAAATGCAACCAGACCGTAGTTAATATTCGTGTAGCCATCATATATGACTGTTCGAGTGGAGGTTGAGTCGGGAGTGCACCAATAATTGTGGGTAGCGTTTATGTTTCCGGGGGCTGTATATTTCAAATCGTAGGTTGAATTATTACATATTTTATTGCAGCTAATATAACTGCCGGAGTTTCTAAGATCTATTCCAATAGTATGGTCTTCAATTGTGTTTTTTGTGATGGTAAAAGACTCCGACACATTCGCTATACCGGTGGTTCCATGTCGAATAGTGTTTCCTGTAACCACTGAACCACCCCATCCGACATTATCCATAACATTTGTAGTGTTATATTCGATATCATTTTCCAGAATCACTGAAATGGCAGCATCGACACCTATTCCATTGTATTTAATATAGCAATGTAAAATCGAATCTCCATTTGCAGAAATGCCTGTTACAGAATTTGAATCAATGATTGAGTTCATCAACTTATTTTCACTAGCACTATAAAACCCTGTTTGGTTATGAGTAATGGTGGTGTGATCAATGGTTATGTAGGAGCCCGAAATTCCGGTTTGATTTGAAACAAATGTGTTATTATTTGCCCTGCTGGAAAAATAACCTGCGTATAACCCAAGTACATTGTTTGAGAATGTACTATTACTCACTAAGGCTGAAGTCAATGCTGCGTTAAGATTTGCACCACAGGTCTGATTGTTTCTAAAATCAGAAGAATCAATAAGGAGAAGTCCTGTATTTGATAAGGTGTTGTCGACAAAATAAACTCCGTTTTGATTTGAATTAAATTCAGAGTTTCGAACTATTAATGAATCTGCAAGGGTTGAATTGACACCCTTATTGGCATATCTAAAATCACAATAGTTAAATCGGGATATCATAGAGCCCCCATTCAGATAAACTGCATCCCAAATTCCGGGAGCAGGAGAAGTAGAATTACTGGTAAAAGAAATGGAATCTGTTTTATTCCCCAGCGCAATCATTCTGGCCTGCCGGAGTTCTATTCGAATTTGATTTGCGAATTTAACAGTGACGCCAGGCTGTATGGTCAACGTAACTCCCGGGAATACCACAATAGTATCTGTAACAATATAAGGGCTGTTTACCTTGCTCCAAGTAGTATTCGAATATATCCCTCCACTAACATTTGTTTGACCATACGTGAACGAAACAATCACCAAAAGGAACCCAGTCAGGCAGAGGAAGGTTTTAGAATGTTTCATTTTGTATGTTATAAGAATTTTGTCTGTTAAAGGTAATCAAATTAACCCGGGAAGTCTCCAGGCAGGTCCATCACCCACCCGAATCCTTAAGTTAGATCACCAAACTCAAAGTTAATTCCTGACCAGTTTAAGAAAAGTACTGCCCGTTTTGTTTCGGACCTCGATAAAATACATGCCATTGACCAAGGCAGAGATATCCACCTCTTTCTCCTGTTCCCCTGGTTGTATTTTGCCCAAAGACAGGACCTCCATGACCTGACGGCCGGAAACATCTCGGATACAAATTTCAAACTCATCGGTCTGGGTTACCTCCATCCTGAAAGTGATTCGGCTTCCGGACGGGTTGGGGTATAGCATAAGAGAGGTGAGCGTCTTCAATTCCTGAATTCCTGTGCAGATTTCATTTAAACTACAGGTATCAGTAACACTCAGGCAGGAATTATGCAGTGCCTCCTGCCAGGCGCAGGAGTCGTAATACACTTTATTGGCATGATCGAAACAGGTGAGGAAACGAACAAACTGATGCTGTTTTCCCTGACAATTCTGAAAAAAGGGATTTCCTCCGTCCTGAAAAGTGGTAAATGGATAAATGTTATCAACGAGGTTGCCAAGACTTTCGACCCACAACAAAGGCGGCCCCGAAACTGCATGATTACTCAGATAAAAAGCTTTGCGATTCCCGGCCTGTATATGCATATTGAGAATGGAATCAACCTGATAAACCCCAGAAGTATAATAGCCAGAATAGGGAAAACGAATGGTAAGGGTATCACCCACCCCCATAGAAAAATTGTAAAGCAGAATTTCCGGATCAAAGAGATTATCCATAAAAAATATTTTACGGGACGAAGTATCTTCCCGCATATATCCATAAAGGCAATCGTTCCGCAGGGATAGTAATTTCTTGTACGTCTTTCCGGCAATCAAGGTATCATTCGTAGTGTATCTTTCATATTCATCATAATCAGGATAGTTGCAGGAAGAGATGGCCGGACGGTGAGGTGGAGGAGAGACCGGAAGAAAATTCGAAGTCATATACCTCCAGTTATTCAGGGAATCAAGCATAGGATGGTATTGTTGAGCATAACCTTTCAGGCAAGAGACGATCAGGCAAATTAAAATCAGGTAGATTTTTCTCATGAGAATATGGTTAGCAGACATTGAACGGGTTCCTATCAATTAAGAACATGAAATATACTAATATACTGTATTTTGTAATACAAACCAATGCCGAGCATACTTATCCCATCACCAGCTTACCGGCAAGTAAGGAATATTCCTCCTTTCGGACCTGGCAGGATATTTGATATACACATTCACATGGACATTTCAACAAAACATTCAGGATCATTGAGAATCATACGATACTTCCTGTTGGTAGTACTCGTCCTGGCAATTACTTCCTGCTCCTCACAGCGGAAATGTAACGGTAAGAGGGGTATAAAGACACCCATGGGCCTGATGTGAGATCAGGTTTTTGCCCTCTCCATCCTTTCACCTTACCGGTGAGGAGATGGGTTTTCAATCTATTCATTCTGGCATAAGTCTAAAGTCAAAAAGTTCTGATCATAAATCAGCGCTTATATACCTTCCTGCTCCCAATAAACGGGCTAAATTGCTCCCTCAAATCCACACTTGACCCTTCAACAATTTTAGTTTCAGGAGGGTGAATATTAAACTTACTTGAAACGTAATTCAATACTCTCTTACGTGCACCTAAATCCAGGTCCTTTAATGCATAGTATACCTTACTGATTGCAATAATTTCAGGGTCTTCCGTTTTGTTCTCTTTTTCCATAATACGATAATCTCACTCATCCTTTATTGATGTAAGAAATATACGCATTATGTACATTTTTAGTTACCTTAAAACGATAGAAAGGCCTTTTAAACCTACTAAAATCGAATAATAGGACAGGAAAGAATTGGATTTAACTGATGTAAGATATTAATTCAATATTTTGCTTACTGGAGAGTCAGGAGGCGGGGATAAAAAGAGTCTCCGGAAATCTATTCTTTAAGGAGTTTCCGACTGGATAAGGAACAACCGAACACCCTATTTCAAGGCATCGGCGTACTGCTTACCCAGATAGTTTGTCCGGAATACAAAATCCGTTTCGGCACAGGAGGTATGACAATGTTGACAAGAACTTATTTTTCCCCTTTCTATCTTAGACGTTTTTACATCCAGAGAGGCAAATTCCCAGTCACCACAATCGGGATTATAGCCCTTTTCCCTTTTGATCATGATCGTAAATAATTCAGTCGCACCCTGCTTTAATACCGAATCCTGAACAAGACCCATTTTCTCTTTAAGAATCATAGTCCCAATAGCGAATCTTGGTTTTTTCTTTCCGGTCATGTCTTCAAACCCTTTTTCATTTATATAAACATTGATGTATTTATTATCATGAATTCCGTCAGCCATTCTTGCACTGGGCGCACAAGCCCCTGCTACCGCACTTAAAATAAATTGGGGTTGGTCATTTACTTTGGAGAATGCTTCCAAATGTTTTGTGGCGTTCAGAAGCTGTTGATCAGTTAAGATAGACTCATGGTCCATCGTTGCGGAGATGAGGCTGAACCCGAAAATAATTGAAATGCCAAGAGCTATCTTTTTCATATGGTAGATTTCTAAAACGAAGGAGTTTCTATTCCAAATTTACCCATTTCCACCACACCCAGCAAAACCAGCCTTCGACTCCGCTCAGGCCAGGACCTCCGACTTTGCTCAGGCCAGGCCCATCGACCCGATGGCTATCGGGATCGCTCAGACCATTAAGTGAACAAACCGAACAAAGGACGCCCTTTGTGTGATAGAATGCTGATTTTTATGATTACTTAAGATAAAAAGGGATTAAACAATTGCTTCTTAAATCATATTTAATCATAAACAACCATAAAAATCTGCGTCCCATCATATTATGCCGTCACTTTAGCAACTTTGTTGTATTAAAATTTAATCGTTTGAATCCACGCCATCCGGAGCGAGAGTGAGTGTGAATATTAGGTCAAGGTGCGGATAACACCACACGGAACCCGATATAGGGTGAGGGACCTGTTTTGCCGCCATATTCATCTTCGGCATTGATCAGGAGATGCTTTTCATCGCTGTTCCATCCCCCTCCTTTGGTACCAGGTTTGCCGGTATTATGCACCACTATCATCTCCGCTACATTTCCACTCATGCAGTAAAGTCCGTAGTCGTTCGGATTGTAGGAATAGATAGGTGCTGTATAGGTTTGCAGTCCGGTGACCAATCCGGCTGTGGTATAAGCCTTACGGAACACATTGGTTTTTCCAGGGGCAATACTATCTACACTGCCAGTATATTTTTTAAGGCAGAAATTGGCCAGGAAATATCCTTTCTTGTTCATGACTTTCTGTCCTCCGTCTTTCTGTTTAACAGAATTCCAGGCGAAGGTGGATTCTTTATTACCTCCCTGAGCTGCATAGATCCATTCCACATCCTGGGGCAAACGAACATGTACAAGGGGATTCACTTTTTCAGCTCCTGCTTTGCGTCCTTCGTCAGTCAGCCAGGCACAATACATCTCCGCACCTTCCCGACTCACATTCACCACCGGATAGTCATCGTAATGGCTGTCTGTAAAATACTTGTCGGTCAGAACTTTCATGCCTTCCAATCCGGTTTCCGTTTCCCACAACTGCCTGGCGGGTTTAGCTTTGAGGTAATCGGCTTTACGACCTTGTATGAGCAGATCGACGAGGAAGGTCCTGTACTCAAGGTTACAAACTTCCGAATTCGCCATCCGGAATGATTGCAACGTCACCATAGTACCGTGATCATTGATGGAGGCCGCCGGAAGCTGGGGGTATTTTCGTTTGTTCATGCGGTAAAGCATATCCACCATCAACAGTTTATTCTTGTTGTTTTCCTTGATCTCCTTTTCGGTAAGGCGTGGAAAAGTACCGGTGGTATCGTCCAAAGCAGGATGTTGGGATGCCGATGATGGCAGAGGACCAGTAATGCCTGGTAGATTACCTACCACACCAGTATCCTGAACAGTGTGAGGAGGGGTTGAAGCATGCGACGGTTCTTTATCACCGAAGGCTTGCATGTTGGTACTGCGTTGATCCTGATTATTTGCTTCCGGAAGTGTTGAAGGTGAAGAAGAGTTAGCTTCCGTTTGAATAGCCTCTTGATGCCGGGAGAAAATTCCGGAAGCGGTAGTCGGAGGTGAAGAATGGATGATCGTGTAAAAAATAATCATGCTGATCATGCCAGTAACGGCAAGAAATGTATAGAGGAAATTGCGTTGGCTTAACATATGTTTAAGTTTTTGAAAAGGTGAAAGCACCGGTTGTTTCGGTTGCATAACCTGGAGCGAAACCGCTTCGAAAAGAGAAGCATTCTTCGGATCTTCCGGATCAAGGTTCAGAAAGGCTTCCTTCATTAAGGAATCGAAGGAATCCGGTGCCTGATGTTTTTGATTATTCATGGTCTGGGGTATCGGAACGGTTTAAAGCAGCACTGACATTTTCCATCAACTGTTTCTTCAGGCGTGCATAGTAGCTCTTCAGCTGGTTTTCCGGTTTGTCGACATACCGGGCAATTTCGCTGTAGGCAATATCCTGTGAACGCATGAGGAGCAAGATGCGCTGCCAGTCTTCCAGCTTGTCGAGCTCTGTTTGCATCACTTCAAGCGGGCGATTGGGTTTAACCTCAGGGCTATCATCCCCCTCGCTGAAATGCATGGAGTCGGTCAATGGTACAGAAGTCATAGTTTCTGCCTGTTTTTTCTCCTTGCGAACATAATCCCTGAGTTGGTTTATGAACACTTTGAATAAAAAACCGGCAAAAGCATCTTCAGTCGTAAAGGAATATTTGGCAATTACATCCGCTGCTTTGTAGATGGATTTGTAAACAAGATCCCATGCATCATCCTCGGGAGTCTCCCATTTCCGGGAAGCATAGGAGAATAATTTCCGGCCATAGAGCTCGTATGCCCGTTTTATTCCCTTGTCCCGGTCAAGCCGGAGGATGTTATATGTATGCTTGTCTGAACCCACTAAGTCGTGCTTTTCTTATATCAACGAAATTTGGTAACAAGATAGTTTAATATCTTGTTTATTAGCGTATTGAGAGGGAGAAGGGAAAGCGGAGAGTCCTCCTTCACTGGCGCTTCAGAGGATAAACGGAGAGCGGGGAGGATTAACGCTTATACTTATGAATAGGATTTCGGCTGGTATGAAAGACAGCGACAATAATCACCTGCTTTTTGTTCTCGTTGACTTTAAATACAATCACATATGGAAATATTTTAAGTAATGCCTCTCTGAAGTCCTTTTTCTTAGCAGGAAACAGAAAAGGATTTTTCTCTAAGAGATCAAGTATCTTACTCACTTCCCGGATAAATGGTTCGGCCAAACCAGCTTTACACTCTTCATACCATTTAACTGAATCGAGGTATTCCTTCTCAGCAACAGGGTGAAATGTAAGCTTGTAACTCATAATTTATTTTTCAGAAGAGCCTGAGCCTTCTTCCCAACCACTGCTCTGCTTCTACCTTTTACTTTGCCAGTTTCAATGTCTTTTACCCGGCGCTGCATTTCGGAAGTAAAGGATTCCGTCCATAGCTCATGTTTTTCTTCGATCTCCTCTTCTACCATCGTGTAGATAGCTTTCACCTTCTTGTCATCGGCGAATCGGATATATTCATATAGTCGTTGACGGATTTGCTCGCTGCTCATGGTCTGTGATTATTAATACACGGCGTTTAGTTTTTCTCCATGCAGGGTGTACCTGACCTTGCTTTTTTATTGCATATCAAAGTTAGTCATTTTTGTTGTTTGGAAAAACTTCGCTTGACCTGGATAACTGTCAAACCAAATACGATTCATTCTATTGCCTTTGTACTGAATCTTGCATATATTTGATATTCATGAAAAGATTACTGGCAATCCTCTCCCTCTCCATTCTTTTAAACTATTCCATGATTGCCGGTGGGGACTCATCCGCTATACGGGTGAGAATCGGAGCTTCGTGTGCGGCTTCTTATTTAAACCTCCTAAACACAAACAGCATCATCTTCAACCCTAAATTGGAAATCTATCTTGGGGAAAGAGCTGCGTTCTTTGCCGGGGTAAGGCTCTTTGATATCCCTCCCCAACTCCAAGCCACTTTGACCGATAATATTCATCTGGGATTTCAGTGCTTTCCCCATGGATCGAAGGAATTGGTGAATTTTTACTTTCAGTTTAGCGCGTATTATGAAGGTTATACTAATGACCAACATTTTACTGATTCATACTATCCTAATATACAGATTCCGGCTACCCTTAGTCATAATTACCATGTATTTGCCCCTGGTACTGCTTTCGGAGCTCTGATCAACCTGCCTAAAGATTTTTTTATCCGTCTGAGTGTCGGGGGTGAAATCCAGTACGCCACAGATAATGGGGTGCCATTGGACAGAGCCTTCAAATATGAATTTTCAGGAGGAGTTGGATATCGTATTACATTACTCAAATGAAAGGAACCAAATTAATTCTTCTTCTTTTTGTCTTCATGGGTGTGCTCTCTTGTAAAAAGAAAGAGTCAACACTCCCTATTCGAACCATTCTCCCTCTACCCTATTTTCCTGTCTATCCAGGTTCCTATTGGGTGTATGTAGGTACTCACAACGATTCGATTTACTCTACAACGAATCCGACTTATATTCTCCATAGCTACCCTTATCAGGGCACCATGACCGATCCAGTTTATGTACCTTTCTTAGATGGAAACCCGATTTATGGTTACGCAACTCCATTTCCTAATATGTATGGAGATCCAAATACCTGGATTCATCAAATATTACTTTCAGATGTTTTGGGATTCAGTTTTCCTCAAGTGAACGTGGATCCTCAATTCCCTCATACTTATAGCAATCTTGTAACTGCTGTCGGCCAAACGGATACGGTCAACGGCATCATTTATTCAAATGTGGTTGTGAACACTCGAAGCGTGACAGGATACAGTCCCTCACCTTGGTCTGTATTGAAAAAGCATTTTGCCAGGGATATTGGACTTATTAAGGTAGAAGGCCTGGATACCAGTTATCATTGGATAACGACTCAGACTCTTGTTCGATATCATATAAATCGTTGATCATTTATACTGCTGATTTCGGATTAAGCCGAAGGAATGGATTAATCCGAAGGAGTCCTTTAGGGCAAATTCATACTTCTTCTTCCTAGGCAGCTCAATCATAAAAAAGGAAAGGCAAGGATACGCTCACAGACAACCAGCGCGACATACCCGCGCCATCGGGGATAAATAATTTAATGTGGCATATATAGTCTAAATGGAATTCCCTTTGGAGGATTTTGGGGAATGCTTTTGTAATACTGATAAACAATTACGGGTTCTATTAATAGAAATAGCATAATCGATAAATAAAAAATCTTTTTCAAACGAGTGTAGTGTTTCAAAAAGATAAAAAAAGGGATTATGGAAAATGCGGTAACTACTGCATAATGAACCTGTGCAAATACCCAATAAAAAGCCAGATACCAACCGACCCAGTCACCAATATTACCATTCTTACTATTTGCCAAATAATCACTTATTTCTATATATATAGCTAATAGTAGAAGACCTATTTGCAAATAAAAGAAGACAGAACTTAATTTGGATTTCATTTTATTTTATGAAATTTTACCAGAGGAGCTCTAGAGTTACCGATAGGTATATTCAAACCTCAAGATCGCTTCCACCTCTTGTTTTTCAACATTCGTATCGACGATTACAGAAAACAACCCATTCTCCAGATAGGTGTAAGATGATTTATATTTAATGGAGTAGATCATGTGGTTAAATTCGAAGATCTCATTCTGACCAGGTATCCTGTCCTCGTAAATTTCACCAGATGGCAATATGGTTTGTTCTCTGACTCCATCCAGTGAATTACCTCTGTAATAATTATAATAAGACACGCTCAGTTTCCTTTTTGCCACGTTGTACAGATCATAGGATTCGATTCTTCCGAGGGTATCATAGTGCAGAACATTACACAATCTGTCTGTTCTGCTCCCACAACTATCACTTGGATGTCCAACATAAATAAAGGCCTCTTTGAGTTTTGTTTTCTGCACAATCCCAATTGGGTTACACATTTCCTGCCCGGAGCAAACTTCAAGAAAAAGAATTAAAAAACAGGTAATCCACCAAAGTTGTTTCACGGCTGTAAATTTATGGTCTCAGCTTCTCAAATCTACCCCATTTCCATCAGCCCTCCAAAACAGAGGAGTGTGAATTATATAACCCTTTAAGAAATTTATGTAATGCCCTCCCTGGAAGGCGAGCTTACTTTTGTTGAATAAGTATGTTTTGAACAATCCGTTAGACCTTGGCAAGTCACAGTTTTATCAAACTAAAAACAATAAAATGAAATTACTCCAAATCGCAGCACTGGCTTTGTCCCCTTTCCTGTTTTCCTGTGGGACAAAAACGACTGCAGAATCAGAACCTAAGGAGCTACCCGCCCCGGCAATTACAATCAGTAAGTCCCCAACAAAGCTTGCACCGTGCCCTGTTACGGAATGGATACTGGATACAACAGCTTCCAGAGTTACTTTTACGATTAAAAACATGGGAATGACGGTGGACGGGAGTTTGGGAGGGATGACAGGATCCTTGCTTTTTGACCCGGAACATCTGGATTGCTCGAAGTTTCAGACATCCGTAAGTGTCAAATCGCTGCACACAGGTATCGGGAAAAGAGACCGGGATCTGATGGCTGAGAATTTTTTTAATGAACCTCTAAACAAGCAAATGTCATTTACGTCTGATAGTCTGAGACAGATAGGAGGTTCTTATAATGCCTATGGAACGCTTACCATTAAGGGAACCTCGCATCATATCGTAATACCCTTCAGCTTTGAACAAAAAGGAGCCGTAGCATTTTTTAAAGGAACATTCAGTCTCGACAGGCTGGATTATGGTGTAGGGAAAGATGGTCCGTTGATGAGTCAGAATGTAGTTGTTTCCATTGAAGTTGTTGGAAAAAAAGCATTGGATGTCATTGCCTGGAATTATCAATAGGAGGTGTGGTACTATAACCTTAAATTATCAAAACCAGCCTTTTCGATAACCGAACATCCGAACACACCTACTCTATCACCAGCTTCCCTGAGCCAATAAGCTTGCTTTCGGAAAGAACTCTGTAGAAGTAAATGCCTTTGGGTTGGGTGGATAGGTTGAGGGTAGTTTGGTCGGAGATTATCTTCACTGATTGAATGGTTTCGCCTAGAGTGTTGAAGAATTCTATAAGGGAGGGCGAAGGGTTATGAAGTGCAATGCTAAATATTCCATTGCTGGGGTTTGGGAAAATAGCAACTTCAGGTCTGACAGATGCCTCATTAATGGAAGCAGTTATTCCACTAAAACAAGAACTGTCAATTGGCATAAATGAAACTAGCCCATAAGATGCATCGACGTATCCATCATAAATCGTTTGCCGGGTAGAAGCAGAGTCTGGAGTACACCAGTAATTGTGGGTAACGGAATTCGTATTATTTGTTCCTAAATATTTCAAATCGTACGAGTTATTACCGCAAATTCGATTGCAGGAAATTGAATCAGCATCAGAAGAAAGGATAATACCTATTCCATTATGCTCAATATAATTTTTCACGATCACAGCTCGATGAGTACTAAAATGAGTAGAGTCTGAAATACCTATTCCATTGGATTTGATCACGCAATTAGTCAAATAAGTCATCCCATCTGAAAACATACGAACCCCTACAATCGTATTCGAATCAATAAAACAATTCCTTACCGTGTCTCCTAAACTAAGGATATTGATTCCTATCTGGTTTTTGCTTATTACGCAATTATTAGGTGCCGTATAATCCATACAGGTTAGTCCAATCTGATTGTATTCGATTCTGGAATTTAATACAGGACCAACGATATATTTTATTCCGGTCTGATTAGAATCAGCTAAGCAGTTGCTCACTACTGAAGGATAATTACCACCTCCTTCTAATCCAACTCCATTATTTAGGAACGTACAATGGTTAACCGTTCCATCTCCCGACAAACCGACCAGCGTATTTTTTAGGAAGGAGCAGGAATCAATATCAATGGTGGAGTAAACAGAGTAAATTCCATATTGGTTGGACATAACATTGGAATTCTTTACAGTCAAGGTATATGGAATAGTATTGGTGCTCAGACCAAAAGCCGCATATTCAAAATTGCAGTAATTGAATCGTGAGATCATATTCCCTGCATTTAGTTGAATACCGCTATAAATTCCCGGGGTGGGAGAACCTGAGTTACTTGTAAATGATATTGGAGCAATACTTGTTCCGAGGGCTATTAACTGAGACTGTCTTACTTCAAGAGGAATATTATCTGCAAATTTTACAGTTACACCCGGTTGTATGGTGAGTATAACTCCAGGAAACACAACTACTGTATCTGTAACTATATAAGGACTATTAGCCAATGTCCAAGTAGTGTTTGAATAAATTCCACCACTTACATTTGTTTGACCAGATGTGGTCAAGCTGATTGACAAAGTGAAACAAATTAGGCAGAAGAATAATCTGGAATGTTTCATCTTGCTTGTTTTTAGGATTTTATACCTTAAAGATAATCAATAAAAAGGGTGAAGCCTCGGGAGATGGCAAAGCGTTAAGAAATTGTCAAATGGACAATTTTAGCTTTGAGCGAGCATGAAGGGCGGGGAAGCCCAAGGGGAAGTGTTCCACATCTTCTCAATCCCATCATCTCTCCAATGGCTCCGATGGCGCGATGTGCCGGGTTGTTAAGTGCGTTTGGGCATCCGTGCCTATTTTAAAATGTTCAACCAGGGCTCTGAAGCAAGTCCTTCTTTAATTTTCTTGCACTTTGAGGGGATTTCTCTTTGTAAAAAAGATAGATATCTCTGACAGAATCTAAAGCCTGGCGAGACCAGATAATTCTCGGCTTTTTCATTACCAGGCTTCTGCTTCCTTCTCAGCTTGATCCTGAGTAAAGGAATTACCCGATTTAATTTGCTGCTCTGCTTTTTTCAGGCGCTCATTATATGCTTTGACCGTTAATCCTTTTCCGCCCGTGGTATATGCTACAATCAATTCATTATCAAGCAGGCGGTTGACTTTCTTTACCAAGGATTCATTCTGAACTGCCAACAGCTTTTGAACGGCATTTAGTTTTTCTCCTTCCAGGTTGTACATGACTTCGTTTTTATTATTGCTTACCAAAGTTAGACATTTTTGTTGGTTGGAAAAATCCGGATAGGCATGGATGCTTTGCCCTGTGACTCATGCAAATGCTACGATCAGTTGGGAGAATCTGCTTTTCAGACACTGAGCGGAGTCGAAGTGCCATCACCATAGTACAAATAAAACAATAGCAGCGGTCCCCGAGCGGAGTTGAGGGGCTGGCTTCGACTTCGCTCAGCCACCCGGGAACTGCACTTTAAAATTAATCTGACATTAGTGGTTTCGACTCCGCTCAACCACCCAAGATTCCAGCTAACCACCTCGTTAATGCTTTGTTCTTTAGCAGTTAGAAACTAAGTCGTATTAAAACTTGATCGTTAGAATCTGCGCCATCGGATTTTGCTCCAAGAGAAATTGTAAGAAAGATCTATAATCGCCCCTACTCATTTATCTTGTACCTTCTGCCTCATAAACTCTTTCGCCGGCATTCCGCTTAGATACAATTCCTCAATAATAGATACCCCATTCCTGATCCTTACATCGAGATAAATATCGGTGGTATCGCGATTTCGGGTTCTATCCCTATAAGCGCCTTCGGTCTTATCCGCATAATTTTCGTTCATATAATATCGCTCAAAAGGGACCTGGATGAATACCTCATTTTTGCCCTTTGAATGAATGGAACCATTATAAACACGTTCAACCTTAGTAGAGATATAATCAGGTGTTTCGGGCTTTGTTTTAGATACATCGGCAAAAAAAGCATAACCCACTGCACTCTTTTTTACTGTTACAAATACATTATCGCCTGCTTCAAACCTGGCTGCTGAGGTATCTTTGAGGATCCGGTTGTTAAAACCATTCAACTCAATATATTTACCACGGAAAGCATCATAAGGGTCAACCGGTTCCGGTCGGAAACGGAACACATTTCCTTCATGCAGCACGGTTTCATACCGGGAGATCATACCATAGGGAATCAGAAGGTATGTGGCCATCACGATGATGAAAAGAATAAGATAGCTTCCTTTTTTCTTATCCATGTTTTTTGATTTTATTGGAAAGCAGAATATTTACTCCCAAAAAGCCTGATCCAACCAGAATAAAAGCAATACCCTTGATGATGAAGTTCATATTGCTGTCGAAAAACCGTTCTATAATAAGCACCGAGATAAGCAGCATCCCGGTGTTAACCAATGAGAGGTAGTTAAGCTTTACGCCGGCTAAGATGTAGTTGATTCCAAACCCAAGTACAAATAGATTAAAGAGGACGGTCACTACATCACCCATCCCGAAATGATAGAGCCCGAGACCCACAAGCACAAGCAAGGGGTACCCCACTACGAAGTAGTTAATAGGGGTATGCATTCTTCGATGGCGATAAATCAAAATAGCGTAAAGTCCTGCAACAAAAACACACAATACGATTTGGATCGTTAAAGGAATCCAGGCATCCAGAGAAGAGTGTTTCCCTTCGTAAAAAACTCCGTGTAGATGTGACCAATTGAAAGAGCGTGTCATGGCAGAAACAGAAATCCCGGCAATAGCTGACGTTTGAAAAGGACGTGACCACATGGTGCTGCCCTGACTGTAGATTCTTTTTCCGGCCAGATAAAGACATGCATAAAGTCCCGCTCTAAGCAGCAATTGCCAACCATGATCTTGTAGGGGTAATGCGTAGTTTGAACTGAAAAGTATAACCAAAGCAAAGGTCCATCCAAGAAGCACTGAGCGGATTTCATGCCCCTCCTTGTGTATGTATTTTGCCAGGTGGGGAATCGCAATTAAAAGCATGGGCCAGAAGATCACCTGATCGTTTCCTGAATAATAATCCCCTGCAACCATCGCCCACCAGCAAATCCCGATCATGTATATAACCGTTACAAATGTTGAACCCGAGAGATAGATGAGTGGAATCCCAAGGAGCATCCAGGTAAAGAGAAAATCTTTGAGTTCACCTCCCAAATTATAAGTTTGACTGATCAATGCAATGGTTGAAGCAATCATCAGAAAAAGAAATCCAGAAGAGCCTTCTGTCCAGGCCATGGAATGTCTTCTTTTGAACATGGCAAACCCGAAGATGCCTTGTGCTATGAGCAAGGGAGCAAAACTCAGAAAGGTTCGGAGCGGGCGGGAAAACTCATCCCAGTTATGTGCGAATAAGAGGATAATACCTCCCCCGATTAGGAGTGAGCCTAATATCGAAGAAACTAAAAAGAGGGTATTATGTCCATTTTTCTTATCATGTTGTTCATAATAAGCCAGTAAGCTGGAGGATGTTTCAGGAGAAATGACTTGTTTCTCGATCAGAACAGGAAGCTCATTTCGGAGCCACCTCACTTCTCTGGAGTCATTCATAGAAAGAGTAGGATTTGATGTATAAACGAAGCAGAGGACTGATTATTGTATGTCGTCAAACTTAACGGGGCTTTTTCCAGCCTGCGTTAAGGTGGTTTTCAGTAAAGTTATTTATTTTGATTTAAAGTATTCGATGGAGGATCTAGATAACACTTAAGTCTTCAGTATTTTCAATCACTTATAATCTACTTCCATAAATCGATGCTCTTTGCCACACATAGGCGCAATCAGTATTTTGGAAGGAGACAAACGGATTGATGATCGTGAGGTAGTAATCGCTTCATCAGCCTTTACATAGTCTCCTGATACAACACCTGCACTCGTAAGCGTTATCGCTACCGGTATCAGATAGCCGAATTCTTTAGGGTGTCCTTCCAACGTTGTATAATGATCAACCGTCTGATGTTTGAAATTGCCATTATTCGCCCCGTACATAAACAATAATTTATCCACATCATTTGTATACAGAATGAGGTCACTCATTCCATCTCTGTTTGGGAGGGTACGCATCCATTCCATTTTTCCGTCACTGGTAATTTTCGTCACGATCAGATCCATATCTACAAATGTATCGCCGGCATTGGCACCTACGAAATAGAAATCGTTCTTCATCTTTACAATCCGTTTGCTTTCCAAACATTTCAATGCATAAGCATGCCCCGCAACCATAATTCCGTTGGCCAAATACAATTTCGAAATGACTTCTTTCGTGAGAAAGCTTTTCCCGGAGAATGTGAATTCATTTTTATCGCTGTTATATAGATAATAGTAAATACCCACTTTAAGACCTTTGCCACTTTGCTCATTTGCAAAAAAACCAGCCACCATATAGGTTCCATCACTATTTAAAATGGATGCTGCTGGCGAATATTCGTAATCCTTCATCATCTCAATCTTTTTCACAGCTGGCACCGTTGTTCCTTTTTTAAGAAAACACAATGCCTTTTCTCCAAGCATGAGCTTTAGATCCGTGATTACATCCATTGAATAAATCAGATTTGCCTTGTTATCTACCTCATAACCATATGTAATCACAGGGTTGCCGGAATATTCTGTCATTAACTTTACACTATACGCCTCTTTCAGTTCTTTCAGATTGATGACAATCATCAGTGCATCTTGCCGTTTTTTTCTAAGTGCCGCTGTTTTGGGTGTGAAAGTGTGAGAAACAGCCAGATAAGTACTGTCAGGTGATAAATATCCATGAGCAAAAACATCGTAATCCACATATTTTGGATATTCAACCTCCGAAATCACCTTTGCTTCTTCCGCTTTCCCATCGGCATGTATCACTTGAGAACCGATCTGGATGCGTTCTCTGTTTCGGTTATAAGTAGCAGCTATCACCACAATCTGCCCTTTAATAAAAAGACATCGGTCATACATATGTTTTCCATTCTTTAATGCAGCAGCCAGATCATAATCCAACTCATGCGACCAAACAAGGGTATAATCAGGAAAAGCATACTTCTCAATATATTCGGTTGGACGTCCGCTGAGGTTTTTCATTTTGATTACATAAACACCACTATTATCTGATCCAATGATGTGTTCCATATCATAACCGATACCCAAATGGAGTGGCTTACTTGAATTGGAGACGTATTGTCCCAGGCTTTTTTCAGTTCCGACACCAAAAAAAAGAATACATACCAATGAAATCTGATTGAAATACTTTTTCATAAACTATTCTGGCATCTATTCGATGGGAACGCGATACCCTAAAGATGGAGGTAACTCCAACAAAACGGGGGCTATTCTTGTTGCTATAATACGAGGTCGTATTTTACGACATTGTATTATAGCTTTAATCATTCAATGCTTTCCAAAATTATTCATTATAATGATATAATAAATAATTTTGCCACAATAATGAAAATAGCAAATCCTGATCATTTTAAGGGTTAACGGAAGGAAATTTCTGAGCTGGAAATCTAAATTAAAGCCTGACCTCAATTCAAATCAACTATATTTTCTGTAACCCCTGCTAAGTGCTGCCTCAGGCTACGTTTGATTATTCTGCTAGCGTGGTAGCCTTCTCTGCCTGAGGCAAATTCGGCAACTAAAAGGCGCTTCGCCCAGCGACACATTCAAGTACTAAGCCAAGCAGGGGCTTTTTGCTACTGAATAACCGAACAACCCTACTCTATCACCAACTTCCCAGAGCCAATAAGTTTGTTTTCAGAAACAACCCGGTAGAAGTAGATGCCTTTGGGTTGGGTATTGAGATCTATTTCTATTGCATTGTCTAGCATAGTTCTCTTGTATATCAGATCTCCAAAGGTGTTATATATTTCAATCACAGATTCCGTCGGATTGTTTCTATCCATCAATAGTTGAAATATCCCGGTAGTTGGATTAGGATAAATAGAAATTGATGATAATGATTTTTGATTTGAGCTAGCAATTCCGGTTAAGAGGCCTGAAATCTTACGAATTTCATTATTTCGTCCATCAGCAACATACAAATCACCGCTCATGTCAAAAGTCACATCCGCTGGCCAATAGAAACGGGCGGCAGAACCAATTCCATTCGTCGTTCCGTGTGTTGTGGATCCGGCAACGGTGGTAACCATACCTGTTGAGGTTTCTATTTTACGAATTTCATTATTCCCGACGTCAGTTACATACAGATTTCCGTTGCCATCATAAGTTATTCCAGTTGGAGTATTAAATCCTGCTGCAAGCCCAGTTCCATCAGCAGAACCGGGTGAAAGATTGCCTGCCAGAGTGGTCACTACTCTCGTTGAAATAACAATTTTCCTGACTTCATTATTTTGAGAATCACTGACATACAAATTACCGCTACTATCCGCAGCTACTCCATACGGGAAATGAAACTGGGCAGCAGACCCTGTTCCATCAGCGGAGCCTTCAGTGTTGGCTGTGCCGGCTAAAGTCGTCACGGCACCCGTTGCGATCACAATCTTTCGAATATTACAATATCCCTGATCAACAACATAGAGATTACCTCTAAGATCCGTCGTTATCCCTGTAGGAACCCAAAAACGTGCAGCCGTGTCCAATCCGTCAGTTGAACCAATTGTAGTAGACCCTGCAAAGGTTGTCATAACACCGGTGGCAATGACAATCTTGCGGATTTGATGGTTCCCTTGATCAGCAATGTAAAGATTCCCGATGCCGTCGGTGGTGATGGATTGCGGACCGAAGCCTCCAGTGTCGCGTAAAACTGTGCTAACCGTTGCTGTAGAAATGTCAATCTTTCTTACATCGTTATTTTCCGTTATAAATAAGTTTCCATTTCGATCGGCTATAATTCCAACTGGATAGTTGAACTTTGCTGCAGAACAGCTTCCATCTACCAAACCTGAAAGAGTATCGCCTGCGAAAGTGGTAACAACTTGTGCCAAGCTCAAACCAGTAATTCCAATCGTCGAAGCGATTAAGGTAAAAAGCTTCTTTTTATAGTTCTGCCTCATATTGCTACTGAATTAAATTAAATATGCTTTCTAGATTTCTCAGCTCTCTCAAATCTAACCCATTTAGACTGCCCCACCAAAATCAGCCTTCGACCCGATAGCTATCGTCCCGATGGCAATCGGGATCGCACAGGACAAGTAAGTGAACAAACCGAACATCCCTACTCTATCACCAGCTTCCCCGAGCCAATGAATTTGTTTTCAGAAATAACCCGATAGAAGTACATGCCTTTGGGTTGGGTGGTTAAATCCATTATGGTTGAAAGATTCCTTAAACTCTCTACCCGGATTCGTTCTCCAAGCATGTTATATATTTCAATTGAATTACCAGTGCTATTTTGTACCTGAACAGAAAATGATCCGGAATTGGGATTAGGAAAAAGGGTAACGAGGTTGCTTTTCGAATATTCATAGATTCCTGTGAGGCAGGTATTGAAATAACATGTATTGTATTGACTATTCATGTATAGGAGTGCTCCATTGACCTTCTGACACAATAAAGTGGGGACACAATAATCAGCTACATTCCAAGCTACAAGGCCAGGATTTAACGGCCCGTATACACTCCCTATTCCCTCGATCCAATACTCAGTCCACCCACTGGAAGTATAGAACCCTTTAGCCTTAAGGCGAGTTCTATATCTCCCGTTTATTAAAACAGAATCCTTAGCGAGAATCTTCAGAATGAAAGGTGCCGGTGGAGAGAAACTGAAATCCATTGGATACACACCGACGGTATCAGAAGGATTTAAACTAAAATCATATAAAAGACGCTCTACGGACGTCGTTAGCTTTATTCCATAGATTCGCTTGTGGGCTGTATCTTGCCTGACAAGCCCTGCGAGCCTCCAGGAGGACGGGGCTAGATTGCTGTCAGAGGAGAGGTAATACTTTTTGTAGGTCAGGGAATTATAAACAGAATCTCCATGAACAAAATATTTAGTCGTATCGACTGACCATACCGTATTACTATCCGGGAATGCAACGTAAGTTTGGGTAAAACCCAATTTTGCAATAAGGAAAAACAAACCGAATAGTCGAATGATTTTATTCATGGTATACCAAATCTACCCCATTTCCACCATCCTGCCAAAACCATAACCGAACAAACTGAACAGAACTTTTCTTAGTGAATTTGTCTTAAATAGTTAAAAAAGAAACGTAGATTTACTGGAATCGCAGAATCCTCCCTTAAATGAAACTGGCGCTTTCCAATCTAATTTTCGTCTGTTTGTTTTTATTTTCAGGGGCTGCCATGAAAGCCGGAACTTTGGATACGATTCCTTCAACTGATTCCACTCGGGTCCAAAAACCAAAAAAGATTAGCCAGCTAAGTATTTACATTCATGGAGGAGGGAACATTCCAAGAGGAGATTATGGAACAAACCGGATTGATGGACGTTATCCAACCCAAATTGTTGGAAGTGCCTTAAAAGGTGGTTACCATTTCGATGTAAGTGGCTTAAATATGGTTTCTAAAAGAATCGGTTGCAATTTCAAATTCGGAGTTGATTTAAATATGTCATCCCCTGTTTATCTTTCACAAGGAGTGAGTCAACCTCTTCATTACGAACTATACCAGTGTTTAGTTGGCCTGACTTTCCTCATGAGACCTTATACTAGTCGGTTCAATCTTAATTTTACAGGACTTCTTGGAGTAGCTGAACTTAATGATAGATATCCATTCGTTTATGTAAATTATGGCGGTCCTAACTTGATATCTGGTAAGGTAATTCCTGGACAAGGATTTGGATTGGCCGGGTATTACGGGGTTGGTTGTAGCTACCGGTTTGGAGATCGTTTTTGGTTTGTTATGAATGCAGGAGAACTTGTTTCTCGTCTCAATTTTAATAATGCTGTAGATGATCGATATGAGCAATATGGATTTGCACAATATGCTCCGACTACTCATTCAATAAACAAGGTGACGCTTACGATGAATACCTTGCTTCTTCAGTTTAATATTGGATTTGGGATAAAGTTGTTCTAACTCAGATAGGGGATTTTTCCCGAGGGCTCGGATGTGCCGGGTTGTTAAGTGTGTTTGAGCATCCGTGCCTATTTTAAAATGTTCAATAAAACTACACACTACAAGGGATTTGCAATCCCTTCATTATCGGTTTACGTTTCCTAGAATCGCCAACAACATGATTTCTGTCATAAGGAGTGGAATGGATTACAAATCCATACTTCTTCTTCTTGGGCAGCTCGATCATTAAAAAAGAAAGGCACGGATACCCTCGCACACAGGCTATCGCTGCATATCCGCGCCATCGGATGAGAAAATGGTGATTCAATCTACCCCACCAGAAGGTTCCAACTGGATAACCGAACGACCGAACACACCTATTGTATCACCAGCTTCCCAGAGCCAATGATTTTGTTTTCGGAAATAACCCGGTAGAAGTAGATGCCTTTGGGTTGAGTGGAGATATCAATTTGCTTAACTATGTCACTTATTATATTGGTATAAACATTTCTTCCAAGGCAGTCATAAATCTCTATGATTTCTCTCCCCATCAATCCGTCAAATGCAAATTGCCCGTTTCCCGGATTGGGAAATAGGACTGGTTTCTTTGTCTTGTCGGCAGTTTCTTCTATTCCTGTTGCACAGATATCATGACTCACGCACGGATGATAACTGGAAATTACTGCCGGAGTATACGTATGAACGAAAGGAGATGAAATGGTTTGGTTGGTAACTCTTGATGTGGATAAATACGTGCTGTCGTAAACAGAACAAAGAGAACCATTGCAACTGGTATTTCCGATAGAATCCGTTTTAATCATACAGATAGCAGTACCATTGCCGGTAAAACCACCAAGAAGAAATCCAGCATCACTTGTTCTCTCAAGGGAGTGCATCATTCCATCGGAATTTGGCAGGTATCCATAATTTCTGACGTACGAAACAACACCATTGCTGTCTGTTTTTATTAAAAATCCATTTGATCCGTGTGTCCCGGGTGCCACAAAAGCACAATAACCACCATAACCTGTTACTAAATAACCTTTATCGGGTGTTTGTAAAACAGCGTATCCACCCTCCTCCACATTATAGGTTGCAAATGTTTTAGTCCATAGTAATTGTCCATTCCGGTCAGTTTTCACAAGATAAATCTGGTTAATGGTTCCACCTGAGCCAAGCGGAACAGACGTTGCACCGGTAATTATAAAACCCCCATCAGTGGTCTCTTTTATAGAATAGCCTCTATCGTCAATCGTACTCCCGTAAGACCTGCTCCACATAAGATTGCCAAGACTATCTGTTCTTACCAGATAGACTTTTATATTATAGGTGATTGAAGTATCAATGTATCCAGTAAAAGCATAACCGTGATCGGTTGTCTGAATAACCGAGCTTCCACTAATTACACTGGGAGTTGCATATGTTTTTTGCCAGGTTATATTCCCCAACGCATCTATTTTCATAAGAAAAGCCCTATTCTGGGTAGTGCCGGTAAGGATATAACCACCCTCCGTTGTCGGTCGAATGGAGTATGCCTCGTCGAAGGTTGTATCGGGGGTAGTCGAATAAGTATAAGCCTTCACCCATTCCGTGTGGCCAAGGCTGTCTGTCTTAACAAGGCAGATATCGGCATCGTTTAAGACATTGTTACTGCCTGCTAGCATGAATCCCTTGTCCTTTGTAACTATTAAATCGTCAGCTCTTAAAAATGTAGGATCATAAAAGTTTCTAGTCCAGATGGTGTCTCCGTTAAGTTTCAGTTTAATTAAAACGGCTCCGTTGGAGTTGGCACCTACAATATAGTTTCCGTCGCTCAATTGATGAGCGGAGAATCCTGTTACTCCTGTTGAAATCGTGCTCCCTGTAATTATCCTCTGAAATGGAACTTGACCTTCAATAAGCTTAAGAAGTAGTATAAAAATGGAAAGGAGAGCTGATTTTTTCATTCTGTCACTAAAGGTGGTGAATTATTTCGGAAGAAAATGAACAAATGAGTTGATGGTCGGTTTCACAGAGCAGATGGTAAGTTTGGAGTGTTATTTGGCATTCACCAAATCCTCTGGAGTTTAGCTTTCGAATCACCGGGGAAGCCCTGGGGGAAACATTCTACAATTCTCCCACTCCCACCATCAACAGCTCAGCTGCAATAACAACAAACTAATTTTTGTATATTTGAAACAATCCGTCTCCAAACACCAGACCGATGCGCATTTACCTCTGTTTGGCCGTCACCCTCTTTTTGATTGGCTTAACGATATCCGGATGTTCCACATTTAAGGACACCTACCTCTATAAGATAATTGGATTGAACCTTCACAACGAGGATAATTCTGGGAGCAAGATTGCAGATGTTTCAACAGCACCTGTTCCCGCAAGAGCTTATGGTATCAGACTTGAATACCTTATTAAGGCTGACGGAACGACAGGTCCCGATCTAGATCCAGATCAGACTAAATTCTCATGTGGAAACAAGGTAACTACCTTCCAGATATATTCCCTTTCCGCCTTCGATTCACTTCATCCGGCCCTTAGTAATCTGAATGATTATTTTTTGTACGGCATCGGTACCAGCGTAATGAAAAATTCCTCCACTATAAACAATGCAATCAATAGCGGAATAATAGGCATCGGCTATACCTGATGGCGCGGATGTGCCGGGTTGCTAAGTGCGTTTGGGCATCCGTGCCTATTTTAAAATGTTCAATAATACTGCACATTACCAGGGATTTTCAATCCCTTCCACTTCAGTATACTTTTACTAGAATCGCAAACAACAAGATTCACTTCAAAAGGCATGGATGGATTACAAATCCATACTCCTTCTTATTGGGCAGTTATAGCATGAGAAAGGGAACGGCACGGATACCCTGGCACACTTGCTTTCGCTGCATATCCGCGCCCTCGGGTTTACTTATTTCAATGATGAGTAATTTAAACACTGGAATCGGAGGTGCTATTGATATAAAGTATGCTCGTAAATATATTGGTGAAAGGAAGTGAAAAGTCCCTGGAATAAATGATCAAACCAGCAGTTCTTGACAACTATTCGAGTATTTTCTTTAGTTCATCAGCCTTCTCTTTACACTCATAACAACCCAAGTCAAACGCTTTCATGTAGCTTCTCCTTGCTCTTTTTATCAAAGCCTTGGCACTAGGTTTATGCCCGCTTGCCAAAAACGTTTTAGCTTGAATTGTGCGTACTTCAGCATCGACAATATAATACCTTTGGTCTAAAGCCTTGTTTTTTGACCATAGATCAAGATAGTAATTGGCTTTTTCTATGTCTCCTTTATCAACGGCTTCTTGAGCGGACTTAGCGAAAGCGTCTGCATTTTCAAACCTCTTTTCAGTTCTGGCAGAGTTTTCTCCTTCCTTAACGATAATAACCTGTGAGTAGAGCTTTGAAAAAGAGAAAAACACGAATAAAAATAAAAATGATTTTTTCATCTATTGGGGACTCAGGTTACGAATATAGTGAAAACGGCAATTCTTCAAGAATAATATTTGACCTACATTTGATTAAAATGAATAATTATGAAATACGAAAAAGCAATTGACTTTCTCTTTGAGAAAAAATATAAGGAAGCAGCTATTGAGATATCTAAATCTGTTAATTGTAACACTCAGGAACAAAAAGAGAAGGTGATAAGCCGAATTGAAAAGCTTATGAGAGAAGACGCAAAGAATCGACCTGCTACAGAACGTGTTATTGATTTCCTTGTTCGATCTATAAATGAAGATATTGAAAGAAATAGATTGTAATTGATTCTGTCAGATTAAGTTTTAACTACTACAATTTAGATATAGGTGTTCAAATTTCAGGTTGCAACCATTCCCTTCCATATTTTGAAATAATATCAGCTTTCAGATGCAAGTGATCTCTATAGTAAACAATTCTTTGCTTGCTGTTGGTTACATGTACTCCAAAATACTCTTCCTTTTCCACCTCTTTAAGTATTTTGTAAGACTCTAAATCCGTATCAACAACCTTGGCGTAATAGCAGTCTTGATTATTAATCTGTGTTCGCCAGATTGAAAATTTAGCATTTTGCCCATACTGCAACTGTTTTCTATCAGAATACGGACAATTCTGCAACCACAAATCCTGGTAGCAAAGTTTATAGACTGGTTATAATTGCAGGAAACGTTATTAAGGCTAATCCAAACCTAGATTTAAGGAATTATTATCAGGTAAAGGCTGTTCTGCATCTGGCAGATTAAAATCGCCCAAGATGGCAAAAACTCCGCCTTGACGGGGTTTTTCCTGAATTCTTAAGAACCTCCACATATAACTGGCAAAATCTCCTATCTTAGTCTTGCGTTCTTTAAAACTCTGTCACCAATTGGTCACCCTAAAAAGAAAAAACCGCTGTAAGTTATTCACTTACAGCGGTTTATTAGAATGATTAAGTAGCCCGTACGGGAATCGAACCCGTGTTACCAGAATGAAAATCTGGTGTCCTAACCCCTAGACGAACGGGCCTTGTAATCTCCCAAAAATGACCGTCTTATATCTTTTTTCGGAGTGCAAATGTATAATTAATTCGGCTTCCTCAAAAAATTATTTTAATTCTCCTTTTAGGGGTCTGATTTATCATTGAATTTCAGGTAGATAGGAGGAGTCTTCCGTTTTGCTCCGTTTGACACAATTTATGAAACAGACTCACGCAGGTCGTAACAGCGTCTGCTTCGAGCGAAGCAGAGTGTATGTCGAGCGTGACAGCGTCTATCACGTGCGTAGCAGCGTATATGTCGAGCGTCACGGCGTGTGTGTCGAGCGAAGCAGAGTGTATCACGTGCGTAGCAACGTATATGTCGAGCGTTACAGAGTGTGTTGCGCTCGAAGTAGAGTGTATGTCGAGCGTAGCAGAGTATGTGTCGAGCGTCACAGAGTGTGTGTCGTGCGTGACAGCGTGTACCACGTGCGTAGTAGAGTGTATATCGAGCGTTATAGCGTGTGTGTCGCGCGAAGCAAAGTATGTGTCGTGCGTAGTAGAGTATATGTCAAGCGTGATAGCGTGTGTGTCGCGCGAAGCAGAGTGTGTGTCGAGCGTAACAGAGTGTACTTCTCCCTTACTCCGGCAATTCCGGCTCCGACTGGAACTTAAATCCTAGTCGCTTGCCAGTTTGTACCTTCATATTGAGACTGGTTTCCAGAATTTCGGAAACACGAAGCTCGCGTACGGCTTCGAAAGGTGGGGTATAGAGGTCAAATTCAAGACAATATAGAATAGAGGCTTCTACTATGGCCCTGGCTGCATCCTTTTCGAGGAGGTTTTTGGAGAAATCGTTATACAGGAAACCGAGCTGTTTCTTGCCTTCAATGAAGTAATGTTTCTCTTGGTTCACGAAGATCCGGCCGATGAGGTAACCCATATCGTTTACCCGGTTGTATTTGAAAGAATCGCTCAGGAAATTATAAATACTTATTTGTCCGCAATACGAACGGAACTCATCCTGCTTGACATACGACGATTTACGAATCTGATGGCTGTTGTCGAACTCGAAGACATTGGTATGCATATGGAAGATCAGGATATCACCGGCAACTTTCAATTCCAGCTCAAACTCTCCCTTATCGGTATAAGTTACTTGAAGACGTTTATCGGCCTTACCAGCTTCTTTTCCCAATTCCGTGGCCACTTCCTTCGCCACCTGTTTCAATTGCTTAAACACCTCCACCGTACGCTCATACACATCCTGCTTCATCGACGACTTGGTCATCAGGAGGCGGAGGATGGATTGTTTGGAGGTTTCTTTAGCCATAAACAGGATTTAATCTCAAAGCTACGAATAATAAATTTTAGAACCGGATCAATAGTCGCACCGACTGTTAATAAGCCAATGCAAAAATCACCCGCTGCTCCGAAGGTTTTCCGGTAACCATACAAATGCCTGGTTTCTTATCCATCTCATTCTGTTTCAATGGAATACAACGGATGGTGGCCTTGGTTTCGTTCTTGATCTTTTCTTCGGTTTCGGGGGTGCCGTCCCAATGGGCATACACAAAACCGCTTTGTTCGTTGATGACCTTTTTGAAGTCATCGTAGGTATCGACCCGGTGTATATTGGCTTCGCGGAAGGTTAAGGCCTTCTTGTACATATTATCCTGGATCTGGGTAAGGAGATGCTCGATCTTGGTTTCGATATCCACCTGCTGGAGGACTTCCTTCTCCTTGGTATCTCTTCTCGACACCTCCACGGTTCCACTCTCCATATCCTTCGGTCCAATGGCAATGCGGATAGGAACTCCTTTGAATTCGTATTCGGCAAACTTCCATCCCGGACGCTGGGTATCACGGTTGTCGTATTTCACCCGGATGCCTTTTTTCGTCAGTGCCTTACGCATCTCCTCTACCCTGGCGTTGATCTTCTCCAGTTCTTCAGGGGTTTTGTAAATCGGCACGATGACCACCTGGAAAGGGGCCAGTTTAGGGGGAAGTACCAGTCCCTGATCATCCGAATGAGCCATGACCAAGGCTCCCATCAAACGGGTGCTGACGCCCCAGGAAGAAGCCCATACAAACTCCTGCTTTCCTTCCTTGGTGGTGAACTTCACATCAAAAGCTTTGGCAAAATTCTGTCCGAGAAAATGGGAAGTGCCTGCCTGCAGGGCTTTCCCATCTTGCATCATGGCCTCTATGCAATAGGTATCGAGGGCTCCGGCAAAACGTTCGTTGGCTGTTTTACGTCCTTTAATAACTGGCAAGGCCATCCAGTTCTCTGCGAAGTCGGCATAGACATCGAGCATACGTTCGGTTTCTTCTACCGCTTCCTGAGAGGTGGCATGGGCAGTATGCCCTTCCTGCCAGAGGAACTCTGCCGTGCGAAGGAATAAACGGGTACGCATTTCCCAGCGGACCACATTCGCCCATTGGTTTATAAGTAAAGGAAGATCACGATAACTCTGGATCCACCCTTTGTAAGTATTCCAGATAATTGTTTCGGAGGTCGGGCGTACGATGAGCTCTTCTGCCAGCTTTGCATCTTCGTCTACAATAATGGTTCCGTCGGGACCGTTTTTAAGTCGGTAGTGGGTCACTACGGCACATTCTTTTGCGAAGCCTTCTACGTGACTGGCTTCTTTGGAGAAGAACGATTTGGGAATGAATAAAGGGAAGTAAGCGTTGCTATGTCCTGTGTCTTTGAACATCTGATCTAATGCCTGCTGCATCTTTTCCCAGATGGAATAACCATAGGGCTTGATCACCATACACCCTTTAACGGCGCTGTGTTCGGCCAGGTCAGCTTTCTGCACCAGGTGGTTATACCACTCCGAATAATTCTCTGCTCTTGTTGCGAATTCTTTGCTCATACAATGTTCATGATATTCTAATAGGTATCTAATCTACCCTTTGCCTTATTGGTATAATAGTTGTAACTTTACTTTGTCTGACGTAGATTCCACAAAGATTGATTTTTTTTCACCGTTGAAGCGGTTTCTACGGACGGAGTAAAAGTAGGAAAGTATTCAGAAGTATTTACAAAGTTGATTAAACCTATTCGAAGTATTTATATCTAATTATCAAAACCCGTTGGTCATGAAAAATCTGCTGAGATTATCGATTGCGCTGCTGGTGTTTGGAACATCCTGCAAACAGGGCCAGAAAACAGCCAGCAACTCATCTAATGATGATGTCTATTACTCGAGCACCGACGCCCCCGCCGATACCCGTAGCCATTCCAATTCCGGAAACAACAACTCCACCGCTGCTCCTGTTGAACAGCAACATGTGGATATGAATACTCCTCCGGCCAACAATAACGGCAGCGTGGCGAATAGTAATCCTCAGAATTATGATGACAGTTATAACTCCGATGATTATTATGATAATGAATATGCTGCACGGATCAAGAGGTTTCATGAGCCTGTAGGTGATTATGGTTATTACGATGATACTTATACGAATTCTTATTACTACACCGGAGATCCCTGGATGTATGGTTCCAGCATTTACATGGGCTACAACTGGTGGGGTCCTTCTTATAATATGTATGCTTACCGTCCTGCTTATATGTGGGGTTACAACCCAGGTTTTTACAACCCCTGGAACCCATACGGATTCAGCATGGGATTTGGCTTCGGATATGGATTCGGTTATAATCCATGGTACGGTGGCGGATACTACGGAATGGGTTACGGAGGATACTGGGGTGGTTACGGTGCCGGTTACTACAACGGGTACTATGCCAACTCCTACGACCATAACGGTTCTTACTACGGCCCACGTTCTTCTACCAATTCATCCGGTCGTGGTGGAGGGGTAAATAATTCCTTCGGTCACCGTCAGGCTATGAATGCTACGGCATCAGGTCGTGGGAATGTCTCTTCCTTCAATGGTTCCACCTCTGCTCACGGAGCTTCCACCTCTGCACGTGGAATGCAGAACCAGAATACCGGTGGACGCAGCAGCTCTGAAGTATATAACAAGAGCGCTTCAGCCGGCATGACTCATATGGAGTCGCACCAGGTTTTTGAAAACAGAAACACTTCCGAAAACATGCGCAGCAACGGCAACAATGCTTCTCACCAGGCGGTTGGACGGAATGCTGAAAACTCCAACGGAGGTCGTAACAACAACAATTATAATAACAGCTCAAGACCTACCAATAACGGCAACTATAATAATCAGAACCGAAATAATTCAAATCGTTCTGAACCTGCTCAACAAAGAAGCCAGCCTGCTCAGCAGCAACATTCTGCTCCTGCTCAAAGAAGTGGTGGTGGTGGTGGCTTCCGGATGGGTGGAGGGTCGTCGGGTAGCGGAGGCGGTGGCGGATCACACAGCAGTGGCGGAGGTGGCCACAGCGGAGGTGGTGGCGGTCACAGTGGCGGAGGACATCGTTAAATCACAAAAAAAACTTATTGGTTATGAAAAATTCAATTTCAACTGCCACAGCACTGTTGCTGTTGGTTGCAGGGAACATCCTTGCCCAAAATGAAACCGATGCCCTGCGCTATTCCCAGCTCAGCTTCGGAGGAACAGCCCGATACGCCGCCATGGGAGGATCGTTCGGAGCCCTGGGAGCTGACTTCAGCACCCTCAGCTCTAACCCCGCCGGACTCGGTGTTTACCGGAGAAGCGAGATCTCCATCACCCCCGGGTTTATGTATCAGGGAACAACCTCTACCTATGCAGGTACTTCCACGGATGATCAGAAAGCTCAATTTAACTTTAACAACATTGGACTGGTATTCGCTCATAACCTCCACCGCGACGGGAAAGAGAACGGGAGTGAATGGAAGTTCGTCCAGTTCGGTATCGGCATGAACCGCCTGGCCAACTATAACAGCCAGACCACTACCACCGGTATCAGCAATGAATCGATCATGGGTATGTTCCAATCCCAGGCCGTCGGTACCATTCCCGGTAACCTCGACAATTTCGGAACAGCCCTTGCCTTTAATACCTACCTCATTGATACCATTCCCGGCTCTGGTGGCACCGGATATACCAAAGCAGTGAACCCGGGCGACCAGGTAAACCAGACTAAGACTGTCAGCACGAGTGGTAGTTACAGTGAGATGGTAATTTCTCTGGGAGGAAACTACGGAGATAAACTCTTCCTCGGCGGTACCCTGGGTATTCCTTATATAACGTATAATGAGAACTCAAGCTATATCGAAGCTTTTGTCCCCGGCAATACCTCCACCTTCAGTTCCATGACCTATAACCAGAACTTGACCACCACGGGTCAGGGTTATAACTTCAAATTCGGAGCCACCTATAAACCTTTCGACTACCTCCGTGTGGGTCTTGCCTTTCATTCCAAAACATGGCTGAGCATGCATGATAACTGGAATGCAGATATGACCTCTACCTTCTCCGGCGCTGACGCCTGGAAAAACAGTAGCGCTACCAGCGGTCCGGGTAATTATGATTATTCCATCACTACACCTGGACGAATCATCGCCAGCGTTGCGGGCATCATCGGAAAAGAAGCCGTCATCAACCTCGATTACGAATCTGTGGATTATTCCCAGGCCCGCCTGAGCAGCGCTGATGCAGGAGTATTTACCGATGCCAACGCAGCTGCTAAAGCCAACTTTACTAGAGCCAGCATCATCCGCTTAGGTGGTGAACTCAAACTAAAACCGCTTGCACTCCGCCTGGGAGCCGCTTATTATCAAAGCCCATATAGCAATACCGGAAACGATGATGCACGTACCAGCATCACCGGCGGCGTTGGTTTCCGTCACAAGAAACTTTTCCTCGATATGGCGTATATCATGACCATGTCGAACTCCAAACAATACCTCTACGACCCAACATTTAACACTACTGGTCCTGCAGTAAACGCTACCACCGTTTCCAGCTTCCTGGTTACTTTTGGGATTAAGCTTTGATTTCATGTATTGGATGCCCTTTGTGTGATGGAACGCAGATTTTTATGATTGATTAAGATTAAATATGATAAAAGACCTAAATCATTTTTGATCATAAAAAATCATAAAAATCTGCGTTCCATCATACCTAGCACGTCCATCAGCTCACAAAAAAAACCCGACTCAAAACGAATCGGGTTTTTTATTAAACTATTTTTTAGATCTATGCTTTCTCAGTCACCACTTTCTCTCCAGTGAGGATTTCTCCATCGACCAGGATACGTCCGCAATGTTCACAAACAATAACCTTTTTGTGCATCCTGATATCCAACTGACGTTGTGGTGGAATCTTATTGAAACATCCTCCGCAAGCATCACGCTGAACAGGAACAACAGCGAGTCCGTTACGGGCATTGGTGCGAACACGTTTGTAGGCGTTCAGCAGACGAGCCTCTATTTTCGATTCTGAAACTTTTGATTTTTTCAGGAGGGCTTCTTCTTCTTTCTGAGTCTCGGAGATGATTTCATCCAGCTCTTCGCGTTTGTGCTGAAGATCTTTTCTTCTTTCTTCGAAAGACTCAGTAGAGTTATCGATGATTTCTTTCTTCGCAGCGATCTGAGCTTTGTATTCCTTGATACGCTTCTCGCTCAATTGGATCTCCAGGTTCTGGAATTCGATTTCTTTGGTGATCGAATCATACTCCCTGTTGTTCCTAACTTTCCCTTGCTGGGCTTCGTATTTCTTGATGGCCGCAGCTGCGTCCTTCATAGCATTCTTCTTTTCATTGATCATCTCTTCCAGGTGATCAATTTCGGTAGTAAAGTTGTTCAGTCTGGTCTCCAGTCCTGCTACTTCATCTTCCAGATCCCGTACTTCCAGCGGGAGTTCTCCTCTAACCGTTTTAATCTTATCAATTTTGGAGTCAATCTGCTGGAGCTCATAAAGTGCTCTTAGCTTTTCCTCTACACTTACTTCGGATTTGTCGTCAGCTTTGGTTTTGCTCATCTTAGAGATAATTTACGGGATTGGTGTTTGTTTCCGATAAATGGATTGCAAAATTAGGGAATTTTTCCCGAATAACCTCAAATATTAATTCTTTCGTAAACTGCTCGCTTTCATAGTGCCCTACATCACTCAGAAGGATTTTTCCATCGGCATCAAAGAACTGGTGATATTTATAATCAGCTGTCACAAAAGCATCTGAACCTGAGGCAATTGCATCATTCAGTAGGAAGCTCCCCGCCCCCCCGCAAACGGAGACTTTGGAGATCTTTTTTCCAGTCAACCTTGTATGCCTTAAACCATGGCTATGAAACGTGGTTTTGAGCAGATTCAGGAAGTCTTTTTCTTCGATGGGTTTTTCCAGCTCCCCGACCATCCCAGAACCGACCTGGGAATGTTCATTTTCAAGCATATATATATCGTATGCGGTTTCTTCATAGGGACTGGCACCCATCAAGGCTGAGACGACTGCTTTTTCCCGGAGGGCCTCAAAAAACACTTCGATCCGCGTTTCTTCTTCCCGGTGCAGCTCTCCTTTTTTTCCTGAAAAAGGATTCGCATCCGGTCCTGCACGGAATGTTCCGATCCCGCTACTGTTAAAGCTGCACTGGTCATATTTACCAATATGCCCGGCTCCGGCATCACACAGAGCCTGTCTTACTTTTTCTGCATGAGTCGTGGGTGCGTAGGTAACCAGCTTGCGGAACAAATTTTTCTTAGGCGAGAGAATCCTCGGATTCTTCAATCCAAGCTTCTGACAGATTTTAGCATTCACGCCCTGGTGAACATTATCCAGATTGGTGTGGATGGCATAAATAGCAATATCATTCCGGATCGCTTTAATGACGGTACGTTCAATATAATTCCTGCCAGTGAGTTTTTTTAACCCGGAGAACACAATGGGATGATGTGCAATAACGAGATTGCATTTCCGTTTGATAGCTTCATCAATGATTTCTTCGGTACTGTCGAGGCAAACAAGAGCTGCCGTAATTTCCCGAGAGGAATCGCCGGTGATTAAGCCTGAGTTGTCGTAAGATTCCTGATAGGCAAGCGGGGCGAGGGTCTCGAGGAAGGTGGTGAGGGCTTTGAGCTGCATGAAAAAAATATTTAATGCGAAGTTATGAAAATAGCCAGTGCAAGTCTCAAACCCCAACAGCCTGTTTTTTTTACCTAATTTTAACCCGATGAACCTCCGCCTTCTGCTGCTCCCTTTTTCATTCCTCTATGGCCTGGTGATGCGTGTACGCAATTTTCTGTACGACAAAGATATTTTCAGCTCCTACTCCCCTTCCCTGCCGGTGATCTGCATCGGAAACCTAAGCGTAGGTGGAACGGGTAAGACTCCCCATACCGAATATCTGATCCGATTGCTGAAAGAAAATCACCGGATCGCTACCCTCAGCCGGGGCTATGGACGAAGGACCAGGGGCTTCCGTTATGTGGAAACGAATTCTCCTGCTTCTGCATGCGGGGATGAACCCCTGCAGTTGAAAAAGAAATTCGGACGAGACGTCATCATCTGTGTGGATGAGGACAGGGAGCATGGGATCCGGAAAATTTTCCATGAACATTCCGATCTGGACCTGATTATCCTGGACGATGCCTTCCAACACCGAAATGTACGTGCCGGACTGAATATCCTCCTCAGCGATTATACCACTCCTTATTATAAGGATCACGTGCTCCCTGCCGGAAACTTGCGGGAGGTGAAGAGCGGGGTCCGAAGAGCCGATGTGGTGATCATCACCAAATGCCCGGCCGGTCTCACCGAAGAGGAGAAAAAGAAGATCAAGGCACTCATTCCGGTCCAAGATGTTTTATTTTCTACCATCTCCTATGCCCTGCCCCGTCAGCTGTCGGATGATCGTGAGCTCCCGTTCCCTGGCCTGCTCTCCGGCATCCTGATGCTTTCCGGAATAGCCAACAACAAACCCCTGAAAGCTTTTCTAGGCGCTCAGACCCGGCAATTGACGTGTCTGGAATTCCCCGACCATCATGATTATACCACTGCCGATATGGATAAATTGATAGCTGGTTTTGAGTCTATGTCAGAAAAAAATAATATTATTGTCACTTCAGAAAAAGATGCGATGCGACTTAAGTCGCCCGAGATTGTGAAATTGATTTCAAAACTCCCTGTTTTTTATGTCCCAATCCATATTGAATTCAGCAAAGACGACCGCGAACGGTTCCACCAAATCATCATCCGATATGTTGACAAAAATAAAAGAGGCGGCGGAATTCATTAAAGGGCATATTGCCGGCTTTCTGCCTGACACAGGTATTGTGCTTGGTACGGGGCTAGGCGGACTGGTAGACGATATTCAGGTTGCTCATTCCCTTCCCTATGAAAGCATCCCGCATTTTCCGGTATCTACCGTAGAAGGTCATACCGGAAAACTTTTCTTCGGAAAGCTGGGAAACAGAAAGGTGATGGCTATGCAGGGCCGCTTTCATTTTTATGAAGGCTATGACATGCAGGAAGTCACATTCCCCATCCGTGTCATGAAATTTCTGGGCATCAAAGAACTTTATCTCTCCAACGCCAGCGGAGGCGTAAACCCCGACTTCGAGATCGGTGATCTGATGATTATCAACGACCATATCAATCATTTTCCTTCCAACCCACTGATCGGGAAAAATATTGCAGAGCTAGGTCCTCGTTTCCCCGACATGAGCGAAGCTTATGATCCGGAGATGATTGGAAAAGCAAAGAAAGTAGCTCATGCCCTGGGCATCCCTGTTCAGGAAGGCGTATACCTCGGCCTCAGTGGACCTACTTTTGAGACTCCTGCTGAGTATAAATACATGCGTGTATTGGGTGCGGATACTGTTGGAATGTCAACAGTACCAGAGGTGATCGTAGCCCGTCACATGGGAATCTCCTGTTTCGCCATCTCTATCATCACCGACCTGGGTGTCCCCGGCAAAATCGTCAAAATCACTCATGAAGAAGTTCAGCATGTGGCTGCCTTGGCAGAGAAAAAGATGACCATGATCCTAAAGGAAATGATGAAATAAAAAAAAAATTTGGATTTAAGGATTTTTGGATTTTGGGATTTAAGGGCCGGGTAGGAAATACAGCGACTCTTCTCTTAGGAAATCCCTAAATCCAAAAATCCTTAAATCCAAAAATTCCTTAGATAAAGCTCAAACTCTTTCCTCCCTTCTCTGCCATCCTCCCTATTCTGACAGCCTGTACCTCTTCCTCTTTCATTACTTGTAAGAATTCTTGTTCAGCCTCCGGATCGAGAGATATTAAGAGTCCACCGCTGGTCTGAGGATCGCAGAGAAGAATAAACTCTGTTCCATCCATCCCGCTGATCTTATCCTTGCAGGCATTATAATTCCGGGTGGTATTATCCGGAAAGATAAACTGATCGGTATAAAATTTCAGTCCTTCGATTAGAGGCAGCGCATTTAATTCAATCTCCGCAGAGCAGGTGTTTTTTCCGACCATCTCCAGCAGATGTCCTGCAAGTCCGAACCCGGTTACATCGGTCATGGCATGCACTCCGGGCATCGATCCGAGCCGGTAACCAGCTGTATTCAGGGCGCACATCACCTCCAGGAGCTTCTCGTAATCACCTTCCTTCAGTAATCCCCTTTTCAATGCAGTCGAAAAAACTCCGGTACCCAAGGGCTTGGTGAGATAGAGCAAGTCTCCCTCCTTCACGGTATCATTGCGTTTGATATTTGTTTTTTTAATAAGACCGGTCACCGATAATCCAAAAATAGGTTCTGCACTGTCGATGCTATGCCCTCCTGCGAGTGGGAATCCTGCTTTGTTACAGACAGAGCGGGCACCATTCATGACTTCCCTGGCAACTAACGGGTCTATCTTCTCCACTGGCCATCCAAGGATCGCCAGGGCCATCACCGGCTTTCCGCCCATGGCATACACATCACTGATGGCATTGGTGGCAGACACCCGGCCGAAATCGAAAGGGTCGTCTACTATAGGAAGGAAGAAATCAGTGGTACTTATAATAGCATCCCCGTTGCCGGTATCGTACACCGCTGCATCATCCCGGCTCCCATAACCGACCAGGAGGTTTTTATCTTCCATGGATTCCCCTCCATGAAGAATCTGTTCGAGGATACCTGGTGCAATCTTGCATCCGCAGCCGGCACCCTTACTAAATTGTGTGAGTCTGATCATTTCTTTCTATTTATGAGTTGCAATTAACTCTGCATTTTTGTCAACATAATCCACCACGCTTGCAGCGGCCTGAGCCGGATCATCTGCTTCCATCACGATTGTCCCGGCAATCACTTTCTCTTTATTGAAATTATAGGCTTTATCATAATACCCCAGGGTCAGATCCGCCACAAAAGCCAGATCGCCCGAATGAAGTGCTTCGATACACTGCTTATAGACCAGTCCCCCGAGTCTTTTCTGGATCCTGGTCACGGCCGCCTCCAGTTCCTCAACAGTAAAGGTTCCATATTCCCGCACCAGTCTTTTGACCCGCTCGTTCTTTGGCACCTCCACACGGATCACGGGCGAGACTTTCATACTGTTCCAGAATCCGTCCGGGATAAATACGCGACCTATACTCTTGCTTTCATCTTCGACCCAGATTCGTCGAGAGAGATCTAATGCCTCCAGCTCAGCAGAAAAAATATTTTCAAAAGCCTCCACTCCCGGCTGGGGTTTCTGTCCGAGTGAGCCGAAAGAAGATCCTTTGTGATGTGCGAGCTGTTCGAGATCGATGACCTGCTCACCGAGTGCCGCAATCTGTTTAAGGATATCTGTTTTCCCACTCCCCGTCTCCCCTCCCAGAATAATCAGCTGATAGGGTTGATCAAAAGTCTTGAGCACCTTCCTCCGGTAAGCTTTATATCCTTTATGAAGGGTCTTAGCTTCCAGCCCTGCGGTGTTCAGAAGCCAGGCGAAACTGGCACTTCGCATTCCTCCTCTCCAGCAATTCACCAATACTTTCCCATCTACAGCCAGAGCCTTAGCCTCTCTGACGAAGCCTGCCATCTTCGGTCCTACAATTTCCAATCCAAGCAATATGGCAGGATCTTTTCCGGCATGTTTGTATTTGGTGCCTACGAGCGCTCTCTCTTCATTGCTGAACAGTGGAATATTATGTGCCCCCGGAAGATGACCTTTTTCAAATTCGGCAGGAGAACGCACATCGATGACCGGAAGCGAACAAGCAGCCAGGAGAAATTCGGAAACAGGTAAGGAAAGAGACATAGGGCAAAGTTACTAATCCCGGAAGATTTTAAACTGCCGGGCTGCTGTCGGACTAATCGTGCATCAACCGGATGATATTCGATGAAGGGATTTCCTATAAGAACTAAATCGCTTTGATAATGACTTTACAATCTGATAATGTATTGGGAGACGAAACACCATTATCCACAGGGCACACAGAGGATATATTTTATTTTTTCTTGGCCTTATTAACATTTCTGTGTTTGTAATTACGAGAATACATGCTTCGGCCAGGGGTGTAAATCAAATAGTTTTGCTAAAACAGTAAGTACAATTTAGCAATTCAGAGATTAATTCAAGGTGGGGCGAAAAGCTAAATCGGGTACTGAAACGCCATCAACGGATGCAAATGCAAAAAAAGAAACCTCTCATCCTTCTGCTCTGCTTAACAATAAGCATCAGGCTTTTGGCCGGTGGCCCTGACAGCACCCAACAATCATCATCTAAAAAACCCATGGAAGCTCCTGAAGTAGGACTTGGTGTGGGTATCATGAGTTATTTCGGAAACGTAGGTGCTTCCAAAAGCTCCGGTGTAGGAAGCTTTACAGATATACGCCCGGCTTATCACCTGAATATAGAAGAACGTCTGGGCAAGTTAATCGCTATAGGATTGAATGTAAGCATGGGGCATCTCTCCGGTAATGACCACAGCCCGACAGATAACCTCAACTTCGAAACCAAAGTAACTCAGGGAGAATTGAACCTGATTTTGCCTTTTGATAACGGACTAATCATGAAGAGAGGAGCCAGCATTGTTCCATATCTGTCGGTTGGCATCGGGTACATGACTTTTCAGCCATTTGGGGATCTTAAAGATGCAAATGGAAATACATACTACTACTGGTCCGATGGAAGCATACGAAATCTACCCGATGGGACGGCAGGAGCAAAGAGACTCAACAGAGATTATACGTATGAAACACAACTGGCCGGTGCACAATCGGCTCTTACCATTCCAATAGGCTTCGGTTTCAAACTCAATTTCACAGACCATCTGAGTGCCCGGTTAAACGCATTCTATGACCTGACCATGACAAACAAAATTGATAATGTAAATACCGGGAAGAACGATGCTTACCTCTACACCTCCGTTTCCATCCATTACCAGTTCGGAAAGAACCCTGATGAAATGGAAACCCCGGAAGAGCATGATAAATGGAAAAACATATTTACCGATGCCGATTCAGACGGTGACGGTGTAAAAGATGCGGATGACGTTTGTCCAGGTACACCTAAAGGAGTAAAAGTAGATGCCCGTGGTTGCCCACTCGACTCAGACGGTGACGGTGTTCCAGACTACCTGGATAAAGAACCGAATACTCCTAAAGGAAATGTAGTGGATGAACATGGGGTGTCGATCGACTATAAAGCTATTGCTGAAAAAGCGCATAACGAAGCCAAAAGAGATTCTCTGGCCAACGCCATGCAGGATTGGCTGGATGCTCATCCTGGAAGAACCGTGATGGATTATATGGATGCTCAGGAAAAGCTACATCACAATGCAGGAGGTGGCAATGGAGCCGTAGTTAAAACACCAACTAGCAAGATTCCATCAGACTTTTCCTCCGTAGATAAAAATAACGACGGGTATATTTCAGTGGCTGAACTGAACCAGGCCATTGATGACTTCTTCAGTGGGTCTTCAGATCTGACCGTCGACAAAATCAATAAGCTCATTGACTTCTTCTTTGAACAGTAGCCTGCAAAAAAATAAAAACGTATGATCAAACAATTCATCCTTCTTCTCAACTTCATCGGTCTGTTCCTGATCCATTGGTACACCGGAAATGTGACCCTCGATGAAAAGGTGCCTGCCTCAGCCAAGGCCGGCGACGAGTTTACGGTCGAAGTAACCATAGATAAAGGAGCTACCGGCGGATTCGCCCGCTTCCAGGATGAACTTCCAGAAGGCTTTACCGCTACTCCGGTTGAATCCAAAGGCGGAGATCCCCGATTCGATGTACAGAAGTTTAAGATCATCTGGACCTCCCTACCTTCCGATCAGCAACTCCACGTCACCTATAAAATTGCCGTTGCCAATTCAGTCCCCACAGGAGATTATACCATCAACAGTAAATTCTCCTTCATCGCCGATAATAACAAACAAGAAGTGACCGGAAGCCATTCCATACATATTGATGGAACCGCAGCAGTGGCCAGCGGAGGAGGAACAGACACAGGAACCGGAACGGGTACTACTACGGGAACGGGAACGGGAACGGGAACCGGTACAGGAACGGATACAGGAACCGGAACGGGTACTACTACAGGAACAGGGACTGGAACTGACACAGGAACCGGAACCGGAGTTGCCACGGGTACCGGAACAGATACAGGAACTGGAACGGGTACTACTACCGGAACTGGAACGGGAACTGGGACTGACGCGACAGCCAGTGAAATCACCATCAAACGGATCGTACCGAATGATATGGTTGACCGGGAGTTTAATGTAGAGATTCACCTCAAGAAAGGCTCCGTATCTGGTTTTGCCAAACTGGAAGATGAGTTACCTGCAGGCTGTTCTGCTGAACCCATCAATACAGCCAATGCCGATTTTAAATTCGAAAAACAAAAGGTGAAGTTTATCTGGGTTTCTATCCCTCCGAGCGATGCAGAGATTGTTGTAAGCTATAAGGTGACACTCGATCCAGCCTTGGTACATGATAATATCATCTTCAACAACGGTAAGTTTGCTTATATCATGAATGATGCTCCTAAAACAGACGACATCCCGATGAACTCTGTAACGGTTAAACCTACCAGTCAGATCGCTTCTTCAGGTGGAGGAACAACAAGCACAGGAGGTGGAACTACAAGTACAGGGGGAGGAACCACTAGCACAGGAGGCGGAACTACAAGTACAGGGGGAGGAACAACCAGCACAGGTGGAGGAACAACCAGCACAGGTGGAGGAACAACCATCCCTACTCCACAGAATGGGGTTGTATTCAAAGTACAGGTCATGGCCCTTCACCGGAATATCGGGGATGACTATTTCAAAACTCTTGGAGTAAATGAGCCGATTGAACATGAAATGCACGAAGGGTATGTCAAATACATCTTAAAGAAGAGTGCTTCTCCGAACTATAAAGATGCCAGAGACTACCGTGAAGGTGTTCGTCCAAAGATCAAGGATGCCTGGGTTACAGCCTACAATAATGGCAAAAGAGTCCTTTGTCAGGATGCGCTGATGGTCAGCAATCAGAAATGGGTTCCTTAATTATCGAAAGAGTCCCTTTATTTCTCAGAAATAAGGGGATTTTTCTGGTAATATTAGCCTAAGAAGTTATATTTGCATTACTTATGCATAGAAGGCTACCTCTTCAAACGATCCTTTTAATGTTTTTGTTCATTGGTTCCCTAGGCGCTAAGCCGGTAACCCTGAACTTATTGGGCTTTGCCAATACACCGCCTGATTCGACTCCCAAAAAACAATCGCCCCCTCCATTCTATGTAAAGCCTATTCTGGGTTTAGGAACCGGGATGATGTCTTATTACGGGAACTATAATGAAAGCCATGTTGCTAATCCCCAATACGGGCGTCTTGGTTACGAGCTTTCCCTCTCCCAGAAGGTTACTCCCAGTCTTCAGTTCGGATTCTATACCCTTTTCGGACAGCTGGCCGCTAACGAACATACCGGGAACGTTTACCTCAATTTTGAGAGCCAGATTCGTTTAGGTGGGTTCCAACTGGAATATAATTTCGATAACTTCTTTAAGAATAAGAACAGGGCTATGAGCCCTTTTGTCTCTATTGGCTTTGAAGCGTTTGAATTTCTCTCTAAAACCGACCTCCATGATGCTGCCGGAAACAATTACTATTACTGGAATGATGGTACCATCCGAAACGTAGTTCAGGGCGGACCGGTTCCTGCGGCCAATTCAGTCATCCTTCAGCGCGACTATACCTACGAAACAGATATCCGCGCTCAGAATGCCAATGGCTTTGGGAAATATCCGGAAAATTCTTTTGCTATTCCCCTGGGTGTCGGTGTATTGTTCCACCTCTCTCCCCGCATGGATATCAAGTTAGGAACGACCTACCATTATACCTTTACAGATTATATTGACGGAGCACCCAAGAGTACACTTAAAGGTTCAGATAAGCTGGATAAATTCTTCATGAGTTCCTTTATGATCCGTTATGATCTGACAAAAGATTATCACGGTGTAGATCCTCATCAATACGATACGGTCGATTTCAAAAGAATGATCATTGCCGATGAAGACAATGACATGGTTCCTGATATCCAGGATTCCTGCCTCGGCACCCCTGCCGGAGTAGTGGTAGATGTAAAAGGATGTCCGCTGGATGGAGATAAAGACGGTGTTCCCGATTATCTCGACAAACAACTCGACACCCCTGCAGGATCCGTGGTAGATAAAAACGGAGTGGCCGTAAGCGACTCTTCCATGTATGATACCTGGGACCGCTTTAGCGATTCAACACTTAAATATGCAGTCCACGTAGTGCTGCCCCCCGGTGGAAAACATTATTATGGAGCTCCGGTATCTCCAGACTATACCATCCTCCTGGGAACGTACAAGAAAGGACTCTCTAACGAGAACATGAATAAATACCTAAGCATTCCCGATATCCGGACCACCAACCTGAGCGATTCAAGCACTGCTTACTCCGCTGGTAAATTTGATGATGCCCTGGAAGCAGACAAACGCAAGCAGCAACTCATCGCTCAAGGTAATCCCGATGCAAGGGTTGTGGTGTTAAGAAACGGAAAATTTGTGGATGCCGATATCTTCGATAAGGAGATGGCAGCCATCGCCGCAAAAGAAGCGAAAGAGAATAAAGAAGGCTCTGACACTAAGGTGAAAGAAACTAAATCAGGCAGCGGAACAAAGAGTAGTACTTATACTGATAATACGATCACCTCCGCACCTGGAGTCGTATTCCGGATCCAGCTTGGAGCCTTTCATCACAAAGTATCTACAAATACATTCGCGGAAGCCGGAAAGGTTATGGAACTTCAGACGGAGGACGGACTGTACAAATATGTAACGGGGTCGTTTACCAATTTCGATGATGCTGCCAAAGCCAAGATTGACATGCTGGGTAAAGGATTCTCCGGAGCCTTTATCGTTGCATACAAAGACGGAAAGAGAGTTCCACTCACCAGTGTAGGCGCTATTCCTGCACCGAAGATGAATCCTAACGATTCAGTCAGTGCTAAAACACCGGCTGTAGATAAAAAGCTCGTGACCTTCAAGGTGCAGATTGGTGCTTTCAAGAATGAACCTCCTGCAGATATCAAAGAGAAATTCAAAACCATACAGGATGTGCAGCAGAGTACAACTTCTGCCGGGCTAACCCGTTATACCGCCGGAAGCTTCCAGACGCTCGCCGAAGCTCAGAACTATAAAAACGAGCTGAAGAAAAAAGGTATTGACGGAGCCTTTGTCGTAGCCTTCTTCAAGAACGATCTCATCAGTGTTCAGGAAGCTCAGGAGTTGCTGAAGCAGCAGTAAAGCTCAATGACGCAAATCTTATTTAATAATCACGTCTTCGACCAATTTCCTGTGCTTGAAACGCCACGAATCAGGCTGCGGGCGTTTGAAATGGCCGACAAGGCACCCATCTTCCGGATTTTCTCCGATCCTGTAGTCCTCCTGCATTTAGGCCGTCAGCCCTTTCTGGTCGAAGCTGAAGCCGCTTTTCTCATCGCTACTATTCATCAGGCTTTCCAGGACAAGGAATGCATCCGCTGGGCCCTGGAGAATAAAGAAGATGGCACCTACATGGGCAGCATCGGTTTCTGGAGGATACTCAAAGAACATCGCCGCTCTGAAATCGGTTATGAGCTCAGTCCCGACTACTGGAAGAAAGGATATATGCACGAGGCACTGAGTCGCATTCTCCGCTATGGGTTTGAGGAAATGAAGCTGCATAGTGTAGAAGCCAATGTCAGCCCTGGAAACTCAGGTTCAGAAGAATTACTCCGAAGAAACGGATTCATTCAGGAAGGATATTTCAAAGAAAATTTTTACGGATCGTTGACTGGAAAAGAAGAGAAAGGTTTTCTGGATACGGTCAGCTTCTCTTTAAGAGCAAGCTAGTTCAGCTTAAACTCTGAAGTAAAATGGAAATGAATCCCCGGATTATTCTCAATGGCATTATTCAAAGCCCAGGCCGACTCTGACAGGTACACCGGGTTCTCGTCTTTATCAAAAGCCACCCGCTGTGAACGAAAACGGGTAAACTCCTCGAAGAACTTAGGATCGTCATAAGTCATCCAGCAGGCTTTATGCAAAGGCAGCGGTGCAAAACGGCAGGAAGCTCCATACTCCTGCAGGAGACGGTACTGGATAACTTCAAACTGCAGCTCCCCCACGGTTCCGATAATCTTCTTATTTCCGGGCTGCTGAACGAAGAGCTGAGCCACCCCTTCATCCGTAAGCTGCTGAATTCCTTTTTCAAGCTGCTTGGTCTTGAGCGGATCTGTATTAACAAGCTCTTTAAATATTTCCGGTGAAAAGCTCGGGATCCCTTTATACATAAAATTTTCACCTTCGGTAAGCGTATCTCCTATCTTAAAATTGCCGGTATCGTATAGGCCCACCACATCACCCGGATAGGCTTCTTCAATGAGGTTCTTGTCCTGTGCCATAAAATTTACCGGATTTGCAAACCGGAAATCTTTATTAATCCTTACATGGTGATAGAATTTATTCCGCTCAAATTTCCCGCTCACAATCCGGAAAAAAGCGATTCTGTCGCGGTGACGGGGATCCAGATTTGCATGAATCTTAAAAACAAATCCGCTCAGCTTTTCTTCCGTGGGTTCCACCATGCGTGTATCACTCATGCGTCCACGAGGTGATGGGGAAATCTGTACGAAACAGTCGAGCAGCTCTTTTACTCCGAAATTATTCAGAGCACTTCCAAAGAACACAGGGGCAACGGTTCCATCGAGGTATTTCGCCCGGTCAAAAGGATCATAGACCCCGTTAATGAGTTCGAGATCTTCACGGAGCTGATCGGCAAATTCACCAATCTGCTGATCAAGCACTTTATCATCCAGGTCGTCTATCGTCACTTTCTCGTCTTCAATAGTAGTCTTGTTGGCCCGAAAAAGCTGGAGGTTCTTTTCATAAATATTATAGACCCCTTTAAAGCGTGCTCCATTGCTGATAGGCCAGCTCAGGGGTCTTACTTTGAGGTTGAGCTTCTGTTCCAGCTCATCCAGCAGGTCGAAGGGGTTTCCGCCTTCACGGTCCATCTTATTAACAAACACAATCACCGGAGTATTTCGCATGCGGCAGACCCCCATGAGTTTCTCCGTCTGCTCCTCCACGCCTTTCACGGCATCGATAACCAGGATTACACTGTCAACCGCAGTGAGGGTACGGTAGGTATCCTCCGCAAAGTCTTTGTGACCGGGGGTATCCAGCAGATTCACTTTCATATTGTGGTAATCGAAAGCCATCACAGAGGTTGCAACAGAGATTCCTCTCTGCTTTTCAATCTCCATAAAATCGGAAGTAGCTGTTTTTCGGATCTTGTTACTTTTCACTGCACCTGCTACCTGAATGGCTCCTCCGAAAAGAAGGAATTTCTCGGTTAATGTGGTCTTCCCTGCATCGGGGTGAGAGATGATGGCAAAGGTCCTGCGCCGGTTAATTTCGTCCTGAAAACTCATCCTGGATAGTCGTCCTGCTTATATTTAATTGCAATCTAAAATTCTTTTCAACCCAATACGTCTCTCACTACTCAGCACCGGATCTGTAATCAGATTAAGAAGAGGGCAAATTTAACAAAATATACAAGTCCGGGCCTGAGAGGCTGGTTTTAGGTGTATTTTTGACCTCTAAAAAATGTTATCTTTGCCAAATTTTTAGAATAAGAAAGATCCGAACACCGAATGGACAAAAAATCATTTATAGGCTTATTATTAATAGGGGCAATCCTCATCGGATGGTCCTTTTTCATGAGCCCTTCCAAAGAAGACCAGGCCAAAGTAAAACACTATAACGACAGCATCGCTCTGGAACGAACGGTTGCGGATGCGAAATACAAGGCAGAGCTGGAGAAGAAGAGAACTGCGGCAGTAACATCAATTTCGGATACTACAGGAGGAAAAAAAGCAACTATACTGCCTGACTCCCTAAAAGACCTACAAAAGGTAAAACAATACGGCCCTTTTCAGGCTTCTGCAGGCAAAAAGGAGTCTTACCTGACCATCGAAAATGATCTTTACAAAGTTAAACTGAGCACCCGTGGCGGCAGACCTGTTTCAGTTGAACTGAAAGGATATCACACCGGCAAGGTGGAGGGCCCACTGGTGACACTCTTTAGAGAAGACTCCTCGACCTTTGCACTCCAGGTATTTGATAATACCAACCGGGCCTACTCCACAGATAGCCTCTATTTTGCACCTTCAGACTCTTCATTTGTTGTTAAAGGGGAGCAATCAAAGTCTGTTTCCCTGCGCCTTGCCGCAGGTGAGGGGAAATACATTGAATATGTTTATACCCTCAAGGGAAATGACTACATGATGGGTTGCAAGATCAACATGATAGGGATGCAGGATGTGCTGGCTTCGAATATGCAGGAATTGGATATGCATTGGGCCATGCAAACTCCTTCCCAGGAAAGCGATCTGAACAGCCAGCGTATTAAATCTACGATCTATTACAAGATTCCTGATGAAGATGTCAACTACCTCAGCGAAACCAAAGATGAAACCAAGACCCTCGACGGGAACAATATCAAGTGGGTGGCTTTCAAACAGCAGTTCTTCACTTCCGTGCTCATTGCAGAAAGCACCTGGGGCAAGACCAAACCCACCATCGAAACACATACAGATAAGACTGACACCATCCATGTAAAGGATTTCAGTGCCAAACTGAGCATTCCTTTTTCTCATAAAGCTTCTGAATCTTTTGGCATGAAGTTTTACTTCGGGCCTAACAAATACTCGACACTCAAGGCCTATGACATGGACCTGGAGAGACAGATTCCTTTGGGATGGAGTCTTTTCAGATATGTCAATAAGTGGATTGTCATTCCTATTTTCAATTTCCTGGATAGCCTTAATATGAGCTATGGAATCATTATCCTGATCCTGACCATCATCATCAAGATCCTCATCTTTCCGATCGCATACAAGACTTATATGTCTTCTGCCAAAATGCGTGTGGTAAAACCGGAAGTGGATGAGATCAATGCGAAATTCAAAGACGGAGACCCTCTTAAAAAACAACAGGCCACTATGGCCCTTTACAAAAAAGCGGGTATCAATCCAATGGCAGGATGTATTCCGGTATTACTCCAGATGCCTATACTGATTGCTCTGGTCAGCTTCTTCCCTTCTGCCATAGAACTCCGTCAGCATGGTTTCCTCTGGGCAAGCGACCTGAGTACCTATGACTCTATCTATCATCTACCTTTCAAAATTCCAGCGTATGGAGATCACGTCAGTTTGTTTGCACTGCTCATGACCGCTTCCACGGTACTGTATACCTGGTCTAACAGCCAGCTCATGGGGCAGACCGATCAGCTTCCGGGGATGAAATGGATGATGTATCTGATGCCTGTTATGTTCCTGGTGTTCATGAATAACTATTCTTCCGGACTGAGCTATTACTACTTCCTGGCGAACATGATTACTTTCGGTCAGACCTTCCTGATGCGCCGGTTTGTGGATGAAGATGCTATCCATAAAAAGATTCAGGAGAATAAACTGAAGCCCGTCAAAACTTCGAGCTGGCAGCAAAGACTGGAGAAGGCCGCAAGAGACCGGCAGAATGCCTTGCAGCAACAGCAAGGGAAGAAAAAGAAGTAATTGTATGTTGTAGCTGCAGTTGAGCGGGTGACACACTCATTTTTTTCGTATATTCAGTTTTTCGAAAAGACTCTTTGATTAATGGAACTCAATTCACTTACAGCCATTTCCCCGATTGACGGACGCTACCGTAACCAAACCTCCGGACTGACGGCCTATTTCTCTGAGTTCGCACTCATCCGTTACCGGGTGCTGGTGGAAATTGAATACTTCATTGCTCTTTGTGAATTGCCCTTACCCCAGCTTAAAGGGATAGACAAGAAATTGTATGAACCGATGCGGGACGTCTTCAGGCATTTCAGCCTGGAAGATGCTGCTGCAATCAAACACATTGAAAAGACTACCAACCACGATGTAAAAGCCGTGGAATACTTTATCAAAGAACGTTTTGATGCCTGGAAGATTGAAGGGCTGAAAGAATTTGTCCATTTCGGACTGACCTCTCAGGATATTAATAATACCGCTACCCCTCTTCTGCTTCGCGATGCTTATAAAAATGAGATAGAACCCCTTTATACCCAATTACTTTCCAAACTCGGCACCCTGGCCGGAGAATGGAAAGACATTCCAATGCTTGCCTATACGCATGGCCAGCCGGCTTCTCCTACCCGCCTCGGGAAGGAAATGATGGTATTTGTGGAACGAATGGAGAAACAGCTGAAGCAAATCAAGGCAGTCCCCTTCTCCGCTAAATTCGGAGGCGCTACCGGAAACATGAATGCGCATCATGTAGCATATCCCAAAACAGACTGGATCCATTTTGCAAACTATTTTGTGAATGCAACTCTGGGGCTCGATCGTTCTCAGTTCACAACACAGATCGAACATTACGATAACCTGGCTGCGTTCTGCGATGGGATTAAACGCACCAATACCATCCTGATTGATCTCAACAGGGATATCTGGACTTATATCTCCATGGGGTACTTCAAACAGCGGATCAAAGAAGGGGAAGTGGGTTCATCAGCTATGCCTCATAAAGTAAACCCAATCGATTTTGAAAACTCAGAAGGTAACCTCGGCCTTGCGAACGCGGTGCTTGAACATCTCTCCGCCAAACTACCTGTTTCCCGCCTTCAACGCGACCTGACCGATTCAACAGTGCTCCGGAATTTAGGAGTACCCATGGCTCATACGGTCATTGCTTTGAAGTCGCTCATTAAAGGACTTGACAAACTCCTGCTCAACACCGATGCCATTCGTAAAGATTTGGATGAAAACTGGGCGGTGATTGCAGAAGCTATACAAACCATCCTGAGGAGGGATGGGTTCCCTAAGCCTTATGAAGCACTTAAAGAACTCACCCGTTCTAACACACATATCACCAAAGACAGCATCGTGAAATTCATAGACGGACTTGTGGTAAGTGATGCGGTGAAATCTGAATTGAAAAATATCACCCCACAGAATTATACAGGCCTCTGAGTTTCTCCCTGGTAAATCCAATTTTATAAATGAAGGTTTCCGGCTTCTCCATCGTTCGCAATGCCATCAAATATGATTATCCGATTGTAGAAGCCATTACTTCTGTTCTCCCCTACTGCGATGAGTTTATAGTCGCTGTTGGTAAATCAGATGATCAGACCTTAAGCCTGATCCGCTCCATCCCTTCTGATAAAATAAAAATCCTGGAAACAATCTGGGACGATTCCCTGAGAGAAGGCGGAAAAGTTCTTGCCTTGGAAACAGACAAAGCACTCAGGGCCTGTTCAGCTGACAGTGACTGGTGTTTTTACATTCAGGGTGATGAAGTCATCCATGAACAGTTCGGCCCTGCAATCACCGAAGGAATGCGCAAATGGAAAGACCATAAAGAAGTAGAAGGGCTCCTCTTCCACTACACCCATTTTTATGGATCTTATGATTTCACAGGTGATTCGAGAGATTGGTATGCAAGGGAAATACGCATCATCCGGAATGACTCCCGGATCCATTCATACAAAGATGCGCAAGGGTTCAGGCTGGATGGAAGAAAACTGAATGTTAAACCCATTGAAGCTTTTGTATATCACTACGGTTGGGTAAAGCCACCGGAGCTTCAGCAAGCCAAGCAGGAAAGCTTTCACCGGATGTGGCATGATGACAACTGGATGAAAGAGCATATCCCGAAGACGACCTCCTTTGATTATTCCAAAATAGATTCCCTGGAACGCTTTCAGGGTACACATCCCGCTGTCATGAAGGAAAGGATTAAGAAAACGAACTGGGAATTCAGCTTCGATCCTTCTAAAAAGAAATTCAAGTCCGCTAAAGCGAAGCTCCTTCATTTCTTCTTTAAAAAGCTTGGATGGAAAATTGGAGAGTACCGGAATTACAAGATCATCTGATAATAAGTTCAGATCCCTGAAGTAGTCAGAGGGTCACCAGGACGAACAGGTGCACAAAAGATTATTTATTCTTATATATCAGAAAGTGCTTTACAAGGGTAAACGTATTATCCTTGCCTTTGTCAAGCATGAATTTCTCATCCACAGGCTTGCATCCTTTCACATCAATTTTTACCTCATACGACTTTCCTCCATCCAGGGTAATGAAATAATTTCCGTCTTCACTGGCAGTGGTGCGGCCGACTTCGGTGGTCCCAGTTTCATCATACACAATCACATCTGCCTGAATGGGCTGTCCTGTTTCACCGGTGAATACGGTTCCTTTAAGGATAGAGAGCCTGGGAGCATTCGGGTCAGTTCTCACAACACCGGTAAGGGCATCATACCCGCTCAGGTTGACCAGATAAATATCCCTCTCCCCTAATCCTCCCGGCCGATTACTGGATATATAACCCGTCTTCCCGTCCACGGAAAGGCAAAAGCTTGTTTCATTATTTACAGAATTTATCGGATAGCCCAGGTTCACCGCCTTGCTCCATTTACCATTCACATTGGTTGATTTGAAAATATCATATCCTCCCATGGAATTATGTCCCTGAGAACAAAAGAAGAGGGTCTTGCCGTCAGGAGTAATATAGATTCCGCCTTCATCGTAGGGAGTATTGATTTCAGGGCCCAGGTTAGTAGGAGTATCCCACTCGGTTTTGGATTTCCGTTTGGACATCCAGATATCACCGTTGCCATAACCTTTCTGCCCGCCTTTTGCTTTTACATCCTGACCTCGTTCGCTTATAAAGAAAATGGTGTTTCCATCCGCAGTCATACAGGCCCCATCTTCAAAATAAGAAGAGTTGATCGGTCTTTCCATGATTTTAGGAGTCCCCCATTTACCACCCGCACTCACTTTCGATACGAATATTTCTCCTCCTTTAGCATCTTCTTCATTATTCCTGTATATGAAAATTTGTTTCCCATCGGGTGTGATGCTGGAGCAGGCATTATGCCCGGGTCCGTTGATAGCACCGATCATTATTTCAGCCTGGTTCCAAGTCTTGTTGGAGTCATTCCAGGTGGACATAAAAATATGATCAAAGGGTTTATTGTCTCCCATGATATCTGCAGCGAGTTTACCTTCAGGCCGACGGGAAGTGAATACCATCATTTTTCCATCTGCTGAAACGGAAGGCCTCTTGTCGTCATAAGGGGAATTAACATTTTCGCCCAGGTTAGTCACTTTCTTTTGCGGTCTTGACCATGTTTATAAAAAGATCAACATCGCTGTCTTTAGACTTTGCATCTTTCCCTCCAAGCGATTTATACAGATCAAGTTCTGAACCTGCGGAATCCAGCTTTTCTGCGGTAAGATACATTCGGCCGAGGTAGAGATGGGCTTCAGGGGCTGCTTTCGTATCCATATGGACCGACTTCAGAAAATTTTCTTTCGCCGCATCCATATTGTCCATCATGAAGAAACATTCCCCGATGTGAAAAACAATGCTGG
>Ga0207068_1019_pt3 | contig 59100 bp, 50 predicted proteins | sample Alteio_BWMinCont_23_FD_153475 | JGI IMG/M metagenome (GOLD analysis project Ga0207068, IMG submission 153475) | Enriched cells from forest soil in Barre Woods Harvard Forest LTER site, Petersham, Massachusetts, United States -... | ecosystem: Environmental > Terrestrial > Soil > Temperate forest >... | reverse complement strand
AGCACCTCGTTTTGAATTTTTTATTTTTAATATTATAAACGCATAATGTTAACAATTTATTAAAATCGGTATTGATAAAGTAAAATTAATTCAAGTATTTGTTAATGTCTTACGTAATGCAAAGGATGCGGTGAAATCATCTAATTCAAAAAATAAAACGATTACAATAAATACAACTCAGCAGGATGGAAAATGTCGAATTGAAATTTCAGATAATGGAGTAGGTATTGATGATAAAAATTTAAAACGCGTATTTAATTATGGCTTTACTACGAAAGAGTCTGGACACGGTTTTGGATTACATACCAGTGCGTTAGCGGTCAACGCATTGGGTGGAACGATGGATGTTGTTAGTGAAGGAATAGGTAAGGGCGCAACATTTGTTATTGTGCTTTAAACGGGAATTCTGGATAAGCGCTCTACCACCCCTGTCATGCCAGCATGCTTTTAGCTGGCATCCAGAGCGGCCATCAATAAAGCTCATACGATAGAATTATACAAATCATTCCAGTTTGGATTATTTTTTTCGATCAGTTGCAATTTCCAATTCCGTTTCCATGCTTGAATATTTTTTTCTCTTTTAATGGCTTCCATTATATCCCCATGAATTTCGTAGTAAACCAATTGATTTACTTTATATTTTGAAGTGAATCCTTTGGTCTCTCCAGATTTATGTTGCCATATTCGTCTGACCAAGTTTGAAGTAACACCTGTGTACAAGGTTCCGTTTCGTTTGCTTGCCATGATATAAACATAATATTCTTGCATGATTTCTCCGGAAGTGATGAGCTAAGATCGCTCTGGATGCCAGCTAAAAGCGTGCTGGCATGACAGCATCTCTTATCCAAAATTCGCGTTTTAAGGTTGCACCGCGTGGGAAGGCATTTCAAGCGGCTTCAGTTATTTGTAGAGAGCACACACATTTCGATCATTTAATTTCAACCAAATAAGCTCATCCCATCCCGTCGTGGGTCCTAAATGATAGGTTAAGGCGATACGTAAATCCGCAATTGTTAGAGGTTGTTTAGTTGCAGCAAAACTACCATGTACAAAGTGACCTGAAAAAATAAGTAGATCCCCTGGATCAACTTCTAAGTCGATTTTATTCGAAAGATCCCAAGCAGGTTCTTGCCCGATGTAATGACAACGATAGGCATCTTTTTTTTGTTTTCGATACCACCAGTTGAGCGCAGTGGTATGGCTGCCTGGAATGCCCCAAAGACAACCATTCTCTTTATGTGCTGGCGTTAGAGGTATCCAATAAGCCAAGACCTTGCCACCACTGCCGAGATAACTTCCATCTTGATGCGGCTTGTATTGGCTGTCTTCTGCTATTGATTTTGAAATGACAGTCGTTTGAAAAACAGATGTGCAAGGTTCATCATATCCTAATAATTTAGCTATGTCTGTTAAGCGTGGGTCTTGAAAAAATAAATTATGAAATATGGGATTTTTTCCATGCAAATTATGACCTACTTTATTCATGACATTGAGATAATTAACTAGATTTTTTTCAATGGATAAGTCCTGAGTTAAAACATTCGGGTTTGATTTTGCTTGTGAATTATAGAAGGGGCGTATTTGATCGGCTGAATCGAAAAAATAATGATCCGCACTTTGCTCGCCTTCATAACCACCTGAAAAAAAGTGCATGCCTAATGGTTCGGATTGAAAAGATCGAACCATTTTTTTGTATTCATCTACTATATTTTCAATTAAACCACGTTTAAAAAAATCTCTAATAATGACAAATCCATTTTTGTCAAAGTCTGTTTTTAAGTTAGCATCCATAACTATTCCCAATAGTAGCTAAATCATATGCTTAGGATAGCGTATTTGAATTAAGATAGGTATAGATACAAAAATTTTTTTATTATTATTGTAGAATAGAGTATGGATTGAGGAATCGATATGGCTCAAGAAAAACGTGAACGTAAAGGCTCGTTTGGCCATCGGTTTTTAACGACAGGTTTAAACATCCTGTTGGCAATTTTAGTGTATTGGTTATTAGGTTTTATATTAAGCGATATTAGCAGTCAACCGGGTCCTTCTTTAACATCGTACGAAGCGATCTATCAAGATAAAGATTTGCTATCACAGAACAATGCATTGAATCAGCAATTGATGAATGTGAATAGCTCGATAGATGAACTCAAGCAACAGCAATCGCTCATTCAGGCAAGCATCAGCGGTTATCGCGATACCATGAATCAATTGCTTAGTTTGCAGAAGTCTAGCGTACAAAAAGGTATCATTTTTTCAATGGAGTCGCAACAAAATTTAACAAAGATCACTCAACAATATTTAGAGAGTCAACAGCAATATCAAAAATTAAATTTTTCAATTGCTAGTAAATATACGGATTCTCAGCGTATTCAATCAGACATTTCGCAGCTTAATACAAAATTGGATGAGCAAAGAGCGCGAGCATATGATGCGTATAATGAACAAATGGTTCGTCACAATTTAAAACTAGCTGGTTTACAATTATGTTTCTTGTTGCCCTTATTGGCGATTGTGGCTTATTTTTATCGACGATTACGACAATCTATTTATGTTTCTATGGTTGTCGCTGTAGGTGTGGCAACGTTGATAGAAATAATTTTTGTAATGCACGAGCACTTTCCATCACGGTATTTTAAATATCTCCTTATTTTAGCGTTAATTTATCTGGTTGTTTGCGCATTAAAAACTATGCTACGCATGGTTATCAAGCCGCAAACTAAATGGTTAATGAAACAAAACCGTGATGCATATCAAAAAATGCTATGTGCTACGTGCCAATATCCAATTGCACCTGGCTTATTTAAACTAACTCTGCCGTTAAGTAAGCAAAAAGACATACTACCAAGGGATCTCGATAATTTATCTAATATAGAAGCCTATATTTGTCCCAGTTGTGGAGAAAAATTATTTGAAAAATGTAGTCAATGTCAACAGTTACGCCATTCATTGCTTGCTTATTGCGATCATTGTGGATTTGAAAAGAACAAATAATTTCACGTCAATCCCATCTTAATATTGTCTTAAGGTTTCCTAGGTACATTTTTACTAAGGAATGATTATACTGAACACGGAGCAGGTATGCCTTATATCCAGCTATCTCACACGAACTTGAAAGCAATTGCAGAAAAAGCGAAACATTATTCTCTTGTTCCAGATAGTGACAAATATATTGATCTGTTTTATGACATGCTAAGAAATAATATAGATTCAGCAGTAGGCATGCTGATTTTTGTTAACAAAGAATCACAGACAACTATATTTCAATACGCGATGTCTACATTAAAAATTCCAGATTCATTTGAAACGGATCAATGTTTAATTGAGCTTGCTAAATTTTATAATGTTGTTAAAAATGAATTCACTGAGAATGATTTATTTCGTCTTGGATGGGATAAAGCTAAATTAGAAGATCTTATTCAAGGTGTGATTTCAAAAGTATTAATCGATGATGATAATTTTCATAAATTAATATCAGCTACCCCAGATCGCGTTTTATTAAAAAGCTATATTGGACAATTGCCCGTTAAATATAAAGAGATGGAAGCAACACGTTGGTTCTCAAATGCTGATCGTGATATAACTTTAGAATTTATCTCATTTGTTAATTTCAAAACGGATGAAGTGACTATTCTTAGAGCGCTCCTTTTATTTGTTGGAACATACATTGAAGGACAATATTTGCTGTTTTATCCAGATGGCGGCATGTTTAATGCGGGTAGTGGTCTTTATAAAGATTGCAAAAAATTCCTTAACGTTGATGATTTTTCTCGTCTCACGTATCCATATCAATCGGATTTTTTCAAAAAATTATTAGATTTCGTTAATCATGCTACACGGTCAGATGAATTTTACTTATTTAAACAGAAACTTGACAAATATATCAGGGGTTTCGATTCGCCACAACCAAGCTATTCAGTCCTATTTACAAAAGCAACCAATGTATTATTTACGTCTGTTGGTATGTCTAATTTATTTGCCACACAAAAAAAATCGTATATTACCTTCACTATATTTATTCATCCTAAAAATGATCCATTGTTTATAGATTGGGTTAATACATTGTTGCTTATGGATGTTGATAAGGTTTCAGAAAAAGATAAACAATCGATACGTATTGTTTTAGGTATTGAACCGAAGAAATTGATGATATTGCAACCTAATGAACTTACGGCAGAGCCAGTTCATGTGTCTCCAGAGCGTGAATGTAAAATGTAACGGTTAAGATTTTCGATTCAATACAGCCATCGTTAATCGATTAATAGAAATGAGTTGCTTATTTTCATTTACAATTTCGATGCTCCACACGTGCGTTGTTTTTCCGATGTGATAAGGTTTTGCAGTTCCAATAACAAATCCATCACGAATAGAACGGATATGGTTAGTATTAATATCTAATCCCACACAATAATGTGTGTTGATATCCACACAACAATTTGCGGCAATGCTGCCTGCGGATTCTGCAAGTACACAAGATGCGCCGCCGTGCATGATGCCTAACGGTTGTTGAGTGCGATGATCAACGGGCATTCGTGCAATCAAAAAATCGCTGCCAATTTCAATAAATTCAATACCAAGGTATTCAACCATGGTATTTTTACCGCGTTGATTTAAAGCAGCCAGATTCAGTTCGGTTTGCCATATTGTCATCATAAATCTCACATATAAAAAAGCGGGAATCTATTTAATATAGATTCCCGCTTATGGGAATAAGTTTGTTAAACTATCCGATTAAATTTGATTGTTTCGTCCAGGTTGATTCATTTGCTGTTGCTACAATTGAACGAGAAATATCTTTACCGCCATAAACAATAGTCGATGGGCTAGTGTTGGCATTTTGTTTGTCGAGTGTTTTGCTAATTGCAGAACTTAAGTCATTCGTTGCGGCTTGGACGTTAAAGCTGACACAGAGTACAAACAATGCGAGTGCTACTTTCCTCATAATTATTCTCCATTAATGTCAAGCATTTAATTAAATAGTATTATACTAAAAACACACAAAATGCCAAATAGTTTTAACAACAACCATGCATGAGCTGTTTATAATGTATCATTTTCTTGCCCTGTGAGCAATAATTCATCTGATTTATCACTATTTAATTCTACTTTTTCAATCTGATCAAAACGTTGAGTGATTTTTTTTGCAGAAGTATGCACATCGTTTACATCTGTATGGGCTTGCTCAATGTGGCGTGCGAGATTATCCATACGTTTTTGAAAACGCTCAAAATCAGTGGCTAACATGTTTAAGTGTTTTTGAATGATATGTAATTGTTTGCGTGTTGCAGCATCTTTTAGTACTGCGCGCGCGGTCGTTAATATGGCCATCATCGTCGTTGGAGAGACCATCCAGACTTTTGCGCGATGAGCGAAATCGACTAAATCAGAATGATGTGCATGAATTTCAGCAAATACCGATTCCGCAGGAATAAACATAATAGCGCCATCTGCAGTTTCACCTGAAATAATATATTTATCCGTAATATCTTGTATGTGTTTACGGATGTCGATTTTAAATTGTTGTTCAGCGGCTTTTCTTTCTGGTTCGGAGATGGTGGCATCAATTAATTGACGAAAATTTTCTAATGGAAATTTAGCATCAATCACAACATGACCGGTTGGTTCAGGCAGAAATAGAATGCAATCCGCTCGTTTACCATTACTTAACGTGTGTTGAAATGCAAAGTTCTGTTCCGGCATGACATTACGAATGAGCGCTGACAATTGAACTTCACCAAACGCACCTCGTGCTTTTTTATCCGTTAAAATTTCTTGCAGGCTAACTACATTACTTGATAATTCAGTTATTTTTTTCTGGGCTGCATCAATGAAAGCCAGTCGTTTGATGACATCACCAAATGTGGCTGTGGTTTTTTCGAAACCTTCAGCTAACCGTTTCTCAACCTGGTTGTTAATTTCTTTTAAACGCAAATCAGTTGTGTTTGTCAGGGTGATGACATGTTTACCCACATCATCCGCATAGTCTTTTAATGCTTCTTTGACTTGAGAGCGTGTCTCTTGAAAACCTTGTTGCAAGGTATCTTGTAATATTTTCAATGTTTGCAAATCCTGATGCTTTGTATGCTGTCGCATAAATAAGACGACAACCGTGAGAGCCAATAGCGCAATAACAATTAATTCAAGTGACATAATATCATCCTAGATTCACTGCATATTCATTTATGGGTTGAACTTTCTTAATTAATCCATTTTTTTGCATAAAGTCCGCAAACTGTAACCATTCTTTTTGATTATAATTATTCGGGTTTGCAGCAAAATAGGGAAGAGTAGCAGTCCACGCACGATGATTGAGTTGGTCATTGAGTTCTGGATGCGATTTTGCAAATACAGTCCATGTTTCTTCAGGATGTGCTTTTAAATAAATAACACCTTTTTGCAGCGCGCTTAAGAATTTTTGAAATCGTGGATCGTGGATATTTTTCTTGTTAGCCACAAAGATAAGTTCGCTATAAGTGGGGACACCATTTTGTTCTGGTAAAAAGACTTTCGCGGGATGACCAGCTAATTCCATTTGAATCACTTCAAACGTGCGCATCATGCCAGTCACTGCATCTACTTTTTTTGTTAATAAAGCTTGAGTTAAATTATAGTGAACATTAATTTGTTCTACATCATTTAGATTCAGGCCATTTTTTTCTAGCATGGTTTTCAATGCCACACTCGTGACACCGCCGCTGCTATAACCGACTTGTTTGTGTTTGAGATCTTGAAGCGATTGAATTTGACTGCTTTTTAATACCACTAAACAACTGAGCGGCTTATCAATCAATGTGCCAATACGAACCAGCGGCAACCCTTGATCGATTTGTTCCATAAAGTGAGGTTCGTACGTGATGGCAATATCTGCTTTTCCTGCTGCAACCAATTTGGGTGGATCAGATGGATCTGCTGGTCCGATAAGTTCGACATCTAAACCGGCTTGTTTAAAATAACCCTGTTGTTCTGCAGCGAATATGGGCGCATGATCGGGGTTTGCAAACCAGTCTAACAGCACAACTAATTTCTCGTTTGCATTACATACTGAATGAGCCATTAATAAGCTCATTGCGAAAATAAATATTATTATTTTTTTCATGTTATCCATCCTCAAGTCACGGCTTGCCATGGTATGGCGCGCTTCAAATACTTATCAATAATGAAATATAAAAAAAGTGAAAAAATCACCAGTGTAAATAATCCTGCGAACATTAAATCAATTTGCATACGCGCATTCGCATTCAACATTAAAAATCCCAACCCCTTGCTCGCGCCAACCCATTCTCCAACGACTGCACCAATAGGCGCGATGGCTGTCGCGACGCGAAGTCCCGAGGCTAAGTTAGGTAATGCTGCGGGGATACGAATATACCAGAAAAAACGCCATTTTGTTGCATTCATTGTGGTTGCTAATTCGTGCCAACCCGGTTCAGTGCGTCGCAAGCCATCATAAAATGCACTGGTTACAGGGAAAAATATCATAATCATGGCGGTCACAATTTTTGATGCCATACCAAATCCAAACCAGATGACGAGCAGTGGTGCGATTGCAAATGTGGGAATGGCCTGGCTGATCAATAATACTGGGAATAACCAATAACTGAAGGGACGAAAAAATGCCATGCTGAGCGCGGTGATGCAACCGAAAATGACACCTAGCAATAATCCTAAAAGTGTTTCAATGACGCTGATTTTTGTCTCGGCTAGGATCAGTGAAAAATGGGTATACCAGGTATGCAAAACATCGAATGGTGTCGGCAAAATGTAGTCTGGCAAATTAAATAGTGTGACGACCAACTGCCATAAAATAATAAAACCGGCTAAAACAATCAGCCCACGTATCACTGATCCCATAGGCTGGTTTCCTTAGCACGTGTTAATGCATGGTACAGAGTAGCTTGATGTGCTATCAATTCTGAAGTTGTTATATCGCGTGGTGTTGCTGTTTTAAGCTGTAGTGTTAGATCGAGCTTAGCAGGTACTCCAGATAAAATATAAATATCATCAGCAAGACGCAGCGCTTCTAATGGATCATGCGTTATGAGCAAAACGGTACATTCTCTTAATAAATCGGCTGCGAGTGTTTGCAGTTGAAAACGTGTAATCGCATCCACTGCAGAAAAAGGTTCATCCATCAAAACAACGGGTTTTTCTTCAAGTAGCGTACGGACTAATGCAACGCGCTGTCTCATCCCCCCTGAGAGTTGGTGCGGGTATTTTTTTTCGGCCCCATTCAAGCCGACTTGTGCAAATAATTTTTTTGCTTTGGTTTCGAGGGATGTTGATAGAGTGCCTCGTAAGTGTGCGCCAAGGAGCGCATTATCCAGCGCCGAAAACCAGGGGAGCAATAGATCCGTTTGTGCCATATAAGACACCTGTTCTGGGCGGAGACTCCCTTTGCCTGTGCAGGTGATTTGTTTTGAATCGTTGGGAATAAGGCCTGCTATAAATTTAAGTAACGTACTCTTACCTCCGCCGCTAGGTCCCAGGATACATGTCCATTGGTTGGCGGGTAGGTTCAAGTTCAAATTCGTAAATAAATCAATGCCATCGTAAGCAAGTGAGACTTGTTCAAGATGAATAATGGGCGCAGTTTGATTGGGTTGCATACGTTGTGAACTATAAGATGTTCAATAGACAATATCAAGCAGCACTTTTGCGTAGGTATGTTCTTTTTTAGACCTATTTAATGTACTATACACCAACTATGCTCACCCTCATTGGTCAAAATTATGACAAAAACACGCGACGACATTCTACAAGAATTATTAGCCATTGATGCTGCACAACAACGCCATAGACAAACAGTCGTTATAGCCGGCCTGGAACGTATCGCAAAAGAAGTAGCCGATCAATATACGTCTTATGAACAAGTCTTACAATTTTGGCAGGGTGCCAAAGATTATTTCAATCCTCAGGACCGTGTCACCTTAGCGCAATCCAGTAAAATGTTAGATGATTTAAAAATCCAAAAATCACATCAACATGGTCTTGTTGTTTTGAAACTTTTTCAAGAAACCATTTGTCCACGTCTAGCACAAGTCGTATTTGAAGAAGGGATCAGCCAGGCGGGAAAAATGGCAACTAAAGCCACTGGTATTAATCGTGTTGTGCCTAGTTTTGTAACTGATATGGGATCTGATTTAACTGGATGGGTTAGTGGTTTGATCGCACGCTCGTTAGTCACTCATTACCTGAAAAAAAGCCCCAAACAAAATATTATAGACTTGCAAAACAATGTAGACAAAGTAACAGAAAGAGTATGTCAAGCAAGACAAAAACAAATTCAACTAGTAGCCGATCAAATGCTAAGTTTTATTGTCTATGTTAGTAATCGCGTGTTGATAGGCGGAAATGAATTTAACGTTATCCAGCAGCAATTCATCAGAGCGATCGTCGCGATATCTCATGAGATGGATAATGATGGCTTAGTTGATGATATCAAGCGTATGGTGGGAATTGAAGTGCGCAGCCTGTCAACGCCTGATTTTCAACAAAGTATGTTTCATTTATTTGCTACGCTCTGTCAGACCGCAAGCGAATATCCGATATTCACAAACACTCAACAAGATACGCTTAAAAAAGTAGTCACCATTTTTTCTCTATCTCCAAGTGATGAAGCAAAACAACATGAAAAAAGCATGGCTGATACCGAAGACGCTAACTTAAGACCCGACGGAGCCTATTTAAAAAGTCTAGAAAACATGTTGAATGCAGATCCGGATATTTTTTTAGGAACAATGGATTTTTGGAAGCATGAATATACTCAACGCACATCAAGAGCATCAAAACAGGATCAAGAAAAATATACGAATCTAACAGCAGATCTTATTGTAAAAAGTCAAAAACAAATTGAAAGTCTAATTAAAAATCCAGAAAACATTATACTCTTATTAATAAGCGCTAAAAAATATTTTGAAAAAACCCCAACGCCTTTTTGGTCAAAAGATGTATTGAGATCACAGTTAGAATCATTGGTAAGTAAATTAGGCGCACGCTCTATCTCAAAAGACATACAAATTACGATTAAAACATATTATGTGGAATTTCTTGGCGGTGAAGTAGACAAATTTCCATTAGGAACTGAGAGTTATAAAGAAAAAATTGAACATGAAAATAAAGAAAAAGCAAAAAAGCAAAAAAATCGCCAAAGTATAGTGGATGATCGTAATAGAGTACTTGCAGGTCATCCTCGAGAAAAATCACTGACTCAAGGTATTAGCGAAGAAGATGTGCTAGCGACATTACATTTTTATTCACCCTCTAAAGAATCGAAAGAAGATGACGAAGAAACAGAAGCGACTCTGGATAACAATACAATGCGTGGTCAAGCTCAATTCTTATCACACGCGATGAATACAGAACTTGCCAAAAGTACACTAGATTATCGTATTAGAGGTAGTTTGTATTTTGCTATTAAGCATCTGTTTTCGTCTTTGAGTTCAACAAACACAACGCTAGCTGAAACAAAGACAGAATTTGATGTCAAGCTGTATCAAAAAATCGGCCATATTGTAAAAACAGATTTTCTTGAGCGTGCAACCAAATGGATGACAAAAAATTATCTGACACACGATACAATGTTACGTACATCCTGGATGGATACATCTCTGACCAGCGAAGTGAAAAATGTCACTGCATCGATCATTGGCTCTGTAAGCGGTGCTATTGTCGGCGAAATTTTTTATCGTTTATTACCGCCTGATAATTCGCTCAATAGTGAATTATCTAACACAATCAAAGAAGCTGAAGGATTGTTATCTGATAAGTATCGCAACCTCATTGAGCTTATTAGTACCGAAATGTTGCGCATTATTATTTATATTAAAAATACACCGGATCCAGCTAAAGTAAATAGTGAAATCAATGCCATTCTATCGCAAATCAATAATGCGGTTGCTGTATTGACAAATGAGATACCAAAAGAGTCTGCATTTGCTAAATTATTCGGATTATCCAAAACCGTAACACCTTCCGAATTACAACGAACGATTTATCAATTATGTTCTGATTTATGTCTCAAGAGTGCTCATGCTATCAATGATAATGTCTACTCAAAAGAAGCGGCTGAGGCAGTGCAAACACCCGCGCAAAGTTTATTGGATGTTGTTAAACATTTAGGTATAGGTCTCACTGATGCAATCAGTCAAGCGGTGACATCCAACAGCACATTGTATGTTTTTAATGATGTTCAGTGTGAGCAATTACTCTATATAGCCAATCACTTTAATGCGAGTAACCATTTATTATCGATGCAAGAGCTCTATCAAAGTTCCATTCGAGCAGATGATAAATTTAATAAATCATGCGCATTGGTATTGTCGAAAAAGAAATCGTTACTTCTTGGTTCACCGAAAGCATGGGAGTTAGATTGTCGAGTGCGCGCTGAGTCGGCTAATCCTCAACAAGCTGACTACAAAAACAATATTAGACGACTGAAAGCTAAAGCAAAAAAACAAGTCAATGAAATTATTTTAAAACCTAGATTATTAATTGATTTATTAAAATCAACGCAACAATTTATTAATCAATATAGTGATGATGCTGAGCGTATCGAATTACTACCTAAATTACGCTTACAAATACTTGAGATTACTATTTATATGCAAGAATATTTGTATGCGAAGCAAGCGCGTCTTCTTACTGGTAAGGATGAAAATTTCAAAAGCTATGAAACAGACGTCATTCAGGCGCTCGGATCAGCTAAACAATTTTACATAGATGTACTGCAAGGTGATCCGACAGATATATATAATGCACGCAACATGAGAGCGTCTCAATCCGTATTAAAAAATGGCGTGAGTAAACTTGAGAGTAAGTTAAAAGCAGCGGAAAATAAGCCGTTATTATTTGGTTCGCCCGCATTATGGTTATCAAGTTATACGCTATGTGAAGCGAAACCAGATATCCATTTCAGTGGACAAAACCCGCCATTGACCGCGCGCAATGTTGATCTTTATATTGATAATACATTAAAATTCCTCAACGAATTATCCGAAAAAGATCCAGCTTTACATGCATTCTATCGATTATTTCTTTTAAAACAAATTACTGAAATTATTATTCTGGGTGCATCAACAAGTAATGGTAATGCTTATGTGCGAGGTGCTTTAGAAAACCGTCTGCTTATGCGGTTATTCAATGGAAAAATAACGTATCCTATTTTAGATGATATGGCTCTTTTAGCAGAAGTGACCTTTGAATTTAATAGCGCATTACTTCATTTAATGGCTTATTTTCCAGACCAACTCGATCTTTTTGAATTGACACAATCTGTTACGACATTAATTGATAAATCGCGGGGCTCAGAAGTGCTCCATGGCGAGATAGACAATGTATGCGAAAAGCAGCATATCGAACAATTAGAACAGGCAAAACAACGTGCGTTAGAAGAAAAGCAGACACGTGAGCATGCAGAAGTAAAAGCGCTAATGGAAGAAAAAAATCATGACATTGATCCGAGTCCTGATTACACGCGATATAAAGATCGAGATTTTATTGAGGAATCACTGCAAAGGCAATTGGACAACAAAGTTCGTGCGGATTCGCTCAATACAGGTCGTGATATGAATGCAAGCATTCTGTTGGGCCAAGTCGATGATCTGCGTTCGTCCGTGACGCGTGTAATTAACGCGGGAGCACGCGCAGCAGGAAAAGCAGTGGATTCAGTATTTGGTTTAAGGGAAATAAGAGAGCTGCGTTTATCTGACATCGATCCTGAAAAAAGCGCCGCATTTTTTGAGCGAATCGCAGAATGGGGTGCGGGCGTTGCTGCGAGAACCATTGTCAGTTGGAAAGTAGAAGATGCAACTAAACCGATCTTAACTACAGTTAAAAACTTTTTTGCGCCTCCAGGAAGTCCGAAAGCGGCTTTAGCGGGTATTGTGACGGATTATGCAGCACAAGCAACAGGATGGTTAGCTGGTATATTTGCACAGCGTTTAATGAGCCAGCTATTACATGGTGCATTGAATAACGAATTAAAATCAGAACAACGAGAAAAAATTAATCAAGCTTGCATTGATTTATGTTCAAACTATCAATCGACGATCCAAACGATTGCTGGATATATGTTAATTATCATAACTTATGTTGAAAAACATCCAAATGGTATTGAACTTAATGAACTCAATGGTATTTTATCGCAATTAAATGGCGCTATAGCAGCGCTTTGTCAGCAAGCGGCACTACAACCCAAAGGGCTGCTCGATGTCATCAAAGAAACCATCGGTCAGTCTAAAACAGTTTCACCCAATGAACTCCAAAAACAATTATTATTACTCTCGGCTGAATTATGCGAAACAGCAAGTCATGCGAAAGCAGCAGGAATTGTAGGTAAAGCGGCTCATGCTTTGCAAGGTGATTCGACTTCTGTTACCGGTGTAGTGGGGCGTGTGGGTGTTGGAGTGCTTGACACGTTATCTGAATTCACACGAAATCAACGATTATTAACTGAATTTAATAGTTTACAACGTTCAACGTTAAGAACACTCTCGAATAAATTGCATTTTCAAGCTAATACACTCGATACTCGATTGGCGAATGAATCAATTAATCGTGTTGATCAGGATTATTTGCAAAGAATTACTAACATCAGTAATTCTACTGATCGGTTGAAGGGATCGCCTCAAAGTTGGGTAGGAGAATATCGGCGTTATGTGACTCCTGTTCAAGATGATATTCAGCGATCACTCCGTAAAGAAATTAAAAAATGTGTTAAACGAGCGGCTAATCAATGCGCTGATTTACTGATTCATCCGGAAAAAATTGGCAGTCTACTCGAACACATGCTATCGCTAGACGCAAACGATAATCCACCTAATTACACATTACAAGTTCGTGAGCAACTCGTGCAATTGGCTTATGGATTAGAGAAAAATTTAATGTTGCTAGCGAATGGTTATACCATCAACGGTATTGATGATTCTGTATCGTATTCTAAAAAAGCGGCTATCGCATTGGGTCATATTAAATATCATTACGTGAATCACTTTTATGGCGATTCAACGGATATCAATAATGCATTGCGGTTACGTTTTTCAAAACCCATGTTGATGGACAGTATGACTCGTCTTCAAGCAATCTTAAAAGACAATCCTGCGTGTTGTCGTGGATCTGAGAAATTATGGTTATCTGCTCAACGTGATTTGAATATTCCATTGTCGGCACACATGGTTAATTCAACGCCTTTAACGCCTAAAAATATTAAATCGTGGTTGAATAACACGCGTTTATTATTGAATTCATTGGGCAGTAGTGATCCAGAAGTCGCAGAGCTTTATCGTTTATTTGTGATTAAACAAATTTGTGAATTAGTCACTGAGCGGTTTGATTCGTTTATTCAATTTGCAGCGCAAGACTTTTTAACTGAAATGGAGCTTGATTTTTCAACCATACAAGCGGTTGCTAATTTTAGCGAAACGCAATTTGATTTTTCATATTCATTTCAAGCGATGTTGGCGTTATTAAAAGACAATGTGTGCTTGAGAGCGAAAAGCAATATTTATATGGATCCATTAATAGAAGCATCGGATCGAGTTGCTGATTATTTAACGAGAAAAAAAATACTGGAAGAACAGCGTGTAAGCGAAGAGCGTGAAAACAATGAACGTAAAATTGACTATGAGAATGAGAAACGAAGTCATAAAAGAACGGAAGCTATGTCGCAAGCATTGTATGATTATGCAACTCTTAAATCAAACGATGAAAAATCTGCTAAATCATTTAAATCAGATGAAGTGCAAGGTTATCATCTCGATACGGTTATTTGTCCGACGTTAGATACGTTAAAAATCACTGCAGAACAAAATCAACGAAAAGCAGACACACAGTTAGTAACACATTCGGCTGAACAAAAAAGCGAAGTCTTCTCACCATTACTTGACTTGAGTGTGTTTTTTAAAGCGATTAACAGAACATTAGATCGTGTCACAGATACACCGGTTGATTCTTCTTCTTTGGCAGATTTACCTACTGAATTTTTACCGGATACATGGCAAGAGATAAAACAATTTGTTGTCAGTAGTGCTGTCAGAGATGGAAGTGGCTTAGCTATGCAAAAAGCATTAAGCTCTGCGCCTCCGGGTATCTCTACAGTATGGAAATTAACAGGCGGTGTTGCTGTTTCGCTCGCGAGTTTTTTCTTAGGCAAAGCAACAGAATGGTATTTAACACCGGAAAATAGCTTAAATGTTGCAAATGACCAAGAAGCAAAAAAATCAGAACATTACCGTGCGCTGAAACCAACGATTAACACAATTTCTACAGAGATGATGCGTTTGTTAGTGGCAATCTGTACGACGGATCGTGTTTTCAATGAAGAAGCTTTAAATAACTTAATACAGCCATTTGTTCGCGGAATTGTTACGTTAATACCACAGTCGATAAAAACATTTAACTTTTTCTCGCATCAGAATGAAACGACTGCAACATTGCAAGTCACATCAAAAATATTAGAATTATGTATACAGATGTGTCTTAATGCGAAAGAAGCCATTAAAGATAATCCAGCCGCACGATTTTTGAGTATTCATCAATTTAGTTTTAATCAACGTAAAAGTTTGGATATTCTAGTTGCTAAATTTAAACGGGTTATCGCTGATATTCAAAGCAAAGAGCAACGCTTGTCACTCGCACATCTGACGGCTGATGATAAATACGATGAAGCACTCGAGAATTGGCAGGCTTATCAACAAGATAAACAGTTATTGTTGGGCGATGACAATTCATGGCGAACCGATTTTGCGATTCGATCAGTCAATAGTGGAAAAGAAATAAATCGTTATCGTGGAAATATCAACACCCTCGTTACGCAGAGTTTTCAGCAAACACAAGATTTGGCTGCAGCGCCACTTTCAATCGAGCCTATATTAAACGCGACGTGTGAATTCTTGAAAAATAAAGAGCATGTTAATGTTCGCTCTCGTCTTCTTGCTCTTCAGCCAAAAATAAGACTGCAAGTCTTACATATTGCGCACGCTATTATTAAGAATTTACACGCAATGGCGAATGCTCAAAAATCTGAACCCTCCGTTAAAGAATTAAAAAAGATACAACAATATACGCGTGATGCAATAGCCGCGCTTTCTGTGATTCGTACTACTTATTCAAAATTGGGCGGCGATCCATCTGATTTTGAAAATATTTTGCAGTTAAGTCACGGCACCCATAAACCCATTTTAACAACCGCATTTGCAACTTTAAAAAAATTAACTGCATCTAAGCCTCTTTTAGTTGGGTCTGGAAGATTGTGGGCAGCAGCCAATCTGGATGATGAGAGCAAAGATGATCAAAACCAAAATCAACTGGTTAATGACAGTAATGTAGAAGAATATCTTAATAATACGTTCGATTTGATTCGGACATTACAAGCAGATAATAAGCCGCAATTAGCGCAATTATATCGCTTGTTAGTCATCAAACAGCTAGCTGAGTTAATTGCAAATCAAGCGCTCAATGAGGATATCGTCACGAAATTGACGCAAAACGTATTTAGTCAATTTGGTATAACCAGTTATCTCGCGATTTATGAAATTGCCAATATTGATTATGTCAAATTTGGTTTGCAGCATAATCTAATGACATTAGTGGGATTAGTGCCTGATCAATTTAATATGCAACAATTAGCGGTTGAATTGGGATTGGATTTGTCTACACAATTAGGCGGTTCTATTGATGCAATGATCAGATCAGCATTGTTGGTGGATACATTGCGTACTGATGTGGTCACCGCTAAGACGTCATCAAAGACGGGTAATGACGACTCAATCTCAGCTCGGTATGATATAGCGCTCACATCGACTATCGATACGATGATGGAGCTGAATGCGGCTCTAAAAACGCCGCTGCCAAGCCCATTGCCAGTCGTGCCGCCACCGTCACCACGTGTTGAGATGAAAAAAGAAGAACAGCCTCCTTCAATTTCAAATGTTCTAGATCCAATCATAAAGGAATTGCCACCTGCAAAAGGTCGATTTGACTGGTTAACAAAGGGAATAAAGTCATTTTGCCGTGGCGTTTCGCGTTTGTTCCAATGCTTTGGAAAAACCGAGAGTACAGAACCTTTAATTCCGAAGACTAAACAGCCAGAGAAGTTGACTTATTCTCGACTATTTACGAGCTTCGGCAGCACGACAATAATTCCAAAAATAGGTGTTGGAAATAACGATGAGAATAATAATGAAACAAAGGAAGAAAAATCATTACCTGTCGACAAAGCCACGAATAAAGCAGTAAGCGCTTCACAACCAGAAACATCGACTAAGCCATCTGTTCTTCGTAGCGTAAGCTGTTCTAATCCGATAACGCAACGACAACTTCGCTGATGATAACTTGCTTGCTGCATTCAAGAGAGATTTGGCATGGATCAACTCAACAGAATTTTTTGTTCAAAAATTCTGTTATCGATCCATGCAAATTTTAATTATTTCATCTTAAATTAAAGATGTATTTAGTTTTGAATAATCATATGAGGGATTATAACAAAAAAGAAAACTTCATCAGTCAATGACTTTGACGTCTTCTGCTTGAAGTCCTTTTTGTCCTTGTGTAACGCTAAATTCTACGCGTTGTCCTTCAGATAAGGATTTATATCCGTCACCTGTGATAGATTTAAAGTGAACGAATACATCGCCGCCTTTTTCTCTTTCAATAAAACCGAATCCTTTATCATTGTTGAACCACTTAACGGTCCCTTTTTCCCGTACTGACATAGCTATCTCACCTTTATTAAGTTAAAACCGATTGTATTTAAATATTTACAATTGTTAATCTGGCAACATTAAAGTTGCACGCATGATATTTTATCAAACTTTTCTGCAGATGTATGTGTTAAATTGATTATTTTTCGATAAGTTCTCAAAACTTCATATTATAACCCGCTGAAAATGGGTAACTTTAGGCGTCGAATTAACTGAAATATGTTATATTTATTAAATAGTTACTATCAAAATTGGCACAAAAAACCTTCATTATGCAAAGCGCCGGAGGCTGGGTCAGAAGAGTTTACGTATAAATAAGGAGAGCCCGTAAGCCACAGAATGATGCTATTTTTATGGTAGAGCTCGCCCACGTCGCCTAAGTATTATTCGCGTGAAACTGCTTCGTCCTTCATCACAACCACTTTTTCAATGACCACATCGTCTACAGGAACATCTTGATGTCCCGCTCTGCGGGTTGTTGAAACCATTTTAATTTTGTCTACCACGTCCATGCCTGCAACGACCTTGCCAAATACACAATAACCCCAACCTTCTGTTGTTTTTGATTTGAAATTTAGAAAATCATTGTCTGCGACGTTAATAAAAAACTGTGAACCTGCTGAGTGAGGATCCGATGTTCGCGCCATGGCTAGAGTATACTTTTTATTGGTTAAACCTTTGTCCGCTTCATTTTCGATAGTATTTGTTGATTTCTTCTGTTGCATACCCGCTTCAAAACCACCACCTTGAATCATAAATCCATTAATAATCCGATGAAATATCGTTCCATTGTAAAATCCACTTTCTGCTAAATTTAAAAAATTGTTGGCCGTTGCCGGTGTATTGTCAAAATCGAGTTCAATTGAAATATCACCATAACTCGTGTTCAAAATAATCATAAGACGCGATTTCCTTCAGAATTAACGATTAAATAGGGCACATATCATACTTGAAGATGGTTGGAAGATGAATCATTATCCGTGGCTTTGGGTGGGGTGCTTAGACAGCGGTAATGTTCTAATTTCTTTTATACAGCCTAAATTTATTTGTATAAAAATCAATAATATAGATCAAAGAAAACAGTAGCGAACAGGGCCGCCTCATTAAAATTCAGCCAGCAAAACAGCTTCTAAGAACGTATTATCCCAACCTGCCAACTTCCGCATTCTCTTTAAACTTATACGAGGATAATGCGGCTTTACAATTTGCATAAGGTTTAATGCCGTCTTTTTTATGATTGCAATATTTCTCGGTGCATTACCTTTTCGAATGCGACTTTGATCATCGCTAAAGCATACATCAAGAACCCAATGTAATTTGTTTTCTATCCCCCAATGTTGTTGAATAGCGTTAGCAATTTGTTTTGCATTCGCAGCAAGACTGCTAATGTAGTATCTCTTTTCTATACTTACTTTGCCTTGTATGTCTCGAAGTGATTCAATTTCTATAATGCTTTTTAAATTTTTCCATTTCGGATGTCTTTTCCGAAGCCATTCAATATTTTCTACAACAACACATTTTCTTGTTTCAATGCGACCATGCCCTTTTGTTGTTTTTTTAAATGAAAAACGTTTAAATTTCCGTATATTTCTATTAAAAAATAATTCAACATCCTCATGCAAATTACCTTGATTTCCCTTTAATGCCAGTATGTAATCAGCATTCTTTGCAATTATTTTTTCTGAAATATCTGATTGGCAACCCATTGCATCTATTGTGACAATAGATTTCGCTAAATCAAGTATCTCTAGTAGTTGTGGTATCGCCGTTATTTCATTGGATTTCTCATCAACTTTGATTTGGCCCAACGACAAACCAATTTCGCTAGCAAAAGCACTTAGTAAATGTAGAGGTTTGTTTTCTCCATCAAAACTGCGGCGAGAAGTTTTGCCATCTAAGGCAATTATTTTAGACTCCATGTTTAACTGGAATGACTTAACCCATTCAACAAAACAGGATTCGAATTTATCGGGATCTAATGCTCTAAAAAAACGACGAAAAGTATCGTCACTTGCAATTCCAGATTTAAAAGGAAGATATTTTTTCAAAAAATTAATTTTTGTTTTTCCATATAACTCAATGTCGTTCCATCCCTCACATCCTGTAATTATTCCGCAAAATGTGACAAGCAAGATTTCTTCAACTTCATGACGTTTATGGCGGCTAATGCGGTGATCAGGTATTGTCTTAAAAAAATCCAAAAATCCTATTTGTTCCCTTTCCATTTTTCAGCTCCTTTTGCAAGGAGCTGAAAATATAGGATTTTTTCAAAATGGGCTAGCTAATTTAATGAGGTGGCCCTGCAGTAGCGAAAAACCAGATCCTAATAACAAGCTATACTGTAATTAGGACAAAGAATAAGATTTTAGCCAATTTTTAAACTGAATCCATAGGTGAGAAGTAGTGATTAGCCCTAAAATGTCAGATGCTGTTAAAACCAGTTTAGATGAGGCAGGACTCATTCCACTGGTTACTGCTGCCTTATGGAAGAGCCTTGCTGTTCATATCAGCACTTCAAATAATACAATCAAAGAAGACCAACTAGTGGATGTGCTTGTCAAGAAGAAAGACGAAATTGTAAGTGGCTTTCAATCCGGTGGTAAAGAGGCACAAAAAAATATTTTAAAAGATATCGCAAAACAAGAATTTCAGCTTAAAGATGCCAAAGAGGAGAATGCTAATAATGATCTCCCTCGTGCTTCTAGGAATCGAGATCCGTGGCAGCGGTGTATGGATCGTTTAGCGCGATTATTAGCATTGGGATCAAAGTTTTCACCGTGCGTGGCTGTGGCATTTAATCCGAATGAATCATTATTTTATATGGCTTGCAATACACCCGTTTTTAAAAGCGATAATACCGCGGATCAAACACGTGAGAAAATTCAAGAATTATTGATGAGTAAATTTGAAATACTTAAAGAAGTCATTTCAGTAAATCACCCTACTGGAGAGGTTCTTGAAGAGGCTCTTAAAATATTAACAGCAGAGAATAATCACCATCAGTATGGTGCTCAAAAACCCAAAGATAACAAAAAATATGGTGACTCAATAAAACGATTGCGTGCAGATTTAGAAAAACTCGTAGATTTTTTTGATGCAAATCCGCAAATGAAAACTACTTTCCTTAGTGCCGTACCGAATATTTTAATACCTCAGCCAAGCACGAACTCAGCATCAGAGCATGCAGAACAAATGCTCGCAAAAGAGAGAAACTGGGAAAGTAGAACGGCCATTGGCGTGAATTATCTTTGTTGTGCGACATGTGATGAAGAAATAAGTTCTAAAAGTGAGTTGAATGTTCGAGGAACACATGGTGTAAGGTTTCCTCGTGTGGGAAGATCAGTTACAAGTGGGGAAGTCGATAATACAGTACGTGGAAGTGCTACAATGTCTAAAGATTTAGAACCAACTGATAGTGAAAGTGATAGTGAAATGGAGAAAGTTAGAAAAATGCAAACTCCAAGTAAGAGAGAAAAATTTCGCCCAGCTAAGTTGGAAGTGCAAGGCAGCTCTTCGAATGACTCTTTAATGTCGACTCGCAGCTCTAGTTCACCCAGTTTTTTTCAACCTTCACCTTCTGCACCGAGTCCTGTATTAGAATTACGTTCGCCTTCTATGGTGTTGCTCGATGACTTAGTATTACATGTAAAAGGCATAGCTGTTAATGATAATGAACACAAAGAGAGCGAGAGATCTACATTTAAAAAGTTATCTATTTAGGGTCTGTTTACAAGTGGTTTGTAAGACCCTACTGCAATCGTAAAATATCATTCGTAATGGCTTGAAAAATCAGCATCAACAACACAATAACACCCAGGCGATAAAGCAGTACAAGATATCGTTGAGGAATCGGGCGGCGTATGATGACTTCGATGACTTGAAATAGGATGTGTCCTCCATCAAGTCCCGGGATTGGAAAAATATTAATGATGCCGATCGAAATACTTAAAAAGGCAAGAAAACTCATAAAGGATGCAATACCTTGATTGAGCGCAAGTCCCGCACTTTGAAAAATAGAAATAGGGCCGCTTAAACTTTTTAAAGATGCTTTTCCCGTGATCAATTTTCCAACGAGATTGAAATTTAAAAAAGTGAAATCACATATATTTTGCCATGCATGTGTCACGGCAAGAATAGGGCCGTATTGAATTTTGCGGAACATGCCGGGAGGCCATTTAAACTGCGGTGTAACGCCTAGATATCCATGTTTCTTAAATAGCATGTCACGTTGATAGCCTGTTGTGACAATTATAGTCTGGATTTTACCTTGACGATTAAGGGTAAAATTTAATGGTTGCGATGGATTTTTATCAACGATAGCAACCATGTCTAACCAATCATGAATTGGTTTCCCATTAATCTGTGTAATTTTATCGCCTATTTGCAATTGTGCTTTAGCGGCAGGTGAATCTGCTGCAACTTGATCGATGATGGGTGGGATGTTGGGTTCAAAGGGAACAATACCTAAACTTTCAAGTGGGTCAGGTTTTAAGTTGTTCATCTGCCAATTTTTAAGATCAAGACTATAGGGGTTGATCGTTGTTGTATTGAGAGGTTTAGTTTCTATGGGTAAAGAACCCGTTTCGCCTGTATGAGATAAGATGCGAATGATAACACCCATCCAACCGGTTGTTGGCGTATTATCCACGCTCACAATTTCTTGATTGGGTTTTAAGCCTGCTTCTGACGCGATGGATTGAGGGGTTACTTTACCAATAACAGGTGCGATGCTATTAAAGCCAATGATAAATAATAGCCAATATAAAATAAACGCTAAAATTAAATTAAAAAATGGGCCTGCAGCAACAATGAGAAATTTTTTATAAAAAGGTTGTATGTTGAAACTAAGATGACGCTGATTGTCTGGTATGGGCCCTTCATCTTCATCAAGCATTTTTACATAACCGCCTAATGGAATAGCAGCGATCATATATTCAGTGCCGCGTTTGTCAGTTCTACGCCAGAGTGCTTTTCCGAATCCCAGTGAAAAACGCAGCACTTTTACACCTAACCATCTTGCAGCTAAAAAGTGTCCTAGTTCATGAACACCAATAATGATGAGCAATGTTAATATAATACCAACGACTGAAATCAAGAGTGATAACAAACGTTAAGCCTCCGTTTGATATTTAAGTCCGACTGCTTTTAATCGTTTTGTAATATGATTTTCTGTGGCAACATCTTTAATTGGCCCAATTTGTACGTGATATAATTTTCGTCTAGCATACTGCGTGATTTTTATTGAGGATGACGAAAACATAGTGCCTAAGCGTTTTTTCATTTGTTGCGCGAGGACTTTGTTTTTAAACGCGCCTACTCGTAAATATCTCGTAGATGCAGCCGACCGTGCTGCACTCGCATAATGTTGTACAGTTGGTTTTGCATGTTGAATCGGGCGCGGGATGACGATTGTATTGTCTGCTAGATAAAAATTATTGGATTGAATCGATTTATCGAATTTATTACTGTCATATCGAAGTGGATCAATTGCTTTAACATCGACGTAAGCTGTGCCATGACCGAGCATACCCAATTTTTTAGCTGCGACATACGATAAATCAATTAAACGATTTGATTCAAATGGACCGCGATCATTGACTTTGACAATGACTTTTTTGCCATTGCGTAAATTAGTCACTTGCACATAAGTCGGCAAAGGCAAAGACTTATGCGCGGCTGTCATCGCAAGCATGTTGTAGCGCTCACCACTGGATGTGCGTTGTGCATGAAACTTGGTGCCATACCAGGAAGCCACACCTTGTTCTTCATAGTTTTTACTGGACGCCATCACATGATATTTTTTTCCAAAGACGACATAAGAAGCTTGATTACCGTATTTACTCAGGCGTTCAGCTTTAGGAACGGCATTAGGAATTTTTGATTCATCAACACTGTAAGATGGAGGACCATCTTTTCTCATCGTTGAACACGCACTTAACATTAGCAATATTGCAATTAAAATCAGGTTTAATAAATGTCTAGTCTGAATCCTATGCATTATCGATCTTTCCTTTTAAAGTGAAAATATCATGACTGAGCTGATAAACCGCCATTGCATATAAATCACTTGGGTTATACGTTTTTATAACATCAAAGTTATGAAAGCCAAGCCAGTATTCTCTACCATAATAGCCTTGTAATTCAATCAATTTTGACTTTTGATTGTACAAGGATCTCATCTTAATATCGATGGGGTCAACATAAGAATTCGTTGTAAATTCAGTATGATGCCTCACAAAATTGGATTTAATTGCAATAGGTTGATTTTTTTGCCAGCCATGTTTTTGATAATAATTGGCGATACTGCCGATCACATCCACGGTGTTATAAGAAAGATCAACTTTTCCGGCATAAATTGGGGTTGTCCCATTGCACCCGCATAGGAACCCATCATTTTTAGAGGATTTTTGTGTTGCTCACGCGACATTAATAAAAATTCTTCTAACTCGCTTCGGAAAAAGCGTGCGCGAGATGAATCGATAAACGCGAGTGTGGACAATGTATCAATGACACGAAAATCACCGGTCATGTATCCATATTTGGTTTCAACGCCAATCGTTGCGACGATGATACTCGCGGGCACACCATATTCTCTTTCGGCTCGCTCCAATGCATCATGATATTTTTCCCAAAATTTAACACCTTGGCGTATGCGCCATTCAGTCACGAAGAGTGTTTGATAGTGATACCAGGGTTTTTGTTCGTATGGGTGTTTTATACTGTTGATGACATCGGGTCTTATTTTAACTTCATTAAAAACGGCGGTGAGTTCTGAATAATTAAAATGATATTTGTGTACCATTTCCAAAATAAATTTTTTGACATCCGGGCGATCTGCAAAATTACTTTTTGCAATGGCTGAATGTGACCAAACTAAACAGGTTAGAAATAAAATTAAAAAACGCATTCGTTGTCCATTTTTATGTTGTTAATAATTTTCGATGAGTTTGAATCGACATCAAGATTCCAAAACTCGCCATCAACGTGATCATGGAAGAGCCGCCATAACTTATCAATGGCAGTGGTATTCCTACAACGGGGAATATACCGGTCACCATGCCCATGTTAATAAAAAATGAAACAAAAAATGTCAGTGTTAAACTGCCGGCGAGTAATCTGGAAAAAGTATCTTGTGCTTTGATCGTAATGTAGAGGCCTCGTGAAATAACGGCCATAAATACCAGGACCAAAAGTACGCTGCCTACAAATCCGAATTCTTCTCCGAAGACAGCAAAAATAAAATCAGTCGTGTGTTCTGGCAGGAAATTTAAATGAGATTGGGTACCATTGAGCCACCCTTTACCGAACCAACCGCCCGAACCTATCGCAATCTTTGATTGAATGATGTGGTAGCCTGCACCTAGTGGATCGCGCTCAGGATTGAAAAAGGTCAAGACACGCTGTCGCTGATAATCATACAAAAGATACCAAATCATCGGAGCAGTTAAACCACACACACCGATTAGAGTGGCGATGAGTAGCCAACTGATTCCCGCAAGTAATAAAACACTGCCACCAGCGATGACTAATAAAATTGCGGTACTTAAATCAGGTTGTTTTGCGGTTAAAATAGCAGGGATTAAAATAATCACTGCGGAAAAAAGAATAGTGGGGAATGAGAGCGGCAAATGAATTCTGTGATAATGCCAAGCTAAAAATAATGGGATAGCTAGTTTCATGACTTCGGATGGTTGAAAACGAAAAAATCCAATCGTTAACCAGCGCCCAGCGCCTTTTCCAATGTGGCCTACCAGCAATACAGAAAATAATAAAATGATACCAACGACATAAACGAACAATGCCCAGCGTTGATAAGTTGTTGGAGGTATTTGGGCAAATACAAACATCACTATCAAGGATAATCCAATACGCAATGCTTGTTGTTCCACAACCGCCATATTTTGATCGCTCGCGCTATAGAGAATAATTAAGCCAAACGAAATGAGAAGCAAAATTCCCAATAGAAGTGGAATATCAATGTGAAGGTATTGCCAAATAGAATGGTATCCAGAACTGCCTTCTGGTTTCGCCCATTTATTTTTTAAGCTATTACTGAGCGACATGTACTTGGCTTCCTAGTGGTCTCAGTGGAATTTGTATAGGCGGTGGCCCTATTAGATAATAATCTAAAATTTGACGTGCCACTATACTGGCGGTTGCTTCATTTTCAACGATAACTGCAATCGCAATTTTGGGTTTTTCGACTGGGGCAAATCCTATCAATAAAGAACTATCACGCATGCGTTCTGGCAGCATGCTTTGATCTTCGTGATCTTCATTCATGTTGTAATGCTTAATTGAGTGGTTTTGGGCAGTTCCTGTTTTAATAGCGACAGTGTAAGGCCCAAGCTTGCCAAAATGATAGCCTGTACCACCAGGCGCTGTAATGACGCCTTGCATGGCATTGATGACAATATTCCAATAGGCGGGATCGCTTAATTTAACTGTATCGGCTGCCACTGATGCTTGAAGTTCAGGTTTTTTTCCTTGCTCTTGTTCTGAGAGTAAAAGGTGAGGTACGTAATGCGTGCCGTGATTTGCAATGATGGCGACCCCTGCCGCAAGTTCTAAAGGAGTGATCTGCATAAAGCCTTGCCCGATGATAGAGTTAAGTGTATCACCCTCATACCACGGTAGACCTTTTACTCGGCGTTTCCAGGCAGGAGATGATATGACACCGGATAATTCTTCATCCATATCAATCCCTGTTAATTCTCCAAAACCGAATTGACCTAAAATATGATCGATGCGTTGGATGCCGAGTTTATGTGCTAAATCGTAGAAATACGTATCACATGAAACGATAATGGCTCTGCTAATGTTGACCATGCCGTGACCATGACGCTTCCAGTCGTGAAATACATGACTCACTTCATTTAATTTATAAAACCCGGGATCAAAGATTGTATAATTAGGTGTTACAACGCCTGAGTCTAATCCTCCCAGAGCAATAAAGGGTTTAATGGTGGAGCCAATAGGATATAACCCACGCAATGCGCGATTATAAAGCGGCCGATTGGGCGATTGTTGCAATGCTTGATAATCCTGATTACTGATTCCTTCAACAAACAAATTAGGATCATACGTCGGTTCACTCACAAATGCTAAAATTTGTCCGGTGCTCGGCTGAATTGCAACAACGGCGCCGCGATGTCCCGCAAGTGCTTGTTCCGCTGCCGTTTGTAATTTAGTGTCGATCGTAAGATATAAATTTCTTCCAGGATTAGGCTTGATGCGTTTTATCGTGCGAACTGACTCACCGCTCGCGTCATTTTCTGTTTGTTCATAACCAACCGTGCCATGCAATTCATCTTCGTAATATTTTTCAACGCCTAATTTACCGATGTAATTTGTTCCACTGTAATTAATCGGATCAATGTCTTTCAATTCTTCGATATTAATACGCCCCACATAACCGAGTATGTGACTTAAACTGTTTGTGAAAGGATAATGTCTAAGCAAATGTGCTTTGACGAGTACGCCAGGAAAACGATATTGGTTTTCATAAAAACGAGCCACTTCATCTTCTGCAAGGCGTAATTTTAAGGTGACTTCGTCGAATCGACGATGTTGTTTTAACTGTCGTTGAAATTGTGCGATGTCATTATCCGAAATGGGAATGATTTTGGCGACTTCTGACAACATTTTTGGCATGTTAGTGATTTTATAAGGGATGACATCTAAGCTGAAAACGGGCACATTCTCAGCAAGCAGAACGCCGTTTCGGTCATAAATCAATCCGCGCGTAGGTTCAATTGGGACAAGATCTAACCAGTTTTTTTGAGAGAGAGTAGTGAAATGGGCATGATTAATAAGCTGTAGATACGCAAAACGTGAAATCAATAGGGCAACTAAAATAACCATGAGAATCAACACAGAAATACAGCGTCGACTAATCAACTGAATTTCTTGAACATGATCTTTCATTGCTATTCGTTTACGCATGATTACCTGATAAAAGGCCAAATTTTACCACTAAACAAAATCATACTCTACAGTAACCATTAATGGCACTGTAATACCCGCATTCATCCTGCACAATGACCCATTTGAATAATGCAATGCACTTAAAATAACAGAGAGCTGTTGGTTTTTGCCAAAGCTTGCGCCCAGACCGAGCTGATCCTGGAAAGCAAAATGCATGCCAAGATTTTGGCTGTCAATATGAGTGCGTGTTAAATAACTTAAACCAATTCCAGCATTGATAAACGGTGAAATAGACGCATGATCACGAAAATAGTAACGTAAAATAGGGGAAACTGAATAAATATTGAGACTCTTGTTATGAGTAGTATGTGTGATCCACCAATGTCCTACAGCTGCATTGAAATAAATACGTATATGTTGAAAATCGAGTTCAGTAGGTTGGTACCAACCAGTCAGTTGATACGCATGTAAATATTCAGGGTCTTTTGTAAGAACCGGAAATGCCAATGAAATACCTGTACGTGAGGTATTCGCAAATCCATTCGAGATAAGAGAACACAATCCAAGAATGATGAGCCAAGATCGAACGCGCACACGTGTCTTCCTTTACACAAATTTTTCGGATGATAGCACGAGGGTTATGGGGGATTAAATATGATTAGGTTTATTTTTACTGATAAATTTGACGAAAATGTAACAAACACTTATAATGACTATAGTAATATGACTATAGGTATAAATATGAAACAAACGACGCATACTCTTAAGGCAGGTAAATTCAAGGCTCAATGCTTGCAGCTCATGGATGAGGTCAAAGAAAAGCATATTAGTATTACTATAACTAAGCATGGAAAACCTGTGGCCAAGTTGGTTCCAATTGAGGACAGCGAAGAAGATTTTTTTGGATGTCTAAAAGGAACTGTGTCTATTCAAGGGGATATTGTTAACCCCATTGAGATCACGTGGGAAGCTCAGAAATGAATGGTCTTTTGCTTGATACACATGTTTGGATCTGGTATGTCATTGGCAGTAATGAAATACATAAATCTCTGCGCAAGGAAATTGGCAACACAATTAAAAACAATACTATTCATATTGCGGCAATTTCTCTATGGGAAATTAGCATGTTAGATTCCAGGCGTCGAATCATTTTAGAGATGCCTTGCTTGGAATGGATAAAAAATGCAGTTGAATATACACACGCGCAGATATTACAGTTGTCACCAGAAATTGCAGTTGAAAGTTGTAACTTACCAGATTCATTCCATGATGATCCTGCAGATCGTTTAATTGTTGCAACCGCGCGTGTAGAAGCGCTTACTGTAGTTACAAGAGATAAGCGGATATTAGATTACAGTAAACGAAAATATATTTCTGCTCTAAAGTGTTAATCTCTCCATTGCACTAACTTGATCGGCTCCAAGAATTCGAGTTGCTGTGTATTCACCCGTTGGCATAAACTTTTCATAGAATTCTAGTGTGACTCGATCTTTGTTTACTGCAGTTCCAGACAAAAACTCAGACACTGCATTGTCATTTCCAATTTGAATTATTTTTGCTAATGCAGATGTGGTTGAGAGTAGATTAGCTTCAGCTTCTTCAATCAGGCTCCACATTACGAAAATGGGTCTTGGTACGTGTATTAATCGACCATCAATTTTAATCACAGATCCAATTTGTGCTTCCCATTCGCTCGTGCGAAAAGGTGTATCACGAATCAATTCTTTTATTTCTTGAAGAATTGCGCTTCTTAATGCGTCAACGATAGGGTCACGTTGTTTAATCATGGCTAATTGCAGGGGAGTGCAGTTTTCATTATTTTTTTGATTAGGCTTTATTTTTTTGTGAGTAAGTAAGGCTTGAACCGTGTTGACATTATTATGGTTGACAGCAAAATGAAGCGGTGTGTTTCCTTCTTCGTCCGCTTGATTCGGTTCAGTTTTAGGATGTTGTAGAAATGCATGAAGAGCGTCTAAATCTCCCCAAATAACAACATAAGAAAAAGGAGTTAATCCATCTTGTGTGACCACGCAATTCGAATCATAAAGAGGATGTTGAAGCAAACGCTGTATCTCTGTCATATCTTTCATTGCAAGCGCGTTAGCCAATTTTGAAAGTTGATAGTCTCTGAATCGGGCTTCCCTGAATTTTTCTTTTTGTGCTCTTTTAGTAATGGCTATGTCAGACAATGATCGAAAGTGCTGATGATACACTTTAATCGCCTCTTCTAAAGAGAGAGTATCTAATGCTTTAGCTAATGCTTCTGCTTCTAGAAAACTCAGCGTTACACCGTGACCTTGATAAAAATCAGGCATACGAAGCGCATCGCCCACGCGTGCATAGATGTGCCCATTCACTAAAATAGCGGCTTGATTTGCTTCGAAAAGTGTTGTTTTAAATAATTGTATTTTTAATTGATCTTTTGCTTGTCCATGTTTACGCGATTTTGTGAAAACAATATCTTGTTCAGGATATAAATGTTGGGCAATTCGTTGGATTTCATCTTGCATTTCTTGACGGGTTATTTCTTCAAGATCTGGATTGCTTAAATCTCTCTCCCATCTCTCATAAAGATCTTGCGGTAAGGTCATGGTCAAACACGCTTTCATTTTGGTTCCATTTGATTTTTCATGTGATGATCTTTCTGTATAATGATAAATATAACGATCCATATCATGGGCGGTTGAAAATACAGCTGAGTTTGTTAGATGAAATATGGGTTGATCTGATCGAGATTGAATTGTGAAATAGGCAGTAATATGATGTATGCGTTTATGAGAAGGAATTGGATGATAACCGGTGTTATATCCCATCTCTTTTAAAATATCAGCAGTTGGATGTTTTGCGCCATCAGCACCCATTAGGTGTTTGAAATGAAAGGTTGTTGAGCGTCCAGATTTTGAATCGACTTGTACTATGCCTTTTTCCATGTCTATTTTTTTAATGCTGGCATGTGTCATGAAGTAACAATTTTTTTTACCAAATAATCTTCTTTTAAAAAATCGCTCAATGTCCTTAATATTATAATGTTCTTTATCATTTTTCATTTTATCGATAAATATTTTATCTTCATCTAGCGTAGGAGATTTAGGCGCTATTTTTTTTAAATAGTTTATCGAGTTAGTAAGAAAAACGAGTTGAGGTCGTATTGATTCATCATGAGTATCAATAAGCAGCACGCTATAATTACGCATAATAAGTTCATATGCGAGCGAGAGTCCCGCGGGACCTGATCCTGAAATGATAACATCGTATTTTTTTCTGCGTTTTCTAGCTACAACAGGCGTAAAGGATTCAATATCAGGTTTTATTTCCTGGCTTTGCTTAGATAATGGATATGGCCTGAACATCACTTAACACCTCGATATTAGGTCAAGTATTGTACCATATTATATTTTGAGACTACTAATGATGCTAGCTAGGGCGTCTAAATGGGGGGTGCTTTCATTGAGTGCGGGTATATAGCGAAAGGATTTTCCGCCATTTTCCATGAATTGATGTTTGCCTCGAATGGCAATTTCTTCTAATGTTTCAAGGCAATCTACAGCAAAACCCGGGGCTACGACTTGAAGATGTGTTATGCCTTGTTTAGGCATGTTTTTTAAAATTTGATCTGTATAAGGTTGCAACCATTTCGCGCGGCCTAATCGAGATTGAAAAGAGATCGAATAGTCTTTTTGTTGTAAATTCAATTTTTTAGCTACTAACTCTACAGTGAGTTGGCAGCGCTCATAATAAGGATCACCCGCCTTAATACAATATTCAGGTATGCCATGAAAAGAAAATAACAAATGAGAGGTATTTTCTTGTTTTAATCTTTCAGCTTGAATCGACTGAGTTATCGCATTGATATAAAGCGGATTATCAGCATAATCATGTAACATGTGAATTTCTGGGATTTTTCGCCATTTTTTTAGAACTTCAGTAACCATATCAAACGTTGCGGCCGTTGTTGTCGCAGAATATTGCGGATAAAGTGGAAAAACGATTATTTTTGTGACCTCTTTTGTTTGCAATTCCTCCAGGGCCTGTTTAATGGAGGGTTGTCCGTAATGCATCCCGAGAGCAATGGGTATTTGTAATTTTTTTTCTAGAGATACTGCTAACTGACGTGAATAACAAAGTAGGGGAGAGCCTTGATCAGTCCAGATTTTTTGGTAAAGAGCGGCTGATTTTTTCGGGCGTGTTCGGAGGATGATCCCATGCAGTATTGGCCACCAAATCAGACGCGGAATTTCAACGACACGTGGATCAGATAAAAAAGCCTTAAGATAACGTCGCACTGCGTGAGGTGTGGGTGCATCGGGTGTACCAATGTTACATAGCAACACGCCTGTTTTATTTGGATTCATATTTAAAACCTAACGCAGCTAATCGATCTTTGATATTGGGGTGAGTAGAAAATAAATCACTAAGTGAATTGGTGCGTTCAATTCCAGCTTGTATGGGGTCAAAAATATAAGCTTCGCGTCGAACATTTTCATGCGGTGTTTGCCGATATTCCGCGCTGTATGCGTCACTATTTTCTTGATGATCACTATTGATTTTGAGTAATGCTGACGCGAGTGGGTGATTATCACGAACGAGTTGAACGCATCCTGCATCAGCCATGTATTCACGTGTGCGGCTCAAATAAAGCAATAACAAAATATTAAGTATAGGTATCACATAACGCAAAACTAAAATAACAACAAATAATATATTGCCTGCATTGCCTTCTTCCGAACTGCGGCGCCGAGAAAAAATTGCATTATAGAAAAAGATATCTAATACCATGATCATTAAGTTGGACAGTACGGATGCCATCAAAGTCAGTTTGATATCCATATGACGAATGTGAGAAATCTCATGTGCCATCACGGCTTGTAGTTCACTGCGATCTAATTTTTGTATCAATCCGCGTGTAATGGCGACCATCGCCGATTTTTCACTGTAGCCGCTGGCAAATGCATTCATATAGTCAGCTTCAATCAGAAATACGCGCGGCATATATCGAAGACCTGCAGCAATTTTCATTTCTTCCACAACGTTGTAAAGTTGCTGTTCTATCGTGTTTTGCGCGGTTTCTGGTGTAATTTCTCGATATTCCGTACCAAGCAGCATCAACTTATCATGAAAACTGAATGTGACGAGCAGAGAAATAATCGCAACTGCAATCATGATGACGGTGACCAGTGGAAAAATCTGTAGTGAAATGAGCGCTTGAAAAATTTGTTGAAATGACGCTTGCGGAGAATGTTCTGTATAAATAAACATATCAACTAGTAACCCAATTGCAGCATAAATCAAAATGAAGATTGCGATCACGAAAAATGTGCGGCGATTGTTGATCCGTATGGTTTGACGCCAGTCGGATGTTTTTTGTGAGAGATTATCTAGTGGTTGAGGCATGTTTGTTTAGCTCGCTTGATACATTATTTTATATCACACTGTCATGCCAGCATGTTTTTAGCTGGCATCCAGTCTATGATCGAAGCTGCTCTGGATGCCAGCTAAAAACATGCTGGCATGACAGATTATAACTTCACTGTATAATTTTCCTGTTCCGCAACTTTAGCTTCGCTTAATTGCCAATACGGAAAATCAAAATCTAATTTTGCTTTGAATGCGCCTGCAATCATTGATGTAAAAAATGCTTTTTTCGTTGCATTGTATGTTTCTACACTGTCATTAAAAGATTGCTTTGCATAAGCCAGCTTGTTTTCAGTGCTGACGATTTCTTCCTGAAGCTGCAAGCAATTTTGGTTTGCTTTCAAATCAGGATATTGTTCAAACACCAAACTAATTTTTGATGCAATGTCAGAAATTTTATTTTCAGCCGCAATGCGATCTGCCTCATTACCACTTGCTTTTGCTTGTTGTGCTTGGCTACGTAAGGCAACGACATCTTTCAGTGTGGTTTGTTCATAATCCATATATTTTTTTACAACATTGATTAATGATTCAAAAACCTTGAAACGTCGATCAAGTTGAATGTCGATTTGTTTTTGATTATTGCGTACGGCTTCAATCAGGGAAATGAGTCGGTTATAAGTAAAGACAACAAATCCAGCAATCGCGAGCAGTACAAGAACGATGATAATACCAGTGCTCATTTTCAGGCGGCTCCTTTATAATGAAGCGGATATTATAGCACTAGGAAATATCAGATGTCAGACTATACGTTAAACATAACACCGGCTTTATATGAGTATTACCAAGCGATTTCTTTGCGGGAGCCTGCTGTCTTACAAGAGCTGCGTGAAAAGACTCGCTCAATGAGCATGGGGCACATGCAAATCTCGCCTGAACAGGGCCAATTTATGCGCTTGTTGATGGAGTTGATGCAGGCAAAAAAGACATTAGATATTGGTGTTTTTACTGGATATAGCGCCTTATCTGTCGCGCTTGCCTTGCCGGAGGATGGTCGAGTGATAGCCTGTGATACCAATGTGGAATGGACGACATTCGCTAAAGGTTTCTGGGAAAAAGCGGGCGTTGCACATAAAATTGAATTACGACTTGCCCCAGCTTCAGAAACGCTAAAGTCGTTAATCGATGCAGGTGATTCAGGGACATTTGATTTTGCGTTTATTGATGCAGATAAAGCGAATTATATTAATTATTATGAGCAATCATTAACTTTACTGCGACCAGGCGGCCTGGTTGCGATTGATAACGTCTTGTGGGGCGGCGATGTCGCTGATCCTGCTGTCCATGATGAAAGTACGGAAACCATTCGGAACGTGAATGAAATGGTATTAAAAGATGAGCGTGTCACGATGAGTATGTTGCCGATCGGAGATGGGCTTACATTGGCGAGAAAAAGATAAATCCTCCCTAACCCTCCCCGCAACCAGTGCGGGGCAGGCTCTTTTTCAAAGGAGGGGATTTGGCGGAAATATAATCCACCCACAAGTTGCTCAAATGCTCTTGCAGTCGATTCTGTACCTGTCGTTCGTCAATATTATCAAAATCAATAAGCTCTAACGGTTGATCTGGCCAGGAACACGCAAAAACGGCTTTGGTGCGTTGCCCTGTTTCTGGATCGATTTGCCATTGTAAGCATTGCGCGCAGACGCCTTTTAACATGCATTGCATCGTGCTATAGACGGAACCATGTACGATTGGATCTTTAACAAAAATATCCTTTAAATGTGTTTTGCGTGCTTCTTGAAAGTGTTTTAACAATTTGCTGTCACCAACTAAATAAATTCGGTCTATATCAGTGAGAGAAATTTCAGGTTGAGATTTTTGTGGATCCAGTTCACCAGCATGATAGCGTAATAAAATATCGAGATAATCACCACGAGCAGAGTAATCTTGATGACGTTTTGGTTTGATCAAATCACTTGATTGCGTGTTCCAAATCACAAGATCAGCTGCTTTTTCAATGTCATCTTGGCAATACACGTCTTGCTTCGTTTTGAAATTTCCCAAATACATGACACGATTATTAGCATGACGCAGAGCAGGGCCATAGGCTTGTAATAACGCCAAGCTCATTTGATTTCCGATAATGAGAATGGTTTCATGCTGACTTGGAATTTTTGCTCGTACACCGGTGGGTCCCATCAATGAAACAGAATCACCTACACGTAATGTTGCGCAGAGTTTTGAGCTGGCGCCTTTTTCAATAATAATAAATTTTAATGTACCACGCTTATGATCACATCCTGCGGCAACGAGTGCGAGTGGCTCCATTTGTAATGTCGTGTTGTTGATACTTGGCGCATCGCTTTCGAAATTTTGTAAACGATAAAATTGACCTGGTTGAAAATGTTTTGCAGCAAGAGGCGCTTGAATCGTTAATTCAATAACATCGTCTGTGCATCGTTTTGTTTGAGTCACTGTTGCGGTAAATAAATGCGACATCTTTTCAGCAAATGCGAGATACTCATTTTTATCACCATGTTGGCCCAGTTTATTTTTTAAAACAGATAATATTTTAGGATAAGTCCTCATTCCCGATGCAATGGCTTTTACAACACTGCCATGAAACACTGGATGTGTATCACCAATTAAACTCACACGATGATCATTTTTGTGATAGGACGTGAATGGCCCAAATTGTGGATCTTTGCAGTGAGTGACACCGTGCGCAGTCATCAACTCACCATTTTCATCTTCATAGTGTTGATACTGTAAACCAACACGAGAAAATGTTCCGCGATGTTCAAATTCATAGGCTGTATTTGGCTGAGTTCCTGTTGCAACAAAAATAGCGCGTGCTGGAATGTGCACTTCCTCTCGCGTTGTTTCCCATTCAGTTTCGTTGTTGCGAATACGTTGATGACAAACCAATGTTTGTGTATATCCAAATGAATCTAAATCGACAGCAGCAGGTTCCAGTGCTTCTAGATAATAAATGCCTTCTTCTAAGCCTTTTTGCAATTCTTCGTGATTATGAATATAAGCGGGAGATTCTTGTAATGTGCGGCGATAAACAATCGTGACGCCACCCCATTCACGAATCAATTTAATAAAATTGGGTTGTTCCTGATTTGTGTTTGCGCGTTCACGTTCATTTCTCACGGCTTTACCGTGAGCTAAAAATTCATTGAGCGTTTCGAGAGAAGCGGAATCAAGTTGATCACGAATGATGTTTTCACCATACGCTTTAACCAGTGTTTCATAACGAAAGAGTGTTTTTTCAACTTGTGCAATGTAATACGCTTGAACTTCTGTCGCTGTATCTACACCGGTTAATCCGCCGCCAATAATCACAGCGGGAAGTCGAACTTGCAAATTAGTCAGGCTGCTCGATTTAGCTGCGTTACCTAATTGTAATGCCATGAGAAAATCATTGGCTTGACGCATACCAGGAGCAAGGCTGTTTGAAATAGATAACGCTTTCGGTAATCCTGCACCAACGGCCACAGCAAAATGATCAAATCCCATTTCCCATGCATCATCGATGGTGACTGTTCCGCCAAATCGTACGCTGCCGAACACTTGAAAATACGGTTTACGCATTAAGCTTAAATAAATTAATTTGAGAAAATTTTTGTCCCAGCGTACCGTGATGCCGTATTCAGCGACACCACCAAACCCGGCCATTAAGCGTTCATCAAGTGATTCAATGAGCGCATCAAATTGATAAATGGGTTGGTTAATTAATGCTTCGGGTAAGGGTTCAATTTTCAAACCATCAAATCCAACAACCGCAAATCCTTCTAACAACATATGATGGGCGAGTGTAAATCCAGCGGGGCCCATCCCGGCGATCATGACTTTTAAACCATTGTAAGGTTTCATGATCCATTGTTTTTGTCGCAATGGATTCCAGCGTGTTAGCAAATCATAAATCTCTACACCCCAAGGAAGATTTAATACATCCGTTAACACGCGAGTTTCAATTTGTGGAATATCGACAGGATCTTGTTTTTGATAAACGCATGCTTTCATACAATCATTACAAATGCGATGTCCTGTCGCCGGACACATGGGGTTGTCCACCATGACCATTGCAAGTGCTGCGAGTGTGCGCCCATCGCGTTTTAACAGATTCATTTCAGAAATTTTTTCTTCGAGGGGGCAGCCTGTCATGGTGATGTTAAGTGGATTTTTTTTCAATCCCAATGCGGGATCATTTTTTTTAACAGGAAAACCTTTCGAACAAAAATCGCCATCATGATCATGGCAAAAAATGCAGTAATTTACTTCGTCTTGCACTTCGCGTGCATTCATCCGTGCATCAGTTAATTTAAATCCATCGCGTAATCGCAGTGTACTTGAAGTTGCTAAGCGATTTAATTTGTCGTCTTTAATAGGCGCGCATTCTACAAGATGTGTATAGTCGATGCGTTCAGGAAGACGAAAGCTTGTCCATTGAGAGACTTCATTTTTACCAAGAGGTGTATTGATCGCTTGCACACACCATTCAGTGAGTTTTTCAATTTCAAAAACAAATGAATCTGGGTTGGCGAGATAATGATTCGCTATAAGTCCGACTGCGAGTTCTTTGTCATGTGTTTGTAATGGGAATTTATTGAGTTCTGTCATTAACCATTCATCAAGCTTCGCAAATGAAGGTAACTCTGCGGCATTGGATAAACGTTTTTTTGCACGCCGCAAAACAAAGAATTTTTTAAATGCAGCAACAGGATTATGAGATAACGTTTTTGCTTCAGCTAATGCGGAAGCTTCTTCGATATCGAATAATTTAATTAAGAAATGTTCTAGTGCGGATGCAGCAGCGAGTAATAATTCACTTATTTCGAGCGTGCTAAATTCGCGTGAGCCTTCACGATAAGTTAATAACGGTTCGCGTAATTTTTCATCCAGGGTCGTTAAAAACGTTTGGTCAAGACGTTGTAACCCCTCGCTATGAAATAATTCAGCAAAAGTAAAGCCGGCTAAGCGGAGTGAAGGATTAGGCATAGTTAGTAGAATGACGCTCGTGTTAAATAGTGGCCCAAATTATAGCGGAAAGCCTATGTTAACGCCAACGGTGTTCGTGTTTTAGCTATCTCTTGAATTTGGTCGATATAAAATGGATCTTCATGTAGGATCGTCAATGCTTTTGCATAGTTTTTTTCTTCACATAGTTTTACCACATTCAAATTGGTAAGAGATAAATCGATATTTAATGTATTAAGTAACAGGCAAACAATGTCTTCAGTGCTATTTTGTAATGCAGCGATAATTGGACGAGTACCCAAATTATCTTTTCGATTGACATCGATCATTGGATGATTAAGCAACTCTTCTACGCAGTCCGATTTTTGAGTACTGATTGCATAAATAAGCAGATTCTCTGTTTCAGAATTTAAATCAATTGGCATTGTATTTTTAGAAGAATGGGACAAGAAATGAGACAGCATCTTTGTATTGTTATCAGCAATACATTTAAGAAGAAAAGGATGGTTTGCTTTACGGATATTTTCCATCGCTTGTTGGTGCGATGCACCGAGAGAAGCAAGTAAAGTAGCAATGGGATCATGGCCGGCATCTTTCACCATCGCAAGTAAAGTACCATGAGCATAGGGTATTCCTCTAGTAGACCGTGACGGAACTTCATTTAAAATGACGGGATAATAGCTAGTAACCTCATCTTTAGACTCTTTGGAAGTTTGGAATGAAAACCCAAAAAGTGATGAGCTCTTCTTTCCAGATCGTTGGATGGCCATGTTTTGAAGTTCTTTTTTTATGAATTCTACAAACTTTGCTGTCAGTGTTGGTGTATTGTTAAGGCGTGTGAATACATCGAAGGAAATCAATTCTCCCAATGCATTTGTTACAAATTCACCAAATAATTTATCTGATTGCTTACATTGAAAAACAAACGGTTGCTCCGGATCTCGTACTTCAATCATTTTATCTTTTTTATATATCAAAATAGTGTGGTTGGATGACGAGCACTGCAGAATACATTCTGTAGGCAGTAGAGAAAATAATTCATTTACTCTTTTTGCATCAAATCTAAAAGTGATGCCCCCAATCTCGTTGATATTTTCTGAAAAGCAGCGTTGATAATAAAGAGTAAGATCATTGTAGCGCTTACCTGCAGCATGTAATGAGATGTATGTATTGTACGCCCTACAGAATAAATCGAATTTACTGGTCAATTGTTTTATGTGCTCTGCATTGTCAAATTCTTTACTTTCAATATCTTGTGGCAATACAGCATATAATTTGCATAATTCATTGTATTGGCCTTTTGATAAATAATAACCTTCAAATAGAGATAAGAAATTGCAAATTCCTTGCTTATCAATTTTAGCAATAGGAAAATCGGGATAAAGTGACTTAACTTTATCTAGAGTATCAATAATCTTCCCTTGATCGGGTAATCTTGACGATGTCATTATTTATTCTCTAAATTTGAATGCAAGGCATTATTGTATCAAATTTGCACAACACAAAGATACAAGATTCACTCTTTTTGTTGATTTTTATACAAAAAGCATCTTTATGCCCACTTGACATTATCCTTCGTGCCTATATATTCCATAAGGCTTGTTGACAGCGGCTTGTCGACTTTATAAAGTCAACAACCCCATTGCCAACTAATTGAATTCATTGATGAGAGAATAAGTATGACACTTCATCCACAACAGGAAACACTCAGCTTTCAAACAGAAGTTAAACAATTATTACAGTTAGTAGTGCACTCACTTTACAGTAATAAAGAAATTTTTTTGCGGGAGCTTATCTCAAACGCATCTGATGCATCCGATAAACTGCGTTTTGAAGCGATCTCCGATTCAGCGCTGTATGAAGGTGATGCCGAACTCAAAGTCTTTGTTAGTTTTGATGAAAAGGCGCGTACGATTACCATTCGTGATAATGGTATTGGCATGAGCCGTGATGAGGTGATCGAGAATTTAGGCACTATAGCAAAATCAGGTACGCGGGATTTTCTCTCACAACTTACGGGTGATCAAAAGAAAGATGCGCATTTGATCGGACAATTTGGAGTTGGTTTTTATTCGGCATTTATTATTGCTGATAAAGTCACTGTGACGACACGTCGTGCAGGTCTTACTTCAGAGCACGGTGTGCTTTGGGAGTCGAGTGGTGCGGGTGATTACACCATTGCGAATGTAGAGAAAAAAGATCGCGGCACTGAAATTATTTTACATTTGAAAGAAGGCGAAGATGATTTTTTGAATGATTGGCGTTTACGCACGGTTATCACAAAATATTCTGATCATATTAATTTACCGATTTTTATGCGTAAATTAAATGATAAAGCAGAGCAGGGTTCGGTCGAATGGGAAATGGTGAATCGGGCCACAGCGCTTTGGACATTACCTAAAAATTCAATCACAGATGATCAATACAAAGAACTTTATAAACACATTGCGCATGATTTTGAAGATCCATTAATGTGGGCGCATAATCAAGTTGAAGGCGGAAATTTAGATTACATTAGCTTACTCTTTCTTCCGACACATGCGCCGTTTGATTTATGGCAACGTGATCGTCAGCATGGATTGAAACTCTATGTACAGCGCGTTTTTATTATGGATCAGGTTGAACAATTTATTCCATCTTACTTGCGGTTTATTCGCGGAATTGTTGATACCAATGCATTGCCTTTGAATATTTCACGTGAAATCTTACAAGATAATCCGGTGATTCCACGATTAAGAACCGCGTTAGTTAAACGTACGCTGGATATGTTAGACAAACTTGCGACGGACGAAAAAGATAAATACACCACGTTTTGGAAACAGTTCGGCAATGTGTTGAAAGAAGGTCCATCTGAGGATTTTGCCAATCGTAATCGCATCGCAAAACTATTACGCTTCTCGTCAACGCATGATGATTTACCAACGCAAACGGTTTCATTAGATGAATACATCAAACGTATGAAGCCTGATCAAAAGAAAATTTACTTCATCACGGCAGATAATTTTAATACTGCAAAATCAAGTCCTCACCTTGAAATCTTCCGTAAAAAAGACGTCGAAGTTTTATTGCTGCATGATCGTGTTGATGAATGGTTAGTGAGTCATTTGACTGAATATGAAGAAAAACAATTTCAATCCGTTGCAAAAGGCGATGTCTCGCTTGATGAGATCACTGCATCCGATAACAAAAATGAAAAAGAAGAATTACAACAAAAAGATGAAAAATTCAAATCTGAATTTGATGATGTAATTAAACGCATTAAAACAGTTTTAGGTGATCAGGTTAAAGACGTGCGCTTGTCACATCGACTAACCAGTTCGCCTGCGTGTCTCGTTGTAGATGAACAGGATATGGGTAGTCAATTGCAACGTTTGTTGAAGGCCGCGGGACAAGATGTTCAAGAAGTCAAACCGATTTTTGAATTAAACCCAGAGCACAAGTTAGTTTATCATCTCAGGGATGAACACAATGATGAACGTTTTCAGGAATGGACGCATATTTTATTTGATCAAGCGGTGTTAGCAGAAGGCGGACAACTGAAAGATCCTGCTGTGTTTGTTCAGCGGATGAATAAGTTGTTACTGGAATTAGCTAAATAATCGGAGAAAACTATGTTAATCGGTGTTCCAAAAGAAATAAAAAATAATGAATATCGTGTTGGACTTGTACCCAGTAGTGTCAGGGAATTGACTGCAAATGGTCATCAAGTCATGGTGCAAAGCGGTGCGGGTGCAGGTATTGGTTTTGATGATGCTGCATTTGGACAAGTCGGTGCGAGGATTGTGGATTCAGCAGTCGAAATTTTTGAAAGTGCGGACATGATTATCAAAGTCAAAGAACCGCAAGCGCAAGAATGTAAACTATTGCGTGAAGACCAAGTTTTATTTACTTATCTTCATCTTGCTCCAGATCCGGAACAAGCTCGTTTGTTACAAGAATCAGGTTGTATTGCGATTGCCTATGAAACAGTCACTAATAAATTCGGTGGTTTGCCGTTGTTGGCGCCCATGAGTGAAGTGGCAGGTCGTATGTCAATTCAAGCGGGTGCGACGAGTTTAGAAGTAACGAATGGGGGTAGCGGTATTTTGCTCGGCGGCGTTCCTGGTGTCGTGCCTGCTAAAGTAGTTGTCTTAGGTGGTGGTGTTGTAGGTACCAATGCAGTACGCATGGCGATGGGAATGGGCGCGAATGTCCTTGTCATTGATAAATCTATCGAACGATTATATCAGCTTGATTTACAATTTGGTTCGATGATCAATACAGTTTACTCAACAACTGATTCGATTGAAGAACATGTCACGAGTGCAGATCTAGTGATTGGTGCAGTGCTTGTTCCAGGTGGTTTCGCGCCTAAATTAGTTCATAAAAATATGTTAAGTCAAATGCGTCCAGGTTCGGTTATGGTAGATGTCTCGATTGATCAGGGTGGATGTTTTGAAACGAGTCATCCAACAACGCATCAAAATCCAACGTATATTGTGGATGGTGTGGTGCATTATTGCGTTTCCAATATGCCAGGCGCTGTGCCGCGCACATCGACATTTGCGCTTAATAATGCAACATTGCCTTTCGTATTAGCGCTTGCAAATTACGGCTATAAATCGGCATTGCGTCAAGATATGCATTTGTTGAATGGCTTGAATGTATGTAAGGGTCGTTTGACACATAAAGCGGTTGCAAGTGCATTGCAGCAAGAATATACCCCTCCAGAAACAATGGTGATTTGATTATGTTAACTTGTTTTACAAAGCAATCTGCAAAAAAAGCCGTTCCGATTTTGGTTGTCACACCCAACGATTTTTCAAATTGGTTTTCGCGACAAACTAATTTTATTAAAAATTGGATCCTTGCCGTGGGTTTTAAAGCAGATTTTGGTACGATTTGTTTATTGCCGGATGCTGCAGGAAAACTAACTCAAGTGCTTTGTGGAGCTAAAGACACAAAAGATTTTTGGTGTGTTGGAAGTTTATCAACATCCTTGCCTGAAGGTCTGTATACTTTTAATTTCGATGAAGCAGCAGACTGCGAGAATTATGCCATTGCCTGGGGATTGGGTGCCTATCAATTTACTCGTTACAAAAAACCAACAAAAAAAATCGCTCAATTGGTTTTGCCTAAAAATTACAATAGTGAACTTATTAATAATCTAGTGGAATCGATTTATTTTGTACGCGACTTAATAAATACACCGACGGAAGATATGGGGCCGAGTGAACTTGGTGATGCTGCGGTCACTTTAGCTAAACAATACAAGGCTACAATAAAACAACTTGTTGGCGATCAATTATTAAAAAATAATTTTCCTGCTATTCATACCGTGGGACGTGCAAGTGATGACGAACCGCGCTTATTGGATTTACGTTGGGGAAATAAAAAACATCCTAAAGTCACACTGGTTGGAAAAGGTGTTTGCTTTGATACGGGTGGTCTTGATATCAAACCGTCTGCGGGCATGTTGCTAATGAAAAAAGATATGGCGGGCGCAGCACATGTCTTAGGTTTAGCGCGCATGATTATGCAAGCCAAATTACCTGTTCAATTGCGTGTGTTAATACCTGCAGTCGAGAATGCTATTTCAGGCAATGCCTATCGTCCTGGTGATATTATTAAAAGCCGCAAGGGATTAACAATCGAAATTGGTAACACGGATGCGGAAGGTCGTTTGGTGTTAGCTGATGCGTTAACTGAAGCGGTGAGTGAAAAACCAAAATTATTAATTGATATGAGCACATTAACAGGTGCTGCGAGAATTGCAGTGGGAACTGATATCTCGGCTTTGTTTGCAAATAACGATTCACTGGCTCATGACATTATTCGTCATGGTGAAATAAAACAAGATCCTATTTGGCGTTTGCCGTTATATGCGGCATATCGTGAAGCATTAAATAGCTCCATTGCTGATATAAATAACGCGGGTGCAGATTCATATGCGGGAGCTACAACAGCCGCATTATTTTTAAAAGAATTTGTTCCTGATGATATTCCCTGGGCTCATTTTGATATTATGGCGTGGAATTTAAAACCACGTCCAGGTCGACCGCAAGGTGGTGAAGCGATGGGGTTGCGGGCTTTGTTTAGTTATATTGAGGAATGGCTTGGGAAATCAATCGTAACTTGATGATTATACAAAAATATTTTATTTTCAGCGTAAAACTTAAGTAGCCTGTGCGAAAGCACGGGAAAATATGAAAAACCCCGTGCTTTCGCACGGGCTACTTAACTACCATAATTCGTGCCATTATTTAATTAGTGTTGAGGCAACGGTCTCCCGTAATGATGTAGATGACGGAAAGAATAAAAATTTAATGTTGAGGATGTTTTTATGTTTTCACAGAAAGTTAAAATAGCTAATAATGAAGTTAAAGATATACCCGTCGTCGATTTTTCTAGTATAGAATTAATAGAACACGATTTTGATTTACAAACCGGAGAATGGAAAGTCTTTTTTGAAAAAATGGCAAGAAAAGTGCTTTTTGCCATTACTCCACATAAAAAAAATATTTATATAGGTGGTTCTAGCTGTTCGAGTGCAGGAGACCTTTGTCGTTCATTGTCTCTTATTGAGATTGGTTCAAGCGATTTAACGGATAGTTTGAATCAGAAAGAACGCAATCAATTTATAACTTGTCTCTCATTTATTCAATATCAGTGTGCAAAATCAGTTTTAAAACCTAATGATGAAAACAATTATTATGAAACAGATGCCGGTGATTATCGTGCTCAATTACGATATGAAATTGAATCAGCTAAACAGTTTTATTTATTAGTTAAAGAGCACGATGAAGCATACATAGACCAATGTATTAAGGAATATTTAACTGCATTCAATTATAGTCTTCTTTTTAATAAAATTATGGTAGAACAATGTCCCGGTCTAATTTTAGACTCAACTTTATGCCTTGATGATAAAGGCAAATTCTATATTGAAGTTTTTTGTGTGTTGTGGGATTTAAAACCAACATTAAATGCTTTTCTAAATGAGTTTCAAAAAGATTATTCTTGTGAAGTAACATCGACTGACCCCCTTCAGGATTTTTACCATTTTTTCTTGCAAGATTTTGTTGCTCATTTATCCGAAGAAGAGCAAAGCAAAATACAAGAAATTGTTTCCTTAGAGTCTAAAAAAAATGAGCTTTATAATCAAATTGATTTGATCACAGAGCTTATTCGAGAAGAAGAGACAAATGAAGCTAAAGATGAAGCAGAAAAATTAGGGGTATATAAACTGATGATTCCTAATATTGAAAAATATGTTTCTCAACATTCCGAACAAAAGCCGTTATTTTATGCTGTTAGATCAGGTGGAAATCTGCATCTGATTAGCAAATTAGTTTCGTTGGGATGTAGCACTGAACCGCTAAAGAAACTTATTTCATATGCAGAAAAATATTCGACACCTGCTGTTAAAGGGTACCTCCAAAATCTACCATATGACTACTTACGTTTTTATAAAGGCATTCAAAACCATCTTTCTAACATGATGCAAGAAGAATCTGAGCAGAGTATTGCAAAAAACCAAAGGTCATTAAGCAGAAATCCCTAAAGTTGAGTTATACTTATTACTTTGCTGGCTTCAGCAGAAAAAACAAAAAATACAGGCCTTCAAGACAATTCAATGTTTCCTTCTGCGAACAGAAAACGTAAAGATATTTCAGGGTTTGATGGGCCGCAGGTGAATAAAAAAATGAGTTATGGATCAGACTAATGAAGGGGTGCATATATGCACTGCCATTAAGTTAAGGGCTTTGATAAAAACTCAGTGTCATGCCAGCGTGCTCTTAGCTGGCATCCAGTCATGACTTCGATGAATACTGGATGCCAGCTAAGAGCACGCTGGCATGACAGTAAGTCCTTAACTTAATGGCAGTGGTGCATATATGCCCCTTTTTTCTTCTTAGCACTGATGAAGCGTGATAGGTAATACGCGAGCGTATAAATTAAAATCTTTATCTGTTGTGAAAATAGAGAATTTATTCTGGGATGCTATTGCGCAAATAAGAAAATCAATGGCAGAGCCCTGGATGCCTTTGGCACGGCATGCATTAAAATATTCTGCGGCTAACTCATGATCTTTTGTTGTCATTGAACAGTCAGAAAAAGCGGATAAATAAGTTTTGAGTTTTTTAAATTGGATAGGAGAGGAAACACCTGATAGTAATTCTTGTCTAACGGGTCCTATCATTTGTACTCTCGAATCTTCAATCAATTTTTGTAGTTCAATGGTTGTTTGAGATGCTATAGTCTTGCGGTGGAGAGCCAATGACCAAATGCATGTGTCAACGATGATTTTCATGTTTTTTTCTTTTTTCGCATGCGAGATTTTTTATAATTGTAGTCTTTGCTGTAATCGATAGTACCAAATAATTCAATAATTTTTTGCTGTTTATGACGTTCAATATATTCTTTTAACGCTATTGTAACCGCTGCTTTTTTAGTGGTGTGTCCCCCTATAGCAACAGCTTCAGTAATCAGAGCATCATCAATAGCAAGATTGGTAGGCATTATAAATTCCATGAATGATAGATGAGTTTATATTCTTTATCTTACACATGGGCTTGTGTAATGTAAAGTGTAAAGAAGATGACGGTGTCTGACACCGTCACCGAGGAATGGCTTGGGAAATTGATCGTAACCTGATGATTGTAAAGAAATATTTTATTTTTAGCGTAAAGCTTAAGTAGACCGTGCTTTCGCAAGGGCTATTTAACTACTTTTTTGAAAAAGCCAAATGTGTACTTGGCGCTTCAAGAAGTGATAAATGTTTTTGAAGTGTTCTAGCTATTTCGGTCAAAGTAGCGCGATGCTTTGGGTCTTCGCTGCAACCTCGTTGAAGGATGTCCCGAATTTCTTTGCTTAATGTATACTCCGTTTTGCCATTGTGCTTATTGTTTATTTCTATCACGTTATTATCTAGATTACTATGGCAGTCTTTATGATATTCCCAGTAACGTTGCTCACGAGCAAATCGTTGTCTTCGTCCAAATAATAGTGCAAATAATACAACACTGACAGAATAAGTATCTGTCTGTGCTGAATAAATGTTTGTCTCATTATTGATTATTTCAGGTGCCATTGTTGAGGGCGTGCCAGTGTGGTAATAACCTTTGGCGTTACCATTTTTATCCTTTTTGAGTCCAAAACCAAAATCAAGTAAAGTGACTTTTCCAGTAAGAATGTCGACAAATATATTTTTATCTTTGATATCGCAATGTACATATTCTTTATGAAGCAACATCACCTGTTGTAAAAAATTTAAAGCTATAATGAGTAATTTCTTGGAATCTTTAGGTAGCATGTCCTTTTCAAGAAGGTCATACAATTCTTCACCTTCTGCTGCTTCCATAAAAAATTGACATTTTAAATGACCTGTTTTACTTTTTCTTTGGATGAGCGTAGAAGATTGAGCTTGGCCCATTGCTAGCGATATTTCGAGTTCCATAATCGCTGAATCTAGACATTGTTTTTCACTACTCCGACTTAAGTCCTCCGTTTTTATTACCTTCGTCGCACCCCAATGACCTGTTAATTGATTTTGTTGAATTTTAACTTCTCCAAATTTTCCTTTTCCGAAAAGTGTTGGTTTTTTAATAGATGCAATAATGCCATTTTCAGTGAAGGCGATGGGGAAATTACACTGGACTCGATTTGCATTCGAGACGCCTAGTTTTACCCTATGAAGATAATCACCTGATTTTTGATACCGTAATTTTAATTGTTCAATTTCATCATCACTTAACAGCTTACCATTAGGATGTAATTCTGCTTGTTTTACTTGTTTAGGAACAGCGTGAAATTGATCGGGTGATATTTCTTCTTCTTTTTTACTTTCAGAAAAAGTTAAAACAGAGAGCTGTTCCATTACCTCTTCTTCTGGAGTGGCAGTGGGTTGAGTTAAATCTTTACGAAGCGACATTATTTAAACCTCATTTTTTTATTATAATAGAGCAACTGATTCGAAAACACAGGATTATGTTAATCCCATCGCATAATCACTTTTCCACTTTGTCCTGAAAGCATAACATCGAATGCTTTTTGAAATTCACTCATCTGAAATTCATGCGTAATCACTGGGGAAATATCCAAACCGCTTTGCAACATGCAAACCATCTTGTACCACGTATCAAACATTTCACGACCGTAAATGCCTTTTACTTGTAAACCTTTCATGATGATCTGATTCCAATCGATGCGCGTTTCTTTTGGTAAAAATCCAAGTAACGCGACTTTTCCAGCATGATTCATGTGCGTCAACATGTCAGCAAACGCGTGTGGGTTGCCAGACATTTCAAGACCCACATCAAAACCTTCGCGCATGTCTAACAGGTTCATCGCTTCTTTTAATGTTGTTTTATTTGCATTGAGCGCCAATGATGCGCCCATTTTTTTTGCGAGAATTAAGCGGTATTCATTGATATCCGTGATCACAATGTGACGCGCACCCACATGACGTGCGACCGTGATTGCCATTAAACCCACAGGACCTGCACCTGTAATTAACACATCTTCACCGACTAAATTGAAAGAAAGTGTTGTGTGTGTGGCATTCCCAAAAGGATCTAAAATAGCGGCTTGATTATCTGGAATGGAGCTTGGAAGGGGGTATGCATTGACTGCAGGGATTGCAATATATTCTGCAAAACAACCATCACGTGTCACACCCACGCTCACATTTTTTCGGCAAAGATGTCGTCTTCCCGCGCGACAATTACGGCAAAATCCGCAAGCAATGTGGCCTTCGCCAGAAACGCGATCACCTATTTTGAAGCTTTGTATATCTTGGCCCATTTCTACAATCTCACCCACAAATTCATGGCCCACGGTGAGTGGTAGTGGAACGGTGTTTTGTGCCCACTCATCCCAATTGTAAATATGAATATCGGTGCCGCAAATCGCTGTTTTTTTCACTTTAATTAAAACGTCATTGTGTCCGACTTGGGGTTCAGGAACATCGGTTAACCAAATGCCGCGTTCAGCTTTTGTTTTTACGAGTGCTTTCATAAATTAAATCACTCCTAATTGATTGCCTATTTTGGCAAATGCATTAATCGCGTGATCTAAGTGGGTTTTTTCATGACCGGCTGACATTTGTGTGCGTATGCGAGCTTGATTATGCGGTACGACTGGATAAGAAAACCCAACTACATAAACGCCCTCTTTTAGTAATGTATCTGCCATGGTTTTTGCAAGTTTTGCATCACCCAACATGACAGGAATGATGGGATGTTCGCCTGGTATTAATTTGAAACCGAGTTGCAGCATGTTTTTGCGAAAATAAGCGCTGTTATCATGTAATTTTTTCATTAACTCATGACTGGTCTCAAGCAAGTCGAGTACTTTGATTGATGTTGCTGTCACAACGGGAGCCAGTGCGTTTGAAAATAAATAAGGTCGTGAGCGTTCGCGTAACCATTCGATAACGGGTTTCTTGCCGCTGGTATAACCACCCGACGCACCGCCTAATGCTTTACCAAGTGTGCCTGTGATGATATCAACGCGGTTCATGACATGATGATATTCATGTGTGCCGCGACCATTTTCACCTATAAAGCCGACTGCATGAGAGTCATCAATCATCACCATGGCATCATATTTTTCTGCAAGATCACAGATGCCAGATAAATTTGCAATAATCCCATCCATTGAAAAAACACCATCGGTTGCAATCAATTTGTAACGGCAATCTTCCGCTTCAATGAGTTTTTGTTCGAGATCGTGCATGTCATTATTGTTGTAACGGAAACGCAGTGCTTTGCAAAGACGAATGCCATCAATGATGCTTGCATGATTAAGTGCATCGCTAATCACCGCATCGTTAGGACCGAGTAGTGTTTCAAATAATCCGCCATTCGCATCAAAGCAGGATGAATATAAAATGGTATCTTCAGTGCCTAAAAATTCACTGAGTCGTTTTTCTAATTCTTTATGATCAGACTGCGTGCCGCAAATAAAACGCACTGAAGACATGCCAAAACCGTATTGATCGATTGCTTCTTTCGCAGCTTTAAGTAATTCTGGGTGATTAGAAAGACCTAAATAATTATTAGCGCATAAGTTGATGACATGAGACCCATCTGCAATGGTAATATCAGCTTGTTGTTGCGATGTGATGACGCGTTCGCCTTTGTATAAACCGGTGTGTTTTAAGTTTTCTATTTCCTGCGCGAGATAATTTAAAAAAACTTGTGACATAATGAAGATCCTTTTTTAAAGAGTCATTTTGTCAAAGATTATGGGGGAGATGAGGGCGGGTCGTCTATCCTTTTCTGCCGTATGTTGCTTTGTATTCAAGTGTATTGGAATGATGAATACAGTTTTCCAGAAAATCGATTAAGGCATAATTATTAGGAAAGCGGCTATCTAGAATACCAGGGATGTCTCGCGCAGTGACCAAGACAAATGTGATGAGCTTTTCGTAATCGAGTGGGGTGTCATCGTTTATAATGGTTTTATTTTTTTTGAGATCATTGATGATGAGAAGCAACCGCTTTTGATAGAAATCGGATAATATTTTACTCGATTGCAGCATGGCATTAATCAATTTTGGCTTTATTGATCGATTGTTCATACACCTACCTTTTGGACCTCGTTTTTACCTTCCATGGCAGGCTTAAATATATATTTTTAGAATACTGCACGCCATGATACATATCAATATATACTATCTCAATAAAATTACCATAATCTTAAAAGGCGTTGATATTGTGAGCATGTCTATTTTACCTCGTTTACGCTGGGCTTGTCGCCGTGGAATGCTGGAACTTGATGTTTTATTAGGAAATTTTTTAGAAGAGGCTTATACTCATCTTTCAGCCTCTGATCAGCAATATTTCATAACATTACTCGATTGTAATGATCAGGAGCTGTTTATGTGGTTAACGGGTAAGGAAAGCCCTGCCGATCCTAAAATAGCCTATATCGTTGAAAAGATTCGCCACCATGCAAGAACTCGGAAGCACGCTACATCACTCTAAGCAATTTGTTTTGCTTCATCTCGTCATGCTGCTAGGCAGTTTGGCGATGATTAGCTATTTGTCCTGTGCATGGAAAATAAAGCTCTTGGTGATCGTGGGATGTGTTTTATACAGCGTGCATATCCTAAAGCGTCAAAGGCAATGGCAATACATCAGGCATGATAAAAGTGGATGGTGGTTAACGTCTGCAGGCAAGGAATGCAATATAGAAATAAGCGGGGATAGTACAGTGACTGCCTATGTAACTGTTTTACGGTTTATTATCCCAGAAAAAAAGTTTAAGCAAACGTGTGTGATTTTTAAAGACGCTATGGACGCGGATTCCTATCGGAAGATGGTGGTTAGGCTTCGATATTTTGATTCTAAAAAAATAAACGAAGCTCTCTCAAAAGATGACGGGCTATTTCAATAAAGAATTATTTTTCTCACTTTAAGGATCCGTCCAACTAGGGGTTCTCTCCTTAGACACAGTAGCTAATTTTGCGACCTCTGGTATTTTTTCTACGTTGGATTGTGGTGAAAACATAAAGTAAGAATTATTACTAGGAGTGCATTGAGGCATAGTCAATTTATTTTCAGAGGTATCATGCGGTGTTAGCGTACTCACTTCAGCAGGAAGCATTGCTGATGCGATTGTTTCGGCAAGTGTTATATAATTCAAAATCATTGCTAAGAATAAAAGTTGATTAAAGAGTTTATTTTCTTCAGCATGGAGGAGTGTTTTAATCGCAGGAATAGTTAAAAAAAATTCGACTTCTTTTAAATCATTGACGCGAACCAAGTTGCGCAGCACAATGAAATAATGCTTTTCTTGCTCATTGTTTAGAACAATTTTTTCCTCGCATGTTTTGAGGGATATAATTTCGCCGTCAATATAGGAATGAACAAAGCTCTCATTGATTTCTTGAGCATTCGCTTCAGCAAAATCAAAACAAGCTGAAGATTCCGACAATAAATACTTTGCTAAATCTAAGTGGCCATTCTCGACGGCGTTACAAAAACCACCATTTTCACGGGTTGCAATCAGAGCCTTTTTTTGTTCTTGAGTGCATACTTCGAACAACGATTTGATCAAATCTAGATGACCTCCACTGCAGGCTAATATAAAAGTAGTTATTATATTGATATCTTCAATATCAATGTGTTGACGAGCTGCATTTATATTGTGTTTTAACAGGGTTTTAAGCAATCGCGCATCGTAATTATTTGCAATGTCACAAAGTAATACTTGATCAAAAATGTGGTCTGACGGTATTTGTGTTTGCTCATTAAAATAATCGACTATTCCCTGATAACGGTGGGATGCGGCAATATCAAATACATTTCTATCCAAGTATTTTACGTTATCTAAAAAAACTTTCAATACTGCTTGTTGTAAAAGAGGATCTCTTGGTTCATATAATGATATATTATGTTTTATCCAATATATAATTTCTTTAATTTCGTTCATCTTTGAAATTTTCATATCTGAAAACTTGCACAGTGTTGCCATTAAGCGATTTATTTTATCCTTAGGGTTATCCTTAATGCTTAGCCATTCTTTTTGTTCATAAGTATCAAGAGCTGGCATATTATTAAGGCACACTCTAATTATTTCGTTGGGTTTGTCTGAGGGTAAATTTTCTAAAAGTTCGTCTTTGATGCGGGACGCAATCTCTTCAGGAATAGGGCGTCTCAAATAATATTCTCTCTGGAACGAATCATTAATATCTGATCCAGGACTAAAATAAAATAGATACATGTACTCAGGGTTACGCTCGACAGATTCAAAATTGATATTTGCAGATACGGATCTGAAATCATTTAATAATAAAATGTCATCACTTTTAAAAAGGCCAAAACCAAATAATTTTCTTTTATCTAATATAACTTTATTGTTGAAATCAAGAGTATAGCTTCCTTCATATGTTTTTAATGTTTTATCATCTTTCTCATCATGTGCTTTTTGAATTCGAGTTTGAATAATTGTTAAAAATTGTTCGTGATTTCGTCCAGAATTTCCTCCGAGCGGTTCATTAGTATAAGCACAGGTTTCTCCTTCTATATATTTTTTACCGCACTTATTGAGCATGAGTGGTTTTGTGCCGTCCTCATTTAAATTGAAGGCTGGTAATAGATCTAAATAAAGCGTAGCGCAGTCTTGCTCGTCTTTTCCCAGCCAGGCAACACCGACCATACCCTGATTTTTTGGCGATAGCGCAAACGTATATTTTGCATGTTGGGTTACACTAATATTACTTGGAATACCATCTGGGAAGCCTGGCAATCGATAAGATTGACCATCTTTCCACTTTTCATAGCCCATTTTTGATTCGGAGAACGACATAACTACTCTTTACTACTCGTTTTGTGTATTTAGTAGCGCTATTATAAGGCATAATAAGGATAATTGCATCATGCTAACACAGAAAACTGATATGGTAAGTCGCATGAAAATGGTCGCATGAAAGTGGATGCTTTTACTCACGGATTGGGGAAATTAAATAAGCTTTCATTTTTGCGCAGTCTCTGTCTTAGGAAAATCAGCCGCTTTTGTTTTATTATTTTTTAACACTTGAAATAAATTATCGTAAACATTATTAGCGCTCCATACATACCATCCTGAAGCACCATTAGCATCTTCCACCGCACGAATTTCTTGTAATAAATATTTTTGTTTTTGCGCATTGGATGTTTTTTTAATGTAATGAAAGTTTGCAGCTTCGATAAATGCATGAACTTTAAAAGGCGCTTTATTATTAAATTGTTTTGCTAACGCATTTAACGAATTGTTGATTGTTTTGTAAGGTTCTGCTGAATATTTTTGATAAGGCCAAAAATGAGAGGGATAAACCATCGGGTTTACACCGTCGACGCTATCAGCAAACATTTTAATATCTTGACCAATGTGCATGGATGGGTAGTAGCTCACTTCACCAAAAATATCAATTTCCATAGCTGCATGCTGAGCATTAATTTTTTCTTTAAACCATTTAATGATTTTATAGACGTCTTTAGCATGTTGTGGATCAGCGGGTTCTTTAGAACTATAACGAATGTAGTCAAGCTGTATGCTATCGGCGCCTGCTTTGATAGCCTCGTTAGCAAATTTTAATTTGTCTTCCCAGTGCGCTTGGGAATGAATTTGTTTGGCATTTCCGCCATCTGAAAATACGACAATACGGGCAACGTCTCTGATACCTGCTGCTTTGACTTTAGCAATGGCAGGAGCATAGTGCGAGCTGTAATAGTCATGGTCGATGACGAACGTATTAATACCGGTTGCTTTTGCTTCACGCAACAGATAGTTCAATTTTACCGGATTTTCTAACATGTATTGGGTTAAGTAGATGCCTTTATCCCACGCTTGTGCGCTTGAGATAAGTATGAAATAAACGGATGTGGTTAAGATGGTTCTAAAATAGAGTGTCCACATAGTAAATTCCTCTAAAATCAGTATACACCAATCTTTGAGGAGTTTGGGGCGGGGTTATTGATTTTTATTATTGAAAATGTCATTCCTATGAAAGCAGGAATCTGTACATTATCTATAGATTCCTGCTTTCGCTGGAATGACATTAAAAAGACGCTTTTCTTTTTGGATTTCCTCTTCTGATTGAAGAAATCGTTGAGTGTCTTTCAATACTAATTGGTGGATGTTGTCCTTATATTGTTGAAAAATTTCCAATGCGGTTTCAATCTCAAACCAATCTGTAAGATATCGTTCAGGTTTAGATAAAAATAAATCGGCCATTTTTTGCTGACAATCAGGAAAAGCAGTTATTGCTAGTTGCATGTGAAACAGAGTTTGAAGATGTTTTTCAATATCCATTAAAAATATACTTTGTATTTGGGGTTTGCATTCTGGAAAAAGTTGTAATGCGCATTGAATATCATTAAATGTATTAAAATAGGTAGCTGGATTTTTTAAAAATTGTTTTTTTATGCTCTCGCGACATGGAGGAAATTGTTCTATTAGTTTATCCATTTCAAATAAAGTACTTACAAAATTTTCAGGAAACTCAAAAAGTTGCTTTTCGATAATGAATCGACATTCTGGAAAGCTGTCATTAATGTCTGAAAAAAACAGGTTTAATAAAGGCGATTTATAGTGATAAAGTGCATTGCCCCATTCTTGTAAGCTGTGCACATAATACTTTTTAAGCACATCATTTTCATCATAAGAAGAGAGCGATTTTGTCATGCTATTTTTGTATTTTAAATAGTGTGAATTAATCAATTCACTGTTTATGTCTTTTTTGTTAATTCGAATGACTCTCTGAATAGTACTGCTAATACTTGTTAAGTTATCATGTTCGATATTTGCAAATGAAAATTGTTTGCCATTTTCTGTTACAAATAAAGTATGCGGCATTCCTTCATTATTTATTATTACCATGATTAAATAACTATTATCTTTTGGACTTAATGATTCTATTGTTTTTGGGTCTGTTATGATGCTTGGAGGCGTGCTTAAATAGGTATTAATATATTCAATTGATTTTTGTTCGTCTGCTTCATCATATGGTTTTTTCCAGATATCAGCATAAATTCCTATTTCAAAGATACGTACTATTTTAATTAAATCGCTTACTTTCAAATTCGGATTTGCTTCAAGTAAAATTAAGGCAAATAATTGGGCGCAACATAAAGCAGTGCATGAGCGGTCGAATAGTTGGGTAACGTCACATACAGCGGTAGCTTGTTGTTGATCTTTAAAAAAACCTGCTCCAGATGTGGGGCTGCTTTCTTTTGTTTCTCTTGTATTTGCCATAAATCACTACTAGATAGTATTTGATTAGACAGCAATTGTACAATTCTTGCAATTATTGCGCAACCTTTGTGTGTATTAATTGAGCGGATGTTATTCGCAAAATTAGTTTATTAACCCTTTTATAAATGCTTCACATTTATTGAGTTGATCAATAGTGACATATTCATTTGCTCGATGAGCTTGGTCTATGCTGCCAGGCCCGCAGATAATTGTGGGTATGTCTGCCTCTTGAAATAGTCCGGCTTCCGTACCATACGCTACTTTTTTAATAGCGTGTTCGTTTGTCAACTTGCGGACTAATTGCGTTAATGGATCATCTTCAGAAATGCTGAGCCCGGGAGCGCCTCCAATGTAATCGACAATCACTTTTGCATTTGAATTTTCTCTGCGCATTTTAGGCAATAGTTCATGATGAATTTCATCATCGATTTTTTTACGGATTTCATGCGCATTATCTTCTGGCAAGTTACGAAATTCGAAGGTGAATTCACATGAGTCAGGAATCGTATTTTGTGAATTTCCGCCCTGTATTAAGGTGGTTGCAAGTGACGTAAAAGGTACATCAAAGTAGGGATCAAATGGACCGTTTGTTTGGTAAGTGTCTGCAAGATCTCGAATAAAGCAAATCAATCGGGCAGCATGTTCAATCGCATTGCATCCTGACGTTGTTAATGACGAATGTGCGGCAGCGCCATGCAGTGTGCAACGAAAAATTTGTTTTCCTTTATGTGCAACGACAGGCGTCATGTTGGTTGGTTCGCCTACGATGCAGGCTTTAGGTTTAATATCCATGGCTTTAACGGCATCGATTAGCGAAGGGACACCAAGACAGCCTATTTCTTCGTCATAGGAAAAAGAAAAATAAATGGGATGAATGAGCTTACATTTCAAAAAATAGGGAACAAGTGATAGCACAACAGCAATAAATCCTTTCATATCACATGTACCACGGCCCATTATTTTATCTTGCAGTTGAGTCGCGATAAATGGATTTGTTTGCCATTCTTGACCATCCACAGGTACGACATCTGTGTGCCCAGATAAAATAAGGCCTCCTTGTCGATTTCCATTTTGTGCAGGCAGGATAGCAAATAAATTAGCTTTTGATTGCGTCGAATCACGAATTAATTTCGTTTCAATGTGATGAGTCAGTAATGATTCATTAATGAAATTAATTAATTCCAAGTTGGAGTTACGCGAGGTTGTATCAAACGCGACTAAACGTGAAAGCCATTCGAATTTATTCATTTTTAATATCCATTTAATCCACCAAAAAGAAATTATACCGGTTTTTTACACGAATTAGGATTACCATCTTCATCGCACATATAAACGGAATGTTTATGACAAAATGATTGTGTCACTGTGGGGCAGGGTGGATTGGGTTCGCTTTGAAGCATGGTAGCAAGACAGCTGACCTGATTTTTAAGGATTATGCCACAATCAGGCCGCTCTGCTGCTGGTTTGCAAGTCATATTATCTAAATCAAGACAATAAGGTTGTTCTGCATTCACGCTCACAGGAATGCACATGCAATATTGCTCCTGACCAGGTGGGCAGCCATCTTCGTCAGGGCCACATAAATAATAAGAATGTGATCCTGCATAAACGGTTTGAAGCGTCATTAAGAGTAATACTAAGATCAGGCACGAAATTAATTCAATGATTTTTTTCGCGCCGCATAAAAACAATGGGCGTGACATAGTACGTTATTCCTTTTTTTGTAGTGAGAAAAATAATGTAAATTTTGTGTGAGAGATGTTAAAAACGATGAGAGGTTTTTTTAAGCTAGAAGTTCGAGGTAAGCTGTATGTGGTTTGAGAGCGGGGAGTATCTCATTTTAATTAGGGCCTGTCTACATGTCTCAATGTTAAATAGCAATAAATAATAACCTCAATACCTAAAAGACTTTGTATAAAAATCATAGTGGCTGCCGGAAGGTGCAATGAAAAAAGAGGCGCATTCAAATAGGCTGAAAAACTGAGTATACTTCCCAATATAAACATTGCAGCTACAGTGCCGCACCAACCATATCGTAAGCTAATAAAAAAAATCAGAGGAAGCGTAAATACAGCAGATAACATAATCAAATGTGGTATGACACAATTTGCAAGTACAAGACTGAGCGCTAGAATACTCCCAAATGAAAAAATGAGACCCATTTTATTGAGGTTCTTAATCACATTAATTTCAGAGAAATAAAAATCCCATGTCCCAATGGCTAACGAAATAATGAGAATCCCATCGAGATTAGCTAGCCACCATTGCATCCAAAGTTGAAATGGTGCGGCTGGATGTTGCAAATTAGAAAAACAAAGTAATACAAGCAAAAAACTCGACAGTGCAGTTACAACGCTAGAGCAAAATAAAAATTTAATAAATGTTGAAAATCGAATAAAAACCAGCGTAGGTGTAATGTAACGATAGCTTAGCCACAAAAGTAAAAATGTTTGAAATGTGTGTATCGCAGCACAGCCGAAAGCCAACACAATCCCGCTATTTGAAAAGAAGTACGCAAAAAAACTGCCTAACCAAATGCCGGGTAAAATACTATAGCCACGCATAAAAACAAACGCGGTGGAGACACCTGAAGAAAACCATAGAGGCCCAGGTGTAAAGAGCAATGTGCTCAACATAAGCCCTGAGTATTGTAATAGACATAACATCAGGTTTTCTGCTGCAAATCGTTTAATCGATAATGTTCTAAATTGCTGGACTAAACGTGCTGACGAATCATGTGAATGATTTGCAATAATCAATGACATGGTTTGCCATTTATCTTGATTGCTGGTGTTTTGTGGATGATTTGAATTCATAAACTGAATATACTACGTTAAAGTCAGTCATAAAAGGTTTTCTTCTCTATGCACAATGCATCACTATGCCAACAATATCTCAATCTTGTTTATCATGATGCGCAGGTTCTCAGTCGTGAACATAATCATTCTATTTCTGAGACGTATGGAGAAATATTATATCCTAGTATGGAAAACTTGATTTCAACACTTTCTTTATCGAAGCAGGATGTGTTTGTTGATTTAGGTTCAGGCTTGGGAAAAATTGTACTCTATGTTTTTTTGCGTACGTTAGTGAAAGAAGCGCATGGTATTGAAATTATCCCTGGATTACATCATCAAGCGTTAGCAGCAGCACAGCGTGTGTATCGTGAGTTACCTGATTTTTATGTGGGTGATCGTAAGCTCATATTCACGGTGGGTGATTTTTTAGAAAACTCACTCACAGAGGCTTCTGTTTTGTTGATAGGTTCTCCCTGTTTTAGCCCAACGATGTCATACAAGATGGGTGAAATGATTAATCAATCAAAGCGTATTCATACTGTTTTGACATTACGACCTATTTTAAATTTATTTCTTCTTTATTTAAAAACCGACAAGATAAACTATGCAAC
>Ga0207068_1020_pt2 | contig 60785 bp, 56 predicted proteins | sample Alteio_BWMinCont_23_FD_153475 | JGI IMG/M metagenome (GOLD analysis project Ga0207068, IMG submission 153475) | Enriched cells from forest soil in Barre Woods Harvard Forest LTER site, Petersham, Massachusetts, United States -... | ecosystem: Environmental > Terrestrial > Soil > Temperate forest >... | reverse complement strand
GCAAAAGCAACAATGAAGAGAAGAGATAACGGCTTTTTAGTATTTTTCATTTTCTTAGGTTTGAAATTGGGTTGAATCCCGGTTATTACATTTAATTATTTATTCCCTTATTTAATTATTCTTAGCACCTTGTGAAACCCATGCCTTCACTTTGTTTATATCGCACTGAGATAAGCTTGGTAATCCATTTGGCATGTGGTGAACACTGCCAATATCTGTAATGCTAATATCAGTCACCAAATTTCCGCTATTTGCTTGTGCTATTACATTAAACCATGTGTCCAATACATAACCGCTGCCGAGATAGGAATTTCCTTGAGAATGGCATCTATAACAATTGTCAGATAGCAATGGCGCGATATAATTACTATAACTAATATTAGTAGTATCACAAGTTACATTATCAACTACAGGGGCAGGATATACGTCTTCAGCATTTTTATATGTACAACTTAGAACCATAGTTATCATAAGAACCATTAACGTGCCAAAAATCATTCTATACATTATTCCTTTTTCTATCTATACGAATATCCCGTACCATTCGTGGGGTTTTGAAGAAAGTCTGCAAGTTTAACCTAAAAAACTTAAAACATTAATGATTAAGCGGAGATTAATATTTGCAATGCTTTTTACATCCTTCATTTAATATTCTTTAACAACTTCAAATTTTAGGCAAGCTTTAAAAATTTGAATACATTTGTATAGTTAATAGAGAGTAAAAAAATGAAAAGAGTATATTTAATTTTAATATTCTTGGTGGTAGCGATAGCCATAGGAGGATTTATAGGTTTAAAAATGTATAAAAAAGCTCCCTCTAATACAAGCGACTTGAAGACTGATTTAACTGTTGATATTTCAAAAATTACTTCAGATTTTAAAGCGGATACCTCAAAAGCTCGAAGGAAATATGACAGTAAAGTGATAGTGCTTAAAGGTATAGTAAGTAAAACTGAAACTGATCAAACAGGGCATCGCTATATTTATTTTACGGCAAATGATGTTAAAATTCAATGCCTTATGCAGGATGATAACAAAGTAGCGGCGGCAGACGTTAAAGACAACGAGGAAGTTGCTATTAAAGGCCAATATACAGGATATATCCAAGATGATATTGACCCGCAGCCAATGCTTCAGCTAAGAGATTGTGTCATTCAAAATTAATTAAACCTTTATAATCTGTGTGTTGATTTGAACAAATGCTTTCGCCAGGTTTTATTACTTCCAAACTTGAACTAAAAAATAAAATTTAAACATGAATATAGCACAATCCGGATATCAAATGTTAATGATTCTTTCAGTAGTTGATGGAGAATACTCAATAGGAGAGGGTAAGATTATTGTTGATTATCTTACTAAGAATTATGATCTTGATATAGATATTGACAATGAAAATAATGTACTTTTAGAAGTATCAAAGGAAAAAATTCCAGATCACTTTAAAAAAGCAGCCGCTGATTTTCTGAGCCACTCAAATGAAGAACAACGTCTTGATTTTATTGCGTTTGCTTATAGATTGACGCAAGCTGATGGCAGAATGGCGGCTGAAGAAAATAAGATACTTAACTCCCTGGCTCATTTCTGGCAAATAGATATCAGGCCATTAATGGATGAGGAAGTTGTGAAGACGGATTTGAATCTGTAATTTATTTGCTATCTAATTAGCTGATAAATATTCTTTTAAAGCATTAATATTCTTAATGTTTACAGAATTTACTTCCTTATAATCTGCGATAAGCAATGACAACCAATCTAGTGTATAAATAGATTCCAGTATTGGTAATAACCCGTTTGTAGGTATTGGAATCTCTATAATATTGTTCCCTTCATTTTCTAATACACCTTTTAAAAACCCAAAACGTAATGCAGTACGTGGATGCGCATTACTATTGAGGAATAATATATTAGAATCAAGTTTACCATAGTAAGATTCAATCACATTATGATTTGATTCAGGCAACTCATGAAGAAATGCCTCTGACTTAGCATTTTCCTGTATCTGTTGACAGAATCTTAGTCCTATAGGGTTGCTAATGTAATCAGTAACAACAACAATTTTTGAATGTACTCTATCCTTCATAAGAGAGAATAAATCCTTGGCTTTATCCATGTACTGCTTTTCATTATCAAGAGCTTTGGAAGCCGCCTTCAATTCATTGGCGACCGACTTTCCTGAACATAGTTCACTGAAAAGCAAAAGTAGATAAGTGAGTGAATATCCAAGTGCCATACGAGGCTGAAAACCTGCATTCGCCTGGTAAAATAAGTAATTGTCCTTTTTTGCATTTTCTGCAAGTTTACCTCCTGTAGCAATCACCACAATACTGGCTCCTTTATTTTTTGCAGCATCATACATGGCCAGGGTTTCTTCTGTATTGCCAGAATAGGAACACATGATAGCAAGTGTTCTTTTATCGGCATAATGAGGCAAAACATAGTCAGAAACAACCTCAATTGGAAGGGGACTTTTATCAAAAAACAGGCTTTTCGTAATCCTTCCTGCGATGCCTGAACCACCAAGACCACATAATATAATGTTATCGAAATCTTTTAGGCTGAAAGATGGTGAAGTATAATGGTCTATCGCGTAGCGAATTTGCACGGGGAATTGACCCAGGTCTTTACTTTGGTATTTCATGTTGCGAAATTAAGGCTTTTAGCTAAAGTTGTTGAATGTAGTAATGAATTGTTTTCTGTCTTTCCTAACCCCTCATGAAGATATTGATTTATTATTTGGTCTTTCTCTCTTTTCTGACCACTGTCAACTGTCCACTGTCAACTTTTATAGAATCGCTTCCGATTTGGTTTTATGCTTAAGGACTTTTGCTTCAACATAGAAGATGATTTCCTCCGCCATGTTTTTTATTAAATCGCCAACCCGTTCCAATTTTCTATGAATAAGCAATAAATAGAGATCCTTTTCAATATTATTAGGATGATCTTTTAAATATCCCGCTATGATATGGATAGCTTTATCGGTGATATCGTCAATTAAAAGATCTTTCTCAAAAACCTTACGAGCCAATGAAGAATCCTCTTTTTCATAAGACTCTAAAATATAGCTGAACATTTCATCTGCCGTTTCAAATGCTTTTACGAGACCCAGGCTATCAATAAGATCAGCATTCCATTTTGCCTGCAGATCCAAAACGTTACGAGCTATACCGTCAGCATTATCGCCAATCCGCTCCAGGTGATAGTTTATTTTCAAAGTCGCCAACACAAGTCTCAGGTCAATGGCAACAGGACTAAAACAGGCAATTATATTTTCACAATCATTATCAATGAGCAATTCATATCCATTCACCCGCTTTTCATTGTGCATTACATCGAGCGCCAATTCGTTATTTGATTCTAAAAAAGCCTCCTTACACTTGATTAACTGGTTTTTAACGATGCCCATCATCTCCAAGGCCGACTGCCTCACTTTGCTTAGCTCTGATTCTAAATGTGTCATGTACCAAATTTACGTTTTTCAATGGTTAAGATCGATAAACTAACGGAAAAAACATTAAAATAATTTTATTAAGGTCAGCAAATTTACGCCACTAGCGCCTCATTCACATTACTAAATTGTTAAAACTGGCACGAATGTAATTTTTCTTGAAAAATGATTATTTATCAGCCGTTCACTTTAGTATCGGCACTGTCTCTAAAGTAAACGTTTACCCACAATTTAGCGTGAATTGTGGACCGATAAGATCTACTGCGAATTGCTCCAGGGGAGCGGGATGTTTGTAGAAAAATGCCCCTGAAACCCAGCCTCCCCCTTCGCATTGCGCCGCAGGCGCACTGGGAAGGGGTTATATTTGTTTTTTGTTTGTTTTCTACAAACATATAGCCCCTCTGGGGTACACAACTGCAAGCTATTTTCAAAATAAAAGCTAAAATGTATAAACTGTGAAAGATGTGGGGTTCAGGATAGGCCCATAAAGGTGACGAAATGAACCCAAGCTATGCAACATTGAAATGTGACACATTAAACAAACGCTGCATAAAAGTAATCAATTCTAAAAAAAGTCATGAACCAAAAGTCCCCTTTAGGGATTTAGGGGTGCTTTCTTAAAGAAACGTTTTGACAAGAAATAAAGAGGGATACCAGCCAGTACAATCAATAAACCTACTCCGGCATATAATCTTTGATAATATAAAATACAGATGCAAACCAAACTTGCAAGCACAATATACGTAAGTGGTAAATACGGATATCCCCATACCTTATGAGGCCTCTCAAGATCAGGCTGTTTCTTTCTTAAAATAAATATACCACTGATAGTGAGGATATAAAACAAAAGCACAGCAAACATAACATAGGCCAACAGGTCTCCATAAGACCCGGTAAGCACCAGGCAAGAAGCCCACAAACCCTGGAATAATAATGAATTGGCAGGCACATCATTTTTATTTAGTCGAGACGCAGCCGGGAAAAATAACCCATCATTGCTCATGGCATAATAAACTCTTGCCCCTGTAAGAATAATACCATTTAGGCAACCAAATGTTGAAACCATGACCAATGCAGCCATCAAAAATGAACCGGATGCGCCAATAACAGCTTGCAAAAGCATAGTCGCAACCCTATCATCAGGTGCATTCTGAATTTGATTGATTGGTAAAACGTATAAAAAAGCAACATTGGCTAGTATATAAATTAGTATTACGGTTCCTGTGCCGATAATTAACGCCCTAGGGAGGTTTCGTTTAGGATTTATAACCTCACCTGCCGTAAAGGTTATATTATTCCAGGCATCGGCAGCAAATAAAGCGCCCAGAGAAGCTGACAGAAATATGCCAATAGTTGATAGTCTAAAATTATCCGGCAAAACCGGACTAAAATGTGAAAGACTACCTTTACCAGAACTAAATCCGAAAATAAGCCCCGCTCCTACCAAGGCTAGCAGCGCAGCAATTTTTGTAAACGTAAACAGGTTTTGCATGAGGGCACCCTTCTTTACACTGCTGAAGTTGTAGATAGTAAGCGCCATTATGACCGCAATAGCCAAAAATTGTTGTGTAGAAATACTAAAGGAACCTATATCAATAATATGGTTTGTAGATGCTATGGCAGGTAAAAACACTCCCGTATATTTTGCAAAACCAATAGCAACAGCAGCTATGGTGCCTGTTTGTATCACAGCGAAAAGTGTCCACCCATATAGGAAGCCGGTTAATTTATTATAAGCTTCTTTAAGATAAATATATTGCCCGCCTGCCTTAGGCATTGCCGCTGCCAGTTCTGCATAACTAAGCGCCCCAACTATAGTCATTACACCTGCCAATACCCAGCTAAGAATAAGCAATCCCGGTGTTTTAACCTGTCTGGCAATATCAGGTGATACCAAAAAAATACCAGAACCAATCATTGATCCCATAATGAGCATGGATGCATCCAGAAGATTAAGGCCGCGTTTTACGTTATTCAAATTAGTGAGTTAGTGATTTGGTGAATTTGTGAGTTTGCAATTTTGTGAGTTTGCGATTTTGCGATTTTAATACTTTGCGCCTTCGCGTCTTTGCGAGACATCTTTTCTTCTTTTCAAAATTAAATCTTAGCGCAGTTGCGTCTCCCGAAAAACTCTGGATGCATTTGCGAGAAATAACCTTTCTTGTTTTTCCAAATGTCAGGATAAAAAGTTTAGGAAACAAATTGGGTAAGGTGAATATTTTGAACCCCCTCCTTCGTATAAAACTACGGCGGGTGAAGACGTAAGAATCCCGATAAATATCATGAAGTAAGTTCTAAGTAATTGGTATATTTGGAAAATACAAAATCCAGTATCAATTGAAACTCCCCTTTTCAATATTTCTAATCTTATTTCTGATTATATTATTTGGGTATCCCTTATCCGCGCAAAAGCTTGCCTACCAAACCACCATGCAAAAAAGCAAGCCCTTTTTGTTCATGGAAAACAAGGGGCAACTAAAGGATGAAAAGAATAATATCCTTAATGATATATCCTATTATGGCCGTCAAGGTGGTGTAAATGTATATTGCAAACCCACCATGATCAGTTTCGTTTTTACAAAATTAGAAACCACCAAAGATTCAAATTCCGAAAAGGCAACTGGATCGCTATCCCCCGCTGGCGGGGGCAGGGGGTGGAAAAACCCCAAAGAAGCGCCCCATCCATCAAAAATCACCACCGCTCGTCTCGATCTCCTCTTCCTCAATGCCAATCCAAAAGCCCAAATTCTCCCAACCGACCAGCAGGAATACTACGAAAACTATTACACTACTGGAGATGTAGATCATGGCATAACCAATGTTCACTCCTATAAAACAATAACCTACAAAAACATATATCCCAATATTGATATGGTTTTGAAAGCCTGCCCGAATAGCTCCTCTGGGCGGGTGGGACAACCCTCCTCGGCAAAAGCTACGGCGGAAAAGGAAGGCATGGAATATTCTTTTGTCATTTACCCCGGTGGGAATGTAAAAGACATCCAAATGCAATGGAATGGCGCCGATTCATTTTTACCTGTTACGAAAGAAAATCCAAACAACAAAATTACTAATAGCCTGGGCAGTATTACAGAAACAGGATTAAAAAGCTATTTAGAAGGTTCCAGTCAGAGTATTAGTATCGGATATTCTTTTTTAGAAAATAAAATAGGATTTGATATTGGCAATTATGAAAAAGGGAAGACTTTGGTTATTGATCCGACTTTGGTTTGGGGGACTTATTTTGGGGGAGATAGTGATGAATATGCACTTGGAATAAGTATCGATTCATTAAGTAACAGTTATCTGACTGGAGAAGTGAATAGTATTACTCAGTTTGAACCATCAAGGTCTTCTTTAGTCCCCTACGGCGGTGACGGTAATGTTTTTCTTGCAAAATTCAATAGTGCAGGTAATATAGTCTGGACTACTTATTTTGGCGGAGATGGAGAAGATAAAGGAAATAGTATCTGCTTGTCAAAATCAGGGAATATTTATATAACTGGTCAGACAGAAAGTACCAATGGGATTGCAACTTCAGGGGCGTATCAAACAAGTATGGCTGGTGGTAATACTTATGGCGATGCATTTCTTGCGAAATTCAATAAATCGGGGAGTCTAAATTGGGCAACGTATTTTGGAGGAGAAGGTGATGAATTCGGAGCTGGAGTAAGTGTTGATACTTCTGAAAATGTTTACTTTACAGGGAGTACATCAATAGTTTGTTCTTCTTGTCGAAAAATTGCAACTTCTGGTGCTTACCAGACATATAATGCGGGCACCTGGGATGTATTTCTTGCGAAGTTCAGTAGTTCAGGGAGTATATTCTGGGCTACCTACTATGGCGGTACCAGTGTAGATTTGGGTTATGGAGTAAGTATAGACGCTTCTGGAAATGTATATATTACTGGCAGAACATTTAGTGGTAGTGGCATAGCTACCTCTGGTGCTTACAAGACATTTTTACGTACTACAGGATATTGGGCAAATTGGGATTGTTTTCTGGCAAAATTTTCCAGTGCAGGCAGCCTTAAGTGGAGTACATATTTTGGTGGATATGCAGATGATTTTGCGAATGGAATATGCGCTGACCCTTTTGGTAATGTTTATATTACAGGCGGGACTACTGGTAATAGCGATAGTGTGGCCACTTCCGGTGCATTCGAAACTTCATATCCCGGAGGCTATGTTGCATTTCTTGCAAAATTCAGCGGCTCGGGAAGCCTTACATGGTCTACATATTATGGAAATGAGGCTGAAGTCGGAAATAGTGTTTGTTCTGATAAAAATGGGAATATATATCTGGCTGGAACCTCAAATAGCCCTAGTAAAATTGCTAATAGTTGTGCTTATCAAATAAATAATGGAGGTTCCTATGATGCGTTTCTTGCGAAATTTAACAGTTCGGGGAAGCGAATTTGGGGCACTTATTTTGGAGGAACAAGTAAAGATGCTGCCACAAGTCTAAGTGCTGATAATGCTGGATATATTTATATGACAGGATTTACATTTAGTAGTAGCTCAATCGCAACTTCCGGTGCTTATCAAACTTCCTTGAAAGGCAGTGTTGATGCATTTTTGGCAAAATTTTCTTATTCCTATGAAAATGATGCAGGAATCTCAAATGTCTTGACTCCAAATGGTAATTTGTGTCCCGGCACCTATGATGTAAATGTACAGCTTAATAATTATGGCAGTATTGATTTAAAAACTGCTAAAATTGAATGGTCTATAAATAGCAAGGCACAAACCTCTTATAATTGGACCGGAGATCTGACAAAAGACAGCTCAGCAATCATCAAACTAGGAACTTTTAAATTTGATACTGGAACTGATACTATTAGAGCATGGACAATTCTGCCAAATGGTGTTTTTGATTCTTTTCCATGCAATGACAGTTCTACAATTATTGAAACTGTAAATAATCCACCAACACCAAACACAGGAGGCGATCATTCAATTTGTAGCGGCGGCCATATTTTTATCGGATCATATCCAATTAGTGGTCATATTTATTCCTGGGCATCTAATCCTACGGGGTTTACCTCAAATATCAGCGATCCATATGCAGCCCCTTCTATAACAACAACATATTATTTAACAGAATCAACTAAAGGTGCTAATTGTACAAGTAGAGATTCTATAACAATTACTGTCAATAGTTTGCCAATACTGAATGCTAATAGAAATAATGCAATTTGTCAGGGTGATTCAGTTTCTATTGGGTCACCTGTCCATCAAAATTATACCTATTCCTGGTTATCCGATCCTGCCGGATTTTCATCTACCAGCTCAAATCCCACAGTAAACCCATCTGTTACTTCATTTTATTATCTAGCAGAAAGTGATACAATTACAGGATGCAAAAATGTGGATACTACTAAAATTACTATTAATTCTTTACCAACCCCTAATGCTGGAGGTAATCAAACTATTTGCTCTGGAACAAGTATTAGTTTAGGAACTTCCTATATACTAGACCATAGATACTTATGGAAATCTAACCCTATTGGAATTACAGACACCAATTCAAACATTATTGTTAATCCAACAGTTTCAACTACTTATTATTTAACTGAATCCATTGCTGCAACTGGTTGCTCAAAATCTGATTCTGCAATTATAACGGTTAAGCCATCTCCAAAAGTAACAACTGGCGGCAATAAAACCCAGTGTCCAAGATCAAGCACCACAATAGGCGATTCAGCCGTAAGCGGTAATTCTTATTTATGGAGTTCTAAACCTTCCGGTTTTAGCTCCACATTAAGCAATCCAATAGTAAGCCCTAAAGTTTTTACAACTTATTATCTCACTGAAACAAATACGGTAACAGGCTGCTCGGCCACAGATTCTTTGACGGTTAGGCCATTAAGTGAAATTTATGACGTTTATCACGCCCAGCTTGTCACTTTGAATCAAAGTATCTGTAGTGGAGATAGGATACAACTAGTCGCTTATCCTCCATCATTTAAGATTGAGGGATATTATGATTGGGAATCAAAATCTTCTGGTTGGATTGGGTCCAATGAAAATTTATTTGTCCGCCCAACTTCTACCACAATTTATTATTTAATATCATATCCTGTTTACTACAAACAATGTGTCTCGAAAGACTCCGTCACAATTACCGTGAACCCACTCCCCAAACCAGATGCAGGCCGCGACACTAACATCTGCCTTGGTAATCAAATAATACCCAATCTTACTCCAATTAATGGTCATTCCTATTCCTGGTCTTCAAATCCTACAGGATTCGTTTCAACTTCTTCAAATCCAACTTTAATACCTACTTCACGAACCATATATTATCTTACAGAAACTATTGACAGTACGGGATGTAAAAAGTCAGATTCAGTTGTTATTAAAGTCAAGCCTTTGCCTTTGCCCAATGCGGGTAAGAACCAATTTATTTGTCCGGGTCAATTTGCAACATTTGGTTTTCTTGATAGCCTTGGAGATAACTATCATTGGAGTAGCTTGCCAGTAGGATTTAATGCAACTCAACCAGAGATAACAGTCAGTCCAACAATATCCACCCGGTATATCCTCACGGAAAAAAGTCCATACACGGGCTGTAGTAATTCTGATACTACTAATGCTTTTGTGATGCCTAAACCGAATACCAACATTAAAGGTCCGGATATGATTTGCGGTGATGATTCTGCTATTAAGTTTCAAGTTGATTCTTTGGCAGGATCTTCCTGGAAATGGGCAGTAAAAGGAGGGACACTTTTATCAGGACAAAATACATCGTCTATATTGGCAAAATTAAATTATGGTACTGATTCAGTGATAGTAACGGAAACCAATTCTTTCGGCTGTTCCGCGACTGCTTCAAAAAATATTAGAATAAACCTAAACCCTGATGCACATTTCAAGGTACTAAAGGATAGTCCAGCTTATATCTATACTGCACTTGATTCTAATGAACAATATTATAGCTGGATCCTGGGTGATGGCACTACCGGAAGTCTATATAAAATAACACATCAGTATCCATTCAAAAAAGACACCTTACTAAAAGTTTCTCTGACAGTCGGAAATGCTTTTGGTTGCTCTTCCATTTTTGATACTATAATTAATATTCACTATTTCCCGGCACCGTTTTTTAATATCAAAATATTCCCAAACCCATTTGAAAACATAACCTACGTTGGAATAGAACTTGAGAAGCCAGCTCATATCCAGATCATTGTTTACGATGCCATAGGGAGGCTTATCACCAAACTAGCTGATGCCGAACAAAATGCAGGTAGCCATACTTATACCTTAGACGCGGATAAATATCAGCTAAGCGCGGGGGTTTACTTTTTGAAAATACTGGTTGACGATAAGATGTATGTGAAAGCCATTATTAGACAATGAGACAATTAGACAATGAGGCAATGCCTGCCCGAACATTCCTCAAGAATGGGCGGGAGAGAATGACGCAATGAGACAATTAGACAATGTGATAATGTGATAATAAAAAAGGAGCGAATGAGAAACTTCAATGGTTTATTGAATTCGCGCAAACTAATTGCCTATTAGCTATTTAGAATAAAAACATTTCACGCAAAGTAAGAGATAATTTGAGATGTTGTTTCTTAGGAAATATTTTTTTAGAATCCCATTATAGGTTTCAATGTTTTTATTACCAACCCTGAAAGGGTTGAATGTGAATAACCGCGGGTGCAACCCACGGAATATGTCAACCCGTAATTTCCCAACCCTGAAAGGGTTGAATGTAAATTCATGGCTGAAATGTTGTAGTCAATATGTATTTTAACCCTTTATAATTCATTCCAAAATTCACATTCAACCCCGCTGGGGTTGGAAGGCTGTGGGTCATTCTGCCACGGGTTGCGCCCGTGGTTATTCACATTGAACCCCGTTCAGGGTTCTAAAATTGTAAACTATGCAAATCTATATAGATCAGCATTTTATAAAACTATCAGAAAATAAGTTAAATAGAAGACCACAAAGGAAAAACCGCAAAGTCCGCTAAACTCACAAACACATGCTTTGGAATATGTTCCGGCAGGAATTATCACATTATCACATTGCTTAATGGTCTAATAGCTTTGGCTCCTTATTACTTATCCCTTACTCCTTACCCCTAAAACCTTATTTGTATATTACCTTATGATGTTTCCTGGTCTTACGAACATAAGAGCGGATAATGGAATGTAGATCCGGATGATCCGGGAAAGGTTGTATGGTATCTTTTAGTTGTCCGAAAGTATATCCTTCTTCGTCACTTTCATCAAAAAAACCATAGCCTAAGTATTGTCCATTTTCGACACATACGACTGAGCGTTCCTGTGGTTTTCTACCTTCCCCAACGATAACGAAATCAGGTTGTTTGTAGTAGTAGTTAGCGACCGCTTGTTCTACTTTTGCATTATATTCATCTACTGGTTCCGCATTTTTACATGCGCCCCTGCATTTACCATCATAAAAATTGAGGCAAGCATCAGAAGTATTCTCCAATCCACATTTCTTTAAACATAGATTGAATCTATCCGCCAACCCAACCAAAACAGCTTCAGCGCCTCTCTTACTACCGATAGCCAGAACAGGCTCGATATCAAGTTTCAGAAGGCCGATTTTCAGGTTGATATATCCGGCATCATCTATTTCCTTGTATATGCCATAGCGGAATTTTTTGCGGCGCTGGGCACTATTATAAGGCGGCATCCACCTTTTTATTTCATGAGACTCTAATAGCAAGGCAACAAGCTCATTGCCGGTAAGTACATAATCTATACTGAATATCTTCGGTTTCAATTCAAGGTATTTCCTTGAATCCATATCCCCTGCAAAATGACTTAGTATTCTTTGCCTTATATTTTTGCTTTTACCGATATACAGGTTCTTCCCTCGCTCGTCTTTAAAATAATAAATACCTGTTTCCTCCGGCAAGTCTTCAATATCCTCGCGCCTTAGATTTGGCGGCATTATGCTTTGAGAAATCTCATCCTTAAGGGAGTCCTGGATAAATTTTTGTTTATCATTTTGAAGCAAGACATTAAAGAGCTCTGCTGTTGCTGCCCCATCTCCAAAGGCTCTGTGCCGGTGCTCTACCGGTATGCCTACCTGCTGACATAATCTCCCGAGGCTATAGGATACCAAATCAGGTAATATCGCCCTGCTAAGCCTTACCGTACACAGTTGACGGCGGTGGTATCGCTTGCCCATCCTTTTAAACTCGTTACAAACAAAAGAATAATCAAACCGCACATTATGCGCTACAAATACACGTCCTCGGGTAAGTTCTTCAATTTTGTCCGCTACCTCTTCCCATTTTGGAGCTTCGGCAACCATTTCATTAGATATGCCGGTGAGTGCGACAATAAAAGGTGAGATGTAGGTTTCGGGATTGATAAGGGTACAATATTGCTCTATCACCCGTTGACCATTATGCACAAATATGGCTATCTCAGATATTCTGTCTTTCTTAGGGTCTCCCCCTGTGCTTTCTATGTCAATGATAGCGAACATAATAGGGGTCAGGAATCAGGCGTCAGGGGTCAGTTTAGGATGGAGTCTTTGGTTCATTTGAGGCCTTTATTTAACGTTAACAAATATAGCAGAAAGAGAGATTAATTTGGATATAAAATAACTTATTTTTTCTAATAACTTAGTGACCCACCACCAGGTTTTTATACATAAAATAATGTGGAATAGTTACTTCAATAAATTCATCACCTTCTTTTATGTAGTTAAGTTTTAAATAAAAAGGGACGGCGTTTTTACGTGCATTTAGCTCTATCCTTTTGAATCCTTTTTGCACTGACCATTCTTCTGCGAAAGCCACCAAGCCTGTGCCCACTCCTTTACCCTGATATTGAGGATCAACAGCAAATTGGCGCATTTTCACTTTACCTCCTGCCAATGGAACCATTAATAGGCAAGCGATTAATTTATGATCATTAGTAAATGCACATAAATGATTGTCAGATCCTTCCAAAGCGAGAACGGCAGGATCAAATACCAATCCTAAAGGTTTTCTCAAAACCTCATACCTCAACTCAACTTCCTTTTTATAATCCTCACTCCCAAAAGCAATCTCACGAAATTCCAATATCACTTATCTTATTTAATTCACTAACTCCCGCCCGAAAGTACTTTTTTGTACGGACGGGCACCAACTCGCAAATTCACCAAATGCCCTACTCCTGGATGTAATCTTTTACTTCCTTCTTCGTTATATCACTTGCAATCTTGTCATAGTTCATTCTTGACGGTTTGGCTGTCCCCAATACTCTTCCATCTTTTGCATCAACCACAAGATGCCTTAAAGCCAATTTCAAGTTCCCCGAAGATGAGGCGCTTGTTTTAATAGGAACAACTTGCACATAAGCATAACTGCTGTCACTTTGCAAAATCGCATCCTGTATCTTTTCGTAGCTCACAATTTGCATTGGATAATCATAATCTTTCTTTAAATCTGCTAATGTAGTTTTTGCAGTAACCTGTCCGTTTTCAATGAGCAGTGTTTTTTTCTTTAGTTTCCTGTTATTCTTTTCAATGTCATTATGAAAATCCTTTACTTCATAATCCTTTAACTTAGTAAGATCTGTGAAAACATTATGTATCATTTGAATAGCATAAACCATGTCGGCAGCAGAAGGATAAGCTACCGGTAAACCAACAGAGTACACATCAGTCATTTTTTTATCATTACCTCCTGGCAATTGAATTATAAAAATACCATATCCTTTGCTTCTACTTAATGCTCTTACAGAATCGGTATATTTTCCACCATATATCGGACCAATATCGGCAGGATTAACATAAGAACCTGCTACTGTAAAGTGTAATATAACATACTTGCCTGCTTTTCCTTCTTTTACAAGTTTTTCAACCTGTAGAGCCGGCATGTATTCAATACCTTTTTTACCCCATTGATAATATTTTTCAACTGCATCTTTTATGATCTGGTTAAAATTGGCAACGCCGTCTTTATATGCTTGCAGTGCTTCAGGTCTAGGTCGGAGGTCCATCAGGGTCCTGGTCACTTCTTCCTGGGTTTCAACCAATAAAATTTTACCCTTCAAGTTATTCACCGTTATTTTGTCAGGTGTAGTAAATTGACCAAAAGCGGGTATCAGTATACCTGCTTGTAAAACCAAAATCCAAAAAATTTTCTTCATGTCTTTCTTTTATATCTCTAAATTTAACAAATCAGTAAGTAAAGAAGGCAAAAGTAGTTCCGAAAGTTCTAATATTCAAGATAAGTGCTGGAAATTTGAGAAAAGTGTGTTAAAGATTCTCTCAATTGTCTTAGAAGCTCCTATTATTTATCTAGATTACTTAGATCTATTAATTTAATGAATAAGTGAGTTGAAAAAATTTGCATCAATATTCATTCCTTCATTGATCTTTGCTGTAATTTTAACGTTAATGATTAATGGTTACCAGGCCATCTTAAATGAAAAAGATTTCTGACTATATCATATACAGCAATCTGCTAATCGCAGCGGGGGCAGGCTGCTTTATCTGGGAAACGTATATCCTTTTCAAATTAACGATTGATCCATTGTATATCATTATTGGTTTCGTTGCGACATTGTTTACCTATAATATTGACAGGTTGGTCATTATAGATTCATTAAGCAGTACTAACAGCGAGCGACATGCCTGGTTTGCTAAATCTCCTAAATCCATGACAGGAATAAGTGTTTTATGCTTTGTATTTTTATTAATATCCATATTTTTTTTACCCTGGCGAAGTATTTTTTTCCTGGCACATTTAGGCTTTATTTCGGTTGCATACTCAGTGCCTATCCTGGCAAAAGGCAGTAAAAACTTAAGAAGTATAAAAATCCTCAAAATATTCCTGATAACTTATGTCTGGACTGCCTCAACAGTATTAATGCCCCTTATTGGATCCGACATTAATATTTTTCAACGAGATGTTGTTTTACTATTCATGGAACGTGCACTCTTTATTTTTGCAATTACTTTACCATTTGATATACGTGACTATAGCAGCGATATGGAAAACAAAGTAGTTACCATTCCCGGATTAATCGGAATAAAAGCAACCAGAGTTTTAGCCTTTGTTTGTCTGCTTATATTTTTTCTGATCAATCTTATTCATTACGATTTTCATAGTGGCGTGTTGCTGGCCAAACTTATATCGGGCGTAAGTACCTTTGGTATTATTCTGTATGCTACAGAGAACCGGCACGAATATTACTATACTGGGTTGCTTGATGGAACAATTATTGTTCAATTTTTGCTTGTTTTGTGCTTGAACACGATTAGTTTTTGACAGAAATAATTTCAGATTAAATAAATCTCATAACTTTGGTTGGCCTAACAATGTAGTATCTATGCGGAAAATTCACCTTCTTTACCTTTTGTTTTCCATTGCTGTGTTTCACATGTCAATACCGCTTGGATATGCCCAGCAGGCACATAAAAAACATGTGGTGAAAAAGAAGACTGTGGTAAAAGACAGCCTCAATGATACGATCGTAAAAAATGATACTATAAAACCAGCAGAAAAAATTGTTCAAAAACCTCAAAAAAAACAAACTGCAAAAAAGAAGCCGGTTGTAAAGCAAATTGAAGAAGTACAAGATACAGAACCTCCAGAAAAGGATACGGTAAAAGTTACTTTTGGCAAGAACATAGTGAATCTCAGAACATTTGACGGGTGGGTTTTGAATGAAAGGAATAAATGGATCCATAGTCCAAATCGAATACCTTATACAAACCCTGATTATAACAATGAATATTACACAAAATATAAACTTGGCGCTGAGAACATTAAACAGATAAATGTTTATGAAGTAAAAATTGACAGCGCGCCATATATTGCTATTATGTTTGAGCAATATAAAGGACACTACAGGGATAAATTAGGAACTGATTTCATGTATTACGTAGGAACTGATTATTATCTTATAAAGCCCGAAGATTTTCAGGACTTATGGAATGATACAATGAAAATGAAACAGCCCTACGAGGTAAACCTCAAGATTTGGTATTCAGGGCTTGTAGGATACAGTGACATTAAAATGCGACCCGTTTATATGTCCGGTGAAATAAATAAAGACCTGCGTAACAGGAAATATACAGATACTGCGGTGAAATCTTATCTCCAATTTGGATTTCGTCCTTATCAAAACAAAGCGGGAAAACATATGCGCTTCTATTATGGATTAGCCTATGCCAGAACAGGAAGTACGGTTCCGCCATTTGACATGAGCATCTTTAAACAAAGGTTTTATGAAACAGACCTTGAATTATTCCACAAATTCTGCAGGCCAAAAGGTCTTAAAATAATAAAAAAGAAAAATAATTCCAAACCGGTGCCACCAAAGCCGAAACAGGAAGATGACTACAGGCATGATAACAGGCCTTATGAAGATTGAGAGTTGGGTAGTGAGTAGTGAGTAGTGAAAAAGAAAGACAAAGAGTTTCGATTGCCATTATGAAATTTTTTGGCTCAGAATTTGTTGTAATAGATATAGATGCGGAAATATTTAGCCATATCATTAGCAGTAGCTTATTTAACTCTATCTGTTGGAGTTGTAATTGGGGTACATTTTTGTTGCAATAAAGTAGCAGATGTTGGATTCTATCTGGGCTGCAAAAATGAAAAAGATTGTTGCGGCAATACCCTAAAAAAAGGTTGTTGCAGAGAGGAGTATAAAATTGTCAAACTCCAGGAAAATCATATTTCTTCTACGAATGTTCATCCTGATTTTCCTAAACCTGTATCTGTTATTCATTCAATATTCTCAAACAATAATTCTTTTCGAGTATCGCAATTATTGTCAAGATACGTAATAGATCATAGCCCACCAATACCTAAAACGGATTCTTATATCATTCATTGTAGTTTTCTTATTTAATAAATTAGGACATCATGTTCCTTTTTTTATTAATCCAATTTTGACAATTATTAAATTTGAAAACAATGAAAATTCTAAAAATATTTATTTTATCCTTGCTTTTGCTGACTGGTAGCCAGGCAAAAGCGCAATTTAAATCTGCTGAACTTTATGTCAGCGGTCTTACCTGTTCAATGTGTTCATTCGCGACGGAAAAATCACTTCGGACACTTGATTTTATTGATGATGTAAAGCCAGACTTAAATCACAATTCATTCATGCTTACCTTTAAACCTGGCAAAAACGTATCAATAGATATGATTCAGGCTAAAGTGAAAAGCGCAGGATTTTCAGTCTATCAACTCGTTACTGTCTTTAATTTTAATCATGTAAAAGTATCTGACGGTTTTCATTTTAGCTATAATGGAGATTTGTATCACTTCATGAATGTAAATGACAAAACCCTTGAGGGTGATGTAAAACTTACCTTCCTAGATAAAGGGTTAGTCCCCACCGATAAATACAAGAAAATAGCAAAAGAAACCACCTACAAATGCTATAATAGCGGCCATGTAGAAATTTGCTGTACCGGGAAATCAGGTAAACAAAGGGTATATCATGTCACGATATGAAGTACCTTGTAATTTTTGCAATGTGCTGCCTTTTAGTAAAAGTGGCGCATGCACAGGAACTGTTCATTAATACAGAACCTGCGAGTAATATGCCTGCTAATTCTTTGGGCTTGAGACTGAATGGCGAAGGATTTACAGAAAATGGTATAGTTAAATCTCAGATTAATCCTGAAATAATGTTTGGCGCTTCTTCAAAGTTGATGCTACATGCGAATGTCTATATAAATGACTGGTATAGTAATGAATATAAAATAAGAGGTATTAATATCTATGCAAAATACCGGTTTCTCTCATTTGATAAAATGCAGGAACATTTTAGAATGGCAGCATTTGCACGCGTCTCGACAACTTTCCAACCGGGATATAATTCCGAAGTTGATATTGAAGGAGACTATAAAGGTTTGAACGCCGGCATAGTAGCCACTCAATTGTTGCACAAATTAGCCATTAGTTCGACAGTGGCCTACACGAAAATTTTAGCCGACGGTACAGATTATTTAAAATCCGGAGATGCTTTGAGTTACACTTTGTCTTTCGGTTACTTACTTCTACCCAAAACTTATACGGGTTATCATCAAACTAACTTCAATTTTTATTTTGAATTGCTAGGCAAAACACAGTGGAGCAGTTTGAATGGTATCGTTGACAACCGGCAAATACAAAACAGCTATCTGGATGCAGCGCCGGGCGTTCAGTTTATTTTTAATTCAATTACCCGGCTTGATGTTTCCTGGCGTACCCAGCTTACAGGCAACATGAACCGCATTTACTATAACCTCCTTTTGATCAGGTTGGAACATAATATATTTAATGTTATTCAACATAAATAAAAAAGAAATGACCGGCAAGGGATTTAATTTACTCAAACCCCTTGTCGGTCATTATTTTTTTGGCAATTCTTATTTTATCTAATTATCTGCACCTTTTCTACCGCCACTATTCCTCCCGAAGGAACCGTAATTCTTGAAATATACATCCCTGCTGACAGGCTTTCAATGGAAACACTGGCCTGTCCGTCACTAATTGATTGTGACATAAGCTCCCTTCCTGAAATATCGTATAGCCTGAAAGTTAATGGTTCATGAAATGCATCAACTTTTATATTCAATCGGTCTGTAGTAGGATTGGGATATAATTTTACTTCAGGAGCCTCATAGCTTGTTAAATCAACACCAGCCAGTTTCTCATGCATTGTTACCTTTTGAAGAGCTCCGATAACATTACTAAGCAAAATATCATTACTCACACTATCCTGGTTTGTAAGGACAGAGAAACAAATATGTGTTATTGTATCTTCTGCATTTTCATTGATATAACCTAAGTTAGTTCCGCCATGTTCATAAATAGGATGCCCGTTAAAAAAATTAAAATACCTGAATATCCCCAAACCATATCCTATAGAACCACCATTTATTCCTGTGCCTATGATTACCACTTTTTTCATTTGGGCAAGCGACGAGGCATTTATTATCTTACCTGTTGTAAGGTTGTTCCAAAAATTTACATTGTCCTCAGCAGTTTGCATAATAGCTCCAGCGCTATATGCAAAACTAAAAATGCCATTATTGTTATAGTCGGGGATGCTGAACAATGGCTGTAGGTTTTGTTGGTTTACCCCGACGCTCCATTGAGAAGCGATAGGAGATTTGGACGTTTCCTCTGGGAAAAAAATTGAATTGTTAAAGCCTTGTGGATTCAAAATGAAATTTCGGAGTGTCACTTCGTATGGCTGGCCCATTACTTGTTTGATTATAATACCTCCGATAATATAATTGGTATTTGAATATGACCAGCCTGATCCAGGTTTAAACAATGGCGCCAGAACAAATCCTAATGATTCTTCAGGTGTCCATATCCTGCTAAAATTTGCTTTGAGGCTATCATTAAAATTAGGGTTGTCTGTAAAACTGTATATACCGCTTGTATGGTTCAGTATTTGTTTAATAGTTATCTTTCCGCTAATATTGGGTTGGTTATGTATCCATTTACCGATGGTATCCGTAAGACTTAATTTTCCCATCTCTTGCAGTTTTAGCATAATGCATGACGTATAGGTTTTGGTATTGCTACCAATGCCAAACAGCATGTCAGAAGTAATTGGCTTACCCGGTTCCGAAATGCCGTGAACCCCTTTCCAGGTGCCGATGTTTGGAACTAATACAGCGGCAGATGCTCCTTTGATATTATACACATTACATACGCTATCAAATACAACTTGTAAGCGGCTCGTAAAATTTGGATTGAGTTGTGCTTTGACAGGAGAGATTTGCAATAAAGCTAAACACAGAATTGATAATAATAGATTTTTCATTTTTTTATTTAGTTTTGAATTTGACGGATAATTTTAAATAAAGTTACAGTATCAGTTAATTTATTTTTATGCTATTGTTTTACCATTTCATAGCCGGAAAAATAAATATGTCCACCAGGTAATATTTTCATGATTGCACCGCTTCGGCGCTCAATACCATCGATAGCTGCCATGTTGTCGCTCAAGGCATTAAAAGAGTACGTCTCAACTGTTTTTTTATCAAAGCGAACTTTAAGATGAATTTTATTACCATCAATTTTTAGTTCTTCGGGTACCCCTTGAATATTGCCGTCGCATGCATTAATTACTTTATATTTCCCAGATGCGTTTTTCCAGGTTTCGCTTACCGTCGTTGGATTATCTTTGACCGCTATAAAGCGAGAGTTGCCATTTTTAGTACTTATTTGCTTCAGATAAATATCACCGTTCACCTTTTCAAAACCAAGTTCTGCTTCCTTTACGTGTATTGGCACAACCAGTAATAATTTAACGGTAACTGACCAATTACCATCGCTTTGTTTTTTGAGAATTAATCGCTGTTGATCCTGCATCATAACGATTTTTTTATCATTAATCCTTTTCATTTTCAGACTTATATCTTCTCCCGATGCATAACTTCCTTCTATTTCTTTGATCTGTATATCATTATTTACCTGGCTGGTAGCGTTGGCTTTTACAGGCGGTATTGGATGCAGGTGTATCCCCTTTACAGACTTTTGATATTGTGCAAACAATTTAGTAAATGATGAATTACAAAATGAAGACCCATCTTTTGTATTGGTTAATACAACAATGCCAACTCCTATTTTCGGGAACATAAAACAACTGCAATGATATACCCATGTGTCACCTGGATGCCCTACAAATTGTCCGAATAAACTGTCTTCTTTATAAGGCGTATTATCCATAAACATTGCATAGCCATATTTGCCGCCACCTTTAAGCATGAGATCATTGGTATGGCAGGTTTCCATATCCATAAGCGCTTGTTTTGAAATGATTTGCTGACCATTATAAATGCCATTATTCAATATCATAATCATAAATTTGGCCATGTCTTCTACCGAACAAAATAATCGGCCTGCAGGCATATCACGCAGAATTGGTTCAGTAGTTTCAACGGTATCTTTGTCATAACCCTTAGAGAATAAGGTGTCTTCAGGGTGATTGTAAAACCCACTGTGAGTCATATCCATTTTATCAAGAAAATTAGTTCTTATATAGGTCTCGTATTTCATTCCTGATACACGCTCTATAATGCATCCCAATAAACAAAAGCCAATATTTGAATAACTGAATTTCCAATTGGTTTTATGTACAAGTACCTCCTGGTTAAGGTCTTCAATAACAGAAGTAAAATAGTGCTCCTCATTACACATATCATAGTTCATTGTACCATCAGTCAATCCGGAAGTATGAGATAGTACATTTTTAATTTTAAGTACTTCTCCTGTTTCAACCAGGGATTTTATTTTTAATTCAGGAATATAATATGAAGCCGGTTTTTCAAGATCAATTTTGCCTTCATCTCGCAGCTTCATGATTGCCATGGCAGTAAAAGTTTTGGTTGTAGATCCAATACAATAATTAGTATGTGCGCTTGCTTTGATATTTTTGCGACGGTCGGAGAAACCATACCCTTTCTCATATGGAATTTGTCCATGATCAACTATTGCTATTGATGAACCAGCAATATGTTTAGACTTCATTAACGACTTTACAACAGAATCAATTTTAGTAACTGCGGTATCACTTATTTGGACATTCATTTCACCGAATGCATAAATTGGAGAAAGCAGAATTAAACACAGGATTAAATTTTTCATGATTTTGTATTTTCGGTTTATTGGTAAGATTTGTTTATTGTATGCCTTTTTTGTTAATTTTAAATTCTGATGCAAAGGAAATACAAGCATGAACTACCTTTAAATTATTTAGACCAAATATGATAATTATTAGACATTAAGAAAAAAATATTCCGGATCGCAGTTTCGTCGAAAAAAATGATGTGTTAGTCGATAAAATTTCTTCGATCATAACAATTGAACATTACTTTGCATAAAAATGGATATGAAAAAGATCAAAAATAAAATATTAAAAATTTTGTGGAGCAGATTAGCCAGGAATTTAATATTCTGGACCTTATTTCTTGGCTTCTGGCTATATGAAGAACGAATTCCTAATGATTATGCACCAGGGTGGTATGCATTGTTTCGGGGGATTATGTTTTCCCTGGTTATTATATTAAGCTACTTTAACAACCTCTTCCTCGTTCCAAAATTCCTGGCCCGGAAAAAATATTGGTTATATATTGGTCTCGCTATAGCATTTACCTATTTCATTTCTTTTTGTCTGGCGTTGATGTTCAATATCATGATGCATGAATTTCCTAAAATGCATATTTACAATGTAAGTTTTATTACGACAGATGTACCTTTAAGTTATTCTTTCAATGCAATGATGGAAGGTGCCCAAAATTATTTCTTTTTTTTACTTACATGGGTATGCCTGTTTAATATGGCCTGGTATATGACTGACTACGCGCGCCAACAAAAAGTAATAGATGAAACACGAAAAAAACAAATGGAAACTGAACTGACCTTTCTAAAAGGCCAGATGAATCCTCATTTCCTATTTAATAATTTAAATAATTTATACGGTCTCGCTCTCAAAAAATCCGAAAATACACCTGGAGCCATTCTAAAACTTTCATCAATACTAAGATATCTTTTGTATGAATCTGATATAGATCGTGTATCATTTGAAAAGGAAAAGGAGGTAATGAATGCTTATATTGATTTAGAGTTATTACGTTTGACAAATACTGACAATCTACATTTTACAATAACTTCAGATGGTTCTTACAATATTCCGCCATTACTTTGGATGCCGGTTCTTGAAAATGTATTTAAACATGCCACACGAGTAATTACTGACAGTTATCATATCGAATATCGATTTGAAATACGAAATAATGAATTGACCATTTATTCAAAAAATAATTATAAAGCTAACTTGCCAAAAGAAAAAAATGGAGGAATTGGATTGGAAAATCTCAAAAAAAGACTTGCTTTGTTATTTCCTGGGAAACATGAAATACGTACAAGCCATGATGAAACATATTTTGTGACGGAAGTAAAGATTAATCTTGCTTAGAAAAAATGAAAAGAATTAGAACTTTAATTGTTGATGATGAACCTATAGCACAAGATATTTTAGAAACATATATTTCTAAAATACCAGAACTAGAACTTGCAGGAAAATGCAAAAATGCGCTAGAGGCTTTCAGTTTTTTAAATAAAGGAGAAACGGACTTAATGCTTCTTGATATAAACATGCCTGAAATAAGCGGAATGGATTTTTTGAAAAGTTTGAAAAATCCACCGCATGTTATATTTACGACTGCATATTCTGAATTTGCCATAGAGAGTTATGATCAAAGCGCGATTGATTACTTGCTGAAACCAATTTCTTTCGAACGATTTTTAAAAGCAATTGATAAGGCGAATAAGATCATTAATCCTGTGGGAACAGAGATGCAACCATCTTCGAATATATTATCTGATAATCAACCTAACCTGATGTTTGTAAAATCTGAAGGTAAATTAATTAAAATTGATCTATCGCAACTTTGGTTGGTAGAAGGCTTAAAGGACTATGTGCAACTATGGCTTGAAGAAGGAAAAGTAATAGTGCATACTACTATGAAAAACATTGAAGAATTACTCAATAATAACTCTAATTTTATGAGGGTACATAAGTCTCATATTATCAATATCAGATTTATATCTGAGGTATGGGGAAACTCAATAAAGATAAAAAACCAGAACATCATTATCGGCAATACCTATAAAGAAGAAGTTGATAAAGTATTAGATAGCTATAAGTTGCTGTAAACAAAATTTGATCCGACCAAAAACTTTTAACTTTCTAACCTTAAACTTTTAACTTTGAGCTATGAATTCAAATCTGAGTTTTTGGGAACAGGATACTTTTTTTAACCACATTGATGTTGCAATTATTGGTAGTGGAATTGTTGGATTGAATGCTGCCTGGCAATTAAAGAAAAAGCATAAAAACCTAAAAATAGCCATTTTAGAACGAGGTATGTTGCCGATGGGCGCCAGTTCTAAAAATGCAGGATTTGCTTGTTTTGGAAGTCCGGGAGAATTGCTTGATGATATTAAAAAATACTCTGAATCTACGATATTCTCATTAGTAGAAAAAAGATGGAAAGGCCTTCTAAAGTTTCGTCAGAACCTTAGTGACAAAGCTATTGATTTTCATAATTGGGGCGGATACGAGGTTTTTGATTCTAAAGAAAAATATGAATCCTGTTTTGATCAACTTGATTATCTCAATAAAAATATCGGTCGTATCATTAATTTGGAAACAGTTTATAAAGACGCTTCAAATCAAATAAATAAATTCGGATTTAAAGGTATAAACGGCATGCTTCTCAATGTTGCGGAAGGCCAAATAGACACGGGAAAAATGATCAGTGCGCTAATCCAAAAAGTGCAGCAAACGGGCGTTTATATTATCAATAATTTTGAAGTTAAGCGTTTTGATGATGAAGTATCTTACGTGCATATCCAATCTATAAACAATATTCATTTTACTTGTAAAAGGGTAATAATCTGTACGAATGGCTTTGCCAAACAACTTCTCCCAGGTTATCCGGTTGTTCCTGCCAGGGCGCAGGTTCTTATTACTAAACCAATTTCAAATTTAAAATTAAAAGGTACATTTCATTTTGATGATGGATATTATTATTTCAGGAATATTGGTAACCGGATTTTATTCGGAGGCGGAAGAAATCTTGATTTTGAAGGTGAGCAAACATCTGAATTCGGCTTGACTGGCCTTGTACAGAATAAGTTAGATCATCTCCTTAAAAATATGCTCATGCCATACTCAAAACCAGAAGTTGAAATGCGATGGAGCGGGATCATGGGTTTAGGCCCCGAAAAAACAACCATCATTAAGGCTGTGACTCCCAATGTGTTTTGTGCTATAAGAATGGGCGGAATGGGTATAGCTATCGGAAGCCTCGTTGGTGAAGAAGTCGCTGATTTGGTGGGGGAAACTGTCTGAATCAGGATTTCCTGGATTTTAGGATGAAAATGGATTTTTCAAAAGCAAGCACGGTTATAAAATTAAGTCAAGTTATAATATCCTGAAAATCTGAATATCCTGAAAATCCTGATTCAGACACTCTCATCCTAAAATTCCCAAATAGTTTTATTCTTTATCTTTGTATGCTTAAAAATGCGGATGTGGTGAAATTGGTAGACACGCACGTTTCAGAGGCGTGTGCCGCAGGGCATGAGGGTTCGAGTCCCTCCATCCGCACAACAAAAGAGCGAAGTGCGAGAGAGTGAAGAGCGAAAGGATGTAGATAGCGTCCCTCAACTCTTCGCTCCGTTTCTTTCGCACTTGTTTCCTATCATTTACCTTCCTTTCTTAAGTAGCATTAAACCCTGAAACAGAATTTTTGATGACTACTCCATTGAATGTTAAAACCCAATTTAGAATGAAATCAACATTTGGTCTTTGCACAGAATATTTCTATATTTGGCATATACATTATTATGGGTAGTCTTTATAAATAACGGTCGCGTACTAAATTTTAAAACGAACTTAAAACCTAAGAATTATGATCAGGCAAGCGAAAAAGGCGGTTTTGTTATTGTTCCTTTTGCTGAGGTTTACCAGCTATGGACAAACAATTTATGAAATAAAATACTCCTTCAATAAGTTAGATAAAGAGGGTCGGGAAACAAGTATTGTGGATAAAGAATATGATGCCCTTTTATTTTATGATTTCTCAAAGGATATAAACACAATGAGAGTAAGATACTATGACGCTGATAAGGCTTCGTGGATTATTGTGGAACAGAAAGTTAAAACATTAATGTATGCCCAGCAAGGTAAACAATATTGGGCTCTTGCGGGTAGCGATCCGATATTTATTTCTAAAGTGCCAGAAGGAACAAAATACTATCCTGATAGAATCATTTTAAACAAAAACCCTGACGACAAATACTACAGCCCTGCTTACGTCATTTCTCAGGAATCAGGCAGTTCCACTAATTATGAGACTGGGAAATTAATATCTTTTAATACTCTTGTTAAACCAAATGTAACAAACGAATTTCTTTCATTATACGGCTGGAAATGGCCTGAAAATAAAGACAATAGCAAATTCGATCTTGCCAAGAGTACATTGTATCTCATCCAGGTTACTAATTCGCTCGATGAAAAACTGGGAACCGGTTTCTCTGAAAATCACAAAATGATCAAAAAGTTTTTTAGCAATGCAGCCCAAACCTGTAATATTAATTTTAAATCTATTGAAATAATGGGGTATAATTTTAATAAAACAAGTGTCTCTAAAGCAATTGCAGACTTCACGCCAAGTCCTAATGATATAGTAATTTTTTACTATTCCGGGCATGGATACCGGTATGATGATCAAACTTCTCAGTGGCCAAGAATGCTAATGGTAAATAATTACCAGTCTATTGAAGAAGTACATGCCAATTCATTGAGCCTTGATGATGATGTATATAAACCTCTTTCCGCAAAAGGTGCACACCTCCTTTTGGTATTTGGCGAGTGTTGTAATAAATCAATTGGGCCAACACCTACTGTGCCCAATCGAATTGAAATGCTTGGTGGTGATTTTATTCTTGACCCAAATGCGATGAAAGCTTTATTTAAACAAAGCGGTCAATTGCTTCTGGCAACTTCAAAGCCAAATGAATATACCTGGTACTACCCTGAATCAGGTGGTATCTTCGGACAAAACTTTGTAACAGAAATTTCGCGTGAAGCAAATTTTACAAATACCAGCAATAAAGGAGTAACCTGGAAGGATATAATAGATAATTCAATTAAAGAAACAGTTGCCACTACCGGTCCGGGTTATACACCAGCCTCTCAAGATCCTATAAGGGATTTTAATATAAAATAGACGAATAGTCTTATTAAAGTATTTATGTTAACTGGTCATCGTTTCTTTGGCACAAACTTTAATCTATTCTTTTAATTTTAAACAATTGGCAAGCAATATACAACCTATTCAGGGCTTGGCCATAAACTTAAGCAAGTATATACTTATTAATCAAATTATTACAATTTTGGAGCACTATCACAATTAATCATCCTTTTGTCCTATTTTGCTTGAACAAAAAGGACCAAAAATTCAAGGCTTTAAATAAAATGCCTAAAATCTTTCCCCCGCCCCACTAAACAAAACAAGGCTGTGGATTAATGTCCAATTGATTATTATTTGCAGTCAGCTGTGTTTTATTTTTAACGCCCTGCCCTCCAAAGATTTCTTAACGTCATTTTCTTTAAGGCCGATCCCTAAATTGGTCATTAATTGCTCTCGGGTTGCCTTTTTAGGAGCGGCCTTTGAAAAATTGGCGCCCGGAAAGTGAAATGAATGTAGCGTTAAAAACTAAACACAGCCGCGTATCAAATATGATTAAATGTCAAGAGGTTGAACGGCCTTGTTTTGTTTAGCGAAATTCATGCAACTTTCAGCCAATTGTTCAAAAGCCCCGCCCGTACCGAAAAGGAACGTTCGGGCGGGCTTGAATTTTTGTTACTCTTTTTGTTCAAGCAAAAAGTAAGAAGAAGACAATTCAGTCATTTATATCAGGCAAAATATTGATTATTAAATTGATGCTCCCTAGATTGATGGCGATACTCACAATCGGTTGAATATTGATTACCAATAGAATAAATCTAACAAAGTAAACTTAAGGTAATTTTCAAGGCCATTTTCATTTTTTATTCACCAAGAAGTAGCACTAAATTCGAATATTTTTATACATTTGATTGCCTAAATGCTAAAATATGAAAACTATTGTAACTATTTCTGTAGCGATATTTCTGTCATTATCGTTTTTTTCTAAAGCAGGAACTAATATTTCAACTGTAACTGCTTCAAAGCTTTTAAACCAAAAGAAATGGTCCTTTGAGCAAAATCTTGGTCAATTTAAAGATGCAAATGGCGCTACAAATTGGGATATCAAATATTATGGAAAAAGCGCTGGCGTTCAAGTATTTTGCATGTCAAATAAGTTAAGTTTCGTCTTTTCACAAAGCGAAAGGGAAACTAAAAAACCTCAAAACAAATTTCTTGAATCATTTAAATTCCAATTTGGGACAACCACATCTAAAACTTCTCGTGTGGATATGGAATTTTCAGGAGCTAATTATAACCCGCATATTTCAGCCCAAGACAGGCAGGATTTTAGCCGCAATTATTTCACAGGCAATAATAATGTTGAAGGAGTAGGCTCCTTTAATAAGTTGGTGTATGAAAACTTGTATCCTAACATAGATATGATCCTAATCTCCAAAGATAAAGGTATAGAGTATCAGTTCATTGTTCACCCCGGCGGAAAGGTTAGTGATATAAAAATTATAAAACAAGGAATGGACAAAATGGAAATGCTTGGGAATGGTGGCATTCACTATACAACCTCACTTGGCACACTTGATGAATCGGCCCCAATAAGCTACACAAATGAAAAAGGGGTAAAAAGCAATTTCTTTAAAAATGTTAACAATATAATCTCCTTTACCACCGAAAAATATGATGATCAAAAAGACCTGGTTATAGATCCTGATTTAACATGGGCGACCTATCTTGGCGGCGCCAATGAAGATATTATCTATGGCGTAATAACTGACCCTTCGGGAAATGTATATGTTGACGGCGTAACATTAAGTCCTTCAGGAATTGCCACTAAGGGCGCTTATCAAACAGCGCTTGGCGGTACTCTTGGCAAGCAAGATGTATTTGTAGCAAAGTATAATAGTAGCGGAGCACTGCAATGGGCTACTTATTATGGTGGAGAAAATACTGAATTTTGTTCTGGTATTGCTATTGACAAAGGTGGCAACCTGTTTGTAACCGGCTATACCCAAAGTATATCAGGTATTGCCACAACTGGTGCCTACCAAACAAAACTTGGTGGTACAAAAGGTGCCTACGATGCTTTCTTAGCTAAATTTTCTAATGCCGGTAAACTTATTTGGGGCACTTATTTTGGTGGGGAATTGGATGACGTGAGTAATGGGGTAACTGTTGATCGTTCAAACAATGTGATAATCGGAGGATATACGGATGGCAGTACAACAGGTATAGCTAGTTCCGGAGCTTTTCAAAAATCATCAGGTGGCAGTTATGATGTAATAATGGCCAAATTTACCGATAATGGAGTTTTAATTTGGTCAACCTATTTTGGAGGCAAAAATGTTGAAGAAGCGCTTGGGTTTGCTACTGACCCTGCAAAAAATATCTACGTTACAGGATTCACTAGAAGTAAAAATGTAATTATTACCAGCGGGGCTTACAGCACGCTGGTTGACACCATTCAAGGCACAACTTTTCTGGAAAAATTTGATAGTAATGGCGTGCAAAAATGGGGCACTTATTATGGAGATACAACAGGAGGCGCCGGCCTGAGCGTTGCAACTAATGGCTCAAAAGATGTATTTATAACCGGCGCTACAGCAAGTATTACAGGCATCGCTACAAATGGCGCTCATCAAACTTTCAATTTAGGTTACCAAAATGCTTTTCTTGCAGATTTTACCGCTACGGGTAAAATAAAATGGGGTACTTATTATGGAGGTGATGTTTCGGAAACAGGCACTTCTGTAGCAGTCGATACTTCAACCGGATCTGTATATATTACCGGCGGTTCACAAAGCACATTCGGCATTGCCACTAGTGGCGCCTATAAAACTGCTCTTGACACTGTGACGGGAGCTGACGCTTTTATGGCTTGTTTCAATGACAGTGGGGTCTTGAAATATGGAACGTATTTTGGTGGTGAAGGCTTTGATGAAGGGCTATGTATAACCCTGGATCGATCAGGTGCAATATATGTTGTTGGGGGCGACTCCAGTACTACAGGGATAGCAACCAGCGGCGCCCAACAAACAAAATATGGGGGAGGTGATGTAGATGGTTTTATTGCTAAATTTCAACTTAGCCTTTGCGATTTAACCACTTCCGCATCAGGCGAAAAATTAGTTTGTATAAATGATCAGACTTTTTATAAGGCAGTTGACCATGGCAATGCATTCGTGTGGACCGTAACAGGTGGAAAAATAATTTCAGGTGCGGGTACTGATAGTATTGTAGTGCAATGGACATCAACAGGTGCAGATACCGTAAAAGTAAAAGAAGTTGCTATTTCAGGATGCAGGGATTCAGTGACAATCCCCGTAACGGTTTATAATCCACCAACTCCAACAATAACTGCGAACAATAGCTCCGGCTGTCCGCCTTTAATTGTAAAGTATAGCGTTAAAAATGATTCAGGGAGCGCTTATCACTGGACGATTTCCGGTGGAAAATTCGATCCAAAAAACACCTCCGATACCATTACTGTTATATGGACTAATCCCGGCACAGGGAAAGTTTTAGTAAAAGAAACCAACCTTGGCGACTGCTCAAGTTCTGACTCCACAACCACAAAAACACTTACACCTCCTAATGCAAAATGGACTGTAGTTAACAATGGTAAAGGTATTTATACTTTCAAAGCGGTTGATAGCGCCGGTGCATCATTCGCGCAATGGATTATAGAGGGAAATTCTATTACAGGCAACCATGCCAAATATACTTTCAAACATAGTGGCACTTATCCCATTGTTTTTAGCATTGATAATGCTGCAGGCTGCGAATCTTCTTATGATTCTTCGCTTGTAATTAGTGATGCCGGTATTCAATCCTTAATTTCAGAAGCAAATGGATTTATTGTTTATCCAAATCCTTTTACAAACTCAGCAACAATAAGCTACACCCTTTCAAAACCTGCGCATGTTTTAATATCCATATCTGACATGGTGGGCAGGACTGTATCGGTACTTGAAGATAAAAATGTTGATGCCGGGCAAAATGAAATATCTTTAAGTGATAAAATAAACAATCTTGAGCCCGGAACCTATTTTATTAAATTACAGGTAGATGGGGATGTTAGTATTGAGAAGGTGATACGGATGAAGGAGTGAGTGGCGAATGGTGAATGGTAGCTTTGCTTTAGTGATTAGTATGTTAAAGAGTAAACTCCAATTCCATTATAATTAGTTATAAGGTGATTGAAATACTTTTGATAATCCATATGTTTTTGTAAAAACTCAGGATTGCGTAAAATGATATATTTTACTTTATGCTTTATTGCATCATCTAGTGATTTTGTTTCGTTTTCTCCACGCCACATTGTCCAACCTTTTAGATTCATAAAATAAAGGCTAATATCAAAACTTTCGTCATAAATCACAATTGCTTTGTCGTCTTTTTTTATTCCAATTTCTTTTAAATAATTATCCATCCCATAAAATCTTGTATAGTCCCAATTCTTATCATTATTCTCCACATAATATCTATAATAATAATTACCCCTTGAAAATCTCGCCGAATAAAAGACGCATATAGCTAGAATAATAATTACAACAATTTCATGCTTTCGATTAGTAAAATTTTTTGCTAATATTTTCCCTGCGGTTATTAATTGAAACAAAGGAGCCACAAGTAATGTAATAACATAATAATCATGATCTTGAAATTGTTTATACATTAGAAGTAAAAATATCAGATCTCCAAGATATAATAGAATTGTAATGTATAATAACTTATTATCTGCTTTCTTAATATAGAATAAAATATATGCAGTCAATATAAAAAGCAACATGAAAAACAACTTACTATAATAGCCAAAAAGCCGCGTATAATAAATAAAAACACTTATCTCTTTAAATTCAGCAAAGGATTTTACAGGATGAAAACCAAGCGTAAAAATGCCTTCATTATTTATATTGTTAAGCTTCTCTGCATATTTATACCATAGTATTACAGGAATAATTATGATGATGCAAGTCGATATAAGTAACAAGGATTTTCTTCTTAAAGATAAATTATGGTTTTTATTAGCATTAAGCCATTCCGCAAATGATACTATAAGTATAGTTATGACACTTATAAGTGACGTAATTTTTATAAGTGATGCAAGCGCTGCAAATAATGCAAATAAAATTAAATTGAACCCTTTTCGGTTATTAGAATATCTGAAATAAAAAAGCCAGGCAATCAGTATAAATCCAATGCTCCCTGCGTCAGGAATAAAATTAGGGGCATAGTAATCCAGGGTAGGTGAAAGGAACCACAATAGGACCATGCATATTGCTAAAGCGGAATTACCAATAAGAGATTTAGAAAAGGCAAAAGCGGCAAAGACCCCGGCACTTACAACAAGAAACATTAAAAACCTGTACCAAAACTCATTAAAGCCAAAAATCCGGTAGCAAATTGCAGCCATATAATTCATAAAAGGAAATTCCATGCCGGTTAAGCCATCATTTTCTTTTGTGAAATTTACTTTTGGTTTAAAGAAATCCATATCTCCTTGAGCATAATTTCTTGCAACACATGCTCTATCGGCCTGCGCCCAAATATGAATGGCTTGTGGCCTTTTAGGTAATGCATCGTAAATATGGATATATCCCATTATTGTCAAGAAACATATTGCAAAGAGTAAATAAGGGCCGTTTTTTTTCAATTTGTATAGGTTTTTGCAAATATAATTCGATAATTATTATAACTCCAGAAATTTATTCCCTCCGATTTTAATAAGTAAAATACAATTACTATTTTTTAGGGTAAACTACATAGAATAAACCTCTTCGATTTATGAAACTTTTATCCCAATTCCGAGCTTCTATGATATATATATAGGCTCCTTCAATAACCTTTTCATGTTGGAAAGTTCCATCCCAACCTGAATTAATATCTTCAGTTTCAAATAATTTTTCTCCCCAGCGATTATAAATCCTCATCGTATATTGCATTGGTTCACATGTGGATGGTTTAAATAATGGATTTAGGCTATCACCATTTGGAGTGAATGCATTTGGTACAAATAAGTAGCAATTACAATCATTTGTAAATACATTTTTAGAAGCTGTATATGTGCCGCATTGGTTTTTAATGTTTACGGTATAAAGACCTGCATTTTTCACATTGAAATTAGTTTTTGATGACCCATCCTGCCATTGGTAAGTACTCATTGGATAATAAGCATTAAGCATAAATGAATCCCCGAGACAAAGAGTAGTATCCATTCCAAAATCAATGCGATTCTCTTTGAAGATAGCGATATTTATCGAATCCATAAAAATTCCACATGGTGTCGTAATTATTACTTTATAAAGCCCGGGTCTAGATACAACGTAAAATGAATCTGTTGAACCATCCTGCCATTTATATATGCCATTTTGAGCATATGTTTTTAAAACTATGGTACTGTCGCAAATGAGCGAATCATGACCAAAAAAATTATATTTCGGAATTGATCGAGAAGTAATATTTAATGTCCTGGTAAAATTTACTTTAACTCCACCAACAAATTCTGTAACCCTTACCGTGTATATTCCGGTTTTAGTAAATTGATGGTTTGACGAAAACCCTGTTGCGGAATCACTTTTATTATGTGAAAGAATATCAAAATTCCACCATGCAGAATCAATATACCCAGAATCAGGTATATAAAAATGAGTTATTCCGTTTAAGCATGTGTCATCATAGTAAAATGGTTCGGGTATTACATAAGATTTAATTAAATTTGGTAAGCCAAGTCTGCATATTCCTGTATTGAGTGATAATCCATTTATTGTATACTGACAATCGATTCCTTGCAAATTAGGGCGCTTTATTATATCGAGCATAGAAATTCCAAGCCGGGTTACATATATCTGGCTATCAGGGCCAAGTTGCAATTCTGCATTAGTTCCCTGCTTTGGATCTGTATAATGTTGTAATGTTATTCCAGAATAAATAATATCATTAGTACTACCGGCAAACAAATCATATTGCTTAATCGTGGATTCAAAACCATATTCGGATGAAGCATACAAGAATCTTCCATTGGGTGAAAATTCTAAACCATAGGCGTTTGCATAATTTGTAAAGCTAAAACCATTAGAAATAACACCTGTTGTATCATTAAAATCAAAAACTTCAAAAAGACCCCCGGTATTATTTCCCAAAGCAATTTTATTCCCATTAGGAGATGCTTTTAAATATCCGGCGGCTGGACCCCAGTCACTGCCATTAGGCTCCATAATAGTACCGGCCTCACTAATTACTGATTTGATATTTACACCATTATTATCAATATAAAATGTAAAAAAAGAATCAGAATTCCATTTGTGTGCAATAAGCCAATATGCTCGCTTTGTTCCATGTTTTATTGCTGTCACCTTTTCACATGCAGGCGTTAGCAAAAGGTTATTTTTGGAAATAATGTCTCCAAGACCGCCATTAGCCTCCATATCAACAATTGAATACCTTAATCCGTATATTAAGTGATGTTCCTGGCAATCTGTTGTAAAAATGTAATAATACCTGGGGTTATCCGGAAAAGGAACAATAACCCCGGATTGAGTTGACGATGTATTACCATCCAAGCCAATCCCATTTGGCATAACGTTATGTTTTCTATTCCATACCGTAATGCCGTCGGTATAAAATTGAAGTTTCCCGGAATGTGAACTTATTGAAGCGCATCCTTCATCAGTATAAATTGCCCCATCAGTCAGTACTGTTGGAGGTGAAGTGTTGAAATTTAAACCAGCGTGATAGCCAAAATACCAATAATTAGACTCTTTTTGAGCTTTCAATTGAAATGATATAATCATCGAAAGGATTATGAAATAAAAAGGCCCTATTTTCAATTGAGTTTTGATTTAAGCTTCTCAAATATAGGGAATAAATTATAATTGATCCCCTATTATGACATTTAAAGTATTATATGTATCATCAGGAAATTCGACAGTTTCATTTCATTTGTACAGATTCAAACAGTCAATCGTATTTCTATTGATCCATTTTATTAATTCCTTGCCTATTCAAGAATTTATGCTTTATATTGGTGCGAATTTGAATCCCTTTTATAATTTTGACCTATGAGTTCGACAAATCCTAAGCTTGTTACCGTTATCGTTCCTTGCTATAATGAGGAGGAGATGATCGCATTAACGCATAAAACTTTATCAGAAGTGCTTTCTCCGCTGCCTTATAAATGGGAATTTATATTTGTGGATGATGGCAGTAAAGATAAAACGGTATCAGAACTTGAAAAAATTCAGGCAACTGACCCTTGTACTAAAATAGTGATTTTCAGCCGGAATTTTGGACACCAGTTTGCTGTTTCTGCCGGTATTGAAGCCTCTAAAGGGGATGCTGTTGTACTCATTGATGCCGATCTCCAGGATCCACCGTCTGTGATCAAAGAAATGTTGCAGAAATGGGAGGAAGGATATGATGTGGTGTATGGGGTGAGAAAACACAGGGAAGGGGAGACCTTTTTCAAGAAGATTACTGCCAAAATGTTTTATCGGATCATAAATAAATTGTCAGATATCCCAATACCAATGGATACGGGAGATTTCAGGCTGATGGATCGGAAAGTGGTGAATTCTTTAATACAAATGCCTGAAAGAGACCGATTTATTAGAGGAATGGTAAGCTGGGTTGGTTATAATCAGACACCGGTATATTATGACCGCGAAAAGCGAACAGCAGGCGTTAGTAAATACCCTCTTTTCAAAATGTTGAAATTTGCTGTGGATGGTATATTATCATTTTCAAGAGAGCCCTTAAAACTTGCCATATACTTTGGCTTTTTTACTTCAATGCTTTCCATACTCGGCATCTTGTACGGACTTTATGTACGGATATTTACCAATAACTGGGTGACAGGCTGGACATTCCTGTTTATTGCAATATTATTCTTTGGAGGTATCCAGCTTATCTGTATTGGCATCATCGGTGAATATGTAGGCCGTATTTATGGCGAAAGCAAACGAAGACCGCTTTATATTGTAAAACAAACTAAGGGGTTTTAAGGCTTATTATTTCAATACAAGGAGAAATTTGTCTTCAATTTTTTTGGCTGATTTTTACTTTTTGTAGTTTTACCGTGTATCAAGTAAGATAACCCAACATTATAAAAAGCAGGCCGTTCATATGCAGATACGATTGATTCACCCCCCTGAATTGTAAATTTCAAGTTTCCCCTGCCAATCCTGAAAATAATTGAAGGTTCTACAACAGTAAAATTTGGCGCATGCGTATAAGCAAAAGCTTTGGTAGTGCCAATAGTATCAACAACTTCGGTTAAATTGTACAAATAATGATCTAAAATTAAATAACCTATCCTACATGATATTCCGACCTGTATCCAACTATTAAGCTTAAAACCGATATCAGCCTGCACAAAAGGTTTTGTAATGTTCGATCTCTCTGTATAATTTTCTAAGAAACCAGTGCTAAATCCATCTCCGCTAAAAGAACGAAAATACCTTTCTACGCCTGCAAAAATTTCAAAAGGTATGTTAGTATCCAATTTAGAAAAATAACCTAACGCCAAATCTCCCCCATTTCTATTGCCTGAATAAGAAGAACCATCACTCGCATAACCTGCAGCAATTGGAAAATTAGCTTGCCCATAAGAATAATTTCCCATTACCTCAAGATGATTAGTAAAGGCATATGCAGCTTGAATACCAATATTTTGGGTTCCTGTTCCAACCTCTATTCTTACATCATGCTGTTTGGTAAGAAGTGGAACATTTTGTGATGACGAAAGAGACAATGAGGAATTATAAGCACAGGAGCTAAGTAAAAGGCACAACAGTACTGCAAACCCAATATAATACGGAAGTTTTAACCTTTTCATTATCTACGTTATAGATTATTCACTAACAAATATAATTAAAATATTGAAAACAAATTATTTAAGACAATGGGTGAAATCAAAAATGAACTGATTTATATTGTGCCAGAACCGGAGGCTCGCCCCTACACCCCCCTCGCCATCCTGACCACTGACCACTGACCACTGTCCACTGTCCACTGACGACTTTTTCCCCTATCTTTGCAATAATGGTAGCCAACGTATTTATCATAATAGCTGTAAGCCTTTTTTTCTGTGCTTTCTTTTCCGGACTTGAGATTGCTTATCTCACTGCCAACCAGATGCGCATAGAACTTAAAAGTAAAAAAGGCATTTTGACAAGCAGGATCCTTTCCTTTTTTATAAAACATCCCTCGCATTTTTTTACGACTACCCTGGTTGGGAACAATATAGCGGTAGTAATGTACAGTATTTATGCAGCAGGCCTTATTTCCTGGCTTATTGGCACTTATACACATATCGGGCTTGAGCATAAGAATCTTATCCTGCTTATACAAACGGTAGTAAGCAGTTTTTTCATGCTTATCATTGGTGAGTTTTTACCGAAAGCTTTTTTTAGAAGCAGGCCAAATTTTTTGCTTAATTTACTCTCAATTCCATTTATTCTATTCTATTACCTGCTCTATCCGTTGGTAATGCTAATCGTATTCCTGGCTCAATTGATTTTAAAGACATTTTTCAATACGCACATCTCCCCACAGGCGCCTGAATTTACGCGATATGACTTATTTCACTATGTAAGCGAAAGTAATACAGTAGATGAAGAGACTTCAGTAGATGTTGATAAAGAGATATTTAGAAATGCGATAGAATTTCCTTTTTTGAAGGTTCGTGATTGCATGATTCCCCGGACAGATATTGTAGCTGTCGATATAAAATCAAATATTGAGCATGTAAAAGAGCTATTTATAGATTCAGGCCATTCTAAATTACTTGTGTACCGTGAGAATATTGACAATGTAACGGGCTATATCCATCTTGTTGGACTCTACGGTAATCCAGCTAAGATTGAGGATGTTGTGATGCAAATTCTTATCGCTACAGAAGCCATGTTGATCACTGATCTCATGAAGGAATTCATTGAAAAAAGACGTAGCATAGCAGTAGTTGTTGATGAATTTGGAGGCACTTCAGGTCTTATAACCATGGAAGATATTATCGAAGAGATCATTGGTGAAATTGAAGATGAACACGATGTGGATGAACACGTTGAAAAGCAGATTAGTGAGAGTGAATACATTTTCTCCGCTCGTCTTGATATTGATTATCTCAATGAAAAATATAGCCTAAGCTTACCTGAAGGTGACTATGAAACCCTTGGCGGCCTTATCTTTTTTGTCCATCAAAACATCCCCAAAGAAGGGGATATCATTGAATTAGCCCCATTTGAATTTACAATTTTATCAACTGACCAGGCTAAGATTAATGAGGTGAGGGTGAAGATTTTGTGAGGGGGTGGGATTTTAGCTTTTAAATAATTTATGAACTCAAATTCTTATTTTATTTGTTATATCTTTATATTTGACTTCTTAACAAATTTATAATGGATACCTTCGTTATTGAACTCACCAATCAAAAAGCATATAAGCTTTTGAAAGAATTGGAAGAATTGCACATCATTCGTGTTTTGAAAAAAAATGTGAAGCATGATACAAAGCTTTCAGATAAATTTGAAGGTAAACTTTCTCCAGAGATAGCAGAAGATCTGCAAAACTATGTAACACAGAGCCGGAACGAATGGAAATAATCGTCTATTTTTTCAAAGGCTTTTTATACCCTATTGGTTTTCGATCTTTAATAGCAGGTTCCAAAAGTTCTTTGATGAGATTATAGATTTTTCTAATTGCACCATCTTGTGTAATTTCATTCTCCTCAATCTTTTCAACCCTTTCCAGCAATTCTTTGTATGAAAATGCCAATTGCCGCATTTTTACAAATATCCGCATGATATGAATATTTATCTCAATTGCTTGCTGGCTGTTTAACACACTGGATAACATAGCAATACCTTGTTCAGTAAACGCAAATGGCTGATAACGAGCGCCTCCCCAACTTGAGGACGCAATTTGCGACCTCAAGTTTATATTAGATTGATTATCAACAAAATGTAATTTAATATAGTTTTTTTCTTTTGATGTAAGTCGGAACATAAAATCGTCTGGGAACCTCTGCAGATTCCTTCTCACAGCTTCTTTGAGCCTTTTATTTTCAATGCCATATAGTTCTGCAAGATCTATATCAAGCATAACTTTCTGGCCTCGAATCTCATATATTTTTCCGGAAATAATTTCTTCAGGCAGAGAGGCTATAATCTGGATTTTTTTAGCCATTTAAAGTATTGGGATTTTTTGAACCTTAGTGGCAGGCAAATTATGTTCTTTTTTTGGATAGTTTGCAAATAATAAAAATAAGGTTCAACTTGAGGACGCAATTTGCGACCTCAAGTTTATATTCGATTGATTATTAATAAAGTAATATTTAAATAAAATTCTTCTATTCGAAAAATCCATTGAAATTATTTGGTCCCAACAAACCTCAAATTACAGATAATGAGCATTTCACAAACTTGAGGTGCCAAATTGGTACTTCAAGCTTATATCATATTGATTATTAAAGAACAAGATCTAAACCACAGCACTCATCCCTACCCGCTTAAACTTCCCAATTGTCTCCTCAGGATTTTCGGTTGCAAATACTGCATTCCCTGCTACGAGCACATTGGCTCCGGCATCAATGATTGACTGGCAATTATCAAGGCTCACACCACCGTCTATTTCAATAATGGCAGAAGAACCTGCCTCATTTATCATCTTTTTGAGTTCTTTTATTTTAGTCAGAGCTTGAGGTATAAACTTCTGTCCACCAAAGCCTGGATTTACGGACATAATTAAAACCATATCAAGATCATTCAGAACATCTTTAAGCAGTGAAACCGGAGTAGCAGGGTTAAGGGCCACACCTGCCTTCATACCGTTTTCTTTTATCTGGTAGATGATACGGTGAAGATGGGTGCAGGCTTCATACTGTACAGTCAAAATATCTGCGCCAGCTTCTTTAAATTCTTTAACATATCTTTCCGGTTGTACAATCATAAGATGCACGTCAAGAGGCTTTTTGGCGATCTTTTTTACAGCTTTTATCACCGGGAAGCCGAATGATATATTGGGTACAAATACACCATCCATAACATCGACGTGAAACCAATCTGCCTCACTTCGGTTTATCATTTCTATATCTCTGCCAAGGTTTGCAAAGTCAGCTGAAAGAACGGATGGAGCGATAAGATGAGCCAATGTGATAATTTATTAATGTGATAATGTGATAATTACAGCCAAAAGAATAATAAAGATTGGAATTGAATTATCTTCAACAAAATTATAAAAAAAAGAGTCGCATATTGGTTATGCAACTCTCTTTATATATTATTGGCGCGAAGCTAATTCAACATTCATAATTCAACATTTAAAATTATCCTTCTCCACCACCGTGATGCTCACCACCTTCGTGACGTGGGCCATCATTGTGTTGTGCCGGTGCGCCATTACCATTGTCTCTTGGACGGTCATTGCTGTTATGGTCATCTCTGCGCGGACGGTCATCATGGTTTCGGTCGCTATGTCCGCCACCACCACGATTGTCACGATTTCCATATCCACCGCCACCTCCCCGGTTGTCACGGCCACCACGGTCATCACGCCTTGGGCCACGGTCACGGTCATTGCTTCTTGGTGTGCGTTCTCTTTCTACATAGCCTTCCGGTTTAGGAAGTAATGCTTTAACAGATAAGCGGAACTTGCCCGTCTTTTGATCAACTTCAAGTAGTTTAACATGAACCTTGTCACCTGGGCTATAAACACCTTCCATACTGTTTAAGCGCTCATAGGTTATTTCAGATATATGAAGTAAACCTTCTTTACCAGGCAAGAACTCAACAAATGCTCCGAAGTCCTGGATAGATTTAACAGTTCCATCATATTCTGTTCCTGCTTCCGGCACTGTGATAATGCCTTTGATCCAGTTAATTGCAGCATTCATTGCTTCCTTATCTGGAGAAGATACTTCCACAACACCCATATTATCAACTTCATCTATTGATATTACAGTACCAGTCTCTCTTTGAATGGCTTGGATTACCTTGCCACCGGTACCGATAATAGCGCCGATAAATTCTTTCTCAACTGTAAATCTTTCGATCCTCGGTACAAACTCTTTATAGTCTTCACGTGCCTTAGGCTGCACTTCATTCATGATACCCAGGATATGCAAACGGCCTTTTCTGGCTTGTTCCAACGCTTCAGCTACAACATCATAGCTAAGGCCATCAACTTTAAGGTCCATCTGGCAAGCGGTGATACCGTCTTCAGTACCTGTTACCTTAAAGTCCATATCTCCCAAGTGATCTTCATCACCAAGGATATCAGATAGCACTGCATATTTACCATTTTCGCCAGAAATCAATCCCATGGCAATGCCTGATACTGATTTCTTCAATCTGATACCTGCATCCAACATGGCAAGCGTACCTGCACAAACAGTGGCCATAGATGAAGAACCATTTGATTCCAATACATCAGAGGTGATCCTCACCGTGTAAGGATTAACATCAAGATCAGGCATCACAGGCTTCAAAGCCCTTAACGCCAAATTACCATGCCCTACTTCACGACGAGCCGGTGCCCTGTTTGGTTTTACTTCACCGGTACTAAAGCCCGGGAAGTTATAATGTAAAAGGAATTTTGAATATCCCTGGTATAATGCGCCGTCAATCATTTGTTCGTCAAGCTTGGTACCCAAGGTAATGCTCGCCAATGCCTGTGTTTCGCCACGTTGAAATAATGCTGAACCATGTACGGTTGGCAATACGTCAACTTCCGCCCATATACCACGGATTTCGTCTAGTTTACGGCCATCCAGCCTGATTCTTTCATCAAGGACCATTTTGCGGATCTGTTCTTTTTTTAGCTTGCTGAAATATTTTTTCACCATCGGTTTATCCACTTCAGAATCTTCTGGCAATGATTCCATGTACTCATCCATCATAGCTGAGAAAGCTTCCGCCCGAACATCTTTTGAAGTTCCAAGTTTGGCGATTTCGTATATTTTATCAGCAAACAGGTCATAAACTATTTGCTTTATTTCTTCATTTTCTGGGGCAGGCTCTACTTCAAATTTCTTCTTACCGCATTTGTTCATCAGTTCCATTTGGCTAAAGCATTGCTTTTGGATGGCTGCGTGTGCAAATTTTATGGCTTCAAGCATTTCTGCTTCGCTTACTTCCTGCATTTCGCCTTCCACCATGTTAATATCATGTTGGGAGCCTGAAACGATGATATCAATAGTGGCACGTTCTTTATCTTCGAGGTATGGGTTAACAACCAGTTTGCCATCAATTTTGCAAACGCGTACTTCAGAAATCGGTCCTTCAAAAGGAATACTAGATACAGAAAGAGCCGCAGAAGCAGCCAAACCAACTAATGAATCAGGCATTACATTACCATCAGCAGAAATAACGCTGATCATCAGTTGCGTTTCGTGGTGATAATTATCCGGGAACAAAGGACGTAAAGCACGGTCAACCAAACGGCTTACCAATACTTCCGTATCAGATAACCTTGTTTCTCTTTTAAAAAATCCTCCCGGGAAACGGCCTGTGGCAGCATATTTTTCCTGGTAGTCAACGGTAAGGGGTAAAAAGTCTATGCCTTCTTTTATAGTTTTGGTATAAACAACGGTGGCGAGGAGGATGGTATCATCCATGCGCACGGTTACGGCGCCATCAGCTTGTTTGGCAAGTTTGCCGGTTTCTATAGTAATGGTACGCCCATCATCAAGGGTGATGATTTGGGAAAATACCTGAGGTTTTGCCGCTTGTGTCATGTGTAAAATATTGAAAATGTATGAATAAAAACAAAAAAAGGCGATTACAGTTATAATCGCCTTTCTTTTAAATATGAATCTTTATTTCCTGATTCCGAGTTTTGCGATAATCTCACGATACCGGAAGATATCTTCAGCAACCAGGTAATTAAGCAATCTCCTTCTTTTTCCTACGAGTTTCAGAAGGCTTTGCTGTGTATTGAAATCCTTACGGTTTTTCTTTAAATGTTCCGTAAGATGGTTAATCCTATGCGAAAAGAGCGCAATTTGGCTCTCTGGTGATCCTGTATTGGCCGCCGTGCCGCCAAATTCTGCAAATATGCTCTGTTTTTTTTCTGTATTTAAATACATTGCCGCTTAATATTTTGTCTTCGTCTTTTAAATTAGTCTGCAAAGCTAAGGATATTATTTTAAAAAACGATAAAAAGTTTGCGTCATTGCGAAACCGCCATATAACCGTCTTTGCGGAGGAGGCTCAAATCAACGTACCCAAGCAACTTAAAATCTGTACCCCGCTGGCGGGGCAGGGGTGGTAATCTTAATAATTTCCCCCCTTTACGTCCGTCATTCCGGGCGAAGCTTTGAGGAACGAAAAGCGCAGACCCGGAATCCCTCCAAAAACAACGAACCAATGAATCCAATGCCTGCCCACCTTCAGATATTTCGACAAGCTCAATATGACATCCCTACACAAACGCTCCAATTCCTGACGACTGATCACTGACGACTGACCACTGACGACTGATTTATCCTTCCCATTGTTTTAACTATAAATTTCAAAATGAAAATATCCACAATCTTTTAATCTTCAATCTTTTAAACTTCTAACTTATCCCCAAATAACTATAATTAACTATACAATAACTATAGATTATTCAAAATAACTATTCCATTTGCTTGAAACGGGGTTTTGCCCCTGGGGGTATTATGTTTGTAGAAAAAGTAATCGGCAAACATTATTTAGCTCCAGAGGAGCGATATGAAGTTTTATATCCATCTACATATTAACATATCGCTCCTCTGGAGCTTGATTTAGTTTTTTTTTCTTACTTTCTACAAACATTCCGCTCCTCTGGAGCAGTTCATAAACTTCAGCAATCTCCCCCTTTCGCTCTTCACTCTTTCGCACTTCGCACTCCATTGTTTTACCCGCCTAAGACCAGAATAACAAATTGCAATATTCCAAAATCATGACATAATTCGCTTGATATTTTTTTTATTGATTAATACATTCATAAACATGATTTTAAGTTCATTTTTTAATAAAAAAATGCAATGGATTTGCAATAGAAATGCAATACCCTTTGCAATAAAATCTGCACCACCAATAAATAAAGAACTCCCCTCCTGAAATCATATAATCAGCCTCTTTTTTCACTGACCCCTGACCCCTGATTCCTTACCCCTTGTATTAGTATATATAGCAACGCGAAAATCGTTGCGTACTTTTTGAGGCTTATTTTGGTATGATATTGAATATCAATGAAATATTTTTTGAAAAAGTTATCCACAATCCTAAATCCGGATAAACTTGATAAAAAATAATGGCTCTTGTCTAAAGTTTAGTGGATGAAGTGATTTAAGCAACTAATTTATACTTTATTTTACAATCGCCAAAATTGGTCCTTCCAGAATTTCTAAGTAAATATTGGAACTCCTTTTCCTTTTGTTTGTGGATTTGAAGGGCAAATTTGTTTTCTATTATTTTCTCATTAGGTTTGATTCCGTTTCTGATCTCATTGGATGTAAATGAGAACCAGTTGCAATATCCCTGAATGTATTTGGTCGATACGCCCCTGTGGTAATGGTTGATCATATCTTTAAACTTACCTGCGTACGCATTGATGGTTTGGACATGAACACTGGGCTCTGTTTGGGAAATATGCTCTTTGGCTTTAAATGTAGAATGGCCAACCCCGTTTTCATCGCAGAATTTACTATATGACCTATGGGAGTCAGAATAAACCACAATTTCTTTGTTAGTACCGAGATAATTTGCAACATCATTTGCTTTGGTTCGACCTAAATGGGAGAAATAAAAATCTGTTTTACCCGTGGAGCGTGAAAATGCCATGAATACCTTCCCGGTATACTTGTTATCACCTGTATTTCTGCGACTTCCCCGTTTTCGTCCATAAGCCATCTTTTGCCTTCCTTTCCTGGATAGATGGTGAAAGAATTCATCAAACTCAATAATTTGGTTGTCAAGAGAGGGTTTGGAATAAAGTGCGGAAAGAATCTTGTTTCGCCAGTCAAAAGCCGTCTGATGAGAAACACCCAACTGTTTTTTTATCTTGGATAATGTCGGCAAATCCCCTTCTCCGAGCATGTTTACCAATTCAGTTAATTTATTGATCTTGCTTATCCCGGAAATAACTGTATTAGTTTTATAGGTGAAAACCTTACCTGTAGACTTGCATTCATACTTCTGAACAGCCTTGTATTTTCCGTCCTTCCTGAAATTGCTTTCATTGCAGCAAGGGCAAACAATCACTTCATTGGAGACAAACACTGAAAGTGAGTTTCTTAAAAGGGTAAGAAGCTCCAATTTTTGGGCTTCTGACAAATTGTTGACTATCCTATGTAAATTCGTATTCATGCCACTAAATTACGCAATTAAAATAATGATTTAATTAGCTGATTAATAAATTTTTAGGATAATTTTCCACCAAATATTAGACTAGAGCCAAAATAATTAATCAAGGATGACCTTTGCTGCCCTTTACAAAGTAAAAACAAAAAACCTCAATCTTTCTGTTAAAAGAAATTTAGCACGTTTCCCCAAAGATTTTATGTTTCAAATAACTAATGAAGAATGGGAAAGTTTGAGGTTGCAAATTGCAACCTCAAAGATAGGAGGGCGGAGGTACCTCCCTTATGCATTCACTGAGCAAGGCGTCGCAATGCTTTCAGCGATTCTTAATTCTCAAAAAGCGATTGATGTGAGCCTTTCAAGGAAGCAGTAAGACGTAGTATTGATCGTTTCCCTCCTGATTTTATGTTTGAACTGACAAGGGACGAATACAATTTTCTAAGGACGCAAATTGCGTCCTTAGAAGTAGGGAAAGGCAAATACAGTAAATTCAATCCATTCGCCTTCACAGAGCAAGGTGTTGCCATGCTTGCAAGTGTTCTAAACAGTCCAAAAGCAATTCAAGTTAATATAGCTATTGTAAGAGCATTTGTAGTATTGAGGCAATATGTCCTTGATTACAAGGAGCTAAAAGAGCAAATAATAAAACTCGAAAAAGAAATGAACCATAAATTTAAAGATATATATGAAGCATTGAATTTTTTGATAAGCCCTCCAATACAAAAAAGAAAACCCATTGGATATAAGCCGAAAAAGAAATAAGTGTAAAAATGCTGTCGGATTTACAAATCCTTGTACTCAATACTACTAGATTGCAAATCTCGCAGAGCGACAAGGAACATCTGGAAGAGCTTGGGTCAAATGAACTTCAATTTGATATTATAATTAGCATGCTCAAATTAGATTTACGAAGAAATATTCGTTAAAAAATTTGACGAAATAAAAAAAGTCAAATTGTTTTTGAGAGTTAAACGCATGCCGCTCGGAACTTAGGAAGGTGATAAAGTTTTGCCTAGATGAAATCTTGGACTAACCTAAGACTTGTGAGAACATGTAGCTGTCAATATCGCTTTAATTATCTTTGTGACATGTCAGACGTGTTTACAAAGGAGAAGAGAAGTGAAGTAATGAGTAAAATACGGGCTACTAATACAAAACCTGAGCTCATTGTAAGGCATTTTTTATTTTCGCAAGGTTTTCGTTACAGGATTCATCAAAAGGATCTAGCTGGCAATCCAGACATAGTATTGAAAAAACACAACACATTAATATTTGTTAATGGCTGTTTTTGGCATGGTCATACTTCTCAAAATTGCAAGATATCTCGAATTCCAAAATCAAACTCCGTTTTTTGGGAAACCAAAATTGACAATAACAAAAAAAGAGATGCTAAGAATCGAAGGATATTAAAAAAACAAGGCTGGAATCTTATTACAATTTGGGAGTGCAAACTTAATGGCAAGAATAGAGAAAACACTTTAAACACAATTGTTGATAAGATTTTGAAGGAAAAATAGCCAATCGTTTTTTTTATAAATACATTTGACAAAATCTGTCCAAAAATAATTTCAATGTTAAAAAAACAAAAATTTGGTGATTGGATAAAAGAGATGCGCATCAACAATGAACTTCCTCTTAGGAAAGTCGCTGCAATTCTTGATATCGATACTTCTACTTTAAGTAAAATTGAAAAAGGAGAACGCCATGCCAACAAGGATATGGTAAAATTATTGTCAGTTTTTTTTAATCAAGATTACGAGGAAATGTTAGTGGGATATTTAAGTGATAAAATAGCTTATGAACTACTCGAAGAAGATTGCAGCAAAACAGTTTTAAAAGTTGCTGAAGAAAAAATAAATTATTTCAAAAAAAATCAAGTTAGATCAACTATTTGACTATGGCATCAAAAAAACGAGCAAATATTATATATGAGGGAGAAGATACTTCAGCAATGGTATCAGAACCACAATTATCTATTTTACATGAAATTGAATTTTTAAAACTTAAGGAACTTAAATTAAACGGGCATTCTGAAAATCATTTGAATGTTGTTTCACTTTTCACAGGAGCCGGAGGACTTGACATTGGTTTTAAGGAAGTTGGATTCAATTGCGTATTTGCTTCCGACATTATGCCTCAAGCAGAAGCTACTTTCAACTTCAATTTTCCAACAACGCCATTCATTAGAAAAGATATAAGGCTGTTTTCAAAAGAAGAAATTTCAAACTTGATCGGTGATAAAACTATAGATGTAATTATTGGAGGGCCGCCTTGCCAAGGATTCTCTAATATGGGAAACAAAAATTCAGCAGACCCGAGAAATTATTTGTTTGAAAGTTATGTGAAAATTGTAGATTCAATTCAACCAAAATGCTTTTTATTTGAAAATGTAAAAGGGTTTTTCACAATGTTTGAGGGGAATTTTTTTAACAAAGTATTAAATTCTTTTTTAGAAATTGGCTACAATTTATCCTATTCAATCATTGATTCATCAATGTATGGTGTACCTCAGAAGCGAGAAAGAATAATAATATTTGGGACAAAAATTAAAAGACCATTCAAGTTCCCGAAGCCAGATTCAAAACCTTACGGAAGAATAAATTCCTATTTAAATGTTGGAGAAGCAATAAATGATCTAATAACTAAGGATGCAAAATTCCCAAATCATTTGGCATTAAATCATAATGAGACTGTTACACGGAGGTATGAGTTAATTCCAGAAGGTGGTAAATTGCCAAAACCAGAATTTCTTCCAGTGGAAATCAGAAGAAAAAATTTCGGCAACACCTATACTCGCCTGCACAGAAATGAGGTTTCATCGACAATTGTTCCTGGCAACAATGCTTTACCGGTACATCCGATTCTTAATAGGAGTTTAACTCCAAGAGAAGCAGCAAGAATTCAAACATTTCCGGACTATTTTATTTTCAAAGGTGATAGGCGTTCTCAATGTATTTTAGTTGGCAATGCCGTGCCACCATTACTTGCGGCAAAACTTGCTAGGAGTGTTTATGATTTCTTAAAAGGAATTGAATATCAAGGAATTGATCCTGATGGTAAAGCATATATTGGAACAAAATTTTCAAAGGGGAAAATTAATGGGGAAAAAAAGATTGGAAGAGCTACTTTGAGGTTTGCTGACTTATTTTGTGGAGTTGGTGGCTTCACTCAAGGCCTTGAATCAGCAGGCCTAGAATGCGTGCTTGCCGCAGACTATGATGAATTTGCAGTTGAGGCATATAGACGTAATCATCACTCTCACGAATGTTTGCGCATAGATTTATCCTCAAAGGAAAATCAAAATGCTATTGCAGAGAGGTTAAAAAAAGAAAAAGTTGATTTGGTAGTTGGAGGGCCGCCATGCCAAGGGTTTTCAATTTTCGGAAAGAGAAGGTTCGTAAATACAAAAAACCATGACTTTAAATCTGACAAAAGAAATGATTTAGTATTTGCATTTGCAGATATAGTTATAAAATCAGATGCCAATTGGTTTATTATGGAAAATGTGCCTGGAATATTATCTGCTCATGAAGGTTCATATGTTGAGGAAATTCGTAAGTATTTTTTAAAACACAAATACAGAACAGAAGTAAAAGTCATTAATGCAGCTGATTATGGGGTACCCCAAATAAGAAAAAGGTTTATTCTTTTTGGAACAAAAACTGATTTGATGATTCCTTTTCCAAAACCTAAATATTTTGAAGTACCTGAATCTTGGCAATTGCCATATAGGACAGTTGGAGAAGTTTTAACTGACTTGTCTTTTGAAACAACTTTGAACAAATTCAAAAATCATGTTGCTGCAAAACATGCCAAAATAATATCAGAAAGATTTTCGTACATTAAGGAGGGAAAAAAACTTGAAATAGATTCACTACCAGATCATTTAAGGAATGGGACAAAAACAGGAAAACCAATATCGAATTATAGTCATGTTTATAAACGTCTTGATAGGAAAAAGCCTTCAAGTACAATTGTACCAGGACATAATGCATTTCCGGTACACCCAACTTTGAATAGGACGCTTACGGTAAGGGAAGCAGCAAGAATACAAACATTTCCTGATCATTACGAATTTGTTGGCCCAATTATTAATCAATGCTTGCAAGTTGGTAATGCTTTTCCTTGCTTAGTTGCGCAAATATTTGGGGAACGTTTAAGGACAGTAGTCAACAAAGACTGGAATGATGAAAGTGCAACACATTTAGCCAGATATTCTATGTTAGAACAATAAATATATGACATTAAATCATCATCTGTTAGCAAAGGCTACAACTGATTCAGTTCTAGCAAAATTCAAATCAGGAGCATGGCAGTGTTGCAAGGATATTGGAATTGACTTTTATAGAGTTGGCTGTGAAAGCACTTTTCCGTCGCCAGATGCATCTTTTTATGATGATGCAAAAAAATTAATGGTTTCATTTGAATTTAAACCTCCAACAGAGACTAAAAGAGGCATACTGACCGGTTTAGGCCAATCAATTGCTTACCTGAATAATAGCAACCTTTCCTATCTCATCATTCCTCGCAGATTAGAGGACTTTGATATTGGATTGTATATGGCTGATTTATTTAAAAATAAGATCGAGGATCATCTTCCCATTGGTTTGATAGTGTATGAGAATGATACCCCTACAAATGTTTCATTGCACCATAATGTTAATGCCTTAACTAAGGAGGCCGAATTTAAAGCAGTAGCTAATGGAAGATTTTGGGCTAAGCATCAAGATTTGCCAATACCATTATTTCATTTATTACTTCATTGTTATTATCTTAAAAAAATAGGACAAATTGTCGACGATGCTTTTGCATATTGCTGGCAAACTTTTTTAGTGCCTTCGGCAAATCTTAAAACTTTAAATCCTAATATAATTTTAGACATAAGCGGTAAGCCAATTAGAACTTTATCAGGAGTAAAGAACAATTTATTTTTTGAGAAGAAATTTGCAAATGCAAAAAAATTGAAAGGCAAAGCTAGAAGGATATCTGTTGTTGAATTAGAAAGCGATTCAAATACTAACTTTATCGGCGATAATACGTACAATTCATATAAAAAGAATTATGTAACATTTTTGAAACATTTAGGAGTTATTGATTCTAATGGTAACATTACAGAATCTGGTTTTAAACTTTATCATTTAGGTTTAGTTAATGGCCCAACCAGTAAAATTTTTTATGACTATTTTACTCAAGCAGTTTTAATAATTGGTCATCATCTGGATTTGATTTTTGACTTGGATAATTTATGCAACAAATTCAGGGGGATTAAAACCATCAAGGAAGTTAAGGACCAAATGCTTAATGATTATGGAGCGAAGGGAATGATAAAGAGAAACCCAAATAGAAAAGTAGGTGAAGATAGTGCTGTTGGTTTTTTGAAATATGAATTTATTCTATGGAATTCGCTTAGCCTTACTGTTAAAACAAACGGCAAACCTGAAATTTCATTTAATTGGAAAAAGATCACAGAAGTCTGTTCCTTGCCAGATTTATAGTAAATGCAACATCAATTTATCTTTATCACTAATGATATTTGTGCGAATTGATAAAATAAACATGTCGCTGTTCCCCGGTCTGTCTCACGACAGACCGGAATACTCAAACAAACAATTTATTACAGCTTATCTATACCTAATTGAAAACAGAGAGCCTCAATAATTTCACTCTGTTTAGTCAAGTCCAGTACCTCTCCATATTTGTGTGACAATCTTCTTTTGTCTATTGTCCTTATCTGGTGGCAAAGTACAATTGATTCATTGGGTAAGCCATATTTACCTGCATCCAGCAATGCTTCATTTGGGTATATTATCCTTCCTTGTTTACGAGTAGTAATGGGTATATTTACAATATTGAGGAGGTTGTTAATGTCGTTTTCACTGACAATTAATACGGGACGTGTTTTGCCTTGTTCAGAACCAATAACCGGATCAAGGTCGGCGCGAAGGATTTCCCATTTATTTATCTTCATTTCGCTTCACTATCCGCAAAATTGAAATCTTCTTCAACCGCTTCCATATCAGCCAGGTACAAGGGGTCTTTTGCAGCTTGTTTCATAAGGATAATTTTCTCAAGCCTGGTATCTATTTCATCGTCTACAATAACCATTACCTTTTGGTGGTTTTTAAAAGATTTTGGCAGATCGATCACCAGCTTGTTATCTTTTACATCGCATATTTGTCTAATTGTCATTGCTTCGGGCTCTTTATTGTTACAAAACTAACAAAAATTTAGATGAGATAGTTACAAAAACCCGGCTCTTTAAATAAGACAGCTAGCAATAGCATAGTTACGGGATGAAAAAAACCGTGCATCGCTTCAAAAATTCTCCCTCATGTATTATATTTTATCAAAAATCCTTAACTTGCAGTTGCCAAAATATTTTAACATGCTAAAACTATCTGTCTCCCGACAGGCCGGAATACTCAGACAAACAATATATTGTGATGAAATGGGCAAGAGTATGGTTCCAACTTCTTCGGAATCAAACCAGGGAACCTGAAAAACTAAACTGGGCGGTTTAGATTTTAATCAAGCGGCCGCGGTAATTTCAATCCCATATTTTAATATCTCGAATGCAACAGGATCTGAACTTGTAAAATCATTGCTATTAAATACGTGAGGTTCAATGCGCAAATCAATATTTCTTCTAAGCTTCATCAGTTCAAGCTGTGTCAGGAAGAAATCCCCCTCCAAATTCAGTACAACAGCAATATCTATATCACTGTCATCCGTAAAATTCCCTCTTGCAAATGAGCCGAACAATATTGCTTTTTCAATTGAAAACAAATTGTTTATCGTCTTAATATATTCTTCAGCTATTCGAATAGCTTGTCTCTTATCCATACATGAAGTTTTTTAATTTTTCCGATCCATTCTGTCGTAAATTCTTTTGTGCACATTTTATAAAAATCGTGCTTATAACTATCATATCTTGAATTTATATTGAATAAAGTAATTGCATCCAGTTGATCTGACATTTCTTCATTAAGTGCAAGAGAAGTTTGCTTTGCCAATTTTAGAAGATCATGAGAAAAAGGTGCATGTTTCCCGGTTGCCTTTACAATACAAGCCTTTAAATATTTTTCGATTACGATGTGACCAATAAATAACGACCAGTTATAGTCATTTGATTCAAAGAGATTCAGCATAGTAAGATAATCCTTTTCAGCGCTATCTGCTAAGTGCTTAATTAATGCATCTGAATCTAAATCTTTCATTTGGTAATTGTTGCAAATGTAAGAAATTTCCTGTTGACACAACCCTTAAGGTAATCGGAAATATGTTATAACCAACGATACCTCAAAAACCAGGGTATCCGTTTTTACTACCGATATTTCGTATCCAATGGCAATAAAACCAAATAATGCATCAACGGAATTAATTTTTTTATAGGCAGTTAAATATCATCAAAAAAGCTTAACTTGCAATTGCCAAAATATTTTAACATGCTAAAACTATCTACAAAACTCGTAGTGGTTTTGATGTGTGCATCTGTATTGCTATTTTCTCAAAAATTGCAAGCACAACTCAAAGCTAATTTTACCACCTATTTAGATTCGGGCTGCACTCAGTTTAATGACACATTTACAAACACTTCCTCAGGTGGGGTATTGCCCTATACCTATTATTGGAGCATCGGGAATACCATACATGCGACGACTAAAAACAGCACAGCAATATTTAATACGCCCGGTATTATTGATATTAAACTTAAAGTAACAGATGCCAATGGCAAAACTGATTCAATTACAAAATCAATAAAAGTAAAAGGATCGCCAATCGCTGACCATTCTACCTCATTATCAAACTGTTCGGTGGTTCATTTCCTGGCATCGGAAGATTCTTTATCACCTACCTCAATTGATAGTATCTTATTTGTTGGTGATGGTTCTCCGGGATTTGGTCCATTATACTTTTATGGACAAACAGGTTTACACAGTTACACTTATACAAGAGGTGGAAATTATCATTATATCTTAACGATAACAGGCTCAAATGGGTGTAAAACAACTTATAAAGATAGCATATATGTTCCATTGCTTCCAACTATTTTCCTGCCTCCAGATATTTCAGTTTGTCCAAATACCTTATTAACAATAAGCGAAAAGACTATTAACGGTACAAAACCATATAGGATATGGTGGGGAAGCTTTTTTTCACACCTTAATGATACTTTTATAATAAGAAAAATAACGACTGATACCGCAATAGGAGTGCATATTATGGATGCAAATGGATGCACTAATAATGATTCTATTTATATAAGTGTCTTTAATTTACCTGATCCTGAATGGAAAGCAAATTATTTTGGCAACACGGTAGTATTTCATGCCATAGATAGCGCTTTACCATCAACTACTTATAAATGGAATTTCGGGGACGGAGATTCAACGAATGGACACAGCCCAAGCCATCTATTTCCTAAAAATACTGGCTATACAGTTAGTCTAAAAATTATTGACACAAACGGATGTACCAATCAGCACGATTCATCATTAAATATCACAAAATCTGGTATTGATCTTTATAAAACTGATATTATAAATTTAAGTATCAATCCAAATCCTTTTGCTTCACAATTTAATATCCAATATAACTTACCCCGAAATTCTAATATTGAAATGGGATTATGTGATTTAACCGGAAAAGAAATTGCTCTGATCTTGAACGAAAATCAAGCTTTTGGAAATCACCAAACAGAAATAAATACGGATAATTACCATCTAGCACCTGGCATGTATATTTTGAAAATTAAAACTGATTATAGTTATGTAAGTAAGATGATTGTGAGGTATTAGGGAAACGCACACCTGCTATATCAAACTATTATACTTCTATCATTTGGTTCATCATTTGCAGTCTATATTTTGTAATGGATTGTAACGTCCTGCCCCAGAGGGGCTTAATGTTTATAGAGTGATTGACTCATCCGCGACCTAAAATCCCTCCCGAAGCGCGCAGCGGGCGCGCTTCGGGAGGGATTTTATATAATGTTTCTATTTATTTTCTACAAACATTTAGACCCTCTGGGGCAATTTTGAATCATTTTATATTGGCGAGACACCCCCGAAAAATCGGGAAAAGCTCCTTAACTCACTCTCGTCAGAGTCAAGTCTTTGCGGGGAGTATGAACAAAAGCTAATAATAATTGTTCCATCCGGGATATAGTGAAAGCATCTGTAAAGCATGCGAATAAAAATATATCAAAGGATTTGTAAATGTTAACCGAAGAACACTTAAAAAACTTACAAGAAGGAGATAAGTTAAATAGTCCTGAAGGAGTATTCTTTGAAATTGTCAGGGTTTTATATGAGGCGTTTCAAATAAAATCTATTGATGAAGAAGAAACTGAGCAGCCCAGTATGCAACTATTGAGTTGGGCTACCATTCAAGAGTCAAAATGGTCTATTCCTGAATAATTTTCTTATTTGAATGTAAATGGGTCTAGTTGTCCTCAAGAGGGGAATCTCTTGGATATTTCTGGTAGCATCTATTTGTTTTCTATATTGCTTTCCCGTAAGGCACTGACAACTGACTACTGTCAAATGATGACTACTTATGCCCACAAACCTGCACAAATCCCGGCAGGGTTATGTATTTATTTACTTTGAAATGTTTTAATCCGGCACCAGTTTGGAAATCTTTGAGTTCTTTTAAACTCCAGTTGCCGGCTGTGCTACTGAGATTAAAAAAGAGATCTGTAATTGCTCCAATCATTTCAATCTTTTCACCTTCTTCAGGGCGGATAAATTCTTGAATAATATAGGTTCCTCCAGGCTTTAATGCTTTTGCCACACGACTCGATAGGGACTTGTTTTGCTCAGCTGTAAAATGATGCATGAGGCTGGATATTAATATTATATCATATTTTCCACTACCCAGGTCTTCTTTTAAAGCATCTCCCTCCCAATAGGAAACTCTTTGTCCCGAATTATACCGATCCAGGATTGGTTTCGCTTTTTCCACGGCCTCAGGGAGATCTAAAATTGTAGCTTCTAAGGTTGGGTACTTTTTGCACATTTCTATAGAATATAAACCATGAGCGCCACCAATATCAAGCATTTGCGATGGATTTGGTGGCACAGGTGTCATTTTCGCCGCCATTTTCGCCGTTACTTTTGATACATCAGCCATACCAAGCTGATAAGCATTCCATTCATCTTCATTTAGTGTTTCATGAAATTGAAGTCCTTTGCCAGTTTTAAGATATTCACCCATATTGTTCATCCAGTCCCAGCATATTATGTTAAACTTCTGCATGTTATATACGCTATTTTCACTGCCTTTTAAGCACCATTTACGTGCCATTTTCGTCAGTGAATAAGTCCCATTTTTGTATTTGAAATAATCTGCAGAAGTAAGCACCTGCAATAAACTGTGGAGCGCTTTTTGATTCAGGCCGGTTTTTTCAACAGCCTGCTCTAATGTAATGGGTCCATCTTTAGCCGCTTCAAATACATCCAGTGTCGAGGCTTCCATCACCGCTCTTGATAGTACTGGCATCAATTGGGAATGCACCAATGGTATTGGAGCCAAATTAGCCAGTAGTGCAATCCACTCAAGAGCATTTTTAGGACGGGCTTCTATCTTCATTTAGATTTTATGGTTAGATGATTATACAGGTAAAGATTACAAAAGTTTTTAAATCTTTAGGCATTTCAACCAAAAGAACAGTTTTTGCTTCAAATTTGCAATATGATATTATACAACGTAACCATAAATGTTGATGATGACAGTCACGATGAGTGGCTTACCTGGATGCAGAATGTCCATATACCCAGCGTACTGAATACCGGATTATTCTTGTCTCACAAGATGTATAGGCTAATAACCAAATTTCCTGAGGAAACGGGAACTACTTATAGTGTACAATATTGGCTTACAGACATGGAGCGCTTCGAACAGTATCGGGATCAATATGCACCTGCCCTCCAAAAAGAGACTCTTGAAAAGTTTGGAGATCGGTTTTCAGCTTTTAGAACACTATTGGAAGAGGTGGAGCAATAAAAAAGCCTCCGCGCAAAAGCAAGGAGGCTTTTTTTAGTCGAATAAACGAACTAGTACTATTTAGCCGGTGGCGTGGTAGTAGTAGAAGTTTTTGATTCTTTCTTTTTCTTCGTAGTCGTTTTTTTACCTTTTTTGTCAGTTTTAGTTGTTTTGCTTTCCATTTTAGTGGTTTTTGTATCAGTTTTTGCTTTTGTATCGCCTTGAGCGTATGCAAAAGTAAATGACATAGCCAGCATAGCTACGAAAAGAGATTTAATGATGTTTTTCATATTGATTTAAGCTTTTTATTAATTTGATTGCAAATATGCTAAAAATAATTATACAACAAGTATCTGAGAAATTAAAAAAAAAGCCTCTCTAAATATAGAGAAGCTTTTTTTGTCGTAAACCAAAAAACTATTTCGCTGGAGGCGTAGTAGTAGTTGTGGTTTTTGTTTTTTTCTCTTTTTTAGTAGTGGTTTTTTTACCTTTTTTGTCGGTTTTAGTTGTTTTGCTTTCCATTTTAGTGGTTTTTGTATCGCCTTGCGCGTTAGCAACACTAAAAGACATAGCCAATACAGCTATAAAGAACATTTTGATGACGTTTTTCATTTTAAATTTAAGCTTTAATTAATTTGAGTGCAAATATGCAAATTTACAGCCATCAAAAGCAAATATATGGCTCTATTTTAATTAACACGATGTTGACAAACAAAAAATAAAGTTGAATTAAAAACAATAAATGCTGCTTCATTTGCACCATTGCAACATTTTTCAATTACAATAGAATGATTCTAAATTACATGAATTGCTTCTATAGAAGGTTGAAAATAGCTGTATAACGACTAAAATCATTAGTTTTACAGATTGTCGAGGTAGTCAGCGCCCCCTATTTTCCGCATTGCTTTTTCAACACGCTCTTGTCTTCTTAAGACATAAGGAGATGGCTTATCAGCCTTATACAGTCGTGGATTAGGCAAAACTGTGGCTATCATAGCGCCTTCAGGAAAACTTATGTTTGAAGCGCTTTTATGAAAATATTTTTGTGATGCTGCTTCTACGCCAAATATACCATCACCCATTTCTGCCACATTAAGGTACATTTGAAGTATCCGTTCCTTACCCCAAACATGCTCAATGAGAAAAGTAAAGTAGACCTCAAATCCTTTCCGGAGCCAGCTTCTGCCATTCCACAAAAAGATATTTTTTGCAACCTGCTGGCTTATGGTACTTGCACCACGCACCTTTTTACTATGGCTATTATGTTTCATTGCCTTTTGAATAGCTTCAAAATCAAATCCATCATGGTTAGCAAAATTCTGATCTTCCTCGGCAATCACAGCAACTTTGGCATTATCAGATATATCATCAAACCTGGCCCAAACACATCTGATAGAAGGTCTTTCAGAATTATCACTCCTTGTCTCCAATGCTCTTATCACCATAAGCGGAGTCGTGAAAGGTGGGAACCATTTAAGATATAAAGTATAAAAAAGACTTGATATAAAGAAAAGGGCTCCTGCATAAAGCATTATCCTTAAGCCAATTCTAAGCGTTTTTTTGAGGCTGTCCTTTATATTCATTATCAGTTAAAATGATTACTATCAAACAGCCTCCGGTGCAACAAATTGCATGCTTTCAACGGTTGCGTCATTAAGAATTTTCTTAACCAGACCCTGCAATACCTTACCCGGCCCTGCTTCAATAAAATGAATTGCACCATCAATTGACATTTGATTTATGGTTTCGGTCCAGCGCACAGGGGCAGTTAACTGAGCTATTAGATTGCGTTTTATCTCTTCAGGATCTTTGGTTGCTCGTGCATTCACATTTTGATATATAACGCCTATTGGATTGAAAAATTTAGCTTCATTTATCGCCGCCTCCAATTCTTCGCGGGCCGGCTCCATCAATGGTGAATGGAATGCACCACCCACATTTAACAATAAAGCCCTCTTAGCTCCTTTTACCTTTAATACTTCACAGGCTTTATTCACACCTTCTATGGTGCCGGAAATTACGACCTGGCCAGGACAGTTAAAATTGGCGGCAACCACCAACTCATCCAATTCCCGGCAAGTTTGATCAACAATATGATCTTCAAGACCGAGGATCGCCGCCATCGTCGAGGGTCTAGCTTCACAGGCTTTCTGCATGGCAATCGCTCTAATTGAAACCAATCTTAAAGCATCTTCCCAACTCAAAACTCCAGAAGCAGCCAGCGCTGAAAACTCTCCAAGAGAATGGCCTGCAACCATATCAGGTTCAAAATTTTCATCAACGGATTTTACTAATGCAATAGAATGCAGAAATATGGCAGGCTGGGTTACGTTTGTCTGCTTCAATTCTTCTTCTGTGCCATTAAACATGATATCCGTAATCTTAAAACCTAAAATATCATTGGCAGCATCAAGAATTTCCTTTGCCCGCCACGAATTTTCGTATAGGTCTTTGGCCATGCCAGGAAATTGTGATCCTTGCCCCGGGAAGATATGTGCTTTCATAAGTTTCGTTGTTCGTTGATAGTTAATCGTTGTTCGTTTCGATATTTACTGCGTTGTTCAGGTTTTGAATTATAGTGCTTTCTAAAGTTGATGGTTCCAAGTTGAAAGTTAAAGGTTTGGCCAACTTGAGTTCTTTGTACTTTACTGATGACTGATGACTTACGACTGACGACTGTCTTCCCCGTAATACTCCACAAAATTATTTTCTGTTTCAATAAGTTTAATGCAGTGCAATTTACATCCTTTTATATCTGGCTCCAATTGCTGCCATATAGCCTGTGCAATATTTTCTATGGATGGCATAATTCCCTTTAAAAAATCGACATCCATGTTTAAATTATTATGGTCCAGCTTATCTATTATCTTTTCCTGGATTAATGCGCTTAGCGCCTTTAAGTCAATAATAAATCCAGTGATCGGGTCTGGGTTTCCTTTTACCGTTACATACAAAGTAAAATTATGACCGTGTCCATTTTTATTGGCGCATTTCCCAAATACTTCATAGTTCTGCTCATCAGTCCAGTGATCGACATATAGCCTATGTGCGGCGTTAAAATGCTCCTTGCGTGTAATATAACAAATTCCCAAAGTTCTCTGATTACGAAATTAAGAGGCAAAGTTAGGCACTATTTAGTGAAATGAGTTGACCAGGCGCATCTTGTGTTTTAATTCAGCCTAGTCACTTCTTACAGTTTACTACTTACTTCTTACTTTCCTTCAAATTAGTACCTTTGAAGCTATGATAATAGTAACGGGAGCTGCGGGATTTATTGGCAGTGCTTTAATAGCTAAGCTAAACGCCGAGAATTTTAATGATATAGTAGCCGTAGATGATTTTGACCCAACTCTAAAGGGAGGAAAAGAAGCTCCAGCCTTAAAGGGGGAAAAAGAAGGGAAAGAGCCGAACCTGGAGGGCAAAAAAATTACTGCTAAAATAAACCGTGATAAGTTCTTTACCTGGCTAAAGGAAAATCATAAGCAAGTACAGTTTATATTTCATTTGGGCGCGCGCACTGATACTACTGAGTTTGATATGGAGCTGCTTAATCGTCTTAACCTTGATTACACCAAAAAAGTATGGCAGGCTTGTTTAGAATATGGAATTCCTCTTATATATGCTTCCTCAGCGGCAACCTATGGTGGTGGGGAGTTTGGTTATAATGATGATCATGAAATAATTGAAAAACTTCAGCCTTTGAACCCATATGGCATTTCTAAAAATGAGTTTGATAAATGGGCTTTAAAGCAGGAAAAAACTCCGTATTATTGGGTAGGATTAAAATTTTTCAATGTCTACGGACCTAATGAATATCATAAAGGGCGCATGGCTTCTGTAATATTGCATGCCTATAATCAGATTAAAGAAACAGGCGCTATAAAACTATTTCGATCCCATAATCCTAATTTTAAGGATGGAGAGCAAATGCGCGATTTCGTATATGTAAAAGATGTAACTGATGTTTTGTTTTTCTTAATGCACCATCGAAAGAAGGAAAACTCCGGGATATATAACCTGGGTAGTGGCAAAGCCAGAACATTTTTAGACCTGGCAAAAAATACTTTTAATGCTATGGGAGTTAAAGAAAACCTTTCATTTATAGATACACCTGAAGATATCAGGGACAAATACCAGTATTTTACGGAAGCCCGAATGACAAAACTCCGAAGGATTGGGTACGAAAAAACATTTACATCGCTCGAAGACGGAATCACTGATTATGTAAACAACTATCTATCAAGTCATTTATATTTGTAAAAAAAATATTAAAAAAATTTTATTTTTATTAGAACATTTTTATTTCACGTTTGTCATTAAAT
>Ga0207068_1018_pt1 | contig 68607 bp, 63 predicted proteins | sample Alteio_BWMinCont_23_FD_153475 | JGI IMG/M metagenome (GOLD analysis project Ga0207068, IMG submission 153475) | Enriched cells from forest soil in Barre Woods Harvard Forest LTER site, Petersham, Massachusetts, United States -... | ecosystem: Environmental > Terrestrial > Soil > Temperate forest >... | reverse complement strand
CTTGCAGACTTGCACTGCGATTTCATGTGCTTCGATGAAATGTTCTGACGTGGCGCCTTGTGAAAGCAGACCTTCCATACTTGATACGACGTCCGGATATGAAAAGCGTTCAGCAGGAAAGCCTCTTTCAATCAAAGCATAAAAAATTGTTTGAAGTGTGGGATGCTGTTTAATCGATGCGATGCATTGAGAAATTTCTTGTTTATTATTCTGTTCAACAAAATGATTACGCGCGTTGATCGATTGATCTTTTTTGTTTGTAGTATTGATTGTAGTATTTGTTATTGCTTGGCTACTTTTACCCGATGGTTGGCTATTTTCGTTCGATGGTAGGATATTTTTATCTGATCGATCGGCTATTTTTACACTATCGAAAGAATCAATGACTTGCGATGATCCTTGAGAATTTTCTTCAATAGGATAGTGATGAGCGATCCATCGATTACAAACGATTGGATAAAATTTAAAATATTTGGTTCTATCGAAATGATAACGTGGATTAGGATTTGGATGGATACTAATCACTTGCAGTGACACCAACAAATCCAATGCATCTTGAATGGCTTTTTTTCCATATAAACCCATCGTGTATTCGATTAAGTCTTCTGTAGTAAAAAAGAGATAAGCATTTTCGTTATGCGGTCGACCATCACCATGCATCTCAGCAATATCGTTTGTGCGTTTATAATAGTGATCGTTGCGAAGTTTCCAATCATGCCATGCGATGAATACTGACAATATCAAAGCTGCGCAGTGTTTGTTTTGACAAAACTTAATTTGCCAAGCGTACAGTTGAATATAAGGATTTTTTTCTGGATGACGAATGCAGGAGGATTTCATAAAAATACTCCTGTAACTGAATAAACCTCTAATTGTTCCTGATTGTCGATTTTTACCATTTCCATCTGCTCCAATTAATGGGCAGTGACAATTCACGTACAATTGAGTATATTCATGTACGGGAAGCATCGCGTCGAAAGTGATCTGCCCAATCCGAGCTAATCAAGTTACCGCTTGATTAGCTCACTTTATAATCCGTTGTCTCAAAAATAATCTATTTCAAATCGAATGTTAGTATAAATTCTATCTAGCGCTGACACCCTTAAAAACGTATAATTCAGCTATATTATAATATTTTACTGTTTTGTCAATACGTTTTTAATACGAATTTAATAAGAATTTAATACGAGATGACTTCTACTACTTTTAATATGATGGCCATGGATAAGCCTACGATATCTGACATTTTGAAGCAGCTAATACGCGAGAAAGGGCTTAATGCATCTGAGCTTGCTAGACGTATCGGCTTGCCACAACCTACCATTCAACGAATGATGACGGGCACGCATTCTCGTCCCCATCAAAAAACATTAACAGCCATCGCAAATTATTTTGGCATAACACCGGATCAATTGTGTGGTATCGAACCGATTCCATGGTTATTTGAAAAAATAAATTTGATCGCTCGAAGTGTTCCGATCTTAAATCAAGATCAAGCAATTGTTTGGCCTGATGTAACAGAAAAAAATCTGCAGCAAGTTGTCGTAGATCAAGACGTGGGTAAATCAGTCTATGCCATGAAAATGCCCGATGCCTCAATGGAACCATTAATTTCACAAGAAGCCATTCTAATCATTGATCCTGACAAGAAACCGCAATATAAAAGTTTTGTGTGCGTTAAATTACACAATTATAGTTCAGCAATAATACGTCAAATATTTATTGACGCTAACCATCATTATATTCGACCATTGAGCAGTGATTTAGAAAAATTTGACATGATTCTGCTGAAACCAGATGACATAATTTTAGGAACTGTAATAGAAATTAGATTGAAATGTGAGGATTAATCATTGTGAGCAAAAAAACGATGTCGATATACAATTTCTTCTGGATGATGCTAAAAAAATATCATGAGCTTAATGTAGAGATACGAACTAATAATCAATTCCGTATTCTTGATATCATTGATGACCCCAATCAATTTTGTCAAATTAAAGTCCAAGTTGTGGGAACAGATAAGACACCTTATTGGTTAGCCTTGGATATAGTGGCTGATGATGATCTACTTGAAGGATTTTCAAAGAAAGATATTCGCACAATTACGTATCATGCTTGTGAAGATAAGAAAAAACCGAAATTTAAGTTGTTATCATGTCATTTTTCAGAGACAAATAACTCCACTATTTTCAATTTTAAACAATTTGCTTCAGATGGTATTCTGAAAAAAACATCGACAGAAATCGCGTCGCAAAAAAACATTATTAATGAAATGAATTCATCGGATGCACATACAATCGGGTACATGCGTGCTTACGAAGAATCAATTAAAGAAAGAGCATGGCTAGAAAAAAACCGTGATTAAAACAATCAGCTTGTTAGTTTGGCCAATCAATAATGCAATCTAATCCTTTAAAAACATATAAATGTATTCCATTTTTGTCAATGGCATATATTTTAATTTTATTTGCATCGGCAATTATTGGGAATAAGTTGATTACAACGCCTATTACAATGTTGGGTGCGTTTTCTGCGGGTTCAATTACAGGACCCCTATGGTTTGTGTTAAGCAATATCGTGGCAGAAGTTTACGACAAACGATTATCCATCCATTTATTTGTGGCTGCAATGATCGCAGAACTCATATTCATTTGTATCTGTATTGTCATGATACATTTACCGTCGCCTAGTTGGTGGAATCATCAAGATGCATATAATTACGTTATTGATCATCTTTTAAAATTATATTTTTATCAATTATTGGCCATTACTATTGCATGGCATGTGAATTTAAAATTACTTACACGGTGGCATTTTATATTAAAAGGCCGTTACTTTTTTTTAAGAAGCATAGGTGCTTCAGCAATTGGTGAAATAATATTTTCTATCATTTCAGTCAGTCTCAATGCATATGGGTTCGTCCCAATTAATCAACTACCAAAAACGGTTATTTGGTCTTGCGTGTTCAAGATGATTTTCTTGATCTTATTCTCATATCCTGCCTGTTTGATTGTTGCCATACTGAAAAAAATAGAAAAAATAGAGCCAATGAATTACGATAGTAATCCTTTTAAAACTGATAAAAATAAAAATATGGAATTTGAAACAAATGCATCATGATCGCCATTATAGTAAAGACACAAACAATGAATCGATGAATATTCTTTGGGATGCGCATTGCTGCCCTTCTTTTCAATCAGAGTCTATGTCATTTTTAACTCAATATAAAAAAGCCAATTTTGATTTTGTTTCAATTAATATAGGCTTTGGCCCTATACCCCATGATCAAATGCTTTTGCATATCAATCGATTTCGCCAGTACATTGACAATAACAAACAAAACTATGACATTGCCCTCAGTGCCAACGATATATTTAAGGCTAAACGTGAAAATAAACTAGCTATTGCATTTGATATAGAAGGAGTTGATTTTCTCGGTAATGATGTTGAATTGTTAGATTTATATCATTCGGTTGGGGTAAGGCAAATTGCTATCGTTTACAATAAAAATAATCTAGCAGGTGGTGGTTGCCAAGATAATGATAACGGTTTAACAGGCTATGGAAAAAAAGTAATAAAAAAAATGAATCAGCTTGGTATTGTTGTTGATTGTTCTCATGCAGGACATAAAACTACAATGGATATTATAAAATGCACTGAGAAACCGGTTGTTTTTTCTCATTCAAATTCTTTTTTTATTCACAATCATAAACGTAATATCTTGGACGATCAGATTAAATCGTGCGCTGATGTTGGTGGCGTGATTGGGATTAATGGTATCAGTATTTTTCTTGGAAATGATAAAGACAAAATCGAACAATTTGCTAATCATATAGATTACATTGTTCAAAAAATAGGGCCTCAGCATGTAGGCTTGGGTTTAGATTATACTGTTGATCCTAATGAGGCATATCAATTCACGAAAAGCTACCCTGATTATTTTCCCCAGCAAACACAATATAAAGAAGTAACATTTATTCACCCAAAAGAAATAATGGAAATTAAACAAGCATTAATCAACTTAAGCTATTCAGACGATGATATTACTGGAATATTGGGTGGTAATTTTTTAAGAATTGCAAAAGATGTATGGTAACATAGGGCTAATCGAGACAATCAACTGTATTAATGCTTTTTCTTCTTTAAAAGCTGATTAACATCTTCCATGCAGTTATGAAAATTTTTTGGTATCCAATAGCATTTAACTTCATCATTATTACCAATGCCTGGGCGTTTAAAATCATTTTTTAATTTGTTTAATTTTTCCATAAATATCTTTGATTTTTCGGATTTGGATTCTTTATCACCGATAACAACATGGTAATTATTTTCAAAGGTTGTAAATATATAAATCACTGGATTCGAAGGTATTGAATTTTTACCCCTATTTGCTTTGATATATTCTAAGCTAGACTCAATTGCTCTCCTATCCATTGAAATAGCGGGTTCATCTGTTTGGCTTTCAACAACATCAGAGTGTTTTGGCTCGAAATTAGTATCAGTAATTTCAAAGCCACCTATTCCCTTATTTCCCTTTACAAAAACAAATAGTTGATTTTGTTTATTTGGCATATGCTATCTCCCGCTCTCATATGTTCTCATCAAGCGATGTATAAATTATAACATTTATAGCAAATACTGTTTTTAATTAAACTAATCTATCTGAGTTGGTTGATTAATCTATATATTGTGGCCAAGCTGATTTAAGTATTTATTAATCTGAATAATATAAAATAAAGATCAATTTCAATATTGATGCATTAATTAAAAGGATAAGGAAATGTTTTTACGTGAAAGGGAATCTAAGACCGAATATAAACCATCTGATAAAGCAAATACCGATTTTCTTAAAAACTATCTACCTCCTACAGATCGAAATTTAATATTAGTTTTAGGACCAGGGGGCTCAGGAAAAAGTACCTTTGCTAATTATATGGCAGGGCGTCAAATGGAGGTGAAACATGAGCATGGAGAAGATTTTCTTGAAGTCAAATCAGGTCAAGAAGAAATTTGTAAAGTAGGCCATCGGATGGCATTAACAACCGTTTATCCTCAAGTTGTTTCTGTCAGTGAAAATGTCGAGCTTCTTGATTGTGCTGCTTATGATTATCACAATAATGAAGCAAATAGACAACTGTCAGTGATTGCGACGCAAGCCGCAATTTTTCGGGCTAAATCTATTAAAGGAATTGTAGTAATAGTTAATCATAATAATTTTAGCCGATTATCCAGTTTTCTAGAGACAATCCACTTTCTTGAAAAAACTATTACTGATTTTGGTCAATGTAAAGATTCCATCTTATTTTTGTTGACGAGAGCACCGGAACGAATTCAGCGCTCGCATGTTTTAGTTAAGCTCCAAGAACATTTAGAACAACAGCAAGCATTAGAAAGGAGGTATGGGAAGAAAGATACAGCTACCCAAATGATATTTGATCTCATTGCTCAACGAATTCAATTATTTGATCCTCTTTCTGAAAACATGAGAAGCATGCTTGTTGCTCAATTACAAAGTTTAACGACGATACCCAAAGAGAAAATTAATATTCCTAATTATTCAGAGACCCTGAAAGATTTCAATGATTTTATTGAAGGTAGAGCGGCTGCTTTAACTGAACAGTTCAAAACTAGAAAAGGTTTGCTTCAACTGAAATCTGATCTTGCCGTCACACAACAGGACGGTATTATTAGTAGAAAATTAGCAGAGGTAGAAAAAGCTATTCAAGAGAATTCCGAAAATTACTTGTTTCACTTTGCGTGTATTTGTCTGGTGTCTAACGTTGTTAATTTTAATCCAGCTATTTTGGAATTTATTGCTCATCATGTTATGACTTCGTCAGCTAATGATGATATGAATCTTTGTTGCCAAGTGATTTCAAATTATGAAATGGAAATTTCTGATATAAGGAGCTCAATAGAGGCTTTACAATATGAACAGGACAGTATTAATTCAGATGATCCGATAATTTATTTTTCCGACAGAAAAAATCCTTCTTCTGAGAACGGTGTTGCAGTTGCTGCAAGTGGTCCTGGCGCAAGTGTGGGATTGTTATATGGTGTTTTGGGTGGTGGTACGTTGTTAACAGTAGGTGCTTGTACTTTGGGCGGAGCAGCTTTGTGTGTGGGTGCTGTTGCTTTAAGAGCCTATATCAAAAATAACTGGGTAGCTCCAGTTGATATTAATTATAGCGGCATTCCATTTGTAGATGTCAAAACCAGCTGTTCAAATGGTACATTAACTGTCCTTGAATTCAATCCAGATCTAGGTGTCTATAAAGCCCGATTTTATCCTGATGTATTTGCAAATGCAGATATAAAAATAGATATTCTAGTTAAGAAAAAGCACCTGCCCAAAAATGCAATAAGGATTGAGGAATTAACAAAACAAATTAAACTCTGGGAAGAGATATTAAGTGAAAAACAGGAAATTATGACAGTACTCAATCAAAAAAAAGCCATACTTGTGGAGGAGGTGGTGAATGCTGAATTCGCTTTGAGGCGCGCAAGACGTCCTAATGTTCCTCAACAAAATGCTGTCACTGTTACTCCAGCAGTGTCTAATTTCACTTTGAAAAAGGAGCGACCGTTATTGTCAGGTATTATAAGTATTGATCCTGTTAAGCAGGAATCTATAGATCCCCAGCCTTTCGGACATAAGAGTGAAACTTTTTCTCCGCGTGCGAATGGTCGTTGATAACGATCCAGAATAAAGTGAAAGCCTTCAATTCAAGTGAGGCTATATCAACTGCTAATTTCAGCTTAGCACGACCGATCGCATTTAAAAGGGTTATGCAGGTTTATTTTTTTAAAATAGGTACTTTATTTTTCCTATAAACTTAAATTTTATAATGGAAGGAATTACTATGTCAGGAACTCGTACGTTACATCCCGTTTTTCAATTTGCTTTTAATAAAAGATATTTAAGGGAAGTTCAATATGCTGGGATGAGGAATTATCAAAATCGCAAAAGTGATGTATTACTTGAATGGTATGCTCAGCAATATAAAGATCAATTTGATTTAACTACGATTGATCGCATCCTGGAAGTCGGTTGTGGCGATGGTGCTTTTTGGAAATACGCAGTTGGAGATCGCCCATTTAAACCAGAAATCGTCATGACTGATCTTGTTGAAAAAATGTTGGCGCATTGTAAAGATAATTTGTCTCCGTTGAAATTAAGAGCGCATTATCAACCAGCCGATATTGATTCTCTGCCTTTCAAACCAGCATCGTTTACAGCTGTTCTCGCACATAAAGTAATTTATCATGCTGAAAATCCGGAACAAGCAATTGCTGGTTTTCAACAAGTTTTAAGACCTAATGGATTTCTAGGCTTGGCAGTTTTAAATCAAGGTGCCTATCAATCGATATGGCGCCTTGCGAATTCAATTAACCCAGATATTCCGGATCAATCATTAACGGTGCGTTTTAATAACGTCGATGCGAATGAAACTTTGCCGCGCTATTTCCCGGAGATTACAACTAGAACTTACACCAGCACTAGAAAATTTGTGGGTAGTGAGGCAGTAGTAGAATATGTAAGAACACATCCTAATACGCAATCCTTAAGATTGTCAGATAATTTTTTTGGTCTGTTTAGAGCGAAAGTGAAGGATGAGATAAAAAATAAAGGTTCGTTTGACTGTGAGTATAATTCTAATTTATATCTTTGTCGGAAAAAAAATGGGTAGCACGAAGTTGTCAGGGTCAGACACAGAACCTCTCTTTCCTAAAGAGCTCATTTTTTAGGACTCTTGAGATCTCATATTTCGTTATCATTTCGTAACACCATGATAGAAGGGCCAGATGCTTGGGTAAGATTGATTTCAGGACAATGTATATGTATCTGTTTTTTATTCTTCTACTGATGGGATAAATCCTTCCGCTTGCAACTGCCAATACAATTAGCGTCATGCCTGACTTGTTAACTAATTTTGTTAGAAGGTATATTAAAATGCCAACAATATTATTCGATCACAGATACAAAGAATAATTGCGATTATTTTTCAGGTACAAAAATTCCTTCTGCATCTTGTTCAAGTATAATGAATTTTTGATATGTTTTGCCTCAAATAGGTAATTACGAAATGGATGGTTTTAAAACTGTTAATAAATACTAATGACAAATTAATTCTTCTGGCTCAACCATTTTACTAAAATCTTCGCCATATTTTTGTCGAAGATGCTCAATGCTCATTCGCAAACTAAAAATAAAGTCATCAAATTCACTCGAAAACAAATCGGGATATTGTGTTTTAAGTTTAACTAAAGTTATATGATCACATTTTTTCTCTGCAGTAAGTTTTTGCCGATACAGTTTCATGACTACATCCATCGGCAATTTGTCTAATTCTTTCATTCATTGTCTCCATAAATATACCATTAATAGCATTCCTGATTTGTGTAAAAACCTGGATGAATATTTTCAATTTCTATAGATCAAGCCATATGTCAGTCATTATTGTTTTATACGCTTATATTCAAGTATGTGAATTATTATTTAAAAGATATTTAAGTCCATCACAGATTTTTTGTGGTCTTTTTATTTGAATAAAGTGATCGGATGTTACTTGAGTAATTTTACTATTAGGATTTTCATTAAGCCATTGCTTTTGAGTAATATACCAGTCCTGTTGTATTGGATGCATTTTTTCCATATCCGTGGATGATATAATGACGACTGGTATAGTGTTATCAATATTACCTAATTGCTTAATAGATCGTTTCGATTCAGTAAATCCTAATAATTGGTAAAACACCTCAGCTTCTGCGCCGGTATATTTTTTATAGATGTAACTCGCTGGTTTTACCTTAGCTACATTTACTCCTTTCTGATATTTTTGTACTTTTTGTAGGGAAAAAACAAAATCTCTTGGGACTGGATCAACCAAGAGTAATCCTGTAACAAGATTAGGATTTTTTAAGATAAAATATCCTGCATACATCGAACCATAAGAATGCGCGACAAATAAATAGGGAGGCTTAATATGACGCTGTTTCAATAATAGGGTTAATTTGTCACTGACTTGCTTTGCTGTAAGTGGATTAGAAGGTGATAATTGTAGATCGGGTGGACTTTTACCTAATCCATTTCGATCATACAAAAATACTGAACCTATTTGTTTTGCGCAATTGAAAAATTTTTTATTATATTTCCACTCTGTAAGATCAGTCCCACTACCATTTATAAAAATGATTGTCCCTTTAAATTTTGCTGATGGATTTGGATAAAATTCTGAATATATCGACACATTCTTCGATATATTAGTCATCTGTCCACTCGCAAAAACGTTGAAAGAAAGGAAGCACAGTAATAGCAGGTATTTTTCCATTTTACACTCTTATTTCATTTAACAATTAACAATAATCACAATATGTTCAGCTTTCTTTTCATTTAATTCATGCTCAATTTTAGGAAAATTATTATAAATGATTTCCAGATTGCACAGTCGCTTTCATGAATGTAGTATGAAATACATTATTACAGTCCACACTAATATACGCGTTTTCAGTTTCAAAGATATGGCCACATAATTGTTTAGCACCATCCCAATGCTGCCAAGTGATATAAAAAGTTCCATCATCCTTTACCGAATAAATTCCTTTATCAGTCTGGGGTTCGTTGGCTGGTTTATGAGACATTTTCCCCCAAATATTACCGTGATTATCTAAGAACATAGAAAAAGTGTTATCAATAGTACGTCCATTAAGATTATCAGTTGCAATTGATGTAAAAGTTTTATTAATAAATGCTTGTTCAAATTGGGTTTTGTGCATTGATGTTAACGTGGCGGCAAAGCTTAATGAACTCATCGCGAGCGACATAATAGATATGATTAACAATGCTTGTTTTTTCATAAAATAATGCTCCAGCATAATTCGATTACCTTTAGAATTTGTTTGCCTATTTTTGATCGTTAATTGTTTCTTTTAATTGAGTGGCCGGTTTAAAACTTGCAACAATCGCTTTGGGAATAATAATCTCTTTTCCAGTGGCTGGATTACGCCCTTTTCGTTCAGCACGCATTTTACTTGAAAAGCCGCCGAAACCAGGAATCATTACTTTTATTTGCTGAGCTAGCATTTCAGTAATGGTTTCAAAAGTTGCTGTGAAAGCACTTTCAGCTTCTGATTTTGTAAGACCTGTTTTTTCTGCGATAATTGCGATTAATTCTGCTTTAGTCATATTCACACTCCATTAGTAAAAGAAACGATTTTAAAAAGACACATGCAGTAATAATACCGCGATTAAAAAATATCAGATACATCCTGCGCTATACCAATTGTGCATTGAATTTCTGTACGCAGTTTATTGCGAAAAACAGGTGTTTTTGTGCCGCGAGTTTGTTCTGAAGTCCACAAATAAGTTTGATTGCCAATGACGCGCAATGCTTGACCTTCATACAAGCCTAGTACACTTACATTTGGATTAAATGCACAAAATTCTTGTAGACGCAGATCACGTGTTTCACCCTGGTGCTTAGGATCGTGCATGCTATCATCCATGTAATGGCAATTGATCTGAGCACCAACTAAACCAAGGCTTTCAAGATGAATTATATTGTTAGCTGGCCCTGGCATGTCGTTATTGGTTTTTATGGTAGGACAGGTAATCAAGGTGCCCGCACTGCTACCCAAATAAGGTAGGCCTGTATTGACCGCCTGACGAATAGTTTCGAGTGAATTACTTGTTTGTAGTTTATATAATAAGGTTGGCGTATGACCGCCGCCGATAAAAATACCACCAGCTTCTTTTAGTATCTCTGCTGTAATGCCGTGTTCAGACGCACAAATGGAAGCGATGCCCATTTGTGTTAATCTTTGTTGCACTGACAAAAAATAATCTTGTTCAATTACACCGCCTGGACGCGCATAAGGTACAAATACAATCGGCTTCTGCTGTTTTATGGATTGTGTAAAAAATTCTTTTACCCACACTTCTGCCCAATCTAGAAAACCGGGCTTTACTCCATCAGGCAGATTTCCTGTAGCCTTGCTGCCAGAAAGCAATAGCATATTTTTTTGCAGTGTAGTCATAGATACATTTTATTGAAAATGGATTGTTTGAAAAATATTCAATTTAGATCCCCAAACATAAAATAGCCCATTTTCATTTTTTATTCAAAATAATATTCTTTGTTACAGAGTCTAAAGAACTATCTTCCCCCATTCCTGCGCCCACGAAAAACATCGCGTGCTCCGTTGAGCCATCAATCTTTAGTAATTCATTGACTTCATTATCCTGGAATATGCCGGATAACCAAGATTTTATACCTAGTGCAGAAGCGGTTAATTGGAATGTTTGCGATAAATGCCCTATATCGAACAAAGCGATTCGGTATGCGCGTGAATGTGGATATTTATCCCAGCATTTAGAAAACTCACTTGTTATAAAAATACCGATAGAAAGTTGTTTTGCAAAATGCTGACCGCATAGTAATTCCCCCATCTGTTCAACAAGATTCTTATCTGAAATTTGCGTTAAAACATGTTGGTGAGAACGATAATGATAAATGCCAGCTGATAGTCCATTGACATTGAGCGCCACAATGTATGCTTCACTTGGGTGCAATGCGCCACCTGATGGTGAAGCCTTTCGTGAACCATAATCCTTTAAATTTAAGTCTTCTAATTCTTTCCATTTACCGTGAATTTCGCCAAAGCTAACAAATAAAAGCGTACTCAATGTATGCAAATCAAGAGGGTTGCCATCAAATGCTCGGCATGTTTTTCGGTTGGAAATAGTTGTCCAAAAATCAACACCTTTCAATAAAGCTAAATCAGGTTCCGGAAGAACAACTATATTTCCTCCTTTTTCTATCTTAATGGGTTCGTTGAGTATATGTTCTTCACAGAATTCTATGTAATCACCGACATATGACTCTTGTGTATCAGTGCCATGCGCAACCGGTATATTTTGTGTACCTACATGAAAAATTTTTGATAATACATCCCATCCCCATTTTTGTTCAGGGAGCTCGCTTGAGATGAGCTGTCCATCTTGTAGCTCTTGATCAAGTGAATGTCTTTGTGATGATGTGTTATCGATATTTGATATCTCGACCAATCTATCAAAATATTCTTTTTCTAAAACAAATTGATTGTGATTTTTATAATCCCAGCCAACAATTTGACCATCTTCGATCAAAAAAAATAAATTGGGATTTAGATAGTTTCGGTTTTGATGCGACATAAGGATGATTCAGTTATTTGGACAAGCTGCTTAAAGGAAAAGTCACTCCATGGCTCATCATACCAACAAGCCACGGAGCGTATTGATCAAGGATTATTTACGTTTAATAGAAAAAATATAACATCCTTTCATGGGTTTTTCGCATTGTCTTTTTTTCATAGTAAACCTCAAAAAAAATACCTACATATTAATTGCTTTTTGCGTTAAAATTTGAAACGCAAAAAGGATTTTGTGTTTTAAAAAAACAATGGAAGTTTAAGCACCGGACTTCCAATTGTCAAATAAACTCAGGATTTTTTTTGCAATGACTGCTACATATAAAAATATTATTCCGCAACTTGTCTGCATCAGTTTATTGTTAGCTTTATCGATCGATATTTATCTACCTGCATTACCTGATATCGCAAAATTATTACACGCTACCCAAGCTCAAACCCAAATGACTATAAGTGTTTTCATTGCTGGATTTTCTGTAGGTCAATTAATCTACGGCCCTTTGTCAGATATTTTTGGAAGAAAGCCAATATTATTGCTTGGATTGAGCATTTATTTGCTTGGCAGTTTGATTTGTTTTATCGCACCATCAATTTATATGCTCATGACAGGCCGATTGATTCAAGGTGTAGGTGCATGTGTGGGGCCCATTACAGCTTTTGCGATGATCAGGGATATTTATCAAAAAGAAAACTGTGCACGCAATATCTCATACATTACAACATCCATGAGTTTTTCTCCTATAGTTGCGCCTATACTTGGAAGTTATTTGCAATATTGGCTTGGGTGGAGAAGTCATTTTTTATTTTTGAGTTTCATTGATGTGATTTTAATCATAACAACTTTAAAGTGGCTGCCTGAAACAGTCATAAAAAACAATAATACAAAAAATATTATTTTATCGATTAAAAATTACGCATCAATTTTATCCAACAAAAAATATTGGCTCTACATTGTTTGCTTAACGGGTGCATCATCAATGTTATTTTCATTTATTGCATTCGCTCCTTTTTTATTCATCAATACTCTACAACTATCCACTAAACAATTTAGTTTGTTGTTTGCAATGAACGCTGTTGCATTAATTCTGGGTGGCAGCATCACAGTGAAATTAACAAAAAATTGGAATACAGAAAAAATTATTTTGATAGCTGGCATCATTGGCTTAGTCGGCGGATGCAGTATGTTGATTTTATCACTCTCAGGGATGGTATCGATTTTGATGATATGTCCCATGTTCATTTGCTCTATCAGCATCGCGATGACAGTGCCGAGTAGTATTGCTGGTGCAATCAATTATTTTCCTGCGTGCGCTGGGTCAGCATCCGCAATGGCAAGTTTTTTAAGATATACTGGCGCTTCTACGATTATCTTCATAACAGGCTTTATACATGTCACAAATCATTTATTATTATCACAGATATTAGTAGTGAGCTCTCTCTGCATTTTATCCGCTTGTTTCTGTTTAACATTGAAATTATCAATAATAACAAGCAAAGAAAAAATAAATTTCGACAATGCGTAAAAGAAAGAATAGTCACAAAAATTTCGTTGCTGATATTTTATTTTTAAATCACACAAAAGTTCTCTGACCGCTTGATTTATAGTATAATAAACACCAATTTAATCGAGACACTCTCTCATATTTAAAACAAAAACTTTCTTCTTAAAAAATACTTATCCCTCATTTGTAAGGTGACAAATATGAAAATTCTTAATCTTGATGAGGCAGCTGAATTGCTACACATGACTGCTGAGGGTCTACGTAGGAAAGTTGTCAAAGGACAAATTCCTGGCGCTAAACCTGGTAAACGCTGGTGCTTTCGAGAAGATGACCTTGCTGATTATTTAAGATCCCTTTATCCTGTACCCGCTAAAACATCGTGGGGTGTCGCCACAAATAGGAGGAAGAACATATGGCACTCTACAAAAGAAACAACATTTGGTGGATTTCCATTAGCCACGGTGGAAAAAGAATACAAAAAACTACTGGAACCGAGAACAAAATAGCAGCGCAACAATATCATGATAAATTCAAAGCTGATTTATGGCATGCCGAGAAATTACATGAACAATCCATGAAAACATGGAAAGACGCTGTTGTACGTTGGTTCTCTGAGATGCAGCATAAACGCAGCATTCAGGATGATTTATGGCATATGAAATGGCTCAATCCCTACTTTGGTCATTTATATTTGGTTGAAATCACCAAAGATAAAATTGATGAGATCGCAAAAAATCGTGAAAGCGAAAATGTAACACCAGCTTCTGTGAATCGTATGCTTGCTTTTATCAGAGCTGTGTTACGAAAAGCGACCAATGAATGGGAATGGTTAGATAAAGCGCCTGTTATTCGCATGAGAATAGAGAATAATAAACGCATTCGTTGGATTACGAAAGATGAAGCGATCAAATTATTAACTGTTTTGCCGTCACATCTTTCAGCCATGGCTTCTTTTTCATTAGCCACGGGGTTGCGTCAATCCAATGTCAAAGGATTAAAATGGCAGGATGTTAATTTAAAAAAACAGCATGCTTTAATTCATCCTGATCAAGCCAAATCAAACAAGGCAATGCCTGTTCCATTAAATAAGGACGCTATCGATATTTTAAATCGACAATTGGGACAAAATAAAGATTATGTTTTTTGCTATAAGGGCAATCCAATTGATCAAGTGAGCACTAAAGCTTGGAGGAAAGCACTTAGGCGAGCAGGAATACATAATTTTCGATGGCATGATTTACGCCACACATGGGCTTCGTGGCACGTGCAAAACGGAACATCTTTGCATGAGTTACAAGCCTTGGGCGGATGGTCGAGCTTCGAGATGGTGTTGAGATATGCTCATCTTAGCAGTGATCATTTGAAGAATGCGGCTGAACGAATTAGTTTTAATGGTCTTGCATAGGGCAATTAAAAAAATAATTTTAGATAAATTCGTGTTACAAAATTGCTACAGTTTAAACCAGAGTAACACGAAATGCGGTCTAACTTATTGTTTTTATTGCCGACGCGCAGAGTCGAACTGCGGACCTACTGATTACGAATCAGTTGCTCTACCAACTGAGCTACGTCGGCTTTTGATTAAATGAGAGGCCAGAATCTTAGAATAAACCCTGCGGTAACGCAATAATTTTTTTTATTTCTTATTAAAATCTAGTTGCAATGATATTTAATTCGAGATATAAAATTAGGCTCATCATTTTTATTCCCTTTCATCCCTTCATCCCTTCATCCCTTTTCTTTTTTCTCACACACCCATACACACATTTTTTCAAAATTCATTTATTTTTTCTTGGAGAACAACAATGAGAAACCACGGATTTTCATTAATTGAATTAATGATTGTAATTGCTATTATCGGAATTTTATCTGTAATCGCTATCCCCTCTTATCAAAACTATACAATGCATGCGCGTTTTACAGAAGTTGTTGCAGCAACGGCGCCATTTAAGACAGCCGTCTCGATTGCGTTGCAGCAGGGTATTTCTGCAAGTGAGTTGAGTAATGGTGCTCACGGGGTGCCGGAATTGCCTGCAGCAACTAAAAATTTGGCAAGTGTTAAAGTTGACAATGGTGTCATTACAGCAACGGCGACCGATACTGCGAGTGGAAGCACCTTTATTCTTAAACCAAATGCCGATGGAAGTGTATGGGCTGTGGATGGTACGTGTGTGAAAGCAGGATTATGTGAAACATAAAAGGGAAATTTTTATGTTAAAACAGGATCTGATACTCCATAGCCTAGCACGGCATTTAATCAACGATGGTTTGTTGGATAAAAATACTGCGGCTGATGCCTTACAGCATGCGCAAATGCAGGGAATTCAGCTGATTAGTTATTTAGTGAAAAATAATCTTGTAACCAGCTTAAGAATTGCAAAAAGCTGCGAAAAAATCTTTGGCTTACCTTTCATTGATCTAGCAGAGTATGATTTATTATCGATTGATACGTCAGTGTTGAACAGTCATTTGATTCAACAATATCGTGTTATTCCGCTTCATAAACATAACCATCTCTTGCAAATTGGTATTTCTGATCCTACAAATCAGCAGGCATTAGATGCGATTACGTTTCATACTGGATTAAATATCACGCCGGTGATTGTGCAAGAAGATCAGTTGTCCCATTTTATTGAAACGCATTTCAACCAAATCAATCAGGTAGAAATGAATAAGAATTTACAACGGAATTTGATTAAACAAATCACGGCGGATGATTTAAACCATACTATTCAAGATAATGTGATTATCCACGATGAACCACTCATTAAATTTGTTGATAATATAATTCAACATGCCTATCAACAAAAAGCATCTGATATTCATATTGAGCCATATGAAACCATTTGCAGGGTTCGTTTTCGTTTGCATGGTGTATTACATCCTGTGAATGAAGTACCACTCTTACTCGCCTCACGCATCGTGACTCGACTGAAAGTTATGGCAAAATTAGACATTTCTGAAAAACGTTTACCGCAAGATGGGCGTTTCCAATTAGGCATCCTGGATATTCGTATTAATACCTGTCCAACGTTGTTTGGCGAGAAAGTAGTCTTACGACTGCTTAACTCAAGCAACATGTCACTTGAAATGAATCGTCTCGGTATGTCAGTGGAACAAAAAAATATATTACTCAAAATGATTTCACAACCGCAAGGCATGGTGCTTGTGACCGGACCGACTGGCAGTGGGAAAACAATTACTTTATATTCGGCACTGCATTTTTTGAATCAAGCTGAAAAAAATATTTCGACAGTTGAAGATCCGATTGAAATTCGTTTGCCTGGTATCAATCAAGTTAACGTCAACCCCAAAATTGGTTTAGATTTTTCTGCTGTGTTGCGAACATTTTTACGGCAAGATCCTGACATTATGATGATTGGTGAAATTCGCGATACAGAAACTGCCAATATTGCAATTCAAGCAGCACAAACAGGCCATCTTGTGTTATCCACTCTCCATACGAATAGCGCAATTGAAACGATAACTCGATTACGAGCAATGGATATTTTACCCTATAATATTGCTAGCTCCATTTCATTAATTATCGCGCAGCGATTAATTAGAGTTTTATGCGATCAATGCAAAGAGCCTGAAGCATTGCCTCCTTCGTTTACTCTCCCCTCTCATATGAAACAGCCTCAATCTGATCATGTTTACCGTGCCGTAGGTTGTTCACAGTGTCATCGCGGTTATAGCACACGTACAGCGATTTATGAATTTCTGCCATTTACGGAAGCCCTTACTCAACTCATCACATCAGGATCTGACATTCATGCCCTTTCCTCACTTACAAAACAAACCGGTTTTATTTCTTTAAAAGAAAGTATGTTTGAAAAAGTATTCCAAGGAATCACGAGTCTTGCAGAAGTCAATCGAGTTTTACAATTATGACAATATCGCACTTAAAAAATCTCATATTTAGCTGGCAAGGCATCACACCGCAGGGACAATTCACTTCGGGAGAAATTACAGCAGCGAGCTTAAATCTTGCTAGAGTCAGTTTAGCTAAAAAAGGATTGCAAATTATTGCTGTTAAAAAAAAGAAAACGATCTTCTTTAATAGAACACATAAAATCAAGCCTGATAATGTGAGTTTATTTTTTAGACAGCTTGCTACGTTATTGATCGCGGGCATTCCCATTGCTGCAGCGATCCATGTACTCCATCAAAATGCAAAAGAACTGGCGTTATCTTTCATGCTCAAAACAGTAAAAGAGGATATCGACGCGGGCAATCATCTCACTTTCAGCCTGCAAAAATTTCCTCAAAATTTCGATACCATGACATGCAGCTTGATTCATGCAGGAGAAAAAACGGGTACGCTTGATATTATGCTTGAGCGTATTGCCAATCATAAAGAAAAACGATCTCATTTAAAAAATAAAATTAAACAGGCTCTCTTTTATCCAATCATCATTGTCACTGTTGCACTGGTTGTGACAATTATCATGCTTACTTTTGTTGTGCCGCGATTTGCTGAGTTATTTCATAATATGCATAGCTCCCTGCCATTATTTACATTAATGGTCATCCAATTAGCCAACTTTATGCAACATTCGATAGGTATTCTTTTTCTTATAAGTACTATTGTTGGCGGATTGATCTATTCAGCCAGACATAAACCACAAGTAAAGTTCGCGATTGATCGTTTATTATTGAATATCCCTGTCTTTGGGACGTTATTACAAAAATTTATTCTCGCAGGGTTTGCGCGAAGTTTAGCAACTGTTTTTGCAGCAGGTATACCTATTACTGAAGCACTGAATATTCTTATTCATTCCACTGGAAGCGCTCTTTATGCAAAAGCCATTCAAAATCTTTATCTGGATATTTCCGTTGGTAAGCAACTGTATTTCGCCATGCAAACCTGTAAACTATTTCCAACTATGATGCTACAAATGATTCAAATTGGCGAAGAGTCGGGAACACTGGAAAAAATGCTGACTAAAATTGCTGAATTTTATGAAGCGGATTTAGACCATATCATTGGCAACCTCAGCAAGCTGATGGAACCCTTGATTATGATTATTCTTGGTGTTGTAATCGGAGGTCTGGTGATTGCGATGTATTTACCCATTTTTAAATTAGGGGCTGTTATTTAATGAACATTATCGAATTTATAACGGAACATACTAATTTTTTTCTTTTTCTCATCGCTGCCTTTTCGCTTCTTATAGGCAGCTTCTTAAATGTGGTTATTTATCGTTTGCCCCATATGATGAAAAACACATGGAACCAAGAGTGCCGTGAATATCTTGGATTAAAAGCACTTCCTTCTGATATCGAACATCTAAACCTTTGGCTCCCATTTTCACATTGCACCCATTGTAAAAAACCGCTCAAACCTTGGCATAACATCCCCATCATCAGCTATTTAGTATTACGAGGAAAATGCGCATTTTGCGGCGTGAAAATCTCAATGCGTTATCCATTAGTCGAACTCATCTGCTGTGTAACATCCGTTTATATTGCGTGGCGCTTTGGGGTTACATGGCAAACCGTTGGCGGCCTTATTTTTACATGGATTGCAATCAGTTTAACGTTTATTGATCTTGATCATCACTTATTACCCGATGAATTAACTCTCTTGCTTGTTTGGGTTGGTCTGTTCTTAAGTATTTATTTAGTCTTCACAAATAGTCATGACGCTATCATTGGGGCCATAGGTGGTTATCTCATTTTTGCGATTGTGCAATGGCTCTTTAAATTGGCCACCGGTAAAGTTGGGATGGGTCAGGGAGATTATAAATTCTTAGCCGGATTAGGTGCTTTATTAGGTTGGCAGCAATTGCCTGTCATTATATTGTTAGCGTCTATTATTGGTTTGATTTTTGGGTTAACACAAATGGTGCTTAAACATCAATTCAAAAGCGAGCCCATCCCGTTTGGTCCTTATCTCGCAATCGCGGGCTGGATCAGTTTGATTTGGGGGCCTGAAATTATGGCTATTTATGTCCATAAGTTTCTGACTTAGAGTACTAGAATGTTAGTCGTCGGCTTAACAGGTGGAATAGGCTCCGGCAAATCAACCGTCGCAAGGTTATTTGCAGAAAAAAATGTGACGATCATTGACACAGACCAACTTGCTCGTGATTTAACTCAACCTACTACATCCGCATTACAAGAAATTGTTAAATTATTTGGTCAGGATGTTTTGCTGCCTAATGGTGCATTAAATCGATCAAAGCTCAGAACGATCGTTTTTTCCGATGAAAAAAAGCGTTTACAGCTTGAACAAATATTACATCCATTAATTCGTAATGAAGTAAAACGTCAAAGTGAATCATCCGATTCGCCTTATTGCATTGTTGTGATACCCCTCCTTTTTGAAACAGAACCCAATCCGCTCATTCAACGAGTGCTCGTGGTAGACGCATCAAAAGAATTGCAACTGTTTCGCACATCCCAGAGAGACAATGTGTCATCAGATGAAGTAGACGCTATTCTTAAAACGCAGGTGAGCCGAGAAAAACGCTTAAATCTTGCTGATGATGTCATTCGAAATGATGGAATAGTAGAAGATCTTTATCCTCAGGTAGAGAAATTACATCAATATTATTTATCATTGGCCACAGAATAAATAGGCGGTCAAGATCCGCATTAATAAAGTGATATTCAGTTAGTCACCTATAAAAAATCATGCTATTATTCGGAAACTTAACTAGCTTTTTGAATTAACATGATTGAAAACGCCATTACCTATGAACAGCCGCTCAACGAGTTAATCCGAGTCTGCCTTCGGTTAGAGCAATTGTTCTTGCAAACAGATCATTACATAACGGATATGTCTTTATTTGGCACGCGGCATATCATTGCGCTTATTATCAATATCTTGCAATTACTTGATCGACCCGATTTAAAAGCCAAGCTTGCTAAAGAGCTAGGCCACCAACAGCAGTTGCTTTCCAGATTAGAAAATACGCCTGAGATCGATACTGTTAAGCTGAAAGAGTTGCTTAAACAATTAGATGATCTTAGCCGACGCTTTATTGATAGCAGTGGAAAAATTGGACAAAACTTACGTGATATTGAATTATTGAATAACCTTAGACTACACCTCGCTACCCCAGGCGGTGGATGCAGCTTTGATATTCCGGTTTATTATTATTGGCTGCAACAACCAGCCGAAATACGTCTTGAGACGATCAAAACATGGCTAGCTGAATTCAATAGTATTCGCCTCGCAAACGAACTCATTCTCAATTTAGTACGCGAAGAAAGTAAAACACAAAAAAAAGAAGCCGAAAATGGTTTCCATCAAGAAATGCTTGATCCACAAACTAATCTGAGATTGCTCCGTGTTATGGTGCCCAGAGATATTAAAGCCTATCCAGAAATCAGTCTTGGGCGGCATTTTCTCAGCATTCGTTTCTATACGCCGACGATCCATGAACGGCCTACACAATACCCACAAAACCTTTCTTTTTGGCTTTCTTATTGCACATCATGAATAAGTCTCAAACAAAAATAACAGATATTGCTTGCCCACATTGCGGTAAAAAGGGCACGTGGACAAAAGACAATTCTGCTCGTCCTTTCTGTTCCCCGCGCTGTAAGTTAATCGATCTGGGCGCATGGGCAGATGAAAAACATCGAATTCCAGGTGATCCAGCCGAAAAACTACCAGAATCAGATGATACAGATTCTGATCCTTCTTGATGATATGCTATAAATATTCAAGATAGGCTTTCATCTCATGATGGAGATTTTCATGGAACGAATAATAGAGAAAATATGGAAAAGTGAGCCGACTATCGAAGGCGCCGGCGTCCATCTTAAACGCGTATTTGGTTTTCATGAACTACCCTTACTCGATCCATTTTTGTTAATGGATGATTTTCGTTCTGAGAATCCAGCCGATTACAAAGCAGGATTTCCTTGGCATCCTCATCGTGGTATTGAAACGATTACCTATGTGTTAGAAGGCGATGTCGAACATGGTGACAGCATGGGACATAAAGGTGATATTTCAAGTGGTGATGTTCAATGGATGACAGCAGGAAGTGGCATCATTCATCAAGAAATGCCAAAAGGAAATCGTAAAGGGCAAATGCTAGGTTTCCAATTATGGGCTAATCTCCCAAGCCATTCTAAAATGATGGATCCACGTTATCGCGGCATTAAAAAAAATGAAATTCCTATTGTTTCTATGCCAGATGGCGTACGTGTGCGAATTATTTGTGGGGAAATAAATGATATTAAAGGACCCGTACAAGATGTTGTTATAGATCCAGAATACATGGATATTGAAATCCCTGCGGGAAAATCATTCACACATCTCGTAAAAGAAAATCATAACATATTTGCTTATGTCATCGATGGCGAAGCCTATTTTGATCATTTGCGTAAACCATTTGCTCATGATGCAAGCGGTGATAACTACTTCGATATGCGATCGCCTTGCCCGTGTTCTGATGGCACATTCGTTTTATATAAAAAACAAGGTACGCACATCACAGTCACAACGGATAAACACTCAGTGCGCTTCTTGCTTGTTTCAGGCAAACCACTTAATCAACCGATTGCATGGTATGGCCCTATTGTCATGAACACACAGGAAGAATTACGACAAGCATTTCAAGAATTTAATGATGGCACTTTTGTCAAACAACGGTAATTATTTTTCTCTACGTGCTAAAAGTGCGGATGGAATATAAGGTCGAAATTTCGCATACAATTTTTTTTCGACTTTAGCCCAACGTGTTGCAGCTAAAATGATAAGTATACCCAGAAATATCAGCACAACAGGAAAACCCAAACTATTCTCAAACACACTAAATGATAAATATCCGAGATAAGTTAATACACCTAATGCACCCAATACGGCAAACACACGACGATTAAGAAACACGCTGATTAAAATCATCGCGATATTAATCATGCAATAAATAAAGTGTTTTAATTCGCTATCTGAATACTGCGAGGATAATCCTCCCCAAAATGTAATCGCACCAAATAAATATAACCAAAATGCATAATCATGTTTCTCATCATTATGTTTGATATCAACGTAAAAAGCATAAATTAACATGATCAAACCAAAGTACATGGAAAAAGTCGCACGCTGCTCCCAACCGTAATTTTTGAAATAATGAAGCATGTATAAATCCATACTCATATACCACAGCGTGATAGAGATTGGAAAAAGCAAAAATGGAAATCGGAAAAAATAAAACATAATCGCACCAACCAATAATGTACCCAATTCCATAGGCACCCAAGACCAGCTGATATAATAATTATAATCAGAATAATGAAAATCAGTCACCGGCAACCCCAACCCTGACCAAATTTGAAAATTAAAAATTGCCAAAGGTACCACGACTAAACTAAATGTTGCCATGATGCCAGCCGGGAGTTGTAATTTCCGTTCTAGAAAATAGCGCATTAATAACAAACCCAAAATAAAAAAGAGAGCTGACAAAATACAAAGTGGAAGGCCTAATAATTTATCCCACGCTTCTGTAACAAACAAACTAATCGCAGAAATCGCAAGAAATCCACCAAAATAATACAAGATATGTGTTAATCGAAATGAAGGTATATCTTCTGCGCCTTGCTGCCAGAAGTTAGCAAGTTTATCGGCTTGTTCTTTTGTAATAAGCTTAGCCTTCACTGCTGCTTTTAAATCATTTGATGATATGCGCATACACTCTATCTCCATATAGCTTTATTATAGCGCAAGATCATACCAAGCAATAATTGATTGTTTTTTAATGATATTTATAACCGCCAAATAAATAAAAGTTCATGTATATGCTATAATTTTACATATGAATTAGCTGGTTAATCTTGGGAGATGCACCCGTGGCTAATGATCGTCATTTTGAAGAAGTTATAAAAGAAATTACTCAAAAACAGTCTGCTATCAATAAAGAGAATGAAAAAAAATTAAATGATTATCTGGTTCAATTAGCGGAGATATCAGAATATAAAAAATTAACAAACTATATTAATCAACAATTAAGCACTGAGAACGCCCAAATTAATATTGCCGAAAAAAAATTGCATGAAATAAATAATAAAGAATTTAACAAAAGCGTTGAGCAATATAATTCGCGACAAAAGTCAGAAATCAAAAGTGAAAGCAAGAAATTTGAGGAATCTGATCAAAAGAAAATTACTGCAACTACCGCCTTGGATTTGGCGCTAAAAAGTATCAGCGATAAAAGAAAGATAATATTAGATTCGATGGGTGAATCTAAATCGTTATGGAAAGAATCATTCGATAAGAGTATTCAGGCACAAGCAGAACATTTTGCTACAAGAGATCAAATGCAAATGGAAGTAAAAAAAATAACAAATGATTTTGTCACATCTATTAAAGATAACATAGCGACATATAATGATAATGAAAAAAATGTAGTTAAAATAAAACCATTATCTCAAACAGAACTAGATACACTCGAATCTGCATCTGATAAAGCACGTAAAGAAGCTCTTGAAACACTCCAAGAACAACTTGCACTCTATAAAGAAGGCGCCGAAAAAGATCCAAAATTCCTACAAAACTTGCAGATTAAATATGCGGGTACTGTAGTAAATGCTGCAATAGAAATGAATAAAGAGATCGACAAATTAAATAAGGATCGCCCTAAAGAACAACAGATTCCAAAAATTTCGACATCAGTCAAAAAGGCTATTGATTTTGTGAATAATGTAGAAGGTCTCCCAACACAAGATGCTAAACAGATTATGGACAATATGCTTAACTTTCTATTATTAGAAGGCTTAAAGCAACAGGAAACCGAATTACGTAATACTGCAAAAAATGTAACTAACGCAAATCAAAATAAAAAAACAGCTTGTGAGTTACAATCTACTTCTCCAAAAAATACATATGATCCGGACAGTGGCACACGATATGCTATCAAACCTAATCAGGTCACTATGGCGCATATTTGCCTAGAAATAAATAAAGAAAAAGGAAATCAAAAATTAACAGTGATGAGAGATGCTGATCCTCGTTATCTAAAATTCGAAAACGGTGATGAAAATTTTCGATACAATAAAGAAACAGGCATATTCACTGCTGATAAAGTTAGCCCTGCAACATTACAGATCATGAGTGAAGTGATGAAGAGAGCTTACAATGATAAAAAAGATCCAAACATTAAATTTCTCCCTACAAAACAAAATGAAGAAAAAGTAGAAACACCGAAACTGCGTGAAGAAAAAAAACCGAAACTTGATGAAGAACAAACCGATTCTGCAGAATCAACCAGAACACATTCTATGAAACAAACACGCTAAAAATCTCGCGAATTCCTCCGCTGTCCACTTCGTAAACTCTCTGGCTCTTCAGAGAATGCGTCATCATTCTTTTTTGGTCCTTCTGAGTTTGTAGTAACTGGGTTTTGTGCTGAGTTTTGTTTTACTTCTTGATGTTGGTTATAAGCTTGTCCTTGAGATGACCAGAGCGAATCTTTACTTCCAGATAAGGAGTAATCTACAGGTTCTTTTGCATGAAAAACAACAGCATGTTTTACTTCGGCGTTCGCGTATTCTTCATCTTCCTTGAACTTGTCATAGAATTCTTTACAACCTATGGTGTCCATGAGGTTTGATAAACGTACTACCCACCTTGATGTCTCATTTTTTACAATCGTTTGTACTTTAATCAGCTTGGCTGCATCGGAAAGTGTAGATTCCGAATCATTAATTAAGTCCCATATTATTTTTATCTTATCGGGAACTTTTTTTAGATGACCAGCATCATCCATTATGATTCCAGGTTTCTTTGCCAAATTCATCGCCTCTTTAGGTGCATAAGTACCTGTTAGAGCTGTAGCCCGATTAATTATGCCTTGAATATCTAGTCGTATTTTTTCGATCGTATCAGAGGCTGATGGTATACCGGCCCCCAATGCAGCCATTATCTCTCTATTATTCTTATGATTAAGACCTAAACTTTTAGCAAGCTGCAATGCGTTTTGACCATTTATTTTTTGATAAACATCACAACCATTCAGGATCAACTCATGAACTATTTCTTTATGACTAGAAGTAATAGCAAAATAAAGCGGAGTGAATCCACTCTGATTCGCTTGATTAATATTCACTTTAGGGTTTGTACTTTGAAGCAATTCTTTGACGACGTCTACATGCCCCAATTTTGCTGCCACATGGAGCGCAGTGGAACCAGCAGCAACAGCTTGATTAACATTCACATTATGATCTTTGCTCTGAATCAATTCTCTGACAACATCCGCATGCCCTTGTTGAGCCGTAACCATAAGCGGAGTCATTCCATCCGCATTAGGTTGATTCACATTCACTTTAGGATCATTGCACAGAAGCAATTCTCTGACGATGTGTGTATGCCCCAATTTTGCTGCTGTGTAAAGCGCCTTGTTAACATCTAGATTAGGATATTTGCTCAGAAGCAATTCTTTGATGATGTTTATATCTCCATTTTCAGTCGCTACATTGAGCGCCTTATTAACATCTAAATTAGGATCTTTTTTCAGAAGCAACTCTCTGAGAATGTCTAGATGCCCATACTGCGCCGCAACCATAAGTGGAGTTACTCCATTTTCGGCAGCTTGATTAATATCCACTTTAGGTGTTTCACACTCAAGCAAACTCCTAAGAGTATTAATATCTCCGGCATTTGCTGCAATATAGAGCAAAGAAGTATTATGGGAATCAGTTTTTATTTCTTTTCCCTTCACATCATGCAGTCTCGTCCACGCATCTTTTGTTATTTCAGATAACCACTTATGCACATCCTGAGCTGTATCTGTATGACAAAACATTTCAGTTCTAAACGTAGTCACATTATTACGAGAAAATGATGAAAGCACTTCTCCTGCTATAGCATCAACTGGACATAGACTTGATGGCAGCTTTTCTGCATCAATTAGTAGCCATTTTTTTTTATCGCTATCATATGTAACTGAAATAGCATGATCCGAGGAAGTTAATAAAAAAACAGGAGGTGGCCTGATGTCAGCAGGAGGTGTAAGCAGTTTAAAATATTCTGTTAATTCGTCTAAATTATATAATCCTACAGAAGTATGTATTTTTTCTATAAGCGGTTTTTTTAAAGGGAGACTACCTTTTTCCTCTGCTTTCGCATCTCTCAGAAGACTGTCTGGCAAGACAAGTGGAAAAGTGAGTTCTGCACTTTGAAAACGGGGAACAGCATTTTTATCAAAAATCTCCGGATGCCGATAGGGTGTGTGATGGAGCGCCACCCCATCAAGAAGAGCACGCACATCCATAAGGTTAGATGCAAGCCCATATTGCGCTGGGTCCAACTCATTTTTGTCTACATTTATACATTGTTCCCTATATTTTCGCACAAAAGGATCATCCTTCCTTTGCAGAAGCAGGCTATGAAACATTTCATCGCTTATGTCTTCCTTCAGCTTTAGATTGATAAACAGCTCTTTCCTAAATTTTTTTATAGCGTCAATACGTTTTCTTTCTATGTCTCTAATATTTACTGCCAATCCCTCAGGGCCGCCGAAGTCGTTCAAATATTTATTCAATAATGACAGCTGGTCATCGAATTTTTCAAGAGTACCAGCAAAAATCGCCTGCATACCCATGACAGCAATACCGTAACACGCGCCATCTCCACTAGTAGGATAACCCAATTTTTGTAGTAATCTCAGCACCCAAGTATGGGACGGTTGCGGGCGCGGTTGCATATTTCCTCCACCGTTTCATTTCAACACTCTGCAATAGTGTTAGTTTTTTCAGATACTTATCTTACCATACATGAAAAAGAACTCATCCTTTAAGTATAGGCTTCATTTACAACATTTATGGTGCGCTTTGAAGTTATTTATAAGTTTTTTATAGTTTTCAAATGGTTGAAACTGGTTTTAGGATGATGAGTTTAGTGCTATTAAGCCGTTATTATCTTTTTAACATTCACATAACAACTTTTCTAAAATAACTCGATTACCTGCTGGGAATTCAAAATGATAAAAATCGTGCGGGGAAATCCATCGAATGGGTTGATTTTCTTTGCCGCGTGGTTCGCCGGAAAAATCGGTCACCGTCCACACATCCAGCATGACAATTCGATCGGTATAATCATGTTGGAACTTCAACCATGGCTCGGCAGATAAAACGGTGATGTCTAATTCTTCTTGCAGTTCGCGCTGCAGAGCTTCAAAAACAGTTTCATTCGCTTCAATTTTGCCGCCGGGAAATTCCCATAAACCGCCTTTGTATTTGTGTTGCGGACGTTGGGCAATTAAAATGTCACCCGTTGCGTTACGGATGATGCCGACAGCAACATGCATCATCCAATGCTGCCGTGGCAATGTTTATATTTTTTCCCTGAACCGCAAGGACATACTTCATTACGCCCTACTTTGGGTGCGTTACGTGAAAATGGAATCACGACACCGCCTGCAGCACTCGCTGCGACAGCCTCATCAGATTCTTCACCTTCAGCTAAAGCACCGGCTTCGGCGTGCTGATATTGCATTTTGAGATTGAGTGATTCACGGTGTTGCGATTCGACTGCTTCTACGTCTTTTTCTGCACGCACTTCAAATTTGCTTAAGATGGAGATAACTTGAAAATTAACGCGATTTAACAACTCCACAAACAATTCAAATGCTTCGCGTTTATATTCCTGCTTCGGATTTTTTTGTGCATAACCGCGTAAGTGAATACCTTGACGTAAATAATCCATCGCAGCTAAATGCTCACGCCATAATGTGTCAAGCGTTTGTAACATCACTGCTTTTTCAAACTGCTGTAACACAGACACATCAACCTGCGATTTCTTTTGTTGATAGTTTTCGTTTAATGAAGCTTGGATACGCGCGCGTAAATTTTCTTCGTGCAAGGATTCTTCTTTATCTAACCATTCACGAAGCGGTAATCGTAAATTAAATTCTTTTTCTAATTGATTTTCTAAACCAGGAATATCCCATTGCTCTTCCAAACTTTGCGGTGGAATATAGCGGCTCATCACATCGTCTAAAACTTGATGACGAATGCTTTCGATTGTTACGGAAATGGTTTCTGCTGCTAATAATTCATCGCGTTGACGATAAATCACTTTGCGTTGCTCATTTGCAACATCATCATATTCCAATAATTGCTTACGAATATCGAAGTTATGCGCTTCGACTTTGCGTTGCGCATTCTCGATGCTGTTGGTTAATAATCTTGATTCGAGTGCTGCACCTTTTTCCATGCCAATGCGTTTCATAATGGCAGTCAAGCGTTCGCCACCGAATATTCTCAGCAAATTATCTTCCAAAGAAAGATAAAAGCGCGACTTCCCTGCATCACCTTGACGGCCTGATCGTCCGCGCAATTGATTATCAATACGACGTGATTCATGACGTTCTGTGCCAAGTACATACAGTCCGCCTGCTTTGAGTACTTCATCATGACGCTGTTGCCATGCTTCTCGGCGGTTAGCTAATTCTTCAGGTGTTGGATTCTCGAGTGTTTTTAATTCCGCCTCTAAGTTTCCGCCGAGTACGATGTCTGTACCACGGCCTGCCATGTTCGTTGCAATGGTGACCGTACCAGGTCGCCCTGCTTCAGCAATAATATGCGCTTCTTGTTCATGAAATTTAGCGTTGAGAACTTGATGTGGAATTTTGTCTTTTTTCAATAAACCAGATAAATATTCCGATGTTTCAATCGATGTCGTACCAACCAGTGAAGGCTGGCCTTTTTCACGTGATTTTTTGATATCTTCAATGATCGCTAAAAATTTATCTTCGGCTGACATGTAAACCAAATCAGCATTATCCTGACGAACCATGTTTTTGTTTGTAGGCAACACAACCACTTCTAAACCGTAAATTTGCTGGAATTCGTAGGCTTCCGTATCCGCTGTTCCAGTCATGCCTGCCAATTTTGTATAAAGTCGGAAATAATTTTGGAAAGTAATCGATGCCAATGTTTGATTTTCTTGACGAATATTCACGCCTTCTTTTGCTTCAATCGCTTGATGCAAGCCATCGGACCAACGACGTCCTGGCATGGTACGTCCAGTGTGTTCATCGACAATGACGATTTCACCATTTTGTACGATATATTCAACATCACGATGGAATAAAGCATGCGCACGTAATCCTGCATTTAAGTGATGCATCAACATAATGTTGTTGGCATCATAAAGACTCTCGCCTGTCTTTAATAAACCTGCGCGCGCAAAAATAGCTTCTATATGTTGATGCCCTTCTTCTGAGAGAAATGCCTGTTTGGTTTTTTCATCGATTAGATAATCGCCTGGCGCATCTTTGTTTGCTTGTTTGGTTAATTCTGGAATCAGTTTGTTAATCGCAAGATAGAGTTCTGTGCTATCTTCAGCGGCTCCAGAAATAATGAGCGGCGTACGTGCTTCGTCAATCAAGATAGAGTCGACTTCGTCAACAATGGCATAAAAAGGCGAGCGCTGTACTTTATCGGCCAGACTGAATGCCATGTTATCGCGTAAATAATCAAAACCAAATTCGTTGTTGGTTCCGTAAATAATATCAGCCGCGTAAGCTTCTTTTTTTGCTTGGGGTGGCATATTGGGAAGAATGACACCAATCGTCATATTTAAGAAAGCGTATAAAGGTCCCATCCAGTCTGCGTCGCGTCGTGCCAGGTAATCGTTGACCGTGACGATATGCACGCCCTGGCCTGTTAAAGCGTTTAAATAAGCAGCCAAGGTTGCAACCAGGGTTTTACCTTCACCTGTACGCATTTCTGCAATACTGCCGCCATGCAGCACCATACCGCCTAACAGCTGTACATCGAAATGGCGCATATTGAGGACTCGTTTGCCTGCTTCGCGAACCACGGCAAACGCTTCTGGTAATAATTGGTCTAGGGTTTCACCTTTGTTAAATCGAGCACGAAATTCTGCTGTTTTTGCCTGTAGTTCAGCATCAGATAAAGCAGAGATACTGCTTTCTAGTGCATTGATAAGTTCCACGGTTTTCCACATACCGCGCAATACACGTTGATTACGACTTCCAAAAATTCGCTTAATTAGCCCTGCTACCATAAGATGCTTCACCCGTTATCACAATATAGCCTAGTATATGAGGTACTTTTGCCACGATTTCAAGGCTCTAAAGAAGTAAAAAATAGAGGGAAGCATTACCTACTTTGCATGAAAAGTCAAACGGTTGGTCGTACCTTAAAGACCCCTATTCATTTTATACGGAAGTAAGGATATGATGTGTTTATATGACTAAATCATCTGTTTCCAATTACCTCCAACACGAAAGCAATACGCTCGGCACATTGCTCGTCAGACTTAACAAGCTAAAAACTTGGAATAGTTGGCTGCGAAATGCCTTGAAAGAAGAGCCACTGTTAACTCAACATTGTCAGATTGTTGGATTGGACGGCACTTCGCTGATTGTCATTGCAGACAACTCACATTGGGTTACGCGTTTTCGTTTTTTTATTCCTCAGTTGTTAACTCAATTACGTCAATATCCTGATTTCAAAAATATTCGTGCGATTTGTTGTAAGGTTATGCCATTGCATCATCGTGCGTATAAAAAAACAAAGCGACAACCCTTAATCATTTCTGAAAAAACAGCAGAAATTATGCAGGACACAGCAAAGAAAGTGAAAGATGAAAAATTGAAAACGATCCTGCAACGATTAGCGAGTCGAGTCATGAGCGAAGATTAAGATCAAGTTTTACGCACATCAATTCCTCTGTTACTTAGAATTTGTTGACATTTCGCTTGATCTACCTTATCACATGCGCCTACAAATAATAAATTTAATACCAAATGAGAGAGCAAAAATGCATATACGCGTCCAAAAAATCAAAAAAATAAATGCGGTGGAGGTACTGGCGGTAGGAACTGCTCTATCAATAATGACTATTTCTGCAACAACTGCGTACGATGGAGTAGATAAAAATTGGGAAAAGTTAAAAACGCTAGGATTCTTATTTTTTGGATTGTATGTTGTTTCTACAGTATATTGCCTGAAAAAACTGAATGATGCTGGTCAACTTGGTACTATCTATAAAAATGCAAGAGCTAAAGTTGATGCAGAATATGAAGCAAAAAAAATTGTCGTCGATGAAAGCAAACCACAGAGTGAAAACAAACCACATAAATATATAAAAGTTCCAAATAAAGCAAAGCAAAAACAACATAAAAAACCTAAACCAACAATCGGATTGCTTTCGCGATTAATGAATAGTTTCAGCTCTAAGAAAACACCTATTGATGCAACTCCACTAGTGGATGATAGCGTTGATGAAGTGAAACATGAAACCTTACCTGAGAAATCTAAACAACAAAAACATCATCCCAGACGCCGCAACAAGCACAAGGCTATTAATAGCAGTGAACAAGCTCCGAAAACGCCCGAGCTTAAAAAATCGTCTACTCCTATACAAAGCCATGCAGTGACACCGAGCAAGAGTGATAATGATGGAAGCGAGAGTGATAGTGAGGGTGAAAATGATAGAGAAAAATCGTTGCCTTCTTTCTCTTCTTCGACTATTCAAATTCTTGCGCTAACACCAAGACAAAGTGAGGGTAATAATGTGAGTAAAAGTGAAAATGAGAATAGAGAATTGTTTTCATCTTCTACTTCTACTCCACAACTGCTTCCGCTCGCATCGAGTGATAATGAGAGTAAAATTAATCCTACGACACCTAAAAATATTACACCACCCAATATCGAGGCTGTAGTACTGTCTGAACCTCCTAAACCTGATGTATTATCAATTTCTCCCGTTGTTAATGAAGAAAAAAACACGCCTACTTTGCAGTCATTGGCTGAGCAACTTGAAGGTGTAAAACTAGATCTTCAGAAATTGCAAATAGTTAATCAACCTCCTGCTGTTGCAGCTATTGAAAATGAATCAGCAATACTTACAGCAACAAAATTAATTGAAGAAATGAAAGCAGTCCTTCCAAGTGAAAAAGAAGCCCTTTCACATACGAGTGAGCATGAAAATAAGCTTAACAAATCGTTCCCGTCTTCTACTATGCAAATTTTTGCGCTAACACCGAGTAAGAGTAATAGTGATATTGCGAGTGAGCGTGAAAATGAGAGGAAAGATAATCCTATAACTCCAAGTGTCGAACCGGTATCGTCTGAACCTCTTCAGCAGCCTAATCTGTCATCCACCTCTTCCTCTGCTAACGTAGAAAAGAACGCACTTATTGTGGACTCATTAGCTGATCAGGTTGTACGGCTCACGCTTGAGAAATTGCAAAATCTGCATCAAATTCCAGCAGTGGCTCCACCTCCAGTTGCTACAGCTGTTGAAAATAAATCGCCTAGACTCTCAGCAACACAATTAACTGAAGAAATGAAAGCAGTTCTTCCAAGTGTAAAAGAAGCCCTTTCACAAGCTAGCAAGTCTGAAGATCAAAAACACGAAGATAAAAGTAAAGGTAACACGGCGGAGCTCACAGGAGTTCTTAAAAATTTACTTCTACAATCTAGCCATTTAGCAACATTAGCGGCTCTTCAAGACCAAGACCAAGACCCATTGAAGGAACATCGTAGAGAGCATGGTGTTTGTACGGCAGTAGGTAATTTTCAAAATTTATGTCGTCGATTTATAGAAGCTTGCAAGCAACAAGGTATTGATATGTCAGAGTTCAATACACCTAATCCCGCCTTCTTACCTACAAGAAGGTTTAAATGATCAACTAGGAATCTTCTCGTAACAATGAGAAGATTCTTCGTTTCAGAATGACGGAGAAATTAAGTATCCAACAATAAAATAGGTTTTACATAAGAAATAGGTGCATCTGCTGGATCTTCGAATGTCACGTATTCCCATGCTTCTTGCTTAGCGAGTAATTTACGCAGCAACATATTATTTAATGCATGGCCTGACTTATAGCCGCTGAATTCACCGATTAAGCTGGAACCCAAAAGGTACAAATCACCTACTGCATCCAGGATTTTATGACGCACGAATTCATCTTCGTAACGTAAACCATCTTCATTTAATACGCGATAATCATCGACAGCAACTGCATTATCTAAACTCGCGCCCAGCGCTAAATTCATCGAACGCAATTTTTCAAAATCAGCCATGAAACCAAATGTTCTTGCACGGCTCACTTCTTTTACATAAGAAGCGCTAGAGAAATCTAATGTGGCTGTTTTGCTACGCATTTTAAAAACAGGGTGGTCAAATTCAATTGTGAACGTGACTTTGAAACCATCAAACGGTTCGAAACAAGCCCACTTATCGCCCTCTTTCACGGTCACTTTGCGCTTGATGCGAATAAAACGTTTCGCCACATTCTGTTCTTTGATTCCAGCTGATTGCACCAGAAAAACAAATGGGCCTGCGCTGCCGTCCATAATTGGAATTTCGGATGCGGTGACGTCGACATACGCATTATCAATTCCCATGCCTGCAAACGCTGAAAGCAAATGTTCAACCGTTGCAACACGAATGCCGTCTTTTACGAGTGTTGTTGATAAACGTGTATCACCTACATTCTCTGCAAGTGCTTTTATTTCAATGAGAGGTTCAAGATCGATACGCTGAAAAACTATTCCTGTATTAGGTGGAGCTGGACGGAGTGTTAACTCAGCTCGCTCACCTCCATGTAATGTTATCCCTGTCGCCTTAATTACATTTTTTAATGTTCTTTGCCTGATCATTCCTATTCCGCTTTTAATATTAACATTGGTCAATGGTAACACAAATGGATTATGTGTGAAATTAATAATTTACCTACCCTCCTCCTGTTTTGCCCTTAGAGAAGGAGGGTATAATCCTGTGTCTAAAGATAGAGTTACGCGTCAGCTTCTTCCTTGCGACGTAAAAACGCCGGAATATCCAAGTACTCTAATTCTTGAGCTGAATCAGTGGAAAGAACTGGCTTGGCTGGGGTTTGAGCATGTGCGCCTGTGGCTGCATTTGCATGACGACGCATGACAGCTGGTTTTTCTAATTGAGCATAATCAATTGAACCATCCGCGCGAAGCGAGTCAGTTTGTTTTCCAGCTGAACCCTGACTTTGCTTGCGACCTAAACCGGTCACAATGACGGTCACACGAATTTCATCACGTAAGTCTGGATCGATAACGGTACCCACAACGACTGTTGCACCGTCTGAAGTAATACTCTTGATTGCATCGCCGACTTCTTCAAATTCACCGATCGACATATCGAGTCCTGCGGTGATATTCACAAGCACGCCACGTGCACCTGTCATGTCAACATCTTCTAATAATGGACTGGAAATTGCAGCTTCGGCAGCAAGACGTGCACGATTATCGCCAGATGCTACACCGGTACCCATCATCGCCATACCCATTTCAGACATCACTGTTCGAACGTCTGCAAAGTCAACATTGATCAAACCAGGACGGGTAATCAATTCTGCGATACCTTGAACTGCACCGCGCAATACATCATTCGCTGCTTTAAATGCATTAACCAATGACACATTTTTGCCGAGCACGCTCAGTAATTTGTTATTTGGAATCGTAATCAATGAATCAACGTATTGGGATAGATTTGCAATACCCTGATCAGCAACTTGCATACGCACTTTGCCTTCAAAAGAAAAGGGTTTGGTGGTCACTGCAACAGTTAATATACCTAATTCTTTAGCAATTTCTGCGAAAATAGGTGCAGCGCCCGTTCCTGTGCCACCCCCCATTCCTGCAGTCAAAAATACCATGTCAGCACCGGTTAATGCAGATTTTATGCGTTCACGATCTTCTTCAGCAGAGCGTCGACCCACTTCTGGATTTGCGCCGGCACCTAAGCCTCGAGTAATGGAATCGCCAAGTTGAATAAGTGTGTTCGCACGAGAATTTTTTAATGCTTGCGCATCAGTGTTTGCGCAAATAAATTCGACACCTTCAATCGCTGACGCCATCATGTGTTCGACTGCATTTCCGCCGCCGCCGCCGATTCCGACTACTTTAATGACTGCATTTTTTATATTACTTTCTGCTAACTCAAACATGTGACGACTCCTTGATTATGATCAACCTCTGATTATCTTCCCTAACACTCAAAAATTCCCTTGGAACCACGATTTCATTTTGCTCCATATACTATTGATACCGGACTGGGTACTCATTTCACCCTGGGTATCGCGTTGCTGCATTCCATAAAGAAGCAATCCAACGCCTGTGGCATACATTGGATTGTTCACTACATCTGTCAATCCAGTGATATTTTGTGGCGCGCCGATTCGTACCGGCATTTTAAATATACGTTCAGCAAGCTCAGCTGCACCTTCAACTTTGGAAGCGCCGCCCGTCAACACAATTCCAGCGGAAATCATACTTTCAAATCCACTGCGGCGTATTTCAGCTGCCACCAATGTGAACAGCTCTTCATAACGTGCTTCCACAACTTCAGCAAGCGCACGTTTAGAGATGTGTTTAACTGGACGATCACCTGATGTTGGGATATCTATCATTTGATTAATATCAGCCAAATCTTGTAACGCACACGCATGTTTTATCTTAATGTCTTCTGCATTTCTTGCCGGCGTACGTAATGCAATCGCAATATCATTAGTAACTTGATCGCCTGCAATTGGAATAGCGATGGTGTGACGCACTGAACCATCGGTGAAAATGGCAATATCGGTTGTTCCGCCACCGATATCAATCAGACAAACGCCCAACTCTTTTTCATCATCACTTAAAATAGACTGACTCGATGCAAACTGTTCTAATACAATGTCACTTGCCGTCAAACCACATCGCTTTAAGCATTTTATAATGTTTTGTGCTGCACTGACTGCACCTGTGACAATATGCACTTTTGCTTCCAGACGCACACCTGACATGCCGAGAGGTTCGCGAATGGAATCTTGATTATCAATAATAAATTCTTGCGGTAAGATGTGTAGAATTTTTTGATCTGCAGGTATGGCAACCGCTTTTGCGGCATCAATCACGCGATCCACATCACTTTGTGTGACTTCGCGATCACGTATCGCAACAATACCATGAGAATTAATACTGCGGATATGACTCCCCGCGATACCGGTGAATGCTGAATAAATTTGGCATCCAGCCATTAATTCAGCTTCTTCAACCGCACGTTGAATCGATTGCACTGTTGATTCAATGTTAACAACAACGCCGCGTTTGAGTCCTTGTGACGGATGAGATCCTAATCCAACAATATTGAGCTTACCTTCGCTAGTGACTTCGCCCACAATAGCAACGACTTTCGAGGTGCCAATATCAATACCAACCATTAAATCTTTGTTTGGCTTCTTTGCCATATATTATTCTTCCCGTTATGTTACCGTTTTCCAGCGCACCGCTAATCCATTAGGATAACGCAAATCTACATAGTCTACATTAGCTCCACGTTCACCGACTATTTTTTGATACACTTTCACAAAATGGTTGATGCGAGTCAAGACATCTTTATATCCAACATGCACTATCATGCCAGAATCAAATATTACGTTCCACGAAAGGTAAGGTGTAAGTTCAAGTTGTGCAATTTTTAAATGCAATGGACGCAAAGTATGATCGATTCTTGAATAAAATTCGAGCATGTGGATTTGCTCACCTTCCGGCCCTACAAAATGCGGAAGACGCTTAGGAAATGTGTTTGCGTTTGGACTGAAAATTTCTCCATTGGAGCTGAGCAAGCTGTTTTCGTTCCATAATGCAATTGGCTTTCGTTCTGATATAGAGACAATTACTTGATCGGGCCAAACACGTCTAACGGATACATCAGAAACCCAAGGTAATTGTGAAATTTGATCTTTAATAGACTCAACTTCAACCGCAAAAAACCCTTTGCTCACTAAAGGCGTCATCACATGCTGCACTTCTTCCTCAGCAAGATGATTAACGCCATACACTTTGACTTGCTTGATGGGAAACTGGTTTGTCTCTTTTATTTTGTTAACGAAAAAGATACTAACAATAAGCATTAAAATCAGAAAAGAAATCTTTATCCCCTGTCTCCAAGGAAGTTGTATATGTGACTGGCGTTTCCGTGTTCTGCCATGAACCATATTTTTTCCATTTAACGCGGCTCAGTTATATCAATTGACTAGGAACAGACTCGCGCAATTGTGTTGCTGCTAAGTGTGATACTATTCCGCCAATATTTCCAGCACCTTGCATTAATAAAATATCGCCATCACGTAATACCGTCTGTAAATTGTTTGCAAGTTCATGATGCTGTCCAACAAAAAGTGGGTCAATCGTACCTTGTTTACGAATACTGTTTGCGAGAGTGACACCATCAGCACCCTCAATCGGTTGTTCTCCTGCAGAATAAACATCCAGCAGTATGAGCAAATCAGGTTGTGATAACACATCACAAAAATCGTTAAATAAATCACGTGTGCGCGTATAACGATGAGGTTGATAAACCATAACCAAGCGTCGTTCTGGCCAACTGTGACGCGCAGCTTGTAAGGTTGCAGCTATTTCACGCGGGTGATGTCCGTAATCGTCAATTAAAGTAACCGCGCCGCCTTTTTGCAAAGCGAATTCACCATAAATTTGAAAACGACGTCCAATACCTGCAAATTTGTCTAAAGCGGATTGAATAGCACGATCGGATATTTTTAATTCGGTTGCAATCGCAATTGCAGCGAGAGCATTCAGCACATTATGGGTGCCCGGTAAATTGAGTGTCACCGTTAATGGCGCCACACCATTCGGACGCTTTGCGATAAATTGAGTACGTGTACCATTTTGTGTAATGGATAAAGCTTTAAAATCGGCATCGTCAGTTAATCCATAAGTTACAAACGGACGTGACACTTCAGATAAAATGCCTTTAACGATTGGATCGTCTACACATAACACAGACAATCCATAAAAAGGTAATCGATGTAGAAAATCAAGAAAAGCCTGGCGTAATTCCGAAAAATTATTGTTGTAAGTAGCCATATGATCAGCATCAATATTGGTGATCACTGAAATCATAGGTTGTAAATGTAAAAATGAGGCATCACTTTCATCGGCTTCAGCAACCAGATAACGGCCTGTGCCTAAACGAGCATTGCTGCCAGCACTATTTAAACGCCCACCAATCACGAAGGTAGGATCAACGCCCTCTTCCGCTAAAATGCTGGTCACTAAACTGGTTGTGGTTGTTTTACCATGTGTACCCGCAATAGCGATACCGTAACGAAAACGCATCAATTCGCCTAGCATTTCTGCACGCGGAACAATCGGAATATGAGCTTCTCGTGCGAAAATCAGCTCTGGATTATCCATCTCGACTGCGGACGAGCGCACGATGACATCCGCATGCATGACATGACTTGCCTCATGTCCTTTATAAATTTCGGCGCCAATTGAACGCAGCCGTTTAGTTAACGCATTGTCTGATAAATCAGATCCTGAAACACGATATCCTTGACTCAGTAATACTTCAGCAATTCCTGCCATACCCACACCACCGATCCCGACAAAGTGGATATGCTTAACTCGACCCATTTCAAATGTCCAACTCACGTGCATCACCTCATAAAACTTGCTTGCAAACCGCTAACACTTTTTCTGTTGCGTCTGCTTTACGTAATTGATAAGCCGCCTCTGCCATTTTCTGACAGCGCTCAGACGACTGAATAAACTCTTGCAACATCGCGGCCAACTTATCTTCTGTTAAGTCGGCTTGTTGAACCATCAATGCCGCGCCTTTGGTTGTCATATAATTCGCATTTGCAGTTTGATGGTCATCAATCGCATATGGAAATGGAATTAAAATTGCACCCAACCCTGCCGCACATAATTCAGCAACCGTTAATGCGCCAGAACGACACAACACCAAATCAGCCCAATTGTATGCCGCATCCATTTCTTTAATAAATGGCACAATTTTAGCATGTATACCCGCTTGCTGATAGGCTAAAACAGTATCTGTGTAATGTTTTTCACCCGTCTGATGATAGATCTCCAGGCGGTTTGCGTCAGGCAGCTTCGCTAACGCTTTTGGTAAAAGTTGATTGATTGGAGCGGCACCTAAGCTGCCGCCTAACACTAACAATGTCGTGCACGGCTTATTACCTCGTTGCGGCGGCGGTAATGCCATAATTTCTTTACGTACCGGGTTGCCGACTGTTGTCACATTTTGTCGTTTTCTGAATGTATTCGGAAAACCCTCTAATACGTATTTTGCAACATGTGCCAGCCATTTATTCGTAGTACCAGGCTTTGCATTTTGTTCATGAATAATAAGCGGACAACGCAACAACCAACTTGCAAGACCGCCTGGTCCGCTGGCAAATCCGCCCATTCCTAAAATAACATCGGGTTTTAATTGGCGAATGATACGCATTGCTTGCCAGATGGCGACCGTTAAACGGATTGGAGCAAACAGCATAGGCACGATACCTTTGCCGCGTATGCCGCTTATCGAAATAAAATGCAGTGGAATACCTGCATTCGGCACAAGTGTGGCTTCAAGCCCTTTACGTGTTCCGAGCCAAGTCACTTCAACGCCTTCATCTCGTAATCGTTCGGCAACAGCAAGCCCTGGAAAAACATGTCCGCCAGTCCCTCCTGCCATAATCAACACGCGCTGTAATTCACTCATCAACTAAACCCACGATTTTCATAATCAATACGCATCAACAATGCAATCACGATGCAATTCACCAACATGCTGCTACCGCCATAACTGACCAATGGCAATGTTAAACCTTTGGTTGGCAAAATCCCGCAGTTTACACCAATACTGACAATAAATTGAATAGCAATCCACAAACCGAAACCATATGCCAAAAACCCAGCAAAATGTCGGCCTAAATGCTGTGCTTTACGACCAATATACAAAATGCGCATGACCAGCAAAGTAAAGAGCCCAGTCACAATCAGCATGCCGACTAATCCTAGCTCTTCTGCAATCACTGCAAACAGAAAGTCGGATTGAGCCTCCGGTAGATAAAATAATTTTTGGATGCTATTACCCAAACCCACACCAAACCAACCGCCGCGACCGAACGCGATTAAGGACTGCGTCAATTGATAACCGCTATCAAATGCATTGGTCCAGGGATTTAAAAAAGACGTTAAGCGTAAAAGTCGATATGGTGCAGAAATGGCTATCACAGAAAGTGCGATCAGCACCCCCATCAATAACAACACGAAATGCCGAACCTGCATATTCGCCAAAAACATCATGCCAAGTGCTGTTGCCATAATGACGACTGTCGCACCAAAGTCGGGCTCACGCAGCAGTAATATCGCAATGACAGCAAGAATACCTAACGGTTTTAAAAAACCACTCAAGCTATTTTTTATTTCTTGATTACGTCGAACAAGATAACTTGCCATGTATATCACAACAGCGCATTTGGCAAGCTCTGACACTTGGATACTAATGGGACCAAAACCAATCCAGCGCGCACTTCCATTCACCGAATGTCCAATTCCTGGCAATAACACCAATGCCAAAAGTAACATTGCGCCGACAAGTAACGCACCGCTTATTTTTTCCCATAGTTCAATTTTAAACTGAACTACGATACTACCTAGAAGCGTACCCAGAACAAGATAGAACAGCTGGCGATAGAAAAAATAAAAAGGCTGATGCAGTTCTCGATCTGATATAACGATGGATGCGGATGCAACCATTAATAAACCAATGGCTACAAGACTCAACACAAGATAAATCAGCCATCGATCATAAGGTGCTGGCGGTACCATGGCGCGTCGTGACGTGTAGGAGTTTTGCATAGGGAAAGTGTATGCTCTAAGAAATGATTAATTCATTATGCAAAAAAAAACTGACATCGCGCAACAACGTTTGTCATTCTGAATAACAAGTGGGCGCTCAGGATAAGCTTTATGGGTTTTTACTTCTTGTGTTTTATTCCGTGACTGTGATCTTGATCAAGCTTTTCCATCTTTATATTTATATCTTCCATTGCTTTGTCTATGATATGTAATTTATATTTAAGCCCTTTAATTTTAGCATGCGGATGTTCGGCACTATTTATCAATTCATAAAATTTATTATAATCTTTTTTTAGCTCATTGACCTTTTTCTTCCATTTATCCGCTTTAGATGTCGGATCGTTCAACACAGCTTTACAGTTGCTTTCTAGTTTACTAAACAACTGTTCTTCTTCCTCTTTCCACATTGTGCTCGACGAACTGACCTGCATTTTTTGAGGTTCAGCAACGATTTCAGCGGCTTTAGTAGATTGAAACAATTTCTCATTTTCTACATAGGCCTTATGTAACGTACGTATTTTGTCAGTGAGATCAAATCCAATGGATAGATCATTCTTGAGGTATTCCACAATTTGTTCGGGTGTTTTATTTCCTGAGACAATCTCTTGTGCAAAATCGCTAAGAGCCTCTTTAAGACCTACACGGGGACGTTTTATAGTGTGTATCGATTGCAGTATCGTTATTGCGGCATCCACACGGAATAAATCAAGAAGAGTGTCTTTCTTTACCTGCTGTAATTGAATTGCTTGGCACTGCGCAAGATAGCCCGTTACATCAATCGTAAAGTGCATGGATGGATCCGGACACTTCACATTAAATAATCTCGCTTCCGTTCTAAGAAATCCTTCCATCTCTCCCAAAGTAGGTTGTTTCAGCGCTGCTAGTTTATGGTACATATTGGCTGCCCACTCTGTATGAAAATAAGAATGACCATCAGACTGTGTATGAGCATATTCTTTCAAAATGATTGCGAGTATCTCTTCTTTCATTTGTACGAGAGGATCTTTATCATTTTTACGAGGTGTAGTCATCTTTGATACTCCCCCAAACTATAATTAAATTATAGCATTTATGAGTATCAAAAATTTCTAGGCATTTTTCTTTGTTAGCGCTTGAAAATACACAAAATTTAGAGAAAAGACCCTAAAGTGCTTGAACAAACTGAGTAAAAACCTCACCGCGATGTTCGAAATTCTTGAACATATCCAAGCTCGCGCAAGCGGGTGAAAGGAGCACGCTATCAGACGATTTTGCCGTAGCATCTGCGATTCCAATCGCGTCTTCCATGTCTTTTGCAAAACAAATGTCAGCATGATGATCAATAACTTCTGCTAATATAGGAGCCGCCTCACCGATCAAAATAACCGTCTTCACATGTTTTATTATCGCGGGAATTAACGATGTAAAATCGGCATTCTTTCCCACACCGCCAGCAATTAAAATTAATTTGCCTTGAATTTCAGGACCGAGCCCTTCAATGGCTGCAAGTGTTGCGCCTACATTGGTGCCTTTCGAATCGTTGTACCAAAGCACGCCGTTACGTTCACGCACCAGTTGGCAACGATGCGGCAAACCTTTAAATTGACCTAACGTTTGCAACATCGGCTGCATTGGTAATCCATACGCATAACCAATTGCAAGTGAAGCTAATGCATTCGCTTGATAATGACGCCCCAATATCGGTAACGCTCGAACAGGCATGAGTGGTTGATTTTCAAAAGCCAAGTACATTTCATTCTGATGTTTTAAAAGACCAAACTCATGTTCTTGTGGCGTATTTAGTGTGAAATATAATTTACGCCGCACTTTTTCATTTTCACATTCTGTTGCAGGATCATCTCGATTGCAAACCGCAATTTCCGCATGATCGTAAATACGTTTTTTTGCATCACGATAATCTTCGAGTGTGTCGTAACGATCCATGTGATCGGGTGTGATATTCAAAACAGTCGCAACGACAGGCGCTAAAGAATACGTTGTTTCAAGTTGAAAACTGGATAACTCCAACACGAATAAATCAGGTCGCGGCGTGGTCAGTAAATCTAATGCGGGAATACCTAAATTCCCGCCAACTTGCACATTTTTTCCCGAAGCTTTCGCCATTTCCCCAACGAGCGTTGTCACCGTACTTTTTGCATTGGTACCTGTAATGCCGATGACAGGTGCATTCGCTACTTTTGCAAATAATTCAACATCACCGACAACGGGAATTCCCCGTAAAATTTGTTGTGAAATAGCAGGTTCTCGTAAAGAAACACCCGGGCTTATTATAATTTGTGCGGCTTTAGATAATACTTTTTCATCCAATCCCCCGACAGAAATAAGCATATCTGGAAATTCACGCTTGAGTTCAGCAAGATTAGGCGGGTTTGGACGACTGTCAGTCACAGCCACAGGTACGCCTTGTTTAGCTAAATAGCGTACTGAAGAAAGCCCTGAGCTTCCTAAACCGACGACGACATGCAAATCATTCATACGTGTTACCTTAATTTCAACGTAGCTAAACCACATAATACGAGTACAAACGTAATAATCCAAAAACGCACAATAACGCGCGGTTCTGGCCAGCCTTTTAATTCAAAGTGGTGATGAATCGGCGCCATCCGAAAAATCCGCTTCCCTGTTAACTTAAACGAGGCCACCTGCAAAATAACCGAAACTGTTTCCAGAACAAATATGCCACCCATCAACACTAAAACTAATTCTTGCCGTACGATTACAGCCATAATGCCCAGCGCAGCACCGAGTGATAATGCACCGACATCACCCATAAACACTTGGGCCGGATACGCGTTAAACCAGAGAAAACCCAAGCCTGCGCCCACTAAAGCGCCACAAAACACGATCAATTCCCCGGCACCAGGCACATAAGGAATTGCCAAGTATTTTGCAAAATTAAAGTTGCCGCTCGCATAGGCAAACACACCTAACGCTGCCGCCACCATCACGGTGGGCAGGATAGCCAATCCATCAAGACCATCCGTTAAATTAACCGCATTGCTTGTTCCAACAATGACAAAATAGGTAAATAAAATAAAAAATGGGCCTAACGGCACCACAACTAATTTAAAAAACGGAATGAGCAAGTCGGTTTGTGCGGGCGAAACTGCGGTAAAATAAAGATAACATGCCGCGCTTAATCCCAAGAGTGATTGAAAGAGATATTTACGTCGTGCCGACAAACCACGACTGTGTTTTAAAACCAGTTTCAAATAATCATCCCACAAGCCAATTGCACCAAATCCAAGCGTGATTAATAACACCAGCCACACATAACGATTCGTTAAATCACCCCAAAGCAAGACACTGAATGTAATCGCCACTAACACTAACGTGCCACCCATTGTCGGTGTACCCGCTTTCGATAAATGACTTTGCGGGCCATCTTTACGCACCACTTGGCCGACATGATATCGACTCAACCAACGAATCATGGCAGGACCCACCCATAGCGAAACCAAAAGCGCGGTGAGCGTCCCAAGAATCGCTCGCAACGTGAGGTATTGAACGACATGAAAAAAATGAAAATGTTTTGCCAATAATTCGCTTAACCAAACTAACATTGGTGAATTTCTCCTAGAACCGCTTTTACTTTTTCTTCATCACTAAATGGAATTTTATTATCCCCAATCAGCTGATACGTTTCAGCGCCTTTACCTGCAATTAAAATGCAGTCATGGGTTGCTGCGTATTGTATAACGTCATGAATCGCTTTTGCACGATCATGTTGAATAATTACATTCGTTGTATCAACAAAACCTTGCATAATATCCGATACGATTTGCGCTGGATCTTCATGTCTTGGATTATCATCAGTAACGATCACGTGATCCGCGTATTTCTCGGCAATACTCGCCATCATCGGACGTTTTCCTCGATCGCGCTCACCGCCGCAACCAAATACACAATATAATTTGCCCTGACATTGTTGACGTAAAGCCATTAACACTTTTTCCAACGCATCGGGTTTATGTGCATAATCCACGATGACTAATGGTTTTTTATCACCGCCAAAGGTTTGCATGCGGCCGGAAATCGGTTTGAGCTGACTCACACACGAAACGACTGACGATAATGGAACATCCAGCGAACACAATGTCGTTATCACAGCAAGAAGATTACTTAAATTAAATTGACCGACTAATGATGAATAAAGCTTAGCTTCTCCCCAAGGCGTATGAATTGTGGCATGCAGTCCGGAACTGTCGAATTGAATTTGGTCTGCATAAATGTCAGCTGTGGGTTGAGTTAAACTGTAAGATAGTTTTTTTGGTGTATGAATGGTTTTTAATAATACTTGTCCGAACGCATCATCTAAATTAACTACCGCAATTTTACTCTGAGAAAACAAGCGTTTTTTCGCAGCACCATAGGCTTCCATCGTGCCATGATAATCGAGATGATCGCGTGTCAAATTCGTAAAAACACCGACGTCGAATTCAATGCCATTGACGCGGCCTTGATCCAGACTATGAGAAGACACTTCCATTGCCGTCGTATGCGCACCTTTTTTTAAAAAATCGTTGAACGTCCGTTGCAAAGTCACGACATCCGGCGTAGTCAAACTACCCGCTTCAATATGCCCATATAAGCCATTACCCAAGGTGCCGATAATACCGCATGGAATATTGAGTTGTTGTAACACGGATCCCACAAATTGGGTGCACGAGGTTTTGCCGCTGGTGCCCGTGACACCGATCATTCGCATTTTTTTTGCGGGATACGCATAAAATCGTGCAGCCATGTCCGCGATTTTTGATTTTAAATTGGGAATAGCAATCACAGGGACATCGCCGCGCCATTGGACATCGATTGTGTCTGCTTCGATTAAAACAGCTGACGCACCTTTTTGAATAGCATCATCAATAAATTGCTGGCCATTCAACGCGGAGCCTTGAAGCGCAAAAAATAATGAGCCTGGATTGATTAACCGGCTATCGAGCGATAGCTCAGCAATATGGATTTCTTTGGACAAAATGACCGGACAAAGATCGGTTAATAAATCGGATAATGTCATAATGGATCATGAAAAAATAAAACAGATTTTATACTATCACACTTCAAGATGCGATGTTTTAGCAGCAGATACTTACAAAAATCAGCGGAAACCAAGTCCTCGAGCTGCTTGTGAAATAACAGCCTCTTTATTGTTTACCCAATCTTCGTTAATAAGCTTGATCACGTCTTTGACCCATAAATCACTCCTCTATAACTTTAATTTGTTCGAGCGCGCTCATTTTAAGTTAATTGTGACTTTTCTGGAAGGCTTAACCATCATCTTGCAAGAAATGGTTTAATCTTGACCTAATAAATGGTAATCTAGCGGCTTATTTTTAATAGTGAGCGATTGAAACCCATTTCCTTAAAAATAATACATTTTTCTTAAATTATTAGAGGCTTCCATGGATTTCAAATCGTTACAGATTTCCCCAAAAATTTTACATAACATCGATCTATTAGGTTACAAGTCCCCCACCCCAATCCAAGAGCAAGGTATTCCGCCCATTTTGGCAGACCACGATGTAATGGGTTTAGCACAAACGGGAACGGGTAAAACAGCTGCATTTGCAATACCGATTATTCAACGATTATTAAAAGGGCCCCACTCTGCCCCTCGTGCGCTGATTATTGCGCCAACGCGTGAATTGTCACAGCAAATTCATGATGCGATTACTGAACTTTGCAAGGGCACCGGCATTACCTCCATGACATTGTATGGCGGTGTGAATATCAATCCCCAATTTAAAAAATTAAAGCAAGGCGTTACGATTATTGTTGCATGCCCAGGACGATTGCTTGATCACATCGAACAACGCACAGTGAATTTATCCAAACTGGAAGTGTTAGTGCTGGATGAAGCCGATCAAATGTTTGATATGGGTTTTTTACCGAGTATCCGTCGAATTATAAAACATATTCCAAGCAAGCGCCAAACGCTGTTATTTTCAGCAACAATGCCGCCTGCTATTAATGAATTAGCTCAAGTGGTGCTTCATAAACCGGTTACTATTAGTGTGGGACATGATGCGCCAACTAAAACTGTCACCCAAACATTGTTTCCAATCGCGCCTCATCTCAAAGACAGTTTGTTATTATTTATATTAAAAAAATATAACTTTGATTCGGTTTTAATATTTACGCGGACTAAGCATCGCGCAAAAAAATTAGCAGAAAAACTGGCAAATGCGGGTTTTACTGCAACATCATTGCAAGGAAATTTATCGCAAAATAAACGACAAAGCGCCATGAATGCGTTTAGAGATGGTTCATTACAAATTTTAGTTGCAACCGATATTGCGTCACGTGGCATAGACGTCTTAAGTATTTCGCATGTCATTAATTATGATATTCCAGAAAAAGTTGAAACTTATACTCATCGAATCGGTCGTACTGGTCGAGCTGCGCAGACAGGTGAGGCTTTCACGCTCATTACATCGGAAGATAATTCTCAAGTAAGAAGCATTGAGAAAGTATTGGGATATAAGGTTGAACAACGTCGATTTGAGGATTTTGATTATAGTGCGCCTGGGCCTCTGAAAACTCAGAATCTTAAAGAACATATGGTGAAAGCGTTTTCTAAGCCGCGTAATAATAAGCGCAAAGACAAAAGAGAATAAAAGGAATACCTTAATTGTCATGCCTATGATGCAAAACACTAATACTCTGCTTTCATTAACCAGCGAAAGAACGTAGTAGGTAAAATACCACCAATCGCCAGCGCGATCACTTCTACCATTGCTTGTACCCCAAGTCCAAGTCCTTGCGTCACATCAAGTGAAGAAACATTTTCTCCTTGCATCGCAATATGGAGCACTGCATAAAAAGCTTTTAATAAAAGTGCTCCTGGTACAAGCGGAATAATACCAATGGTTGCAGCATAGACTAGTAATAAAGGGTTATGCCAAAATAAGACAACAACAGCCAAACCTACGCCTGTTGCCGCTAAAAAAGTTGCTATTGCAGGATCAAATCCCCATTTCAAAATAAACACTGCACGAACACCATGTCCAATAGCACCTAATAAAAAACTTGTGATGAGAAGTTTACCCACTGCTTCAAAACGATAAGCACATGCTAATGAAGCAAGACCAGCCCAGAACCAATCTTTCCACGGTGAAATGGCAATAGCCACATCAAAATTAGTCACATGTAGTAAAGCAGGAATAAATCCTAACAAAATGGCAAAAAGAATCATCCAAGCTTTAGCAAAATTATGTAGTGCAGAAGAAATAAATCCGTGAAACAAATCACTAAAACTATTCATCATCACGGCCCCTGGTACTAACCAAATAATACTCGCAAATAACATCGCCAATGGTGTATCGCTAGGCCATAACCAAGTAAAACCCATCGCAACAACACTGGCTAAAAATGTCACCACTGTTTCCATTAATAACAGATTCAAATTAGTATTGGAAAAATAACGCACAGCAAGAAAAGCTACCAAACTTGCCCCTGCTGTACCTAAACAAGCGGACCAATCTCCACCAAAAAATCGACAGGTTGCTACACACTGTATCACGCAGGCAAGTAAAGCAAAAAGCCAATGTCGCCTTGGCTGAGCTGCTAAATCGATTGCTTGTTGTAAAAACTCGGCGACACTTTTGGTCGGTTTTTTATTAAAGATTTCTGTTTCTAATTGTGTTAAGAATTTGGCGTTATACGGTTTAGCTTCAAAACGTTCAACAGCAGTTTGAAATTTTCCTTCATGTTTTAATGAAAGCGTGATGCTATTAGGTAAGGGCAGCGCTTGCACGGGGGGTAAATGCATTAATCGTGCTAATTGTTCTAAGCAGATGCAAATTTCATATGCAGTAGCTCCTATGCTGAGCAACAACGCGCTTAATTGCAAATAAACATGCAATGAATATTCACCAGAGGAAAGATGATCAGACTCGGCCATGAGAAGATTGACTCATAAAATCACTAGTCTAGCATTTTTTTCCTGACTTCTGTCACTCTGTTGTATGATTTTTTTGTCATCATTCCCGCAAAAGGGCAATGCTTCCTAACTCATTAAATGTAGTGGTACTGGTATATGATGCCGACTTACTGAAAAACACCACATATTCTGAGAGAATTATCAGGAAAAAAACAGTCTAGTTATAAAAAATCAGTTTTTTATAGCGCGTTACAAGCTTTAACCTTATTATCCTGATACCAGGCCTCAATCGATTTATGAGGCATTTTGTTTTGCTGTAATGCAGCGCGTAACGCCGAATTAGTTAGGAGTAAATTTCTAATACGCTCCTCATGCCCGTTCATTAACCCATCATTTTTTCCATTCTCTCCCAAGATGGCTTCCTGAAATTGCAACAGTGGCGATATCTTTTCTTTAACATCACTTGTTAATGCACCCATCAAATCAGATGACAAATTTACGATTTCTTCATGACTCAAGGCCCAATCCGCAAATTTTGTTTGATTTAGAAAAGGTGCTGAAAAAAATTCTATTCTATTTTTTAATAAAAACACAATTTCATTTATGCTTATCATGATCAAAGGATCGTTCGTGCAAAACAATCCAGCCTGCGCGACAGTGACTGGTTTTTTTTCGTCACTTTTTTTATATTTTTTTTGCAATAGAGATGACATCGTGGGAGAAAATCCTAGATTAACAGCTAACATATTTTTTTTTAAGTATCCAAAATAATAATCAAGCCTGTCACAAAATTTTTTCAGTTCTTCATCTGAATTGGATAATAAATCTTGTTTTATCCTCTTTGTTTCATACTGATCTTTTGCATGTTCTAATATTTTAACAAAGTTACTTTCATCAAAATTGAATAATTTATGCAGTTTTTCTGCGGCGTTATAAGCTTTAGTGACTTCACTTTTAGATTCATTTTGCATAATACTGAGCAAGTATTTTTGTCTCTCTATACAATCCCTATCCATAATGTCGATAAACGTTTGAGCCATTAAGGAATTATGCAATGGATACGGAAAAAATTTATTAAGAACCTGTCTAACCTTAATAATCTCAATTTCCGCTACCTCTAAGTCATTTAATATTAATTCAACACGCACCCTTCCCATAAGAATTGTAAATGTATTTATTCCTTTTGATAAAACATCCATAACAAACATATTTTCAGGAATGTCTAGCTCAAGCATTTCTTTACGCATTATTAATTCAGCCATTAATAATGTGACAAGTATATCAAGCGGAGGTAATTCTTGATTTTTATAATCAGGAAAATCGTTAAAATAGTCAGGATCGCTATTCCAAAAAAACGCGCCTAATTCAACACAAGTCAAAATAACTTCATTTGGTTTATTTTTTTTTAAAGCCTTAATAATAGGATCCATACGTTGGCATATTCGATGCGTCCTATGCGATGCAGATAACTCAGCTAACTTATTTTTAACGCTTCTATTCGATACGCTCATCATGATCACTCCCTGATATGATTTATGTACCGTTTTAGTGTACTTAGCAACTCTTAAGGAAATCTTAGTGACGCGCTTTACTTTATATCATCTGGCGCAATATTTAAAATACGCAGTGAACCTTCCATGATTTTTGCGAAAATGGGGCCTGAGACATAGCCGCCATAATATTGTTTTCCTTGTGGATCATGTAACACAACCGCAACCACTAATCGTGGATCGCTGGCGGGTGCCATGCCGACAAACGTGGATGTGTAGTGATGTTTTTGATAACCATGATCGCCTGCAATCCAGGCGGTGCCGGTTTTGCCTGCTATTTGAAAACCGGGGACTCGCGCAGGTACGCCTGTACCTCCTTTAGAAACCACTGCTTGAAGTAATTCTCGCATCTCACGTGCAATTTTCGCATCAACAACGCGCACGCCTACTGGTGCTTTATCAACATGCATTAATGAAATCGGAATTTTTATTCCATCATGGGCTAAAATTGCATACGCTTGTGCGAGTTGTAATGTCGTCACCGAAATACCATAACCAAATGATAACTCGGCTAATGCGAGCGGTCGCCATATCGGATGATTGATCAAACTTCCCGATTGTTCGCCTGGAAAATTAACGCCTGTCACTTCTCCAAATCCAACGCGATGCAAAAAACTCCACAATTGGGTAGGTGGTAATGTCAAAATAATTTTTGACATACCCACGTTGCTTGAAAGCTGTAGAATTTGCATTAAATTGATCACACCATTGTTATGCTCATCATGCAAAACATGATGCTCTACTCGCAGCCAGCCTGGAGATGTATCAACTACGATATTAGGGTTAACTCCACTCTCTAACGCAGTCGCAACACTAAATGATTTTATGGTTGAACCCGGCTCAAAACTATCCGTCACTGCGCGATTGCGTAGCGCTTCTTTTGCTTGATGCGCAATATGATTGGGATTAAACGATGGTTGATTGACCATTGCCAATATTTCGCCGGTTTTTACATCCAATACGACCACTGAACCGGATGCGGCAATATATTTTTTCACGCCTGCCATTAATTCACGATAGGCAAGATATTGAATTTTGTGATCGATACTCAACTTTAGATCGTGGCCTGGATTTTGTTTTTTTAACGTTTCCACGTTATTGATAGTGCGACCTAAACGATCTTTGACGACAATTCTTTTTCCGGCTGTGCCACTCAACCAATCATTGTAAAGTAACTCCAGACCTTCCTGTCCTTTATCATCAATATTGGTAAAACCAATCACATGCGCCGCAATTTCACCTTCAGGATAAAAACGTTTGTAATCTTGTTGCAAATACACGCCTGGAATTTTTAATGATTTAACTTGATTGGCAAGCTCTGGTGAAAGCTCGCGTTTTAGATAGACAAATTCTCGACCTAAAATTTCATAGTGTTGTATCAATGTTTCCATTGATTTAGGATTTAACTCTAACAGCATCGCGAGTTGATGAATTGAATTGGGATCCGATATAAATTCGTCTGGATTGACCCAAGCAGAAAAAACCGAGGTACTGATAGCGAGTGGATAACCTTCACGATCCGTGATCATACCGCGAAAAGCAGGCTCACTGACCACACGTAACGAACGTGCATTGCCTTGAACTTCTAAAAACTGCCGATCAATGACTGCAAGAAAGATCATACGAACAATCAATCCTGCTACAACAAAGAGAATAAATAAACTCAGCAAATAAAAGCGCCAAGCACTAAACTGGATAGTCGCTTTATCTTTCACTCGTTATAACTACCACGGACTTGCTACTCGGAACGATCATATTAAATTTGCCTTCAGCCGTATTTTGGATGCGGGCTTGCATCGTCCAAGTGCTTTTTTCTAATAATAATTGTCCCCATTGAACATGAAGTTGCTGACGCTCAGTCATCGCTTGTTGAATATTCGCGTTTAAACTGCGTGCTGTATTAGCAACGTAAATCACGCCTAATGCAGACACTACGACCGCAAAAACCATCATAACAAGTGGAACTTGTGTTTTATCAAAAAAAGTGGAAATGACCCAGCTGCGTGGCAATACGCCTTGATTTAGTAAACGAGCTGCTGCGTTCATAGTAGTTTCTCCCCTATTCTCAAAATTGCGCTTCTAGCACGAGGATTCATTGCAATTTCCTTTTCGCTAGGTTTGATAGCACGACCCAATCGCTTAAACTTCATTTCAATATCGATGTGTTTAATGGGTAAACCTGCTGGAATTTCATCGCCCTGTTCTTGTCGTTGCATGAAATGTTTTACTATTCTGTCTTCTAAAGAATGAAAACTAATCACCAACAAACGCCCTCCCACTTTTAGCACATCCAATCCCTGGATTAATCCTCGCTCTAGATCTTCTAATTCTTTATTCACAGCAATGCGAATTGCTTGAAAACTTCGTGTCGCCGGATTTTTGCCTTTTTGCCAAGCAGGGTTTGCTTTAGCAACGACATCGGCTAATTGTGCTGTGGTGGTGATGGGCGATGTTTGTCGCGCCATTACAATCGCTTTTGCAATCCGACGTGAAAATCGTTCTTCGCCGTATTCCCACAACACACGCGCTAATTCTTTTTCTTCAACTTTTGCGATAAAGGTCGCAGCATCCATCCCTTGCGAATGATCCATACGCATATCGAGCTTGGCATCTCGCATAAAACTAAAACCACGCTCCGGATCATCCAATTGCGGTGATGACACACCTAAATCAAATAAAATTCCGTCTATTTTGCCAATCAAATTTTGTTTCGCAACAAATTTCTCAAGATCTGCAAACGATCCATGCTGAATCAGCAATCGTTTATCCGACGAAAAATGTGAGCACGCGTAAGCGACTGCATCAGGATCTTTATCCATTGCCAGTAAGCGCCCCGTTGAACCAAGCTGATTCAGTATCGCTTGCGCATGTCCACCACGACCAAAGGTAGCATCTAAATAAACACCATCAGGCTGGATAGCGAGATTCTCGATAGCCTCATCCAGCATCACTGACTGATGTGTGTTAAATGTTTCATTCATTCTGCATGCCACCATATAATTCCCATGTCACAATGACAATTTTTTCACTTCTTCCGGTAATGACGTTTCAGAACCTGTATCATCCTTTAACCATTCATCACGACGTGCTTGCCAATGTGCTTCATCCCAAATTTCAAATTTTTTGCCTTGTCCAACGAGCATCGCATGTTTAGACAAACCCGCATATTCACGCAACAACGGCGGCAACAGTATACGACCATGGCTGTCTAATTCAACCTCTGTTGCATGACCAATGAGTAATCGTTGTATTCGGCGAGCTTGCGGATTAAAACTAGGTAATTCGGCTAATTTGCTTTCGATGAGTTCCCAGGCGGTGAGCGGATAAAGCAATAAGCATTTTTCTTCGGTATCAATCGTCAAAACGACACTACCGCGGCTTTCTTGGAGCTGCTCACGGTAACGGGTAGGCATCACTATTCTACCCTTTACATCGATATTGATTCCGTTTACGCCTCTAAACACAGTGCTCTCCTTACAGATAGAGGGGTTTTGCTTGTTTGCCTGGAATCAGGTTATAACTTCCCATAAGAAACACTTTACCACGTTTTCCCACAATAAACCACTTTTTACCACTATTTAGCAAAAGTAGCCTAATTAAACACGGATATGAGAACGACTAAGCAAATAGTGAGGTTGATGTTAAAAAGACGAGGCAACTGAAATGAAGCAACTGCTTATATATTATACTAAGTGGATAGCAACGAGGATCATTTAGATGTTTAGCCAAAGTCCTGAAAATTCACCGACATGGCTTAAGTTCTACAGCCATGCTGAGGGCGCGCGTCATAGATATAAACTGCATATTTGTATTCATCCAGATGTCTTTCAACAAGACTTAGTAAAGAAACTGCTTGATATGTTAAGTGAAGCTCGCGCGCAAAATCTGATTTCATTTAAACTATTTAATGTGCCAAAAGAATTAAAAAAAGGAGTAACAGATCGATCAGGATCACGCCAACTTCACAGTCCTTTTGTAATTTATCTTAAAAATGATTTAACCGATGAAGAGATGAATAAAATAATTCTTCTGTGTAAAAATATTGAAAACGTTTTATCACATATTCCGCCTGGCGATATTAATAATCGTGCACTCTGTGATTTACCTTTAACACCTCATATTATATTTCGCCAAGCTTATCTTGGCTCAGGTGAAATGAAATACATTAATGCAATCGATGCAGCAGAAGAAGAGCTAATTACACTTAAAAAACAGGGTAAAAGTAGCAAGTATTATCAAGTATTAACTAATTCACCGACATTAGATATAGAAATTTTAAAGGCACGTTTTTTGTATTCAGGCGAACAGTTAATAAATACATTAAGAAATTATCACGATGAACTTGAAGAAGAATTAGAAAGAATTAAGAATAAATACGGTGATAAGGATACAAATTTTTTGATTATAGCGGAACAGTTAGCCAGAATTACGGAACAGATGACATCTCTGAGAGCAATAATCACCAATTATGTCGAAGCTCAATTTAAAGATTCACGATCTGCCGAATTAGCTTTTTCAAAATCTATCGAATTTTTGACGAGAGGAGTTTCGGCAGGTATTCAATTTTCTGAAGATGAACAAAAAACATTATTTTCACGACGAGATTCAGGAAAAAGAAGAATGTTTATGGAACTTCTCGGCAGTAAAACTGATACGGAATCGCATGTAAAAGAAATAACGGATAATGCCAAAAAAAGAATGCCATAAAACTTGATAATGCCGCCAGTCAGCGCTGGCTTATCTGCTATAATTAACTAAGGAGCTTTGTTTGCTGGATGCAATGTTCATCCTTGAAAAAGGTGAGGACTATGCCGGCATTTACGGTTTTTGCATTGGGGAGCGGCCAGAGATATGATAAGGATAATCCAGACGAAAAGAAAAATGAAAATGTTAATACTGATCTTTACAAAGGTTGCGGTGAACCTAAGCTTATTTTAGATGGCCCACAAAAATTTGGCGGGGCCTATGACCCCAAAAAAATCGATGAAAATGTAGAAGAAATTATAAAACAATTTCAGCTCGTTGCTGAGCGCGATCCTCCCGAATCAGGAAAATATATTATAAATATGTCGGGATTTAGCCGTGGGTCCGTAACTTGTATTAGAGCAGCAAATAAATTAGAAGAAATGGCTCGACAAGGAAAATTATTTGATAAAAATAACCAGCCAATTAGCGTAAACGATTTAGAAGTTAACATGGCCTTGGAAGATCCTGTCGCTGGCCCCTCTGATAAAAGCGATCCTAATTATAAAAACATTCCTTCTGTTGTTAAAAACCTTGTTATTACTTTGCAAACAGATGAGCGGCGTAGAGCGTATAAATGTCAGGATATGTCACGCTTAATTATTGCTGATCAAACACAAACAACAACCACATTTCTTCCTTTATATGGCAATCATAGCACCGCTAACAAACTGAAAGGTGATCCAACTATAGAACAGTGCGCACACATCCATAAGGATTTTAAAAAACAATTTCTTAGACAATGCGGTACAGTATCATCAGATAAGACTCAGATGTCGCCTGAGCAACTATTACAATCCTATGACATTGCCCAACAAAATCGCCCTGATTACAAACGAAAAGCACAAGTCTTTCAATACAAAGATATCCCCATACCAGGAATAGCAAGAACTTTTAATAGCCACCTTGAAGATTATGTCATTGATCATTCGTTTTTCGTCAATCAACATCATCGTGAATTAGTTAAACAGCAATTTCCGGTTATTTTTAACTGGTGTTTTGAACATGGAAAATTAGACCCCTCTAATCAAAATACCACGGGGGGAGGATATGACGCAGAAGCTGTGGCAAAAGAAATTGCGCGCATGAAAATCACCCTACCGACTTTGTTTAAACAATTAGTAGATGATAAAAGAATTGTTATAAGAAATTCCGCGCTAATCAGTTCCAATTACGATCCACCTGAAGCATATGGTTTATCACCCACAGCGCATGGCGCTCATCGTATTGAACGGTGCAAGTTTACCAACTTCTTAGAGAATAAAAAAATAATCAAGCTCACTCCATCAGAAGAATTAGAAAATGATGTCGTGAGTGCTGTATACCAATATGGGCGAAATAAATCCGAATTAGCGGCTTTTTCTTATCGAACAGAAAACAAACGTTCATTGGAAATTAAGCATGAAACACACAAAATTATGAATGGCCCAAAAAGTGATGATGAAAAGCAGAAAGCCATAATCAGTCTCCTTGAAGAACATACCAAAGAACTTCTATCCATGAATAGTAAAAGCAAATTACTCGTCTCTCTAAAAGGAATTTTAGAAAAGCAAGGATACAAATTTGATAAAGAACCAATAAAACATATAACCGCCACTGGATATATCGGATTAGGTGTAAGAGCAATTGGTAGCGCAGTACAATTCCTCGGTAAAGGCGTAGGAATTATTGTAGGTGGCATAGGTCAAGGCATTCATGATCTTGGAACACGGATGACTGAACAAAAAAATACTGGGTTAAAATTAATTGGTGCGGGTATTTCGTTTCTTGGAGCAGGGATAATAACAGTTGGAACAGCATTAGATACAACAGGAGATTGGTTAAAATTACAAGGAAATAATATAATAAAAAATTCTTCATCTTATACAGCATCTTTTACAGTTGGAAATGTTGTTACAATACCTGAAGAAAATAAAAAGCCGATAAGCTCTCAGGGAGCCATATTAGTCGGCTTAAATGCGGAGACGGAGGCTGAGGTTAATGCTGAGGCTAAAGCTAAAGCCAAAATTAAGGCTCAACAACCATTAGCGGCATCTCAAAGTGAGCCACGCATCTCGCCGGCGACGGTAAATAAACAAGAAAGAGTGACTGCTGATGCTGCTACACTTTCAGGCAATCCAACAGCGGGTGCATCTACTAATAATTCCACAAGAGCACCTAAGCGTTAAACCAATTGTCAACAAGACCGTCGTGCGTCTCTCCCTTTACTGAAAGGATTTGTCGCACTAGACCCTAGAATCCGCCGTCCTTAACTTAATGGTAGTGGAGCTTCACCCGGGCTATATCTTAATTCGAATACTGAAAAATCTTCACCACTTTTTGCACGCCAGAGACTTGTCTTGAAATATCAACAGCAATGTCTGCCTGGTCACGTGAAACAATACCCATTAAGTAGACAGTGCCATTTTCAGTGACGACCTTTACAGTGCTTGATTGTAGTTCTTTATTCGCGAGCATTTCCGTTTTAATTTTTGTTGTGATCCATGAATCGCTGGCGCGTGTCAGGGAGGATGTCGATCCTTTCACGTTTAGTTGGTTATACACTTTAGTGACATCTGGTTCGCTGTGTGCGATATCATCCACTTGCTGCCGTTCTTCTTGTGTATTTGTTTCACCCGTGAGCAACACAACCTGATTAAAACAGGTTACTTCGATATGATTGTTATCATTGAGATCGCGATTTGCTGTGATCTTGTCATTAATGTGTTTAGTAATGGACTGATCTTTCATAATTTTTTCTAATTTACGATGATCATACACAACAGCCACACCTGCGGCACCCGCTGCAGCACCCACAACAAAAATACATCCTTGTAATGACAAGCAGAGGCTAATCATTAATATTAAATTTCTCATACCATTTCTCCATGACCAAATAATTGATAATCAACAATATCGCAAATGCAGTGAATGATGAGCAAATGCGTTTCTTGAATACGCGCTGTTTCAACAGCTGGAACACGAATTTCTACATCATCACCTTGTAAAAGTTCGGGTATTTTACCACCATCATTGCCCGTCAAGGCAACCACATTCATTTGCCGATCATGCGCTGCTTTGATTGCATTCAATACGTTAATTGAATTACCACTCGTTGTAATCGCAAGCAACACATCGCCAGGCTGACCTAGTGCACGTATTTGTTTGGCAAAAATATCGTGATAACTGTAATCATTTGCAATCGATGTGATAGTGGAAATATCAGCTGTCAATGCAACAGCGGGTAAACTGGGACGTTCGTGTTTAAAACGATTAAGCATTTCCCCTGAAAAATGCATAGCATCACAAGCAGAACCGCCATTACCACAACTTAAAATTTTATGGCCGTCTAGCAGACACTGCACAACACGCTCACACGCGGCTTGTATGTCATTTCCCAAGGTATCTGCAGCATTGATTTTGGTTTGAATACTTTCGCTAAAATTATGTTTGATTCGATCAAGTATGTTATTCATAGAATATCCACGGTAAATGCGTCTTTAATCCATTCAAGGTTATCTTTATGGATGCCAACAACATCAAATCGACTGTTCACTTTATTTAGCCAATTTCGTTGTTGTAAAAAATGGATGGATGTACCCATTATTTTTTTTTGTTTACTCTTGGTAATGCTCTCAATTGGGCTGCCATAATCTGTGTTCGTCCGTGAACGTACTTCAATGAAGACAATATCATGATCGTCACGCATGATTAAATCAATCTCACCAAAAATGCAACGATAATTTTTCATGATTAATTTAAGTCCTCGGGCTTGCAAAAACTCGCAAGCCTTTTGTTCTGCAAGATCTCCTGATTTTTTACGGACGGCCATTATGCATTTGAACCCAGGCAACGCGTCGATAAATTTGTTGTTGTGGCGTCAGCGTGAGCGCTCCTGTTGCGCCATAAATTGGGAAGTTAGCTAATATCTTCAAACGTGAAATTTGATTAATCAGCATATAAGCATCACGCCCAACTGGATACAATCGACTTGCGCGTAAATCATCTTCTCCTGATTCACCACTGTTTGTCCTCGACAATGACCAGGGTGTATCACTGAATGTCACACCATTTAAATCAGAATCACGTTGCGGAGAGGGTGTTCCCGAATAAATAACCGACGTTGAAAAAATGGGAATTTTGTCAGCGTAATAATATTTTAATAAAGGCACTATTTGTCGCGCACTTTGAGGTGATGCAAGCAAGAAAATCACATCAAAATCTTGTCTACGCTGATTCTCGAGTGCATTTTTGTCATTATTATTTTTCATTTGTTTGCGATCGGCGGAAACATCGACATGCAACAATTGAGGGATACTTTGGTTTAGGTCAGTATGACTATTGAAATACAGCGTGTCTGTTACAGTTCCGCCTAATGCGCCCCAATTTGCAATGAGGGTTTTAGTCACACGCTGGCCCCACTCATCTTGAGGCGCGATGATAATTGCGCGTTTATGTCCAGATTGAGACGCTTTTTCAGCGAGTTGTTTTGCTTCATCAAGCGGAGATAAACCAAACTCATAAAAATTAGTCGGTAGAGAGCCGAACCAAATATCGGTGTAATTGAGTGCGATGGTAGGCACAGAGAAACCACCCCGTTTTGCGAGTTCTTGAGCATTTTGTTTTGTGAGCGGACCAATGACAGCATCTGCACCCTCTGCGAGAGCCTGTCCGTATAAAGCGTCGATAGGTTGACTTCCATTGGTATCAATGAATGAAACAGTCTGCTGATTTTTATTGCCTGATGCATAATACGCACTGATAAAACCGTTACGTACAGCTTGTCCTGCACTTCCAAGATTTCCGGTTAATGGTAATAGCAACACAATGTGTTGCGGCCGTTTTGTATTTTGTAACTGAGTTAAAGTGCTATTATCTGGAAAAAGTGAATTGGCTGGATGACTTGGATTCGCGAGACGCCATGCAATCAATTGTTGTGTTAGTTGCGCGTCATTCGTGCTGTATTGCTTGCTCACAATCGCAAGCTTTATCCATCCGCTTATGTTAGGATCGGCGGCTTGAATTGCCGCATTATTCAGTTCTGGCAAGGAAACATGCTGTAATTTATTCCAAACAGTCGTTGTATCTGCTTGCCAAAAAGCGGGATCATTTGGAAACCCTTGCAAATTCACAACGGTAGGATGCGCATCAACGGGCGTGCTCTGAGATGAAGGGCCCTGATTAAACAGTGATTGGGTGGTTTCGCAACTGGTTAAGACCAGCGTACTTAACGTGATAAATGAGATAAGTAAGATTTGTCGAAGCATTAAGCACCTGTACGATGGCTAAAAGTAACAATTATACTCTAAATGCTATGAATATAAATCATTTTGGAACGCTATATGTAGTCGCAACTCCCATTGGCAACTTGCGGGACATGACTCTGCGCGCCATTGAAATCTTAAAATCGGTGAGTTGTATTGCAGCTGAGGACACTCGCCATAGTATGCCGCTATTACAGCATTTTGCGATTTCAACTACGGCTATTTCATTGCATGAACATAATGAGCGTGAGCGTTCAATCACCTTATTAGAACAAATGAAACAAGGCAAATCGATTGCATTAATCAGCGATGCGGGCACGCCATTAATCAGTGATCCTGGTTATTTTTTAGTGCGAGAAGCAAGAAAATCAGGCATTAAAGTGGTACCGATTCCTGGGGTTTCGGCAATAATCGCTGCATTGAGTGTTTCAGGCTTGCCGACTGATCGATTTAGTTTTGAAGGTTTTTTACCCGCAAAAACTAAGCATCGTCTCGAACAATTAGAGCTCTTAAAACATGAATCGCGCACTATGATTTTTTATGAAGCGCCGCATCGTATTTTAAAGTGTTTACAAGATATGGAAAAAATTTTTGGCAAAGACCGCGAAGTGGTTGTCGCGCGTGAACTCACTAAACTATACGAAACCATTCATGGTGCGCCATTGTCTGATTTGATTCAGTGGATTGAGGAAGATGACAATCGCAAACGCGGCGAATTTGTAGTAATCGTGTCGGGTACACAGATTGAGTCTCCGCAAGAAAATACAATTGCTGATGATGATATTTTAAAAATATTATTGGATGAATTACCGCTTAAACAAGCAGTTGAATTAGCAGCAAAAATAGTTAAAAAACGCAAAAATGAGCTCTATCAAAAAGCGCTCGAATTTCAGAATAAACTACGCAAATAGCATAAAATACGCTATCCTTACACATGTAGAGTTAGCCGAGGCAGTCGCTGTTTGATATTTTCAAAGAGAGGAAAGTCCGGGCTCCATGGGTAAGATGCCAGGTAATGCCTGGGAAGCGCAAGCTTACGGAAAGTGCCACAGAGAATAGACTACCAATTTATATAATCTATATTTGGAAAAGGTGAAAAGGTGCGGTAAGAGCGCACCGCGCAACTGGTAACAGGAGCGGCACGGTAAACCCCATCTGGAGCAAGACCAAATAGGAGCTTTCGATTAGTTGAGACACTGGTATATGTGTTTTGGCTTATCAGGTGTAACCCGCACTTAAGCTCGGGTAGGTCGCTTGAGATACTTGGTGACGAGCATCCTAGATAAATGACTGTCCACGACAGAACCCGGCTTATTGGCTGACTCTATTTTTTTTAAACCACGCGAATAAACATGTCTTGCGACTAGCGCGGGGTTGTAAGTAGTGTTGAACAATTATGAAACCGATTTACCGGATGCTAATGCGCCTTCACAGGAATGACATTTTCACTTACTCAACCAACCGCAAATGAGCAGGACGTTTCTTTTCCTTAGGGAATTCTTCTGTGATTTGTTGCTCTGAAGGAATCGATGTAGCTGGCAATGCATCAACTTCACTGCTCCCCTCATCTTCTTCATAATCAAAAAACATGCCTTGTTGATTTTCCTGAGCGTAAATTGCGAGGATGGATTTGATCGGTGCTGAAATAATATGAACAACGCCGGAAAATGATGCCCTGAATTCAATGGCATCTTTGGCAATCTTTAAATCGCGAATAGCTTGAGGTGAAACATTCAATGTGATTTCGTTATTTTCAACAAATTCTTGCGGTACTTGGCAGCGTGGATACGCTGCGTTAATCATAAGATAAGGAGTACATTCGCTATCTACAATCCAATCATAGAAAGCACGAATCAAATAAGGTTTATTTGAAAGCATAACTACGCTAGTCTCCTCCATGTATTTCTTACCTTTATCTGATGTTTAAGCTATTTCTTCCGTTTTCACTGCTTTATGTAAATCTTGTTCTGCTTCTGTCAAGCTTGCTTGAAAAGAATCACGAGCAAATATACGTTCAGCATATTTATAGACTGCTTTTGCTTCGGGCGGTAACGCAATTTTCCATGCGGATAAACGCCACAATATCGGAGCAATGCAACAATCTACTAAAGAAAATTCTTCATTAAGAAAAAAAGCAGAACTATTAAACACTGGAGCCAACTTCACAAGATAATTTCGTAATTCTTTCGTTGCTGTTTGCACGTCAGCCGTTTTGCCTGTTTCAATTTTGCGAATTAAATCACCCCATTCGCGATCAATTCGATAAATCATCAAACGCGTTTTTGCACGAGCAACAGGATACACTGGCATGAGAGGCGGATGGGGAAAACGTTCATCCAAATATTCCATAATGATATTAGCATTATAAAGAACTAACTCACGATCAACGAGTGTAGGCGTTGTTCCATAGGGATTGAGTTCAAGCAAATCTTCTAATTTATCATTAGAATTAATATGAACGACATCAACGGAAACACCTTTTTCTGCTAATACAATACGCACGCGGTGACTGTAAATGTCCAGTGCACCTGAGTACAACGTCATAACTGATCGCTTGTTGGCAATAATGGCCATTTCCGGATACCTCTTAAGAAATAAATTTCACTTTTGCCTGGATTAGCAATGAATGACAACTTATTCAATTATTTTTGACTTCGCACGAGAAAGTAATCTCTCATGCTCAGGTTTTGTGGGAAACAACTCCCTATACAATCCTCATTACAAAAGACGATGTTGCAAAGTCAAGAAGTATACCACAGTTTAGAGGGGTTTTGCCGTGATCCGCTATAAATTAGTGGATTACGGCATAACCCTGGCTGGGGGACTAGGATTCGAACCTAGGTTAGTGGAGTCAGAGTCCACTGTCCTGCCGCTAGACGATCCCCCAACTGACCACAGCCGTGCACTCTTAAGAATACATTAACGTTTAGAAAACTGGGGTCTCTTACGCGCTTTGTGTAGCCCAACTTTCTTTCGTTCAACTTCTCTCGCATCACGGGTTAAATAGCCCGCTTTACGTAAGAGTTTACGTATTGAATCTTCAGCATTAGTATCAGCACCCAATGCAAACTCGTATTTCATCAATGCACGTGCAATACCATGACGAATTGCGCCTGCTTGACCACTACTACCGCCGCCAGCGACAGTGACAGTGATATCGAAATGATCGAGTAGATTGGTTTCTTTTAGTGGTTGACGCACAACCATCTGTGATGTTTTGCGTCCAAAGTATTTTTCCAGTGTTTGCTGGTTAACAGTGATGCCACCTTTGCCTGGTCTAAGATACACACGAGCTGTCGATGATTTACGACGGCCGGTACCATAATAACGTTGTTGTTCTGCCATAATATTATTCCGTTCCAAGATCTAATTGCTGCGGTTGTTGAGCTGCATGTGGATGCTCTGTGCCGGCATATACTTTCAATTTACGGTACATCGCACGACCCAGTATATTTTTAGGTAACATACCCTTTACTGCAATCTCAATAACACGCTCTGGGTGTTTCACCAGAAGCTTATCAAAGGTTATTTCTTTAATACCGCCAGGATACCCAGAATGGCTGTAATAAACTTTATCTTTGCTTTTGTTTCCCGTTACTTTAATTTGGCTAGCATTGATTACGACGATAAAATCGCCTGTGTCAACATGCGGGGTATAAATCGGTTTATGCTTTCCGCGTAAGCGTTTTGCAATTTCACTTGCTAATCTGCCCAGCGTTTTACCTGATGCATCAACCAGATACCAATTGTGACTTGTTGTTTCATTTCTTGCGTTATAAGTTCTCATCTGACTCCTACTCCACTGGAGTAATCCAATGTTAAAACATACCTAACTTAGCTTAAAGGAGGTCGAATTCTATAGCAATGCAGAATAACAAGCAAGCCTATCAGATGCCTTTTTTTAGTAAGAAATCGTAATATTTCTCTGTTTTTTTAGATTTTTTTCATAAAAAATACTCGCAAAATTATGAAGATATGATATTGTAATCATGGCATCATTTTGTCTTTTATTGAGAGGAATCAACAATGGCTGCAAAAAAAGCTTCTGCCAAATCGAAAGGGAAAACAGTGAAGAAAAAAACAGCGAAAGTCGCTGCAACGAAATTAGTCGCTAAGAAAGTGCCTTCCGTGAAAGATCCACTCACAAAAGGCGGCATGCTCAAAGCGCTTATGGACATGACTACTTTACCAAAGAAAGATATTTCTGCCGTTTTAGATGGATTAAACACGTTAATCGAATTGCACGTCAAATCACGCGGCCCTGGCAAGTTTGTTTTACCTGGCCTGCTGAAAATCTCAGTCGTGAAAAAGCCTGCAACAGCTGCCCGTAAAGGCAGAAACCCATTTACCGGCGAAGAAGTTATGTTTAAAGCTAAGCCTGCTAGGCGAGCTGTAAAAATCAGAGCTCTCAGAAAACTGAAAGAAATGGCCTTATAAGATATTCAACTTAGTATCATCACTCTTAGCTTGAGCTGAGAGTGATGATATCGCAGAAATTAAAAATCAGATTGCAGATCTATTACGCGCAGATGGAATTAACTCACTACTGAACAGGCGCAGCTGGTGCTGGTGTTGTGTGCCAGTTTGGTGTGAAATCTGTACATATTGCTTCCTTCAAACCAATCGCATAAGTCGGCGAATTGTTAGCTCCCTGGGGAAGTATATTACTACTAGACACCCATTGTGGTCCGAAACTGCTACACGACACAGTCGTGGTGGTTGTTCTACAAGTCATAGCCATGCATCTATTCCCCCAAGCACCCCCGCAATACCCGCCAGCAGGCCCACCATAGTCATAATTACAGCCCGAATCACAGTAAGGACTATTTATCGCGGTTGTGCCAGCGGGACAAGAAGGATTAGTAGAATAACCTCCGTATACAGTCTGATCGCTAGTTGTAGTATTTGTAGTGGTGCCCGTGCAAGCCCCTGATGTTTGTAAAAAAGTATCATACGCAAAATCGTCGTTATTGGCATCAGAAGTATATTTTAAACTGGTTAACGTATATCCAGAGGGACACACAGCGTCGTTAGGAGCACCGATAGCGTTATTGTTAGCATTAATGGGTACAATAACAGTATTCGGAGTAACTGAGGGTGCAAAAATCATTGCTGTCGCTTGTGTTTGTAGCGATGGCACACCCGTTGAATCATTAGCCCAACTACTCGCAATCCACATAGTCAGCGCAGTAATGATAAGAACAGGAATAAAATGAAAATCATATTTCATAGTTATCCCCTCCAAGTAATCCAACACATCCTAACATTAAGTTTAACACGAATGTAAAAAATCACCGAACAGAGAAGGAGATAATATGGGCTATATTATTCTCCGCAAGTAGGCTCACGTAAATTATCGACAATCACAATTGCATCTTCGCACATTTTTTAGAGGGGTATTTCATGGATTAATGATATGCAAGGAAAATGAATATAGCTTGCTAGACAAATTCTTCTTTCACAACTGAGGCAATTTGATTCGCTAATTGTTGTACTTGCTTTTCATTTTCACCTTCAACCATCACACGCACTAAAGGTTCTGTACCTGAGCGGCGTAAAAGCACTCTGCCCGTGTTACCTAATACATTTTCCACGTCATGTAACACGGAAGAAACGCGTTGATTCATGATTGGATCCATGTCTAGATGCTTCACTTTAACATTGACTAATACTTGCGGATATCGATGCAATCCTTTTCTCAATTCTGCAAGCGATGCTTTCTTATGACGCATTGCGGACAACACTTGTAATGCTGTAATAATACCATCTCCAGTCGTCACAGAATCTGAACAAATAACATGACCCGATGGTTCGCCGCCAAGATGCCATTTTTGTTTAAGAAGTTCAGCAACAATATATCTATCGCCCACAGGCACTCGCACAAAATCAATGCCCATCTCACGGATTGCTAATTCTAATCCAAGATTTGTCATGACAGTCCCCACGATGCCGCCTTTCATGGTTCCCATTTCATGACGATGCTTTGCAATAATATATAAGAGTTCGTCGCCATCAACGACATTACCTGCATGATCAATCATCATAACGCGATCAGCATCACCATCTAATGCAAGCCCGATATCTGCTTTTTCTTGCAAAACATGTTGTTTCAACATGTCGATGTGTGTGGCTCCACATTCAAAATTAATGTTGAGACCATTCGGTTCAATTCCAAGTTCAGTAACATCAGCGCCTAACTCACGGAAAACATTAGGTGCAATGTGATATGCCGCACCATTTGCACAATCAACGATGATTTTTAAACCATTGAATATGATATCAGATGCAACCGTACTCTTACAAAATTCAATATATCGACCTGGCGCATCTACAATACGAATTGCTTTACCTAATTGCGCTGAATCAACCGTCGTCATGGTTTGTTCTAACTGTTCCTCAATTGCGATTTCTAATTCGTCAGGAAGTTTTGTGCCCTGCGCCGAAAAGAATTTAATACCATTATCATAATAAGGATTATGTGATGCACTAATGACAATGCCAGCTTGAGCGCGCAAGGTACGAGTGAGATAGGCTATAGCGGGTGTTGGCATTGGACCTAAAAGATGAATATCAACACCCGCTGCTGCTAATCCCGCTTCAAGCGCTGACTCAAACATATACCCAGAAATTCGCGTATCTTTACCTATTAATACTTTGCCTGAACCCTGTCGTGCTAATACTCGACCGACAGCCCAACCCAACTTTAAAATAAAATCAGGTGTGATCGGCCATACTCCGACTCGACCACGTATACCATCAGTTCCAAAATACTTTTTTTGTTTCTGGGAAGCAATATTTGTTGTGTTACTCGTCATGCGCGGAATTTAATCCTTCATTATTATTGCCAATGTCAGTCTTTGTTTCGCGTGGAGCGACAGGAGGAATAGGAGGAAGAGTTGTGGTTTTGGTAACTTCTTGCCAACTTGATGTTTCACGCATCGGCAGTCCCGCCATGACATCTCGTATTTGATCGATTCCGATCGTTTCATACTTGATAAGTCCCTGAGCCATGGTGTGTAATGTTTCCAAGTTCTCTTTTAAAATTTGTTCCGCACGCTTGTAATTTCGATCAATAATGTCATGCACTTCTTGATCGATAATACCTGATGTCGATTCCGAAATTTCTTTGTGGCGTGCAACCGAGTGCCCCAAAAAGACTTCTTTTTCATCTTCGCCAAAAGTCAGCGGGCCTAATCTTTCAGACAGGCCCCACTTAGTCACCATGTTGCGCGCCAATTCCGTTGCTTTCTGTATATCATTGGATGCACCTGTTGTAACTTTATTGGCTCCAAATACAATGACTTCGGCAATACGGCCGCCAAATAAACTAGAAATCTTACTTTCTATGTGTTCTTTACTGTAGCTGTAACGATCCGCTTCCGGTAAAAACATCGTTACGCCTAATGCCCTACCGCGAGGAATAATTGTCACCTTATGCACGGGGTCATGCTCAGGAACTAACAATCCGACAATCGCATGCCCAGCTTCATGATAGGCTGTCAGTGTTTTTTCTGATTCAGTCATTACCATGGAACGACGCTCAGCACCCATAATGACTTTGTCTTTTGCTTTCTCAAATTCATCCATACTGACAACTCGTTTATTCGCACGAGCAGCAAACAAGGCAGCCTCATTAACAATATTTGCTAAATCTGCGCCTGAAAATCCTGGCGTGCCGCGCGCGATAACACCCGGATTAACATTATCTGCGAGGGGCACTTTACGCATATGAACTTGAATGATTTGTTCACGTCCACGAACATCAGGCAACCCCACCACGACTTGACGATCAAAACGGCCGGGACGTAATAATGCATTGTCTAACACATCGGGTCGATTAGTGGCTGCAATCACAATGACGCCTTCAT
>Ga0207068_1017_pt1 | contig 69836 bp, 54 predicted proteins | sample Alteio_BWMinCont_23_FD_153475 | JGI IMG/M metagenome (GOLD analysis project Ga0207068, IMG submission 153475) | Enriched cells from forest soil in Barre Woods Harvard Forest LTER site, Petersham, Massachusetts, United States -... | ecosystem: Environmental > Terrestrial > Soil > Temperate forest >... | reverse complement strand
TACAACCGTTCCGGTCGATGATGTTACAGGTATAAATCCCTGCAGTCAAGCCACTGGCGGTACTGGCTGTTCCACCGCTTGGAGTCCAATCTCTGCATCCACACCTAAAGCAACAGGCCTTCCGGCTGGAACTTATACCTGTACAATTACTGATGCTCATAACTGTTTGACCATCGCCACTGCCCATATCACTGAACCACCTCTTCTGGTACTTACTCCACACAGTCAACCTACCCCTTGCGGAGGTGTCAGTGGAAGTGCTTCTGTTACCGTGGTTGGAGGAACAGGTGCTTATACTTATTCCTGGGGCCCTCCTTCGGTCAGTACGATCGACTCGATTACAGCCCTGAGCTCCGGAATTTATACAGTGACTGTTACAGACCATAATGGATGTATTCAATCATCTGCTATTCCGGTGTCGAACACGGGTGGTCCGAAAGACACGGTCCTTCATTCTACGAACGTAAAATGTTTCGGTGGAACAAACGGTGCTGCTACTATTGCCGGACACGGAGGCACAGGAGCCCTTACCTTCAGCTGGTCACCGGCAACCGGAACGCATACCCCTTTGGTTGATACGACTCTTGGAACCAACCTTGCTGCAGGTGTTTATCTGATTACGGTATCTGATGCTTTCAACTGTCGAAGCACCACATCCGATACCATTATCCAACCCACTGCAGTAACGGCAACAGCGTCTCTCACCCATGTCAATTGTTTTGGGCAAAGTAATGGGCAGGCTGCATTGACTACCACTGGAGGACACCCTGGATATACCTATATCTGGTCTCCTATCGGAGGAAATACCTCTATCGGTACCAACCTTACTGCCGGCGTCTTCACCTGTTCCATCGCGGATACTAATTCTTGTCCTGGATCCATTGTGGTTACGATTACTCAGCCGGCCTTGCTCGCCTTTACGGATACCATCAGTCCAACCACCTGCTTCGGTGCCAACAACGGCTCTGTTCTCATTAACCCTACCGGTGGTACTCTTGGTTATACTTACTCCTGGTCCGGAGGCGGAGGATTTGCACCGAATGCTACTGGACTCGTTGCCGGAACTTATACCTGTATGATTTCAGATGCACACGGATGTAATACATCAGCTGTGACCACCGTCACTCAGCCTACCATGGTCAACCCAACCAATACAACCATCGGAGCACACTGCTTCGGTCAAAATAATGGTACTGCTACTGCAATTGGTGCGGGAGGGAATGCAGGAGGATATACCTATTTCTGGACCCCTACCGGTGGTAATACGGCTACAACAATGGGACTGCCTGCAGGAACTTATACCTGTACAGTAACAGATCCGAAAGGATGTACTGGAACAACTATAGCACATATCAATCAGCCTGTGGTGCTTGTTGCTAATAACACTCCGAAAGAAATTTCCTGTAATGGATTGACTGACGGTAATATTATTTGTAACCCGAGCGGTGGAACTCCAACCTATACTTTCGCATGGACCCCAAGCGGAGGATCTGCAGATACTGCTAAGAATCTTGGACCTAACACCTATACCTGTACGCTTACAGACGCCCACGGATGTACCACCACTACGGTTGCTGTACTTACTCAACCCACTCAATTGAGAGACTCCATCAATGCACTTTCTCTGAATTGCTTTGGCGGAAACAACGGAACGGATACTGTTAGAGTAAAAGGCGGAACTTCTCCTTACTCCTATTTGTGGACACCCGGTGGAGGAACGAACGCTTATGCAAACGGGCTTTCCGCTCTGACCTATACCTGTACCGTCACCGATGCTCATGGCTGTATTACGCCAGCAACTGTTACCGTTGCACAGCCCTCTGCTCTTCTCGGAAACCCAAGCTCGACAGATGCAATTTGTACTGCCGCCGTTGGCTCTGCTACAGTGATTCCTACCGGCGGAACAGGACCCTACTCCTATAGCTGGACCACTCCTTTTGGATTTAACAATACCGTAAATAACCTCTATCAAGGTACTTATACCTGTACGGTAATTGATTCCAGAGGTTGTACCAAAGTGGTTACAGTTCCGGTTGGTCACCACAACAATATCGTACATGCAAACTTCACTGCTACACCAACCAACGGGGTAGCACCACTAAGTGTTCACTTTCTGGATCACAGTTACCCGAATATTGTAACTTATTGGTATAATTTCGATGATGGAGGTGGCGCATTGATTGATAGCGTTACGGATATTTACGGAAATCCGGGTACCTATACTGTAACCGAGCAGGTTACTGACGCTAATGGCTGCCAGGCAGATACCAGCATTGTGATTCATGTTAAAGAACATCCTTCTCACATTACAGTGCCGAACATTTTTACTCCTAATGGTGACGGAGAAAATGATTTCTTCAAGATCTCCTGGTTTGGCATTGATACTTATTCCCTCAAGATTTATGACCGTTGGGGTGTTCTGATGTGTCAATTCTCACACCCATGGCTTGAGTGGGATGGCCTTACATTCAGCGGAGCAAAAGCTAATGACGGTACCTATTACTATGTTATTGAAGCTAACGGTGATGATGGAGTGTCTTATAACTTAAACGGATTCCTACAGCTCATTCGGAAGTAATATTCCATTTGCAAAAAGGCCTGCGGTACACTTATCCGCAGGCCTTTTTATTCATAATAAAAACAAATACCCTAAATACAACCTCCTTGAGCTTCACTAACCGGCTAAAAACTTTTCTCGTTAAGAACCTTTCTATTTCCAATGCAGAGGCTGAAAAACTGATATTTGAAAAACGCATTAAAATAAATGGCAAGAGGGGCCGGTTTACTTCTTCCGTGAGCAATGGAGATGAGGTTCAGCTTGACGGGGAGATTATCCTGGAGAAGAAAAAATTTATCTACGTCAAGTTCTATAAACCTGTAGGGGTTGAATCTACGATGGACCTAACTATAGAAAATAATATTGTTGTTGCTCTGGGGCATGACGAACGACTGTTTCCTATAGGTCGGCTTGATAAGGAATCGGAAGGATTGATGCTCCTGACAAACGATGGAAGCATCTATAACAAAATCCTGAAGAGTGAGCATGAAAAGGAAAAAGAGTACATGGTCAGCGTGAACAGAGCGATGACCCCAGACTTTATTAAGTCAATGCAGGAGGGGATCATCATCATGAGCAAAAAAACCAAACCCGCCCAGGTCTTCGTAAACAAAGGAAATGAACGCAGCTTCCGGATTATCCTTACAGAAGGATTGAACCGACAGATTCGCAGAATGTGTCACAAATGCAATTATCAGGTAAAGAAACTGAAACGAATCCGGATTGTTAACATCCTGCTCAATGATCTTAAGCCAGGAGAGTGGAAAGACCTCAGCCCGGGTGAACTTGAGAATCTATTCATTTCAATCGGCAAAACAGCCCCCTCTGCCGAAGGATCCGTTCGACCCCGTCCGCAAAAGTCACATTAGTCCCATTTTTCTTACATCCACCTTTTCAACCCTTTAACGGGTTTTGAAAATCAAGGTATTTCGTATCTTAGGGCTATATTAGTTTTGCCTAAGGACCAGACTCTCTGCATAGAACGATTTATGGGTAAACGATTCCTTTTCCTCCTCCTGCTGGGTTCATCGATGCTACATGCACAAAAGTGCATTCGTCAGGCCGACAAACTTATTGCTGATAAAAAGTTTCGTTCAGCCTGGGAAGTCCTTGACAAAGCAGATCCTAAAAACGAGAACCCTAAGATAGCCCTTGCAAAGACAGACTTACTGCTCAACAATTTTATTAATACCGTAATGCATAAGGTATTTACCCTGAAAGATCTTATGCCAGGTGAGAAAGTAGAAGATTACAGGGGAAAAGATGTGAACGGATCATTGATCAAATTTGATCCGGAGATAATCCTGGACAGCCTTCTTAAACAACATCCTAAAAATTATAAATTATATGAAGGGCTCGGTAACTATTACTATCAGGTCTTTCTTTATTTCCAGGAAAATTGGCTAAAAAAACCAGAAGAATTGGTGCAGATGATACTCAGTAACTACACCATTGCCTATCAACATAGAATCAATAATTACCTGGTTCCTTATCGCATCGGATTTGCTCAGCTCATTCTTCAGAATTTCCAGGAAGCCCGTAAATATTTTCAAGAAGCTGCCAAGAAAAATCCTAAATATGCGGATGCCTTTTACAGTCTTGCTTATACCTGCCTTCAGCTGAATCAAATAGACAGTGCGCTGATGAATGCCAACCAAGCTTATCGATTATTTACAGATAGCTTTAACCGGTCGGATGTGAATTTGTTACGGGGGATGATCTACAGCACCAAAAACGACACCCTGGCTTGCCTTCGTGAATATTCAACTGCAGCAAAACGTAACCCTGGAAACCAGAGTATGAGCTTGCTCCTCCTCAAAGCCGAACTTCGATACAATGGCAAGGCTCTGGACAGCGTTACATCCGCTTATTTTGATATGGCTCCGAAATTGGGAGAAACCTACAATGAAATAATCAATGACTATTTTAAGTATAATAAACTTCAGGAGATTCTTGCTTTTTTGGAAAGCAAGCTTCATGATTATGAATCCGATCCGGAAGTATGCGGGAATATCTGCTTTTACAGGGCCTTTGTTTATGTAACGATGGAAGAGAAAGAAAAAGCAAAGGCAGACCTCCTGAAAGCGAAAGAGTATTTCGGAAAAGTATTTCCTCCCAGCAACGAAATATTCGGGACTATTGAAGAAGGGCTTAAGGAGCTTGAAAAATAGCATCTGATTTCAGACCTTCTTTCCCATTTTGAAAAAATGAGAAAACAGCTTAATTTTGTTCTAGCTTTTAATAAAGTCAGTTCATAATCGTTATCGACATGAATAAGAAGTTCCAATGCATTTTCCTTTTCTTACTTCCACTTGGATTTTTCTTCGTCCCTTCTTTTTCCCAATCCATGCAGAAAGGGACGTCTGTGTTCAGTGTTGGATTGGGTGCGCCGGGAGGATATATCAGTCCGGGAGCTGTCGGATATGGAGAATCAGTATTTTATTCTCCTGCTCTTGATTTAAGCTATGAAAAGGGCGTAATAGCAGATATCCCTCATAGCTTGATTGGTTTAGGCGCTTATGTATCCATGGATTTCCATTCGGATAACTATTCCGATAACGTTTATTACTACAATAATCATTGGACGGATTTTATCATCGGGGCGAAAGGCTGGTATCACCTGGACTTTTTAAACAAGAACAAGTATGATGTCTTTGGAACGCTTATGCTCGGGGTACGGATTTCGGCTTATTCATACTCATCAAACGATAACGTATACTATGATGAGCATAAGTCGAATGCCTCTTCCGTTGGCCCGGCAGCATCCATCTCTGTTGGAGCGAGATATTGGTTCAAACCCAAGATGGGTGTTTATGGAGAACTCGGAGCAGGACACGACTTTGCGGTTATTGGATTATGCTTTAAGCCTTAACCCATTCTGATAATTCCAGCCAGCGAAGTCCTTTTTCATCGAGTTCCTTTCCAAGGTTTTCATACTCTGCAGAAATTTTCTGAAGCTCCTGGTGATCGGATATATCCTCTGAAAGTTGCTTTTCCAGGTCTTTTCTCCTGGCTTCCAGTTTCGGAAGATTTTTTTCCAATTCCTCAAATTCAGATTTCTCCTTGAAGGTCATCTTGCGTTTCCCCCCGGATTCCATTGGAGCCGCAGCGGAAACGGGCTGTGCAGCACTGAGCTGGGCTTTTTGTTCCACTTTAGCGCTTTCCTCTTCTTCTTCCAGCTTTTCGCGGTATTGGGTATAATTGCCAGGAAAGTCTCTTACCAGCCCGTCGCCTTGAAAAATAAACAGGTGATCCACCAAGCGGTCCATAAAATAACGATCGTGCGTAACGATAAGTACACATCCCGGAAAATCTGCAAGGAACTCTTCAAGGGTGGACAAGGTCACGATATCAAGGTCATTGGTAGGCTCATCCAGAATAAGGAAATTCGGGTTCGTGATCAAAATCGTAAGCAGATATAATCGTCTTTTCTCACCCCCACTAAGTTTAGAAACAAAATTATACTGGACCTCCGGGGGGAATAGAAAACGTTGAAGAAGCATGGAAGCAGTGAGCTTTGAACCATCAGCGAGCGGAATAAACTCCGCAATATCCTTGATGACTTCGATCACCCGCTTTTCTCCATTGAACACCATTCCTTGCTGGGAGTAATATCCATAAACAATGGTCTCACCGGTCTGTATCTTTCCGGAATCAGGAGTTTCTAGTCCCATGATCATATTCAAAAAGGTAGACTTCCCTACTCCATTTCTGCCAACGATACCAATCTTTTCTCCCTTTTTAAACACGTATGAAAAATCTTTGAGTATCTGCTTATCCTCACTCCAGGCTTTTTTAAGCTTTATGAGTTCCAGAATCTTTCCACCCAGACGGCTCATCTTAACAGACATCTCCACCTTATCGGTCGATTTCTTCTTAAACGCATTCTCTTTGACATCATCAAAAGCATCCACCCTGGCTTTGGCCTTTGTTCCTCTGGCTCTAGGCATCTTTCTTACCCACTCCAGTTCACGCCGGTAAAGGTTTTTTGCTTTATCAAGTTCACTCGCTTCATTGATTTCGCGCTCCGACTTTTTTTCTACATAATATGAATAATTCCCTTTATACCGGTATACATTTCCGGCTTCCAGTTCAATGATTTCATCACATATACGGTCCAGAAAATAACGATCGTGTGTAACGATAAGCAGTGTAAGGTCTTTTTCGAGTAGGTATTCTTCCAGCCATTCTGTCATTTCAATATCCAGGTGGTTGGTAGGTTCATCCAGAATCATGAGATCAGGTTCCTGAATAAGGATCTGCGCCAGAGCCAGACGCTTTTTCTGACCTCCGGATAGGGTTTCTGTTTTCTGTTCCAGGTGCTTTTCAAGGCCCAGCCGGCTTAGAACCTGTTTAGCACGGCTTTCATAATCCCAGGCATGCAGCAAATCCATTTTCATCTGCGCATTGTGGAGCTTGTCCATCAAGGCCATATCTGAGTTTGTTTCTGCTTCAATCAGACACTGTTCATATTCCCTGATGGCTAAGGCAGCTGCATCATCACCACTATGCAATACTTCAACAGCCGTCATTTGAGGATCAAACTGAGGATCTTGATAGAGAAATGCAACCCGGATATCATTCCGGAGTGTGCAGATTCCGCTGTCAGCCGTATCAAGGCCTGCAATAATATTGAGGAGGGAGGTCTTTCCGGCCCCGTTTTTAGCAACCAGTGCGACCTTCTGGCCTTGATTTATGCCAAAATTAATCTTATCAAACAATATTCTCGGGCCATAAGCCTTACTGAGCGATTCAACGGAGAGGTAATTCATGGGGCGCGAAGATACGGAAATTACGGGAGCCCTTATTCCTTTGAGTCGGGCATTTTTTTATGGCTTCATCAGGGCCTGTTTAATGATTTTATAAAATAGTTTTATTAATCCACATAATCTCCTATATGGGTTTTATATTTGATACTTTTATGAAATATAAACACTAATAAACAAAAACAAATTATGAAAACCATCCTCCTCTATACCACTTTGGTTGTTTCCACCCTGAATGCGCAGACTTTTGAATTATCCTATACGTTCGACAGTGTTAGAACTTCAACCGGAACTACAGACCCAACCCCCATTATCAACCCTCCCGGTATTTTGGGTGGTCCATTCTCGGCGCACGGCGTATCTTCGAATCCGAATGCAACCGGGCGCTTCTCCTTCACAGGCTGGCCCCTAGGGGGCGTCAGCGGAACCACCTCTTATTCATCCCTCATTGGAAAACTGGATACCGGAAAGTATTTCGAGGTCAGCCTCGAACCACTTACAGGGTTTCTCCTCAATCTGGATTCTGTCAGCTTCTTGTTCCAGCGTTCAGGAACCGGTATTCGGACCATCTCCGTCAGGTCTAATGAAGACAACTTTACGAATAATCTGGTGACCTCTGTCAATCCTTCCAACCCAGATCTGACTGTGGAGCCCGGAAATATTATTTTTCTGAACAAGGATATCATAAGCATGCAAACAGGCAGTACGATCAAAGCAGGGGGCCCTTTATTCACCAGCTCGTTCAAGCCCATAACCTTCCGTTTTTATGGCTATAATGCAACCGGTGGAACAGGCACTTTTAGTCTGGATGAGGTAGACATTTTCGGAAGTTCAAGCCTGGTTCCAACCGGAATGGCCGATGAACAGGGAAAAGACATGCGGGTTTATCCCGATCCATCAACTACAGGCGTGTTTTATCTGGAAAAAGGAGAGCTCACCCAAGTATGCGATGCTGCCATTTATTCACTCTCCGGCAAGAAGATACTTGATGTGGTCTTTCCGTCGACAGGAAGGCTTGAAGTGAATCTGGCCAGTGAACAAAGCGGCATCTATCTGCTTCATGTTTCCTGGCCAGGTTCGTATTCCGTATATAAGCTTTGTCTGATGCACTGAAGCAAATCAGCTCATCTGAAACTGGGTCAGCACCCAGTTATGGTCATAATCGATAATCGGGGCATCACAATAAGCACACTTATCAAGTGTGGTATCACCGTAAGGAGATCCGCAGGAGGCACACTCATAGCTGAACACTGTTTCTTTGGCCGGGGTTTGAAGAGCCTTCAGGTTTTTAGACAAGGTCAGTGAGTAATTCCTGCTGGTCAATTCCCTATCGAGCAGCGTAAGTTTTTCTTCTGCTTTAACACGCTGATAGGTGCACTTCATGGAGAATACGATATGCAGCTTCTCTGTATCCTTATAAAAGGTAATCATGGAAACCTCGTTCAGGTAGAGCCTGTCGAATACGATGTTTCCACTCTGCTTCCGTTCTTCGAGTAAAGCATTCTTTACCGTCTCAATGGCAAAACGATCCAGTTTGTTTGGCTTCTCCCCTCCCATCACTTGCATCACCTGCATAAACACGTTGGATGCAACATCCTCCATCCGTTGAATAGAAAAAGTATCATCATGCTTGGTAAGTTCTTTCAGCTCTTCTTGATTCGTGACTGAACGTCCGGGAGAGTAATCAGCTTCCTGAGTAATTTCGCTCAGAACCCAATCGTAAGAAGCATTATTGGTAAGTGTACCACAGGACCCACAACGGCTGATTTCTCCCATATCCACATCGAATGTGGCTCCGCAATTCGGGCAGTTATTGGAATTATAAAGATTTTTACCAGTATCAGGGCCGTTTCTCTTTATAAAGGTCCAATACTCCGTATCATCATCTCCTCTGAATTTTTCGTTGAACTGAGGGTATTTTTCGCTGATAAACTCATCATCCATTTTAAAATGGACAGCCACATCAGCCGTTTGATAGTTTCCGTCAGACTCTATATTGGCAACCCTGATCCTTGCAATCTGGATATTACTGAGCTTATTCACCTGGCTCAGTTTGTTCATCATGATAAACTGTCCGTTGAAACGTTGGTACACTCCATCTGAAATCCATTTACGAACAAGCTTGAGGTCTTTCTTCTGCCATGCATCCTGGATGCCTAAGAAAGAGGTCTTTACTTTTTCTTCATTAAGACCTTCAGGATAAGGTAGGGAGGCTCCATCAGCAGAGGAAGTATATCCGTCATCATCGCTGCCTCCTCCGCTTATTGCAAAGATTAAACCCAGGATTGCACCCAAAGCACCTTCGGGTTTATTGTTTCTGAAGTATGCTTTAAGAATGAAATAAAGGATTAGCAGGACTACTCCGATAATAATTCCGAAGATCCCGAAACCGAAGCCGATTCCTCCTCCTCCAAAGCCATGTCCTCCACCAAAACTATGTCCTCCTCCAAATCCTCCTCCGCTGCTATGCCCACCACTGCTATGTCCACCTCCACCACCTCCACCGGCTCGGGCCATGAGTGCATTGTTGGCAATTAAACAAATCGCCGTGAAGGCAAGAAACGCTTTGCGTAGGAATGAGCTGGACCTGGAATTCATAGAATGGATTTCGATGAATTCAAATGTATATAATTTACCCGAGCCCGGTAAAAATAAAAATGGAAATTTCTGGTCTCTAGAAAGAGGGAATTACTTTTTATCTACCGGTTTAAAGATATAATTCACTTTTATGGGCTCAACAGTGTTTTCCGGACCCGTATTTCCCTTTTCATGTGGGGTCTCCTCGATCTCCTCATATTCTTCCAGGTCATCCTCCGAATCTTCTTCAGCCGAGGACTCCTGCTCCCAGCTAAATTTGTCACGCTCCGGGCCTTCTGCCCGAAAAAACCAGGCACAGATTATCCCAGCTAAAGAACCCAGGAGATGAGACTCCCAGGAAATGCTATCCACCAGCGGAAAGACTCCCCAGACAAGGCCGTTATAGAAAATCAGCACCAACAGGGAGATTCGCATCAGGCGGTGATCTTTACGAAATATACCTGCAAAGAAGAGAAAGCTCACAAAACCGTAGATCAGTCCGCTTGCACCTAAATGATAAGCCCCTCCCGATCTTGCCCCGGCCCAGACCCATATACCTGTCATTAGATACAACCAGAAAAAAATACGAAAGGCAATACCCCGATAAAAATAAAACATGATGGTTCCCAGAATAATAAGAGGAACTGAGTTCGAAAGAAGGTGGTTGTTGCTCCCGTGGATGAGGGGTGCCATAAGGATACCCGGAAGGCCCCTGACACTTCTGGGATAAATCCCTAGTTGGTTCAGGGGGATGTTCCATCTGGTCTGTGCCAAGCGGATCAGCCACAGAATTGCGACAAATACGGTGGGGAAAATCAGATTAAGGAAGAGACGTTTGCGCTCGTTTGTCATAGGACCAGGCTATAACCTATATATAAAACGTAATTCAGGCTATATTGTTTCCGGCAAGACCCTATTAACCAAAATAATGCCATTGACACCTTGTCAGTTCCTTTAAGATTTGCTAACAATAGGAACATATGGGGAAGGTATCTTTGCCCTAACAACAATCTCCAAAGAAAATATGAATACTATTTCCAATGAAATAATAGGGAAGACAGCAACACTGTATATGAAGGATGGAAGCATCAAGAACGGACGAATCCTTGGAATCCGTACTGATGTTGAAAGGCTCTGTGCCGTTGAATTCGAAACAAAGCAAGCCACTGACCCTTATTCCCGAGTAAAGTACAGGGAAATCACTGAATTTCTCGATACCACCTGCATCGAAGCCATAGACCCTTATTGCAAATAAGGAAGCTGTTATTTCATGTCTTTTATGACATTGACAGCTTCAAAGAGGTGAATGTCTTTCCGGAGTCTTTTTTGGAAATCTTTTTCCCTTGCCATTTTTGTGGTATCATTTTTCATCACCTGTAAATCGGATGATAATGTCATCAATTCCATACCGGCAATATCCTTATCCAGAGCTTCATACTTTTTGCCGGTCTCTTCCACCTCTTTCTCTTTGGTGTGATATTTCACCAGATTCAATGTTTCATAGGTATCATCGCGTTGATCTTTCAGGCGTTTGGCTTCTTCAGCGAGGAGCTTGAACGATTCGTTGCTCTTGGTCCGAGCTTCGCTTTCTTTCACGAGTTTATCATAAGACACCGGATGAACATTCCAGGTCAGATAATCAGCTTTGCTGATCTCATCCCATTTCATCGGGTAATCCAGTTCCCGCTCTCCAAGATCAAGGTACATATAACGGTCAGGAAGAATAATATCGGGAACAACCCCTTTCAGCTGAGTGGCCCCACCACTGATTCTATAAAACTTGGAGCGGGTCACTTTGACAGAACCCAATGGTTTGAAATTTGCATAAGCAGGGTTCAGTTGCTCATCAAGATCGGAGAACTGCTGAACACTTCCTTTTCCAAATGTAGAAGAACTGCCCATAATGATACCTCTTTTATAATCCTGTATAGCTGCTGCCATAATTTCAGATGCAGAGGCACTTCCGGAATTAACCATGACTACCAATGGGCCGTCATAAATGAGGCTTTCTTCCCTATCGCTTAAAACGGTCGGGTTACCAGTCCTGCTCTTCACCTGTACAATAGGGCCTTTGTCAACGAACAGTCCAGCCATATCCACCACATCCGAAAGTGATCCTCCACCATTGTCGCGAAGATCAAGCACAATACCATCTACCGTGTCGGCCTTCAGTTTAAGAATTTCTTTCTTGACATCGGCAGCGCAGTTATGTCCACCCATTCGTTTAAAATCTGCATAGAAAGAGGGCAACTTAATGTAACCTATCCGCTGACCATTCTCCTTCACAATATCAGAGTGCGCATAGGTTTCTTCCAATTGCACAATATCACGGATTATGGAAATGATCTCTGTTCCACCGGCAACCTTTCGTACAGTAAGTCTGACTTCCGTTCCTTTCTTCCCTCTGACAATCTTCACCACATTATCCAGCTTCATGCCGGTTACTTCCACAGGCTCCCCGTCGCCTTGAGCAACCTTCAGGATAATATCGCCAGCTTTCAGTTTTCCCTGACGCCAGGATGGGCTACCCGGAACAATACTGGAAACCTTAATTTCCTCATCTTTTTGCTGAAGCTGAGCACCGATCCCTTCTACTTGTCCGCTGAGTGCAATATCGAAGTTGTCGCGTTCCACAGGGGCAAAATATTCGGTATGGGGATCGTAAGCTCCAACGATGCAATTCAGATAAAGAGAGAAGCGGTCTTCCCGATCCACCTTATTGAGCCGCTCGAATATCTCATCTTCTGACTTTAGCACCTTTTTCCTGGAATCTGCTTCCATTTCAACAGGGCTTTTTTTCTTGAAACTGGTATCGTTTTTTGCGATTGCTTTCTCCTGCTCGTTCATCATATCATTCAGTCTGTACAAAACCTGGTATTTCAGGTATTTTCTCCAGGCCTCCTTCAATTCTTCTTTTGAAGCTGCATACTTAAACTTATCAGGGTTTAACTCCACACTCTCTTCCTTGGTAAAATCAAAAGGTTTAGAAAGTATGTCTTTATAATATTGTTGATCTTCCTTGGTCCTCTTCGCAATAATTTCAAGGCTCAGATCAAAGAAATCGAGCTTATTTTTTAACACCTGATCATCGATCTCGTATTTATATTTGGAGAATTTATCGACGTCTTCCTGCAACAGAATTTTCTTATTGTAGTCCAGGCGTTTCAGATAGAGACTGAATACATGAATGGAAAAACTGTCGTTAAAAATTTGAGGATTATAATGGTTTGCATTCAGATTCTCCAGAAGCCGGGCCTGAATAACCTCATCCTTTGTGGGTGTGCCTGAAAAGAATACACAGGAAGTCACCAACAACAATAGGCTCAGGGATACAGAAATTCGAATTAGGGTAGGTTTCATAGCGGAAGTTATGTGGACGAAATTACTTAAATAAAAGCAGACCCGAAGGTCTGCTTTAGTTAAAAAAACACAAAAAACATGCACGAATGGGAAGAATCTCCTGCGCCCCGTAAACTCTTAGGAGTTAATGATGCGCTCCTCCTCCAAAAGAGCTGTATTGAATATTGAGCGTTCTGACTGCAGTTCCATAAGTGTTTACAATTTTGATCTCAATCGTATTCATACCCGGGTTCAGATTAGGTTTAAAAGTAAGAGTGTGTGTGCCATCCGAATATCCGGTTCCGAAATTGAATGGTACACCATTTACCTTCACCGTGATATCTCCCTGTGCCACCGTTCCGCCCATGGAACAGGTTACTTGTGGATTTGGAATGGAAGCAAGTGCTGGAGCTCCTGTTGGGCTTAAAACAAGTATTGAAGGCACCATAGAGGCTCCATAGCCTTGTGTATGAGTTCCGGTTCCAGTGCCATTGCCTCCACCACCGGTCATTGGACTGCTCAACATTAAAGTAGTGGATTTGGTATCGGATCCACTCGCATTGGTAGCTGTGATTACAAAATTATTCTGACCTAAGATCAGTCCATCATGAATCAGGAGCACGTGGGAGTTAGGATCGTAAGTGAATGCTACGGATACCGAATTCCTCGTCACATTGATCCCGTTACTTGCCGTTACATTCTGCACGGTGGCAGTAACTCCATCGGTGGCTACAACGGTAGTATATGGATTAGAGGTAGGTGCTGTAATGGTCACAATCGGCCTTGGAGGAGGAGGAGGTATGTTTGTAAACTCCACATTCACTGATTTACTATCACTTCCACCTGCATTCGTTGCGGAGACCACAATCATATTACCTCCATCGTGTAAAGGAGCCGAGAAGCTCAATGCTTTGGTGCTTACATTGAAGTTGAAACCGGAAATAATGCTTCCATTCACAGTCACCTTAATAGCAGATGCCTGAGTTACATTCTGTACCGTAGCGTTCACCGGCATCGGAGAATTATGCGTAGACCAGGGTTGAGAAGAAGGATTTGTGATAGTTACCACTGGCTTAGGTATTGCAGGAGGTGTGTAAATCACAACTTGAGTAGAGGTTGTTGTTCCACTCACATTGGTTGCAGCAATCGTGTAACTATTCACATCCGGTGTTAGCGTGGTTGCGAAAGAGAGTGTTCCATTACCTGGATTGAAGACATAATCTGGAATATCTCCAGCGGCGCTAGTCACCTTTACCTGACTTTGAAGGGATACATTTTCAACAATCGCATTGAGTGTAAAGGAGCTCAGGGCTGTATTGAAAGGGCTGCCAGAAGGGTTGCTGATAATTATTACAGGCTTAGGCAATACCGGAGCATTATAAATCACATCCATGGTTTTGGTATCCGTACCAGTAGAATTAGTACCACTGAGGATGAAATAGTTGTTACCAGGGTTCAGGGGAGTAGTAAAAGTCAGCTTACCGGAGACCGGGTCAAAGTTCAGATTCGTGGAAGTTGCTCCATTGATCTGCAGATGGATATTACGAACGGAATTTACATTTACAACTTTTGCCTCCACCGAAACTGAATTAACAGTCGTAGTATATGGACTTGGAGAAGGCTGCACGAAAGTCACGATTGGCCTTGGCAACCCAGCGTCTCCACTACCCGGAACATATTTTACCGACATATTTTTATTATCCGATCCACCATCATTGGCTGCGAGTATATTAATAGTATTCATACCCGGATTCAGAAGCGCATTAAATGTGACGGTATGAGTGGAAAGCGAAAAACCAAATCCATACAGATTGACTCCATTCACAATTACCTGGATCTGGCTTGCCATCGTCACATTCATAACTGTAGCTTTTATTGGAAGCGGGCTCATTGGTGAAATGAATGGATTGTTCACCGGAACGACAAACGTAATTAAAGGAGGACTGACCACGACAGGTGTATAAACTGCTTCGAGGCTTTTGGCATCATAGCCTCCGTTGTTGGTGGCGGTGATACGAATATCATTATTTCCAGGGTTGAGATTCGCTTCAAACTGAAGAGCCTTGCTTACCGGGGAATAAACAAAATTAGTTACGGGTGCTCCATTCATGGTCACAGCAATCTGCGAGGCTGAAGTAACGTTGACAACCGTTGCATTTACCGTGAGCCCGGAAGCAGATGTTCCGTAAGGGTTTCCTATCGGGTAAATAATATTCACGATAGGTCGTGGCAGCATAGGCTGGGTATATTCCACCGTAAGCTGTTTCGAATCAGATCCTCCGGAGTTGGAGGCTGAAATCACAAACGAAGTGTTTCCATTGGTGAGAGGAGCACTGAATTCAAGTATACGTGTAGAAAGATTATAAACAAATGAATTCAGGTTACTTCCATTCATACTTACCTGAATCTGATTAGGGAAATTCACATTATCCACCCGGGCCCTGATGAGTATATAATTTGTAGAAGTAATGAAAGGATTGTTGTAAGGAACCTGAATGGTGACTACGGGTGCAGGTACCGTAGAAGGGGTGTAAACGATATCCATCGATTTACTGTCCGTTCCGGTTGCATTTGTTGCACTGAGGTAGTAATAATTATTTCCTCCAACCAGCATCGGGTTATAGTTAAATGTTCCAAGGTTAGGATCAAAACTGAAATCCATATGCCTTTGACCATTCACTGTAAACAGGATCTGATTGGGATCTGTTACATTTTGAATCTGAGCAGAGAGGGTTCCATTCGGCAGATTAGTAAGGAATGGGGTATTGCCAGGAATCGTGAACTGAACAATCGGGGGAGGAACAGAATAATAAACAGGGGTATAGATGACATTCAATCCTTTACTATCTGATCCACCGCGGTTTCCTGCCAGGATATAGACATAGTTATTACCAGGGCTGAGAGACATCGTAAACTGCATCAGATGAGAACCTGGATCGAACTGAAAGTTAGAAGAACCGGCTCCGTTAATTTTCAACTGTACTTCAGATGCATTCCACACATTATTTACGATGGCGGTAACCGCAACCATATTGGAAGATGTGTTATAAGGATTCTGCACCGGAGAAGTGATGGTGATAACCGGAGGAGGCTCCACGGGGGTAGTATGGATGATGGTGTAATAAAAATATTGGGATTTTGAATCTATCCCATAAGCGTTGGTAGCGGTAATAGTAACCGTATTGCTGCCTTCGATCAAATAAAAATCACCATTAAACACTCCATCGGCGGTGTTGAAATGCCAGGAGTTGATAGGCATTCCATTCACGGTTACCTGAACATCATTTGCATTTGACACATTGTGAATCTGAGCCGCAACCATACCATCTCCCTGACCGGTTTGGAAAGGATTTGATGCTGGATAGGTTATATAGATCGTTGGCCTTGCTCCGGACGGTGGTGGTGGTGGTGGAGGTGGTGGTGGATTTTTTATATGAGTATCGGTAGTTACGTGCCCGTCTGTTCCACCGGATGTATGGGTATGATGTTTTCCTCCAAATCCAAATTTGATAAAGAAATCAGCATAATTATATTTGTTATGAGAAACCAGTGCGGTATTATTCTGAGTCCACTGTACTCCATCAATGGGTACATTTCCTGCAAATGTCACTTTATACTCTACCCCTACCTGGAAAAAATTCTTGACCTGGTAACCCAGTCCTATACCCAATGATGGCATAAAATGCCAGGTTGGTGTAGCGCTTCCATCAGCTGCCGTTTCATAAGTATGATCCATCTTAGCACTCAGGGCATTTGCAATCTGAGTCTTGTTCATGGTACCGGCGGTATCAATGCCTTTAAAGTTATAGGGGACATTGTTGGCATCTCGCATATCAAGGAATGTTTGCGTTTGCACCATTCCTACCCCACCAAAGAGGTATGCAAGAGGTCCTGAACCGGTTCGTTTATTAATCAGATTGGGTCCGGCGAGGATTTCAAGACTCAGTTCATGCAGGGTCATCATATAGTTATTGTACACAAAACCCCCGCTCTTGACAAAGTTCAGCGTTGAATCAGTCCCCCCATTCAAAGCCTGGTTGTTTTTAATCCCATAGTTCCGGTTATAATCCTGTCCATATGTGGAAGCACTGAGGTATCGGAAGCGCCAGCCCAAGAAAAATTTGCTGTCGGTATAAGTGAGGTAGTTCTTTCCCACCGTAAATCCTCCTCCGAAACCTACATGATCCACAGGTACGTTGGAACTCTGCCAGGCTCCGCCCAGGTTTAACCCGATCCATACCGGGTTCCGGAAATTGCTGGGATTATTAGGGGTTTCTGTGGCAACCGTTTGAGCCAGAACCGAGGGAACCGAAAACCCGATGAATAAAAATGCCAGACAAAATAGAGTATTGATTTTCTTCATAGTGGGATGTATTTAATTCGCATTTACAGGAATCTTGCCAAAGATGAAGGCAAATATTCAAACGACTGAAGATGTGAATGTTCTATTGGATTTTGCCCAAATTTATCAAAAAAAGTGAGATACGAAAGGTTGCTGACGGATGAAAATCCATTACATGATAGACATTGCAACGGTGAAATAGATCACAAGACCTGTAACATCCACCAACGTAGCTACAAACGGAGCCGAGGAAACAGCAGGATCTGCTCCACATTTTTTAAGGATGAGGGGGAGCATGGAACCTGAAAGAGTGCCCCATAAGACAACCCCAATGAGTGAAAATCCTACAATAAAGGCTACTTGCATCCAATGTGCCCCATAAATGTCGCTAAAAAGGGTCCAGGTGGCAATTCGAATAAAACCGATAATACCTAATACCGAACCCAGAAACAAACCCGAGAATACTTCCCTCTTCATAATTCTCCACCAATCTCTTAGGGTGACCTCTCCAAGCGCCATAGCCCGAATAATGAGCGTACTGGCCTGGGAGCCGGAGTTCCCCCCACTCGAAATAATCAACGGAACGAACAAGGCCAGTACTACAGCCTTTGCTATTTCATCCTCAAAATATCCCATTGCCGTTGCCGTAAGCATCTCACCTAGAAAGAGAATGACCAACCACCCAGAACGTTTCTTCATGAGTTTAAGAAACGGAATATCCATATAAGGCTCATCCAGAACTTCCAAGCCTCCTATCTTCTGGATATCTTCCGTTTCTTCTTTTTCAGCCAGACGAAGCACATCATCTATCGTTACAATACCAAGGAGAATGCCCTCCTTATCAATGACCGGAAGGGCCACCCGGTTATTTTTACGGAACTCCGTAATTGCTTTCTCTTCATCGTCTCCCACCTCCAGGTAGGAAAATCGTCCATCCATTATTTCAGAGACCTTCTGATCGGGTGATACAAACAGAAATTCCCGGATTCTTACATCATCAATAAGCACCCCGTGATCATCCACAACATAGATGACATTGATTGTTTCTTTATCCTTCCCATGCTCCCGCACATAGTCAAGCACTTCGCGAACGCTCCAATTCTTTTTCACGGCAATATATTCGGGAGTCATCATTCTTCCCACGCTGTGATTCGGATAACCAAGGAGGGAGAGGGTTACCTTACGTTCTTCTTCAGAAAGTAACTTAAGCAAGTGGTTGACAATTTCTCCATGAAGTTCGGAAAGGAATTCAGTACGGTCATCCGGTTGAATTTCGTTGAGAATCTTCGCGGCATCCGCATGCGGAAGATCCCGGATAATTCTTTTTTGGGTACCGGAGTCCAGCACCTTGAAGGTTTTGATGAGAATACGGGGTGAAAGGGCATTAAATACAACGGCTTTCTCTGCATCCTCCAACTGATCAATCAGTTCTACCACTTCCGGAGATAGCCAATCGTCTAATGCCTCCTTTAATTCTCCATACCTTCCTTGTTCAACAATCTCATGAACCTGCGCTTTGTTCAGTTCTCTTTTCATAATATCCGGTAAAAGTTTGCAGGTCCTAAATGTACTTAAATCACTGGTAATTTCACCAAGTCGTACAAAATCAGGATATTTGCAAGCTTTCAGATCTCATTTATGCCCGAAAATAAATCACATACGCATACCCACCATCATGATTCTGCTCATTCCCATGAGCATCATGAAGAGCACGATCATGGGCATGACCATCATGAACATGGGCATGGGCATGGCCATCATCATCACGGTGAGTTGCCTAAGAACATTACCAGGGCTTTTATCATTGGGATTATTTTGAATTCAGCCTTCGTGGTGATTGAAGTATTTACGGGTTTCTTCACTCATTCACTTGCCTTATTAACCGATGCCGGTCATAATCTGAGTGATGTTGCCAGCCTTGCGCTTGCACTGCTTGCTACCCGAATGGCACTTAAAAAGGCTTCGACTCAATATACCTTCGGCTTCAAACAGAGTACTGTACTCGTTGCACTGCTCAATGCAGGCATTCTGTTGCTGGCTATGGGAGCTATAGTCTATGAAGCAATACAGCGCCTGATGGAATCATCTTCACCGGACATTCAGAGCAAACCGGTTATTTGGGTTGCTGCTGCCGGAATAGTCATCAATTCAGTTATTGCCCTCTTCTTTATGAAAGATAAGGAGAAGGACCTGAATATGAAGGGAGCATATCTGCATATGGCAAGCGATGCCCTGGTTTCCCTGGGTGTTGTGATAGGAAACGTGGTTATGTTATACACCCACTGGTATTGGCTGGATGCAGGCATTAGTCTTATCATTGTGGTGGTGATCGTTTATGGAACCTGGGATTTGCTAAGAGAATCTCTGAGACTTTCATTAAATGGAGTTCCCCGAAATGTGGATATGAAAAAGCTGCATTCTTTCTTATCAGATCGTAAAGGCATCACCGAAATCCACGACCTGCATGTCTGGGCCATGAGCACTACGGAGAATGCATTAACGGTTCACTTGGTTATACCAGGAGGGGTTACCGATGATCATTTCTACGAAGAAATCCAGGAAGAACTGGAACACCACTACCACATCAGCCATTCCACGATTCAGGTGGAGAGCGGCAATAACAAATTCCACTGCGAGCAGAAATGCTGATCCGTATTTAAGCTTAAGAGCCTGACCCGGCATACGTCTTAACACGTATTTAATCGTGAATTAGCGTAATTATCACATCTCAATTTCCTTTTTGTTGTTACTGCATGTACATTTGTATGGTATATAATTTATTATTTATAATATTCTATATACAATAATTAAAATATGAACATGAACAAGTAAAGCTTCGTTCGAACAAAAACAAAAATGGAAAACCACACGGTAGTATATAGCATATTAGGAATAGCTGCAATCATTTTTCTCGTTGCTGCCCTCACCTTTTATGAAGATGGAAAAAAATGGTTTCGGCTTCATTTCCTGAGAAGAAGGCGAAAGCGGAAGTATCTTTAGGTCATATTCTTTTAAGGGTCCTGATGGTGGTTAACTATTTCCAAATATCTTTGCAGGAAATAAACCCTGATGATCCGAATAAAGCAATTCCTGAGTAAGAAACCTTTTGTTTACACCAGAGGAACCATTGTCATTCAATTATTCCTTTGCACGTTGTGTATTTCCTGTTCCGGGCCGGTTTACAACAGTTTATGGCAAAAAAGCCCTGTTAAAGCCGATGGCATTGCCAATGAATGGAGCAAACCTCTGAAACATTACGATACAAACACCAAAATTCAGTATACCTTTTCCAACGACTGGCAGAATATGTACATCTGTATCCGGGCTACAGATGATATAACTCAGAAAAAAATCCTCAAAGGAGGAATGGTGGTCTGGATTGATACGACCGGAAAGAATAAGGAAAGGACCAGCATCACCTACCCCCTGCCCGATCTGAACACCAAGTCAGAACCGGAGAATGAACGATCTAATGAGGATGGGGATTCCTACCGTCCTAAACGGAAGTTTCACAACGATCATAATGAAATGCAGCTGAACGGATTTAAACCTCCGGTCGGTGGCCTTGTGCCCCTTCAGAATGTAGATGGAATTTACGTAAACCTGAATGTTGACAGTCTCGACATCCTTACCTACGAAGCCGTTATTCCATTCCGCACTTTTTACCGCGACTCCCTGCAGATGAGTGACAGCTCAAGGGTGATGAGCTTCAAGATTGTCATCAACGGACTTCCTTCCGGTAAAAAAGCCGATCAGGGTGCTGATAACAGTGCTGCCAGCAGCATGGGAAGCAACACCATGGGAGGCGGAGGAAGACCAGGAGGAGGAGGAGGAGGATCACGAGGGGGAAAAGGAGGAGGAGGAGCGGGTCCGGTAAACCCTCTTTATGAAAGCCATTCAGTGAAATCCCAGATCAAACTCTCTGTAAAGCATAAATGAACGGTCGCTTAAACTGATAGGCGGTCGGGCATTCTACAATTAATCTATTACATTTATAAAAAAATAAAACACCATGATAAAATTTATCTCCTTTACCCTGCTTATCCTTACTGCCACTTTGGCTCCCGCTCAAACAGTTACTGAAATCATCGACAAACATGTCAAGGCTCTCGGAGGAAAAGAAAAGCTAAACGCCCTCAAAAGTCTTAAAATGACCGGGAAAGTAATGGCTCAAGGAATGGAAATACCATTGATCCTGTTTGTGAAAGCCCCGAACTCTATGCGCACGGAATCTTCCATTCAAGGAATGACGATGATCAGTGCTTATGACTCCAAATCCAAGTCCGGATGGTATACCAATCCAATGAGTGGTGATAAAACCCCTCAGAAAATGAATCAGGAACAGACCACCGATATGGAAGATATCGGAGACCTTTTGGTAGGACCTCTGACCAATTATAAAGAAAAGGGAGCAACCGTGGAACTGATCGGCAAAGAAGACATGGAAGGCACGGAAGTATTCAAACTGATGATGACCAAGAAGAATAAAAATGTAGTTTATTACTACCTTGAAACATCTACATTTCTGATCCTGAAAGAGAGCACCAAGACGAAATATGAGGACAAAGAAATTGAATCCGACACTTACTACAGCAACTTTAAAACCATTAACGGAATTACCCTGGCATGCACTACTGAACAGAAATCAGGAGGACAACTGGAAGAGCAGACAACCGCTGACAAAATAGAATTTGACGTTCCCATGGAAGATTCCCTCTTTACCCTCCCTCCTGCTGACGTTAAGGATGATAAGAAGGATGACACAAAAGATCCTAAGAAATATGATATAAATGGCACCAAGAAAGAAGGTGGAAAATAATATTCAGAAAGCCCTCCTTACTTGGGGCTTTTTTTTCAATTACATTTTGTCATAATACGCCACTTATGAATCACAGAATAATCTTGACCTTCCTTGGAGGAATTTTATCTTTTTCTCTATCTGCTCAAGTAAAAATAACATCCAGCACATTTGGAGCTTTAGAAGCGAGACAAATCGGTCCTGCTGTAATGAGCGGCCGGATTACAGCTATCGATGCAGTAAACTCCAATCCAAGAATTATATATGTAGGAACTGCTGGAGGAGGGATCTGGAAATCTACAACAGGGGGAGTTGCATTCAAATCAATATTTGATAAATACAACCAAAGCATTGGTTGTATTGCTATAGACCAGAAAAACCCGGAAACTATCTGGGCGGGTACAGGTGAATGCAATATGAGAAACAGTGTTTCAGCTGGAAGTGGATTGTATAAATCTACCGATGGCGGTTCTAACTGGAGGCTGGCGGGACTTGACAGTACCGAACGCATTAGCAAGATTGCCATCAACCCATCGAATTCGGATATCATGTATGTAGCTGTTCCCGGGCCGTTATGGAGCGATAGTAAACAGAGAGGATTGTATAAATCGGCTGATGGAGGGAAAACATGGAAGAAGATTTATTATGTGGATGAGAAAACCGGATGTGCAGATATCATCATAGATCCAAAGAATCCCGAAACTATTTATGCTTCGATGTGGACATTTAGACGCACGGCCTGGTCTTTTAGCTCTGGAGGAAAAGGTAGCGGGCTGTTCAAGAGTATGGATGGTGGGATGACCTGGACAAAAATTCAAAATGGATTTGACGGACAGGAACTTGGAAGGATCTGTCTGGCCATTTCTCCAAGTGAACCCCAGAACCTTTATGCTATAGCAGAATCAAAAAACACTTTTCTATATGGAACATCCGACGGAGGGGCCAACTGGAAGAAAAAAAGTGCAACCATGAATGTTACCTGGAGACCTTTTTATTTCAGTGTAATGCTTGTTGACCCAGCCGATCCTAAGCGGATGTACCGTCCGGGTTTCGGATTATCAATCAGTAACGACGGAGGAGAATCCTTCAAAGAAGCTTCCTTTGAAGGAGGATGGGTACACAGCGATCATCACGCCCTCTGGATTGATCCGAACAATACCAATCACCTCCTGCTTGGGACAGATGGAGGAGTGTACCAGTCACTCGATCGTGGAAACAGCTGGACTCTTTTCGGCAACCTGCCCGTTTCAATGGCCTATCATGTAACTTATGATATGCAAGTGCCTTATCAGGTCTATACAGGATTGCAGGACAATGGTTCTTGGTTTGCTCCATCCAAATGTACTGGAGGGATTTCAAATAAATACTGGACAAACTGTGGAGGAGGAGATGGTTTCTGGGTTCAACCAGACCTCAGCGATCCAAACATTGTTTATAGTGAATCACAGGGAGGAGCAATTACCCGTTTTAACAAGGTAACCAATGAATCAAAAGATATCAAACCATATGAACTGCCCGGAGAAACCAAGCTCCGCTGCAACTGGAACACACCCATTGTAGCCAGCCCGACCAACCCAAAAACTTTTTATTTCGGTGCTCAATATCTCTATCGGACCCATAACAAAGGAGATACGTGGGAGCGGATTTCCCCGGACCTTACCACCAATGATCCGAAGAAGAAAATGCAGGAACAGTCGGGAGGCCTTTCTGTTGATAATTCCGGAGCAGAGAACCATTGCACGGTATTCACCGTTGCAGAAACACCGCTCGATGAAAATATGATCTGGGTAGGAACCGATGATGGAAACCTTCAGCTCACCACCAACGGTGGAAAAACCTGGCAGAATGTGATTAAGAACATTCCTGGTTTGCCTGCTAATACCTGGGTAACGAGTATTGATGCATCCAGATACGACAAGAACACCGTCTTTGTAAGCTTTGATGCACATAACTCGGGTGATATGAAGACTTATCTTTATAAATCCACTGACCTTGGTGTTACCTGGACATCGATTGCTACAGCCGATCTGAAAGGATACGCACATCGTATCAAACAGGATATTCTGAAGCAAGACCTCCTGTTCGCAGGAACGGAATCGGGACTATTCATTTCCATCGACGGAGGCAAGAACTGGGTCAATGATAATGCAAACATTCCGGATGTAGCCATCCGCGACATTGCTATTCAGCCTGTCACCAACGACTTACTCCTGGCAACACATGGAAGAGGATTGATGATTCTGGATGATATTACTCCGATCCGAAACCTAAGTACACAGGTTCTTGAAAGTGAAATAAGTTTTCTTCCAACCCGGGAGCAGTACCTCGGCTCCATAAGTTACGATGGCGGCTTTCCTGGAACAGGATACGAAGGCCCGAACCCATCAGAAGATATGGTTATTCTTTATTATATGAAGGATCGGCTTTCAAGCGGGGATATTAAAATAGAAATTCGTGACCAACAGGGGAAACTCATCAAATCTCTTCCGGGCACTAAACGAAAAGGCATCAACAAGGTTACCTGGGATTTTCGTCAGAAAGCTCCCCGGGTCGTGAAAGGCGTAAAAGCAGATTTCAGCGGTTTCATCGGTCCCTATGTTTCAGAAGGTACTTATATTGTAAAAATCATCCGGGGTGATAAGTCTATTGAAAAAGAAGTATCGCTTCACTATGATCCCCGTTCTCCCTATACACCTGAAGAACGCAGGTTTCAGCAGGAAACTACGATGAAAATATTTAAGATGCAGGAAGATCTCGCTTATCTGGGAGATAAGGTAAGCATGCTTCTGGATTCAGCCTTTATCATTGCAAAATCAAACCCTGGAGATAAGCAGCTTGAAACAGTACTCAAAGCTTTCTCCGACAAAGCCAAAACCTGGCATTCAACGCTATCCGCCTCTATCGAAGGTACCGCTATTACCGGAGAAGAAAAGATCAGAGAAAAGATCAGTATGCTTTACTATGGAGTTTCCAACTTCGGAGGCCGGCCTACCGACTCCCAGCTGGACCGGATCAAAGGATTACAAAAAGAAATAGATGATGCTTCTGTAAAAGGAGAAGACCTTCTTAAAACGGAACTGCCTAAGCTGAATGCGGCTCTGCAAAAGGATAAGATTGCAAACCTCCGGGTGCTTACCCGCGAGGAATGGGACTTGAAAACAAAAAAATAAGTATGCTAATGGGGCACAAAATAGAGTGCCCCATAGAATACTTTGTGGTTTAAAAAATCGGCTTATATTTGTCTAAGAAACAATCCAGCCCTAATCCTCTCATTATGAAGAATGCATTTAAAATCACCCTTTTATCGGGTATGTTCGGTATTATTTTCTTAAGCGCAGGATGCAGCAAGTCCTCCACCACTTCTCCGATCACACAGATTCAACAAGCTGCTGGTTTGCCTACGATGTCGGCAACCTGCAATGGCACTGTCGTGACTTTCGCAGGAATACAAGCTTCCTATGCCGGGGGGCGTTATACCATTACGGCTGCAGCTCCGGGGCAAACATCCAGCACAAATACAGGAGTGATTCTCTATACAAACCTGAATAGAGTTGGAACAGCCACCCTGAACGGGGCTTCTACTACGGTTGGAAATACCGGTGTTTATGCTTTTGGCCCTTCTGATACCTCCGCAGTACAATACTGGACCGATGCTACTCATACCGGTATCCTGAATATCACAGCGATGGATACTGCCAAGAAAGTGTTGAGCGGAAATTTCAATTTTCAAGCTATACAGTTTCATCCAACGGGAACCACTAACACCGTGACTGTTACAAACGGAACGTTTTCCAACGTAAAATGGTAGAAGGCTTATTCTTCTTTCGCTCTTATCTCCTTAGAAAATAGATCATATCCATCTATTCACAAACCAAAGAGAACAGACTTTAACACTCGTTCCTGGTTTCAAAATTGCAGGTTATAGACTGGAAACAGCTCTTGGTCGAATATGCAGGATGTGATTGTTTTTATCACTAAATTGCTATTGAATCCTACTCCATGCAAAAACTTTATATAGAGCAAACTTTTCAGACTCCTTTGGTGCTCCTGGATCCTATAAATAATGCTTTTGAGATCAGAGGAAACTCCTTACCGAACAATCCGTATTGGTTTTATGTACCTGTGCTTAAATGGCTGGATGAATATGCAGAGCAATCCAACCCCGAAAGTGTTTTTGTTTTTCAGCTAAGTCATCAGAACTCTTCCTCCAAAAAGGTATTCCAGGAGATGTTGAAATCACTCAATCGCATACATCAATCGGGAAAGAAGGTGAGTCTCGACTGGCACTACCCGGAAGATGATGAAGATATTTTTCAATACGGACTAGAATTCAAAAAATCAGTAAGTTTTCCTGTAAACTGTGTCCCCATACCAATGAGTAACTAACGGTAAGGATAATCGTTGCCTGAGCAATCAGAAGCCCCGCTGTTTCCTGATATTATCGTAAGCCTGCTGTACCTTCAGGAATTTCTCTTTCGCACCTTTTTGCAGTTCTTCACCCAGCTGGCTTACTTTGTCGGGGTGATATTTTAATGCCATTTTTCGGTATGCTTTCTTGATTTCTTCATTACTGGCCGAAGCTTCTGATTCCAGTATTTTATAATCGCTGTTAACATCCCTGAAATACATTGCCCGGAGCGAGTTGAACTCCGGGTCAGCAATACCCAGATAGGACGAAATGCTATAGATCACATCCACTTCCCGCTTATCTACAAATCCATCAGCCTTGGCAATACCGAACAGGTAATGAAGAAGCTGAAGCCGCTGAGGCAGGGGCATAAACTGTCTTATCTGACTGCAAACCTGGAGAAGGGGAATTTCTTTCTGTAGAAGGTCTTTGAGCACCAGCATATCCTGGGCTGCTTTGGATTCTCCGAACTGGGTCACGAAAAAATTACGGATATACTCAAGCTCCGATTTCATCGGTCTTCCATCAGCCTTCATCACTGCTGCTGAGAGTACCAGCAGGCTTACACTGAAATCGCCTGAAGTAGACGGAGGCCTGCGCATGGTTTGGGCGCCACCATTGATAGTCTGCACCTCGAATTCTGCAGTATCAATCACAGCTCCAATCGCAAAACCCAGAAGAGCACCAACAGGGCCTCCAAAGGCCCAGCCCAGTGTTCCACCAAGCCACTTACCGTATTTAGTCATTCTTGTATATTTTGAAGCCTGCCCAGGTGAATAGTTGCAAGTTCTTAATCACCAGCTTCCCCCGGCACCACCACCTCCGGAACTACCTCCGCCGAAGCCGCCGAAACCTCCTCCTCCTCCACCAAATCCTCCACCCCCACCAAACCCTCCACCCCCACCGAATCCTCCACCACCTATCCAGTAACCCCCGCCACCACCACCACCTCCTCCTCCTCTGACCAGGAAGAAGAAAATAGCAAGGATGATAATGACAATGATTGCAACCTTATTTTTTGCAAAACCAGAGGGCTCAACTTTTTTGGCGTACGTATCTTTATTAAATTCTCCTTGTGCAAGCGACATCAATATATTTACACCTGCATTTATCCCCTCCGCATAATTACCGGTTTTGAACTGGGGAATCATTTCATTTTCTTCAATCTGCCTGCAGGTGATATCCGGAATGGCACCTTCCAGACCATTCCCGGTGACGATATAAACTTCTCCTTTTTCAGAAATTGTTTTCGGATGGATGGCTATCACAACCCCGTTATTCAATTTTGCCTGACCTACCTGCCATTTTCTGAAAAGACGAGTAGTGAAGTCATTAGGATCCATCCCTTTGAAATCGTCTACAATGACAACGCAAATCTGGTTAGAGGTTCGGTTAGCGAAATCAACAAGCTTAGCTTCCAAGGCCCCGGCATCAGCAGCAGAGATGAGAGAGGAACCTTTTGAAGTAAGGATATTGACCAGATGAGGAGGATCCGGGCGTTCAGGGATATTATCAGTAGCATATACCGAAGCAATCCCTGATAAGAAAAGAGTCAGGAAGAACAGAATCCTCCGCTTGAAATGTTTTTGCATCTTCAGGAAAAGCTTACGTCGTTTGATAATTCGTCCTTGTCATCTTTCCTGTGTGGAAAATGTTCCTGGAGTTTGTCTCCGGCCAGTTGTATCCCTTCGCAAAGGCCGCGGGAAAATAGTTTCTGTTTGAAGAAAGGAAGCATATGATCTCTGACGGAGTCCCAAAAATCATCAGGAACCTTAGAATTGATTCCTGCATCTCCGTATATAACGAATGTGCGATCGAGTACCGCAAGGAAGAAGAGTACCCCATTCCGCTCCGCTGTATTATGCATTTTAAGCTTGGCGAAAATCTTTTCTGCATGCTTCACGGAATCTTCCTTACAATGATTCTCCACATGCACACGAATTTCCCCTGAAGTATGTGTCTCCGCAGCTATAATAGCATCCCGAATTTCCAGTTTCTCTTTTTCAGTGAAAAAATCACGGGCTTTCTTTTCTTCCATAAATTTATTTCTTAAAGAGCTGTTTTACATCCGGTGCCTGATCAGCACCTTCTTTCATCTCAAAGAACGCCTTTTCCTTGAAACCAAACATTTTGGCCGTGATATTTCCAGGGAATAGCTGTATTGCAGTATTGTAATCACCTACAGCCGCATTAAAATCATTACGAGCCGTGTTGATCCTGTTCTCCGTTCCTTCAATCTGAGTTTGAAGATCCCTGAAATTTTCATTGGCTTTCAGGTTCGGATAGTTTTCTGCAACGGCGAGCAGCCTGCCAAGAGATGAGGTCACTGCGCCTTGTGCGGCCTGGTATTTCTGCATGGATTCAGCATCCAGTTTGCTTGGATCAATAGTTACCTGAGTGGCCTTCGCCCTGGCCTCCACAACACCAGTCAATGTTGATTTTTCAAAATCAGCATAATTCTGAACTACGGCAACAAGGTTAGGAATAAGATCACTCCTGCGCTGGTACTGACTTTCTAAATTGTGCCAGCTGGTCTGAACACCTACATCCATTCTTTTGAAATTATTGTAACTGCAGCCATTCAAAAAGAAGCTGGTCATTAAGAGAAGTAAGGCTCCGAGTATTCTTGAACTGTGTTTCATTGGATTATGTATTGTTCGTTTTTATATGGAAATTTCAAATTGAATGGTATTGCTTAGTCAAACCCTGTACCATCCTTCGAGTCTGCCAATGTGACAGCCGAACTGGCCGTAAAACTAAACTATTTAAACCAGACCATAATTGCTTAATTTCAACCCATGAATCCTTCAATAACCCAGCTTTCGGCCCTAAAAGGGCACCAAGGGGCCATTTATGCCCTTGAAAAAGGGCCAAAGGCCGGGATGGTATACACCGGAGGAAGTGATAAACTGATTACTTCCTGGGATCTGAACACCTACCAGAATCTTCCTTTCCTGGCTCGTTTCCCTTCCCCAATCTACAGTATTTGTTATGTACCGGAATATAACCTTCTGATATCCGGAACCTCTTCCGGGGCTGTTCATCTGATAGATCTGGGAACTAACACGGAGCGTAAAGTTCTACGTCACCATACCGCTCCTGTTTTTGACATCCGTTATTCGATCTTGCATCAATCTTTTTACACGCTGGCAGGTGATGGAACAATAGCCCTCTGCTCTTTGGAATCGGGCTCTGTGACAAAGATCAGAAAGCTCAGTGATGCCAAGCTCCGGCAGATGGACCTGAACGCAGAGGAAACCGAAATGGTTGTTGCCTCCGGAGATGGAGATCTTGTGTTTCTGGATACCCTTTCTTTCGAAGTAAAAAGACGGTTTAAAGCCCATGAATTCTCCACTAACTCCGTTCGTTACCATCCCTCCGGAAAAATGGTGATCAGCGGAGGCAAGGATGCCTATATGAAGGTTTGGGATATAGAACAAGCATTTCAAAATATACATTCCGTTCCCGCACATAATTTTGCGATCTACAAAATCCTTTTCAGTCCCGACAGCCGGCTGTTTGCAACTGCGAGCCGTGACAAAACAATCAAGATATGGGATGCCGAAACATTCGCACTGCAGACTCGGATCGATAAAGAACGAAATGCCGGTCATGTGAATTCTGTCAATACGCTCTTATGGTCTGAGCATCCAGACTGCCTGGTTTCTGCCGGAGATGACCGAAGCGTGTTAATCTGGAAGGTGCAGTAGAAGATTACTTTGGAGGTAATAGTTGCAACAGCAAAGCAAGTATTTTCTCTATCTTTACCAAAGTGGTCCTCCTCTCCTCACATATAAGGAATTTATCCGATTCTGAACTGGTATCGAAGTATAAAGAGACCGGGGAAAACATTTGTGTCGGGGAGTTATTCAGGCGTTATATGCACCTTGTTTTTGGTGTTTGTATGAAATATCTTCGGGACGAAGACAAAGCTAAAGATCTTCAAAGCCATATCTTCGAACGCCTCCTAACCGATCTACTCAAGCACGAGGTCGGGAACTTCAAAGGATGGCTTTTTTCGGTGGCTAAAAATCACTGTTTGATGCACCTGAGGAGTAATCAAAGTCTGGTAAAAAATCAGAAAGAGTTGAAAAAAGACCTGAAACCGGATATGGAATCGGGATTTGAACTGCATCATAATCCTGTACTGGAGAAAGAACGTCAGCTCGACAAACTGGAGTCGGGAATACAACAGCTCAATGAAGGACAGAAAGTTTGTGTAGAATTATTTTATATGAAGGAAAAGAGCTACCGTGAAATAGCCGACCTCACCGGCTATTCCCTCCATGATGTGAAAAGTTATATACAGAATGGAAAACGGAATTTGAAATTATTTATGCAACAACAAGATGAACGGTAAGGGAACAGCACTCTTCGACCCCCATACAGCTTGTCTCACGGAGCAAGCGATCTATGACTACCTGGACGGGAAATTACTTCCCCAGGAGAGTCATGCTGTGGAAAAACACCTGCTCGACTGTGCATTCTGTTCAGAAGCCATGGAGGGACTCGAACTTGTCAAAGACCGCTCTAAAGTAATGGCTGCATTGCCGATCACCGGAACACAGGAAGAAGAAGATACAAAGGACTCTGGAGGAAGGATCCGCCCACTCTACTTCAACACCAGGTTTGCTATTGCCGCAGTTATTATCCTGCTCATCGGAAGCTTTGTGGTGCTGAAATATACGATGGGTGATTTCGAAAAGAAAGCCATGCTTTCCGAGAATAGCTCAGCTGAGAAAACCGACACCACGAGAAATGGAATCGTAACCTCTGATGATGAAACATTTTATAAGCATTTTGAACCCTTTCCAGCCAATGAAACTCCGGAGAAGAAACCCGAAAATGAAGCGGAACGGAAAGAAAACGGAGAAGCCAATCCTGTATTTAACTGGACCGCATCTAATTCCCGTCAACCGGCCCAGGACTTGACTCTTTCTCCATCCCCCGCATCAGGGACTAAAGCAGTTCCAGAGGAAGTGACTCTGAGACAAAGTGATGCTAACAATTCTGCTTCTGAACCGAAAACAGTGCTCACTCCCGCTGCAGAACCTGTTGCCGCATTCAAACAGGAAAAAGAAAAAGATGAATCAGGCAAGATGGCAAACCGTAGCGAAAGCCAGCCCCAGACCAAAACGATCGAAGTCGACAAGGTCCAAGCGACGGTTGCCACCGAACATGCTTCCAAAGCCCCTGCTGCAAATAAGGGAAACAGTACAGGATCGAAAAACGATAAAAAACAAGCGGCAGATGATCAGAGCAAGACTGACAACTATGTTACCCTCTCTCCCGAAGAAACAAAAGATTCACCGAAAAAGGACGCCGGGCCAGAGGAGTATAGAAAGCTGACCCTGGAAAAATCTGAAGAAAAAAATAAGGAGAGACAGATAACACTTGCCGATTCGGTCACTTCACGCATTTCTACCAAAACAACAACCGCAAATCAAGTTACAACTGCTTTGGGCAATACTTCTTCAGATTATCGTAACAGTGAGGAAACTCCGGTTGGCGGAGGCCAGGGTACAAGTACAGGGGCGAGTGCGGGTGCGAGTGTGGTGGCAAAAGCAACCACTGTAACAGGAGGGTATTATCATTTCTCCGGTTCAACAGGCAATGCCAACATTTCAACAGCCAGTACCAATATTGATGAAGCCATGAAAGCTTATCAGGCCAAAGATTTCCAGGGAGCCGTTGACAAATTCACTAAAATACTCCTCACTGATCCAGGCAATACAAAAGCCTTATTCTACGCCGGTGTTTCTTATCTAAGCCTTGCAATACCCGATACGAAACATGCCATTGACAATTTCGACCGGGTTTTAGTTTCAGAGGATGCTTCCTTTGGGGAAGCTTCGAAGTGGTACAAGGCTCTTGCTCTCATCAAAGAGAACAATACTGCACAGGCTAAACCTTTGCTTGATGAGATCAATAACGGGAAAGGAGTCTATAAAGCAAAGGCTGCCAGTGTACTCCAGGATTTGAATAAAGCAAAGAAAAAATAGTAGTCTGGTTAATTACACCAGGCTATAAAAATAAGTAAATTGAAAATATTCTTTTATTTTAGTAGGATGAAAAGAGGACGTATTTCTACAGGATCATTTCTATGTTTCATTGTACTCCTCTTTTCCATTCCTGCATTTTCTCAAAATGACAGTTCTGGACATGCTGTTTCTGATCGCGGTTTATTTCTGAGAATATCTTCAGGAATCAGTTTTGTCAACTCTACCTACACCAGTGAAGTGGTGAATGGGGGCCCATCAGGAATGAATAACGTAGATGATTTCCTCGGAAACGGATATGCTGTGCCAGTTGACCTCATCGTTGGATACCGGATAAAGCGATTCAAGTTCGGGCTGGGCTTTTCCTATGTTTCCTTTCATGTTCCATCCCTTACCCGTACCTCCGGATCTCAGGATTCTACGCTGGCAACCGGGGCTGTTGTAAAAAATCAGGTTAAAACCTTTGGATCCAATTATCTTTTTCCTGCTTTTGCAGGCTTCGAGCTATTCAGCAAAAACAAGTTCTCACTGGATGTAAATATGAATTGCGGAATCTTTTTCCATGATCTTCATGCCTATGACGGAACCTATGCACCAAGCGGAACACCGAATACACCCGGATACGCCTTCTCCTTTGGGTTCACACCTACCTATCATCATGGAAATTATTCATTCTTCCTCAGCCCTTGTATGGGCCTGACTCATGTCAGCTATCACGGATCATCCAATGAAGATCTGACCGACCTGTTCTTTACCCTCGGTATTGGAGCGTCTTATAATTTCAATTAACATCCTTCCCGGCTTCCAGCTTCTTGATGATCCCTTCAACATTTGATTTGTTCCCTGGATCCGGGGCCAGGAGAAGGCCTGCTTTAGCGTTAACGAGGGCATTTTTAAAATCTCCCGTTGCAGAGTAACCCCTGGCAAGGCCAATATACGTAGTGAATTCTTTGGGATGCTTTTTGGCATTCATTTGAAACACAGCCAATGCTTCAGCCGGTTTTTTCATAGTGATCAGGGTTCTTCCATATTGATGCAGATCTGTCATAGAGCCTAGGGGCAGAGCTTCCTTCATGGCCGAATCGGCTGATGTCTTTCTTCCCACTTTTTCGAGCAGGATTGAATAGCAACTCAACGTCTGGAAGTTCCGATCTCCCATAAGGGAACGGTCAGACCAGTTCAGTCCTTCTTCCAGGTTCGTATTATGTTCCGCACAGAAATAAGCGCCCTGCATCAAGGCTTGCCAGGAAAAGCCTTTGCCGCTTGCCAATTCTAACCTGAAATCTTCTAGCTCTGTTTTGACAAGATCCACTTCCACCTTAAATGGAATCTGCAGCTTTTCCCACTCCATCACTATGGTTGCCACATTTTCTCCTTCTTCAGCAAAATGATAGTCGAGCCATTCTACACTTTTGTTCATGCGAACCGGCTTTACCTTCACACGGAGCGCATCGTCTTTATCGCTATAGAAATAGTTACCCCAGGAGGTGCTGTTCTTATTGAAAATCAAAGTGCATTCCAGAGAATCATAAACAATGAAGAATCCGTATCTCCCCGCCGGAAGGTCTTTGCCTTCCACCTTTACAGCGGTTGAAAACTCAATGGTCGTATTCTCATTCGCTCCGGCTCTCCAGGGCGCTGCCTTGGAGGTTCCGTAAGGACGCATATCCGAATAACCTTTGGGAACTATTCCCGTTCCATAGATATGACCTTCCCGCCCTTTAACCCCTGGCCGGTCGTAATGGATAGTTACATCGGTTATACCGATTTGCTCTCCAACCAATGCTTTTTTATTTCCGCCGGGAGGTGGCGATTTCAATTCCTGTGCAGTTAAGATCTTAACCGAGCTAACCAACATCAGGCAGGCAAGAATTTTGAATGTTTTCATATAGAACTCCTATTTGTTTGCTTAAAAGTAATGCAGGAACTCCAGAATGGATAGACCTTGGTACGGATGGAAATGGGAGAGGAAGAAAGGCTGAAAAGAGATAACAACGGTGTTCAAACCCTGCCCGCAGCAAAATCACTATTTAATCACTTTTCCCCAGAAATTATTGGCAATACATTCACCCAGCAGCTTCCGTTCTCCTTTGTAGGTTGCGGTAATCCAGGCATCCTTGGTATTCAGATGGACGATCGTTTGACGGAAGGCTTCTGCTTCCCCAATGGTTTTGAATTCCCCCATGGTAAAACGGGTAATCCCGTCGGGATATGGCTTTGCTATTGCAGGTGGGGGTTCAAGGGTACGAAGGTTCAGGTGTTTGAAATTTTCAGGATGACGATAAGCTCCGATCTGAACCGTAAAGGTCAAACCTTCTGCACAAAACTTTCCGGCTGTTTCAATCAGCTTGGAATAAATGGCTTTATCATCCAGATTTTTTCCAACAAACCAGGTCAGGTTGATGAGGGTATCTGACATGCAAGGAGAACTGACTGCAGTTGTGGGTGTGGATGTTATAACAGCTACTGGAGTGGTTTTAGGCATCGTATCGGTTGCAATGGCTGTTGTAATGGGAATTGTCTTAGTGGTATCGGCGGGTTTCGCGGTTGCGATTGGATGGGCGCTGGTGGTATCGGCTGGTTTTATGGAGTCCGTTGGAGTAACTTTTGTTACGGTGGCAGGCTCCACCGGAGGGGTTTGTTTGGCCAGGATAGGCTCTGTAGAGATGATGGCTTTACTCTCCATGGGTTGATAGGAACCGGAGGTGGCCATAAAGAGATCCTGATCACCCAGGGTGCCCTTTCTTCCGGAAGAGAAGTAACCGGTATCTCCTCTGGCAGTAGTCACATAATACAGATCGTCATCTGTGCTATTCAAAGGGAAACCCATGTTCAATGGTTTAGCCCATCCGGAATCGCGCCTGACCGCATAAAAAATATCATATCCTCCCATACTGTTCATTCCTTTCGAACTGAAGAAGAGGTTTCCATCCGGGCAAATAAATGGACAATCTTCATCATACTTCGTATTTATTTCCGGGCCCAAATTCAGTGCAGTCCCCCAGGTTCCATCGGCCTGAAGCCTGGAGACATACAGGTCGCGGCCTCCAAAGCCTCCTTTACGGGTACTTGTAAAATAAAGGGACTGACCATCGGATGATACGGAGCAACTTCCTTCCAAATTACCTTTTGAATTGATATTCGGACCCAGTGCTTCGGGAACAGACCACTCCGTACCATTCCATTTACTGGCATAGATCCCTCCTTTGTCTTTCGAAATCTTTTTGTACAGATAAAGTGTTTTACCGTCGGGTGAAATAGCCAGACCTATTTCTACTCCCTTCGTATTGATATTACTGCTAATACTTATCGGAGCATCCCAGGTATTACCGGAGCGGTGGGAAATAAGAATATCTTCATTATAGTCACCATTCTCATCCGGATTGAGGTTCTCATCCAACAATCCACCCAAACTGTTTTCACCCTTATAAGTATAGATCATCGTCAACCCATCCGGAGAAATGAGTGGAGCGTATTCAGACCCCACACTATTCAGGGGTGCAGCCAAATTGGTGATCTGCGTCCTCGTCGGTTTCTTAATGAGTTGCTTTGCGTTTTCGCAATACTCAATATACCTGGCGGCAAGTTTCTTATTTTGGTCTATCGGAGCATCCACCAGATACATATTGAAATACCGGATCGCTCCATCATACCGATCGTTCAGATGATAGGCCATTGCAAGATAAAGCTTTGCACCTTCCAGATCGGGGGTGATCTTACAGGCTTTATCGATCAGGAAGAGGGATTGTTCCTTTTCATCATTCTTGTGCAGGTAACATATTCCAAGTTTATAAATCAGGTAGGCATTCAACGAGTCTGTTTCCAGAGCCTTTTTATAATAGGGAAGCGCCTTTAGATACTCTCCCTGCTCGTAATAATACTCTGCAGCCCCCGGGTAATTTTCCTGTGGACGGGAAGGTTTCTTGTGCTTCTGCGCGAAAGCGCTTTGCACAAAACAACAGACTAAAAAGAGAATAATTGCGTTTCTTCTCATTGTTTGATATCCATTCCTAAGGCAGGAGGGTGTTTTCGGTACACACACACTTTCCGTACGCTAACCATAACCTCCTCTAAATTCAATAAAAATCAAGGCTCTTCCTGCTGTTTCCTGGTTAACTTATAAACCCTTGTATGTTGAAAAGCAACCCTTTCCGAAGTCCTTCCCTCCCCAGATGGCTTTTCCCAATGCGGAGCAGGGAGCCTGACCTATCCTTTTGGGGTATATATTTCTATACCTTTACAGGGCAAAGAAAAAGCCTGATGGACATTATACCAGTGCGATTTGAATTGAAAAACGGAGTAAGGGTTATACATGCCCCCGCCAAAGGAAGTATTGTTCATTGCGCACTGATGATCAATGCCGGCACAAGGGATGAGGCAGAAGATAATACCGGACTCGCCCATCTCATTGAACATTGCATATTTAAGGGTACCCGGACGAAGTCAAACCTGGATATACTTAACAGCATTGATTCAGTAGGCGGTGAACTCAATGCCTATACTACCAAGGAAGAAACCTGCGTTTATGTTTCATGCAGTGCGGCTTACCTGGAAAGAGCCATCGAACTTCTTGCAGATATCACTCAGAATTCCCGTTTCCCGGAAAAAGAAATTGCCAAGGAGAAAGAGGTGATTTTTGACGAAATTCAATCGTATAAGGACAGCCCCTCTGAACAAATTCATGATGATTTTGAAGCCCAGGTGTTCCGGCATCATCCCCTCGGTCGGAATATACTTGGTGAAGCAGGGAGCATGAGGAAGCAAGGCCGTGATTCCATGAAAAAGTTTGTTCAGTCGCATTACAAAGGGAGGAATGTGGTATTTAGCAGTTCTGGAAATATCTCTGCACGGAGATTGAAACAACTCTGCGATAAATACCTCGGTCGGTTCGGATCAACAACACAAACCATTCCCCGGAAACCTTTTACGGATTATAAACCCTCCAGCATCCAGACTCCCCGCAGCACTCACCAGGCACATTGTCTCCTGGGAAATCAGGCTTATGCTGCAGGTCATAAGAACAGGATAGCACTTATCCTTCTGAATAATATGCTGGGTGGCCCTGCATGGAATTCCAGACTGAACTTTGGGATCCGTGAAAAATACGGCCTTACCTATCAGCTTGAATCAAACTATACCTCCTATTCGGATGATGGCATTTTCAGCATTTATTTTGGAACCGACCCTGCTTATCTGGAACAAACACTTTCATTGGTACATAAGGAAATGAAAAAGCTTACGGACCGAAAGCTGACCCCCTTGCAGCTGCATGCTGCCAAAGAACAGATTTGCGGTCAGATTGCTATTTCTCAGGAAAGCAGCATGAGCAATGTGCTGAGCAATGCAAAAAATATACTCGTCTTCGACCATACCCTTTCACTCTCTGCCTGGCTTAAGAAAATCAAACAGATCCCCGCTACCCAAATACTGGATGTAGCCAGGGAAATATTCGATGCCAATAAACTGAGTATGTTACTCTATTCAAAAAAACATTCCCAAAAAAAACACTGAACTATGGAATTCCTGGACCCACAGATCGACACCTATGTATGTGATCATACCAGCCCCGAAACAAACCTTTTAAGCAAGCTCAACCGGGAAACCTATTCCAAAATCCTGAATCCACGGATGCTCAGCGGTCATCTGCAGGGACGGGTATTGAGTATGATCTCCCATATGATTCATCCGAAACGAATCCTCGAAATAGGAACCTATACGGGATACTCAGCACTCTGCCTCGCAGAAGGATTGGCTCCCGGTGGGATCCTGCATACGATAGACATCAACGAAGAACTTGAATCCATGGTTCGGAAATACCTGGCTGAGGCTGGGATGGACGACAAAATAAAATATCATATTGGTAACGCCCTGGAAATTATCCTCAGCCTGAAGGAGACTTTCGATCTTGTATTCATTGATGCAGATAAAGAAAATTACAGTACCTACTACGATCTGGTGTTCGACGCAGTACGCCCCGGTGGGTTTATCATTGCCGATAATGTACTTTGGAGCGGTAAAATTCTGACTGTTCCCGCTCCGGCAGATATTGATACCAAAGGAATCCTGGCTTATAACGAGAAGGTGAAAAACGATCCACGGGTGGAAAATGTTATTTTCCCTATTCGGGATGGGTTGAATGTGGTGAGAAAAAAATAGTTACAGCAGAGTCTGGGGCTTAACAAATCGCTTTCCGGGAGATTAACCACAAACCTTTAAAGGTCAACAGTCCATTCAGAATGAGGAGTTCATTCCCAAACTGATATCCACCCATCCATTCTTTAGAGTTCAAGTCAATCATATAACATATAAGAGGGGATGCCAGACATACCCACGGAACGAACCGGTCTTTCACGCTCCGTTTGGTAAGAATTCCGAACATAAATAATCCAAGCAAAGGACCATAGGTATAATTCGCAACACGGAACAATTGTTTGACAACCGCTTCATTATTGATCAGGCGGAATACCACGATTACTACAAGTAGAAGAAGCGCAAAACCAATATGCACCAGATGCCGGATTTGTGTCTTGCGCTTTTCATCCAGGTCTTTTCTTTCTTCAAAACCCAGAAAGTCAATACAGAAGGAAGCCGTTAAGGCAGTGAGTGCCCCATCGGCACTGGGATAGGCGGCGGAGATCAGGCCAATGATAAAAAACAAAGCGGATACAGGTCCAAGAAATTTCAGTGCAACAGTCGGAAACAAATCATCGGTGGTGCGTTCGGGAATGGTCAGTCCTTTTGCCTGCACATATTGATAAAGCAAGATGCCGAGACAGAGGAAAACAAAATTTACAATCAAAAGAATAAAGCTGAAGGTGATCATATTCTTCTTCGCCTCCCCTGCGCTGCGGCAACTGATGTTTTTCTGCATCATCTCCTGATCTAAACCGGTCATCGCTATGGCAATAAACATTCCACCGAAAAATTGTTTGGGAAAGAAAGCTTTGGAGTGCCAATCACCCATAAAAATATCAGACATCGGGCTTTTTCGGATTCCACTTATCAGAGACCCCATGTCCAGATGAAGTTCCTTACTGATCAGGATAACAGAAAGGATCAGGGAAAGCAGCATGAACGTAGTTTGGAGGGAATCTGTCCAGACAATTGTTTTTACTCCTCCTTTATAGGTGTATGCCAGAATCATCAGAATAAAAGAAAGTACGGTCACCCAGAAAGGTACGCCCCAGGCATCAAAAACAAAGATCTGGAGCACATTCACAACAATGTATAATCGGAAGGAAGCTCCGATCACCCTGGAGAGGATAAAGAAAAAAGCCCCTGTTTTATAAGAAAAAACGCCCAAACGCTGCTTCAGGAAAGAGTAAATGGAAGTCAGGTTAAGGCGGTAATACAAAGGGAGCAACACGGTAGCAATAACTGCATAACCCACCATATAACCCATAATCATTTGAAAATAGGAAAAGGCTCCTTTGCCTACATCCCCGGGTACCGACATAAATGTAACTCCGGAGAGCGAAGCCCCGATCATTCCATACGCCACGAGGTACCATCGGGAAGAACGGTTTCCTATGAAGTAACTTGCATTATCCGCTTTTCGGGTGGTAAGAAATGTAACCCCGAAGAGAACGAGGGAGTAAAGGATTACACAACCTATAATTAATGCTGGAGACATTGTTTTTTAATAGAAACAAAGTACGTCAAATCAAACGCCTTTAATTGGAGGTGCATCATTAGGCTATGAACAAAGTTTTTCACAATTTAGATGCATGATACATCGAATCAAAGAACTCGAGGCTGTCTCCCTGGAGCTTGAACCAAGCCCCGGTGCGCGTAAACTGGTCAGGAAGGAAGTGATTACCTACACGGAAGATTTTCTTAAAACACTTGACCGGACGAAGGCATTTGTTTCTTCTGCCGACAAAGGCATTGCTCTGCTTGAATCACCGGTATCAGACCATCCGATCCCTATTTCCGATGCTCTGAATCTACTACGTATAAATGTAGATACACCCGGATTGAATCCGGCCTCCGGAGGTCATCTGGGTTATATTCCCGGAGGAGGATTATACTACTCTGCTTTGGGTGATTATATGGCTGATATCTCCAACCGTTATGCCGGTTACTACTTCGCTTCTCCGGGTGCGGTCAGGCTCGAAAACATGCTCCTGCGCTGGGTTGCTGAAGTGGTGGGATATCCTTCGGAAGCTGCAGGAAATCTTTCGTCGGGAGGAAGTATTGCAAACCTCATCGCCATTGTCACAGCCAGAGAGGCTAAAGGCATTAAGGCCAGAAATATAGAGAAAGGGGTTATTTATCTCACAGTACATGCTCATCACTGCATCCGGAAAGCGATCCGTATTGCAGGCCTGGAAGACAGTGTTACCCGGCTCGTTGGTTTGGATGATCAATACCGTATGGATTCCAAAGCATTGGAAGCACAGATTAAAGCTGATAAGCTGGAGGGACTCAACCCCTGGCTGGTTGTTGCTTCGGCTGGCACTACAGATACCGGTGCCATTGATCCGTTGGAAGAGATTGCAGGGATTGCAAAAGAAAATAATCTTTGGTTCCATATCGATGCTGCCTACGGTGGCTTTTTTATGCTTTGCCCGGAAGGGAAACAAAAACTCAAAGGAATCGATCTCAGCGATTCGGTGGTGCTGGATCCTCATAAAGGCCTGTTCCTTCCCTATGGACTGGGGCTCGTTCTGGTCAAAAACGGAAAATACCTACACCAGGCTCACCAATATTCAGCAAGCTATCTTCAGGATGCTGCAGGCGCTCATGAAGATGAACCCTCCCCGGCCGATCTATCACCCGAATTAACCAAACATTTCCGGGGCCTCAGGCTCTGGTTACCTTTAAAGCTTCATGGTCTAAAACCTTTTCGCGCTGCCATAGAGGAGAAAATGCTTCTTGCCCGTTATTTCAGACAGGAACTGATAAAGATAGGATTCGAAACAGGACCCGAACCAGAACTCTCTGTGGTTATATACCGGTATATCCCTAAAAGAAAGAAAGGCCTGACCCTGGCAGAGATCAATTCATTCAATGAAAAACTGGTTCATGAAATCCAAGCCGATGGGAGGGTATTTATTTCATCTACCATTCTCAATGGCCAGTTCACCATCCGCTTTGCTTGTTTATCCTTCCGCACCCATCTAAAAACAGTGAATCTTTTGCTGAAGCTCCTTAAGGAGAAATCGAAGATGTTAGAGAAGGGATAATTTTAATTACGGAAAGGGCTACCGCCTCAATCCTGCTTTATCTTCGCGATGATCTCATTAAATTTCTGATCATTTTGTAAAGGCTCAAACTCCCGTTGACTCCGGATTCTGTTCAGGTCATTAAAGCCGAGTTCAACAGCTTTATCAAGGTTCAACAAGGCACCGGGGACATCATTCTTCTTCATACATACAAAGGCCGAGAGATAGGCCCATTCCGAATTGGTAGGATCAACCATCTTGTATAAGGTGAGGAAATTTTCTGCCTGCGGAAGCGCTTCCTGCTTCAAAGCGGAGTTTGTACTCATAAAAGAAGCCAGGCTCAGATAGGCCAGCAGGCGTTTGTCATATTGAGCCCTGTCTTTGTTTTTAGTTGAACTGGCCTCGGCATTTAGTCTATTTATTTCATTCATCCACCAGGCCATATCCTTCTCCTGGAATGCCATTGCATATCGTTGTTGCTCGGCTTGCTCCGCAGCTGCTTCCTGCTTTTCATGATGACGGGCTTCCTGATAATCAGGGCCATTAATTGATTTTTCAAGTCTGGCATATTTATCAACCGGCTTGATTCCGGCATAATAGAGGTTCATGAGGTGACAAGCTGCATATTTGGTCAGCACATTCGTACTTCCATGAAGGAGTTTCTCCGCTTCTTTTTCATCAGAATTGAAAGAGGCATCGATAATACTGTCGTTCTTCTCCATCCGTTTAGCCCTCACGCCTTCTAAAGTCAGAAGGAGGAATGCTTTGTCCATATCCGAAGCCGGGGCCCAGTCATGTTTGCCATTAAAAATCAAAAGATCATTTACTATTCCTGCCTCGTTCAGAGACACTTGGGTATTTTTCATTTCACTCAGGTTAAAATCTTCATTGCCCACCAGGCCCACAAAACAAACATCTTTTGCAAGTGGCTCCCTCGCCGGCTGGAAACCTGCAGAATTGGCTATGACCCCTTTGATGCGGTTATCCTGAAGGGTTATTCCGATCGCTACTCTCGACCCTCCGGAAAAGCCTCCTGCAAAAACATTCCGCATATCCACGGGAAAACGCTTGGTCACATCATTCAGAAAATTAGAGGTGATATTGATGATCATGCCTGCATCGAGACTATTTCTCGAATCGTTGGAGCAAACGAGGATAAACCCGTACCGGTCGGCCAGATCGGCATATTTAGAAACCGGTAAGCTTCCCCGGGCATGTGCATCGAAAAAGAATACCACCGGATATTTCATCTGCCAGGAAAATTTCTTGGGGAGGTAGAGTGCATAGCTTTGATCCGGTACAGACTGGCAGGAGACACTTTTTATGACTGTTCCCGGCTGAAAGGAGTCGTTGGAATTTGCTTTGGTAGCCGTTGGTGTTGCAACGATCGTTGCAGTCGGAGATTCATTCTTTTTCTCTGCATTCCCACAAGACAGCAGAGAGATCAGAATAACAGGAAGCAATATTTGAAACGGTAGGTGCATGCGTTGTTTTAGTTCAAAAATACGTACTTTTGAGATATGAATTTTTCTTCCCGACTGATTGAAGAAGCCGTTTCGGAGTTTTCCGGGCTGCCTGGTGTTGGACGTAAGACTGCACTCCGTTTTGTCCTCCATCTGCTCAAAAAAGACAAAAAAGAAGTCCAGGCTTTCGGAGAATCTTTTATAAGGCTCCGGAATGAACTGAAATATTGCACAGCATGTCATAATGTATCTGATCAGGAGATCTGTGAAATATGTGCGAATCCCAACAGGGATCATAGCACCATTTGTGTCGTGGAAGATATCCGGGATGTCATGGCCATTGAAGGCACGTCCCAGTTTCGGGGGGTATACCATGTCCTGGGTGGAATCATCTCCCCTATGGATGGCATAGGCCCCGGTGATCTTAATATTGAAAGCCTGGTGGCCAAAGCCGGCACCGGAAATGTGAAGGAAGTCATCATGGCCCTGAGCACCACCATGGAAGGAGACACCACCAATTTTTACATTTACAGAAGGCTGAAAGATCAGTCGATAAGCATTTCTACGATTGCAAGAGGTATTTCTATCGGGGATGAGCTGGAATATGCAGATGAAGTCACCCTCGGACGTTCCATTATCAACCGTACACCCTATGCAAATTCACTGAGTCTTAAATAATGCAAGCCCTATCCTGATTTTCCTACCAGCCTGATGAAACTGTCTATCATTATTGTGAATTATAATGTCGAGCATTTCCTCGAGCAATGTCTCCATTCGGTACGTAAAGCCTGCAAAAATATAGCTGCTGAAATATTTGTAGTAGATAACAATTCTGTGGATGGTTCCATCCACATGCTTCAACAGAAATTTCCGGAGGTAAGAGTCATTGCCAATAAAAAAAACCTAGGCTTCTCCTTCGCCAACAATCAGGCTATGAAAATGGCTAAAGGTGAATACTTCCTCCTTCTCAATCCTGACACGGTTGTGGAAGAAGACACGTTCGAAAAAATCATTCCATTTATGGACAGCCACCCGCAAGCAGGTGGACTGGGTGTTAAGATGCTGGATGGAAAAGGGAACTTCCTTCCTGAATCTAAACGGGGACTGCCTACGCCCATGGTAGCCTTCTGCAAAATATTTGGTCTGGCAAGCATCTTTCCCCGGTCGAGACTCTTCGGCCGGTATCATATGGGGTTCCTGGATAAAAATACGACCAGTGAAATAGAGATCCTCTCCGGAGCCTTTATGCTGATGCGCAAATCCGTACTTGATAAGGTGGGCTTTCTGGATGAGGATTTCTTTATGTATGGGGAAGATATAGACCTCTCTTATCGTATTATCAAAGCAGGATTTAAAAATTATTACTTCCCGGAAACGAGGATCATCCATTACAAAGGAGAAAGCACAAAAAAATCGAGCGTGAATTATGTCTTTGTATTTTACAATGCCATGATCATTTTCGCCAGGAAGCATTTTTCCCAGCAAAATGCAAAGATGTTTTCTCTGCTCATCAATATGGCCATCTATTTGAGAGCAGGCACGGCCTTGATCTTCCGTTTTATCCAGAAAATGTTCCTCCCCTTCCTCGATGCGGCTTTGATCCTGGTCGGTTTGTTTTTAATCAAAGATTATTACGGTCATTACATCAAATATTCGGAAGGCGATTATTATTCTTCCCGTCTGATCTCCGTAGCTTTCCCTTCTTACGTATTCGTTTGGCTTTTCACCGTTTACGTGAGCGGGGGCTATGACAAGCCTGTCAGACTCTGGAAATTGTTCCGGGGTGTTGCCGTGGGTACCGGAATTATTCTGATGATTTACGCCCTGCTTCCGGAAGCCTACCGTTTCTCCAGAGCCCTTATTCTCCTTGGATCGGGATGGGCCCTCCTCGGTCTCTCCCTCATCCGGATCTTTATGAACCTGATCCGATATAAACGCTTTTCGTTTGCTACCTCCGTGCTCCGGAGGATTGCCATCATTGGGGAACCGGATGAATGTAACCGGGTGAATGCCCTACTCAAGCAAACCTCTGTCAATACCGGCTTTGTTGGGTTTGTAGGAACCAACGGACATTCTGAAACAGCCGAAAATTACATTGGGAGATTTGAGCAGCTACGGGAAATCATTTCCATTTATAAAATAGACGAAGTCATATTCTGTGCCAAGGACCTCAGCTCCCAGAAGATTATTGATCAGATGCTGGAACTGGGCCCCGGTGAAACAGACTTTAAGATTGCACCCCCCGAAAGCTTTTCCATTATCGGAAGCAATTCAATCGATACGGCAGGCGACCTCTACGTCATTGACATCAATTCCATCACCAAGGCTGCCAACAGGCGCAAGAAGCGGGTGCTTGACCTTCTGCTTTGCGGGGCCTTAACCTGCCTCTCCCCTTTTCTCATCTTTGCTCAGAAAAAACCCCTTGGTTTTATTGGAAATATCTTATCGGTGCTGGTTGGCAGAAAGTCATGGATCGGTTATTCTGCAGGGTCCGACAAGTTAAGTCAACCTCTTCCTTCCATCCGCAGCGGAGTGCTGAGTCCTGCTTCCATCTTCAAAGCAAAAGAGCTCGATGCAGAAACCGTGCGCCGATTGAATATGGTCTATGCTAAAGATTACAGAGCATGGAACGACCTGCTGATTATCTGGAAAAATCTTTCAAGATTAGGGTAGCGTGATTTTCGATGCTTGAGCAGGAATTTCTACTATGTTCGGGCAAAAAGTACAAACTTCAGTAACGATTTCCGAAACTTCAGCAGGAATTTATACTATTGTCGGGCAAAAAGTACAAACGGGAGTACACATTTCTACTTTGTTCGGGCAAAAAGTACAAACCTGAGTACACATTTCTACTTTGTTCGGGCAAAAAGTACAAACCTGAGTAAACATTTCTACTATGTTCGAGCAAAAAGTACAAACCGGAGTAGACATTTCCACTTTGTTCGAGCAAAAAGTACAAACCGGAGTAGACATTGTTACTATAGTCGAGCAAAAAGTACAAACCGGAGTAGATATTGTTACTATAGTGAGCAAAAAGACCAAACCTTCTGAAGGATTGCAGATTTTGTTTAGGAAGAAGATCAAATCATCAGCATAGGAGTGATTTAATGCTAAAGATTACATCAGTTTTTCTAAAAATTAGCAGAAACTCTGGTATAAAATATTCTTCCATTCAAGGTTCAACTCAGAGAACGGTGAATGTGTCAAAGAATTATTGAAAAACAACCTCCACCCTTCTATTGGAAGCCCTGCCTTCTTCTGTTTCATTCGAACTGATGGGTTGAGTCATTCCCATTCCCTGGGTTTCAATCCGTTCTTCTCCTATTCCATGATCAATTAGATAACTCTCCACTGCTTTTGCCCGTGCAAGAGAAAGAACTTGGTTATGCTCTGCCGTTCCTTGATTATCGGTATGACCGGTAATGGTGAGTTTCAGCTTCGGGTGTTGTTTTAAAAAACCTGCCAGTTTGTTCAGCTCCATATCAGATGCCGGAAGCAGCATAGCCTGATCGGTATTGAAATAGATATTCTTTAAAATAAATTTCTTGTTTACATCGAAAGCTTCCTGCCGGATCTCTTTCTTCACCACCGAATCCTGTGCCTGGAGCGGAAGCGTAAAATCTATATTACAAAGTGTAGAATCCTGCTGGTTTACCTGGTCAACCACTCCCACATCATCCATATAATAATAGGCCTCCGGCAGACTCACCGGGAAATTGTAATCATCCTGCTTAGAAACAAGCTTATGAACCGTATGTTTATCATTATTGAAATTCCCAATCACCATAAAACGTTCTCCTCCTTCTGCCGTATAGATCCATGAAATCTCCTTCCATGCTCCTTCCTCCCGGATCGGTTCCTCCCCCTGGTAACGGAGCTGTGGAACCTGCTTAAGGACTTTATCATCCTCACTTTTCACTACGAAACGGCTGAAAAGCACATCAATATTGGACGTCATATACTCTGAACTTTGAGCCAGGCTCACATGCAGCTGTACACAATACCGGTGACCTTTTATCATTCTCTCTTTCAAGGGAACTTCCAGATATTCCCGGTAATCATTCATCTTATGGGCGTTGAGATAACAAATAATACCTACATATCCCTTACCTGTTCTGGGTTCATGTTTACCGAGCATATTTTCGGGAACGCTGCATGGCATATTTGCACAGCTGTTGTAATAATCGGCACTGCCCATAGTGGGTTGAAACCAATCGTTTAGTCCTTCCAGCTTGTATTGAGTAATGATCAGAGGGCATTGGGAATAGTCTTCGAAACTGGGGTTTGGAACCAGGTTTTGGGCTCCGAGAACAGAGGTATAAAACGCTGACAAAAAAGCTATTTTCCTGTAATTCATGATACGAATCGGTTAATCCTGCTTGCTCCTCGGTGAAATACCCAAACTCCCTTTTCGGGGATAGGAATGACCGAAATTAAAGAAAATCTGTAAATGCCTGTCAATCACCTTAAAAGCAGCGTTGTTTTTCGGAAATAATCCCTTATTTTTGCAAACACGTAAACATATATGATTGAATGAATTGTTGACGGAATTCTCTTGAAGCAATATAAAAAAATCTATTCCTGATGTCAGAGTTAGAATTGATCATGCCAAAAATGGGTGAGAGTGTTGCAGAAGCAACGATCATCAAATGGCTAAAGAAAGAAGGCGATAAAGTAGCTATGGATGAGGCGGTTCTGGAAATTGCGACCGACAAGGTAGATTCTGAAATTCCTTCTCCTCATGCCGGCATTCTTACAAAAATACTTTTTAAAGAGGGGGATGTTGTGCAGGTAGGAAAGGCGGTGGCTATGATCAGCTCTGAAACCAGCGTAAACGGTAAATCAACAGATACCACAGCAACTCCGGTAAAATCAGAAGCTGTACATGCAGAGGCAAAAAAAATGCCCGTGCCTGCCGGAGCGGAAATGATCAAATCAGGGGCATCCGGAAAATTCTATTCCCCGTTGGTACGAAGTATTGCTAAACAAGAAGGTATTAGTATTCATGAACTCGAATCTATCACCGGTACCGGTTTGTTGGGTAGGGTAACCAAGAATGATATCCTGGCTTATCTGCCTATGAAAGGCAAAGGCGGGGCAGGCAAAACCTCCCAACCTGAAAAGACTTTTCACAGTCCAAGCACTTCAAACGGATCATCCCATGCCCGGCCTGCTATTTCAGTAGGTGCAGGAGATGAGGTTATTGAAATGGACCGGATGCGTAAGCTCATTGCCGACCACATGGTCATGAGCAAGCATACCTCCCCTCATGTTACATCCTTCGTAGAAGCGGATGTAACCAATATGGTGCTCTGGAGAGAGAAAGTCAAAGGACCTTTCGAAAAAAGGGAAGGCGAAAAGCTCACCTTCACTCCTATCCTGATTGAGGCCCTGGTGAAAGCCATCAAAGACTTTCCGATGATTAATATCTCCCTGGATGGAACCACGATCATCAAAAGGAAACATATCAATATCGGCATGGCCACAGCATTGCCAAGCGGAAATCTGATTGTTCCCGTAATCAAAGATGCGGATCAGCTCAACCTGACCGGACTGACCAAGGCTGTAAACGATCTCGCTTTCAGAGCCAGGAACAACAAACTGGTTCCGGATGATATTTCCGGTGGCACTTATACTATTTCAAATGTTGGATCTTTTGGAAATGTCATGGGCACCCCGATTATTAATCAGCCCCAGGTTGCAATCATGGCTGTGGGAGTCATCAAGAAAAAGCCGGCTGTTATTGAAACCCCTTCCGGAGACCTTATCGGGATCAGACACTTTATGTTTCTTTCCCATTCTTATGATCACCGGGTGGTAGATGGATCACTGGGTGGGCAGTTTGTGAGAAGAGTGGCTGATTACCTGGAACAATTTGATATGAACAGAGCATTTTAAGAGGGGATAGAAGATACTTACCATTAAACTCCCAATCCAAACTGATGAAAAAAATTTATCTGTTCCTTCTCCTCTCTTTATTCACGACCGCTTTATTCTGCCAGCAAAAAGAAAGTGCATCCCTCAAAAAAAAGTTCGAAGAAGCGGAAGCGCTTTTCAATAAGGATCTCTTTACCATGGCCATTCCGGTTTATCAAGCTGTATCCAATGGGGATACCGGGAATTATAATGTACTCTATAAGCTTGGCGTTTGTTACCTCAATTCACCCAATGAAAAACCTCGTGCTCAGGAATATCTTGAAAAAGCAAGTCATCGGGTTTCCGCGAAATGTGATGAAAGTGTTTTTAAAGAAAAAAATGCTCCGGTCATCACCTGGTATTATCTGGGGAAAGCCCAACACTTCAATTATAAGTTTGATGATGCTTTAGCTTCCTTCGACAAATTCAGAACCTTCCTCGCTCCTTCCGATGTTGAACTGACCCGACTGACTGATCAGGCTACCGAATGGTGCAAAAACGGAAAGACCCTCATTCTTTCCCCGGTTAACATGAAAGTTGAAAATTTAGGCCCTGGCATCAATACGCAGTACCCTGAATACTCCCCGGTGGTAACAGCTGATGAAAGCCAGCTTTTCTTTACTTCCCGAAGACCAACCACCACCGGAGGAAAAATAGATACTCGTGATAATATGTATTTTGAAGATATCTATTCCGCCACCAAGACAGATAGCGGCTGGGGCCATGTACAAAACCTCGGAACTCCGATCAATACTGAGGGACACGATGCAACCATCGGGATCTCGGTTGACGGACAGCGACTTTTTATGTACCGTGATGATAATGGGGATGGAAACATTTATACCAGCGATCTGCTTGGCGACAAATGGAGTGCTCCGGTAAAACTGAATGAATATATCAACTCCACTAAGTGGGAAGGATCAGTAAGTGTCAGCGCTGACGGGAATACTCTATATTTCTCCAGTGAAAGAGAGGGAGGTTTTGGAGGTAAGGATATCTATAAAAGCCGGAAACTCCCAAATGGAACGTGGGGACGAGCCATCAATATGGGACCCAATATCAATACACCCTTCGATGATGATGCTCCCTTTATGCACCCCGACGGAGTAACACTCTACTTCAGTTCACAAGGTCATTCCAGCATGGGTGGCTTCGATATTTTTTATGTTACACTCAACGACAGTGGAAACTGGTCCAAGCCTGTAAACATGGGTTATCCGGTAAACACGACCGATGACGACATTTTCTACTTCCCTACAGCTGATAATAAAAGAGCTTATTACTCCTCTTTCCGCAGCGATGGATATGGAGAAAAAGATATTTACATGCTCACCCTCCCCGAAAAAGCCGAAGCTCCACTGGCTGTTTATACCGGTGAAATTACAAGCCTGATGGGAGGAGTGCCCGAAGGAGCCACCATTACCGTAAAAGACAATGCTACCGGAGAAGTGGTAGGAATCTATACCCCTAACTCTTCTACCGGGAAATACCTGTTTATTCTGCCCCCGGGAAAGAATTACAATATTGCTTATGAAGCAGAAGGCTATCTCTTTCAATCGGAGAATCTGGACGTAAAAGACAGCAGCTCGTACCGTGTTATACATAAGGCGGTGGATCTGATGCCACTCCGTGTTGGAGAAAGAACCACACTCAAGAACGTATTTTTTTCCAGCGGATCTGCTGAGCTTAAGCCTGAATCAAAGACGGAGCTTGACAAGCTCGTAGCACTCATGAAAAAACATTCCAAGATCACGGTCCGAATTAACGGACATACAGACTTGCAGGGTGCAGAGGACATGAATATGAAACTTTCTCAAAAAAGAGCTGAATCGGTGAAAGAGTACCTGATCAAAGAAGGAGGAATTGCCGAAGAGCGTATTGTTGCACTGGGTTTCGGCCCTCATGAACCGGTCGCTATCAATAAAAACCCCAATGGAAGCTGGAACAGGGCCGGTATGACCCTGAACAGGAGGATTGAGTTCGAAATTCTGAGCCTTGATGGGAAAGTTGCAGGGAAAAATGAGGAAATAAAGGTTCCGGAAGAATTAAAACCGAAGGAAAAAGAGAAGGAAAAGGATAGAAAATAAATAAATACTGAAATCAACCCTTTTCCTTCCTGTAAAACGAAGAAAGAATATAAGAATATCTTGTACGGCATTAGAAAATCCATGGCTATTAGGTAATTAATCTTACTTTTGTTCATAAGTTTGGAGGATTTCGATCCAAGCTGCGCATCCTTATTGCTCTGATTAAATATTTTTGCATGAACTTCATTTTAAGTCCTTTAATATCAATCCTATGACAAGAAGATTACTAATTGGATTCTCGTTTTTTTTATGTGTTTTAAGCCAGGTTTCGAGTGCCCAGGATATGGCTACTTACAGGGAGAAATTTACGGAAGGGAACTATCTCATTATTGAGGAAAATTTTACACAGGCTTTGAAAAATTTCCTGGAAGCCTATGCAATTGACTCTACCAATGCGAACATTAACTATAAACTTGGTTATTGTTACATGAAGTCCTCCACCGAAAAATACAAAGCCACACATTACCTGGAGAAAGCATGTCAAAACGTTTCTCATAATTATACTGACCTCGAACCCCGGGAGAAAAAAGCTCCGGATAACGCCTATTATTTTCTGGGTCAGGCCTACCACCTCAACTACCGCTTCGATGAGGCTATTGAAAACTTTACAAAATTTAAAGAAATAATAGGACCAAAAAATAAAGAATTCAACAGGGACATTGACCGCAGGATTGAAATCTGTAAAAACGGAAAAGAATTTTACAGCGTTCCTACCAAGGTGGATATCATCAACCTAGGAGATTCCATCAATACGACCTACCCGGAGTACAGCCCAGTGGTCACTGCAGATGAAAATATGCTGATCTTCACATCCAGAAGACCTGGAAGTACCGGAGGTGAAATGGGACCGGATGGACTTTACTATGAAGACATTTACGTATCCTATAAAAAACCCGACGGCACCTGGACAGAAGCTAAGAGTATTGGTCCGAATGTAAATACAGGAGGGAACGAAGCTTCGATTTCTCTTACCGCAGACGGACAACAATTATTCATTTACAAAGACGATAACGGAGGGGATATTTACCTGAGTCATCTGGATGGTGATAACTGGAGTTACCCGGAACCACTTGGAGGAGATATCAATTCTAAGACCTGGGAAACCCATGCGTGTATGACGGCAGACGGATCAACGCTGTATTTTGTAAGTGACAGGGCTGGAGGATTTGGAGGACGTGATATTTACAAGTGCGTAAAACTTCCGAACGGAAAATGGTCTAAGGCAACAAACCTGGGTCCAACCATTAACACAGAATACGATGAGGACAGTCCTTTTATTCACCCGAATAAAGTCGATCTGTTCTTCAGCTCCCGCGGTCATAAAACAATGGGAGGTTTTGATATTTTCTTCTCCACCTTGAACCCCGATTCGAACAAATGGTCTGAACCCATGAACATCGGATACCCGATCAATACAACTGATGATGATATTTTTTATGTAGCCACTCCCGATGGAAAGCGTGCCTACTACTCCTCTGCACGACCCGGTGGATTCGGTGATAAGGATATCTACATGATCAAGTTCCAGGATTCAGCTCCTGCTGAAAAGGCAGTGGCTCTGATCAAGGGTATAGTTTCCAACGCAGATGGAGCAGAAATTCCTCTTGATATCCTAATAACCGCAACAGACTCCAGTACTCTCGAACAGGTTTCCAACACCAAACCTATTCACCGTACCGGCAGTTATTCCATGATTCTGGAAACCGGTAAGACCTATTATCTGAATTATTTAGTAGATGGGAAAGTGATGTCTTCCGATACGATCCGGATTCCTGTAGGTGCTAACTATACTCAATATGACAGGCCACTGCTTCTGAATGGAATTATTCTGAAAAAAACTCCTCCGGTGGACGTAGTTAAAACAAATCCAAAAGATTCTACTCTAGCAAAAGTTACTCCGGTTAAAGTAACACCCCATACCGAAAAAGACCATGTGGGCCCTCCGAAGAAGCAGGTTACTTATAATAACGGACCTGAATTCCGGATTTACTTCTCTTATAACATACACAATGTAGAACTTACAAATCCTGACTTCGTGAAGTATATGGACTCTCTGCAGGCCGTTGTACTGAAAGGAAATGTTAAGCTCCTGATCACGGGCTCTGCTTCTCAGGTTCCAACTCCGTTATTTAACGGTAACAAAGGACTTGCAAATCAACGTGCCGCTGATATGAAGGATATCATCATCCAGGCCATGAAAGCCAGGAACATGGATATTGCTAAGGTGGAATTTGTAACCCCTCCTGTTGCCCTTATTCAAGGTCCTCCATACACTGGTGACGCGGAGAAGAACAAGGCTCAGTTCGAGAAGTATCAGTATGTTAGTGTCAAATACATTTCTAAATAAATAAATGACACTCGATTGGTTTCAATTTTGATACTTATTTAAACTGTGATGTACAGAATCGGACCTCTTCATTATTGCTTTATAGTCCTGTTCATGGCCTGCTCCTTCATGCAGGCACAGACCTCCTCTAAATCAGGACCTGATCCTGAAGATGCCTATGAGCATTTCCGGCATGGTAATTACAGCATGGCTCTTAAAGTCTATAAGATTCTTTATAAGAAGGATAAGAACAACATAGATTATAATTATAAGATCGCCCAGTGCTATCTGAATACCAATATCAACAAAAAGGAATCCATTCCTTATCTTGAATTTGTAACCAAACAACCCCACTTTGATCCCAATGCACTTTTCGATCTGGGAAGGGCTTATCACTATGCCAACCGGTTTGACGATGCCATTAAAGCCTTTAAGGAATATAAAGAGAAGGTTGGAGACAAAGATGCAGAAAAGGTTGACCATGAAATTGAAACCTGCAACAATGGAAAAGAACTTGTAAAATTCCCTGTCAAGGTTACCTTTGAAAACCTCAAAGAACTCAATTCCGAATATCCAGACTACTACCCATTCACTACCAGCAGTGAATCCTTCCTGGTATTTACTTCCAGAAGAAAAGGAAACGTGGGTGCTTCGTCTGTTGAGGTGGATGGATATTATTCTTCTGACATTTATATCTCTGCTGTAAAAGGAGGAACTTTTTTAAAGCCTAAAAATCTGGGCTCGATCGTAAACGGGCAATTTGATGAACAATGTGTGGGGCTTGCACCCGATGGGGCCAATATGATTGTCTATATTGATAATATAACAGACGTGGGTAATCTCTACCAAAGTAAGCCTGGAAAAGAAAAGGAAGGGGTTCCCAGTTTTACAAAGCCTGTTAAAATGGGGGATGTGATTAATTCTGGATTCGAAACTTCTGGTTCCTATTCCCCCGATGGAAATATTTTCTTCTTCGCCAGCGACCGCTCCGGTGGAAAGGGAGGAACAGATATCTATATGGTCAAGAAGCTCCCTACTGGCGATTGGGCCGTGCCTCAACCGATTACCATTATCAACACCAAGTACCGAGAAGACTTCCCGTTTATGGCGTCTGATGGAAAGACCCTTTTCTTCTCCTCTGAAGGACATTCTAGCATGGGAGGATTCGATCTGTTTAAAACAGTTTACAACGAAGAAACCAATGCCTGGTCTGCACCTAAAAACCTTGGGTACCCCATAAACGACAGTCAGGATAACCGATCTATCTCTTTTTCAAAAGATAACCGTTATGGTTATATCTCTTCAGCAAGAGAAGGTGGAATGGGCGACCTGGATATTTACCGCATTACCTTTGATGAAATGAACCCCCGTTATACTATTGTAACCGGATACATCATGATTGGTGATTCCATCAACAAGAAAAAGGCCAACAACTCCATTATTTCGGTTACGAACTCTGTTAACAACAAACATGTAGGTAACTATACTCCGGCTCCCGGAAGCGGAAATTATGTGATGGCACTTGCTCCAGGGAAATATACCATGAGCGTGGATTGCCCGGGAACAAAACCTTTTACAACCACCATTCAAATCCTTGATCTGGGCTCATTCCAGCCTGAAACCACTTTAAATGTTCTGCTCAATCCGAAGTGACCACTACCTGTTTCAAAGGTGCAAAGGCTTCTTCCTTGTGGCTTTATTCTATTCCTGTTCCTCTCCTCTTAACTAATATCCGATAACCGTATGCAACTCAACCTAAAACGTCCGATTGCTTTTTTTGATCTTGAAACAACAGGAGTAAATGTGGCGAGTGATCGAATTGTAGAAATAGCAATTGTCAAAATCCTGCCGGACGGAAGCAAAGAGTGCAGGGAAAAAAGAATTAATCCAGGAATTCCGATTCCGCTTGAATCTTCGCTCGTACATGGGATATATGATAAAGATATCGCAGATGCGCCGACATTCAAAGCCATCGGAAAGAGTCTGGCTGAATTTCTGAAAGACTGTGACCTTGGCGGTTACAATTCCAATAAGTTTGACATTCCGGTATTGATGGAAGAGTTCCTGAGGGCGGAGATAGAGTTTAGCCTCGAAGGCAGGAATTGTGTGGATGTACAGAATATTTTTCATCAGATGGAGCAGAGAACACTCAAGGCCGCATACAAATTTTACTGCGGCAAAGAACTCATCAATGCCCACAGTGCCCTTGCAGATATTGAAGCCACTTACGAGGTCTTTCTTGCGCAGATTGATCGTTATAAAGACAAAGAGTTTACCGACAAAGCAGGAAAGAAATCTATTCCAGTTGTAAATGACATGAAGGCTTTGAACGATTTCACCAAGGTCACCAAAAATGTGGACCTGGCCGGGCGAATTGTATATAATGATAAAGGGGTGGAGGTCTTTAACTTTGGTAAACACACCGGGAAACCTGTTGCAGAGGTACTAAAAGCAGAACCTTCATATTATGCCTGGATGCAACAGGGTGATTTTCCTTTGTATACCAAGAAAGTGCTTACCTGGATAAAACTGAAAAACCTCAATACAAAAGAATAAGTCTTATGAAAATCATTTGTATCGGGCGGAATTATGCCGCTCACGCCAAAGAGATGAAGAGCGAAGTGCCGAAAGAACCCGTCTTCTTCATGAAGCCGGATACGGCTCTGATTATTCGTAACCAGCCATTCTTTATCCCTGATTTTTCAGAAGAAATTCATCATGAAGTAGAGCTCGTCTTAAAAATTAATAAAGTCGGGAGAAATATTGAGGAAAAATTTGCGCATAAATACTATGATGAAATCGGAATAGGAATCGATTTCACCGCCAGGGATCTTCAAGCCCGATGCAAAGAGAAAGGGCTACCCTGGGAAATGGCCAAAGCCTTCGATGGTTCTGCCCCACTCGGGGAATTCAAGCGCAAAGAAGACCTTCCGAAACCTGATATGATCGGTTTTCATCTTGAAATCAACGGTAAAACCGTGCAAGAAGGAAACACCCGTGACCTGCTCTTTTCATTTGATAAAATCATAGCCTATGTCTCCCGTTTTATTACACTGAAAAAAGGGGATCTAATCTTCACCGGAACGCCTGAAGGAGTGGGTCCGGTCAAAACAAATGACAAGCTGGAAGCTTATATAGGTGACGAAAAACTACTCTCCTTTAATGTGAAATGATTTTGATACGAGCGGCGAAGCCGATTACTCTTTCATAAGTTTCTTGACAAAAACCTCGTTACCGGTCTTAACAGTAATCAGATATAAACCCGCAGGAATGGGGGATAGACCAGAGAGCGCCCAGTTATTATACGATTGCACAGCAGCCCTGTATTTTTCCGTGCAGATGACCCGTCCGCAAAGATCAGAGAGTGTCACACAAACATCCTGGCTTTGAGAAGACCAGAAGATAATCTGAACCGAGCCCGTAAACGGGTTAGGAAAAATGTTTGAAAGATAATCCCTGTCGGCTAATGATCCCTCATGAATACCGAGACTGGAATTAGCCAGGCAGAAATCAGGAATGCCATAACCTAACATGGAATCGGGATGTGCGAATTGAGTTGCGCTCGCTTCTATAGCGTGAAGAATCTGTGTATTGGTTAAGGTTGGATGAGCCTGCCATAAGCAAGCTACCATTCCACACATAATTGGAGAAGCGAATGAAGTTCCGTTCTCAGCCAATATTCCATTACTGGCCCAGTCAGCTACTATACTCCCCTCCCCTTCTGATGCCACTGCCGGTTTAACATCTCCGCCTGAACCGGGCCCTTCTGAACTAAAACTCGAATATACACCCGATGAGTTAACAGATCCAACAGCCAGTACACTATCAGCATCAGCAGGCGTTCCTATATAATGCCATGCAGTACCACCCATGTTGCCTGCGGCACAAACCACTGCTATTCCTTTGTTCGAAGCATAATTAGCTGCCCTTGCACATGGAGTGGTGTGCCCGTTCATACTGGCATAATTATGATTGAGTATGGAATCATCAAAGGTTGTATAGCCCAGTGAAGTATTGATCACGTCAGCTCCTGCACTATCAGCCCGTTCAGCACCGGCTGCCCAGTTATATTCTTCTACCACATATTCAGAATTTACATCCTCTGTGATAAATAACCAGTATTTAGCCTTCGGAGCTGTCCCAATGAGGCTTCCCGGCATATTCCCTCCCATACAGGATAAGACACAGGTGCCATGAAAATGACGGTCGGCTCCATAAACAGAATCATTTTCATCAACAAAATCATGGGTACCCAGAATCTGATTGTTGACCCTCAGGCTGTCAAAAGCCTTCAGCGTATCTGCATGTTGAAATCCTGCATCCAGAATGGCAATCACCATGCCCTGTCCCTGATAACCTTTGTCATGCATGCAAACCCCATCGAGCATACTAATCTGATTTAAAGAAGGGCCATAATTTAAACTGGCTGTGGTCGGATCAGAAGAAATAGGCTTGTGAGCATCGGCTACCGGAATAGTCCTGAACTTTTCAGAGGAACCAGCTCCGGGTGCCTGTTTAATTCCTCCTACAGGAACTGACCCAACCACAAAAGAGAGATTTGTGATGGCAGTTAACTGAGCCTGACCTGTAACTTTAACCACCACCCCGTTAAACCATTTACTCCGGATATGAATATGGGCACCCGTAGCCGCAACACTATCTACATAGCTTTGATTAACGGGAAGATCTGTATACTCAATCGGAACGGATTGATTCAGCCGGCGCTGAATAGAACGGGCACTCAGGAATGCGGAGGGAGTGGTAATGGAATAGGGTGAATTTTTTTTGTCCTTGAACTGTATCCAATAACGGCTAATGCCTACGGATATGGTCTGTCCCCAGGAGAACGGAACGATGCTACAAACTCCTATAATAACAAGAATAACCGATTTCAGAGATGTAGGTTTCATTGTCTTCCGAATTTATTGATGGTGGACTTGCAGATTACACCGCTCTTGATCCTGTTCAGAACAGAAACTCCGACTACAATATTATTATCTGTAACATCAATGACTTGTCTGGAAACAAGTCCTACATTTTTGGCATAAGTATTAATATATGATTTGTAATAGAGCAAGTTTGTGTCAATCTTTTCAATGACTTGAGCAGTAGAGTCAAAACTCATGCTTCCAACGGCCTGCTTCAGATTCACGGGGCCGTATTGATATTCGCAATCTCCCATGGTATTCTGGGCATTACCGTTCCAGGTGGGCTGGGTTGAATTTACCGGAAAGATCATCTTCACATATCGGATATTATCCTCCACCCGCTCATAATGTGTACTTGTTCGGGTACTGTACCAGACATTTTTAAGCGTCCAGGGAATGGAATCATACGGGCGAACAGAGTCATGAAACCTTACAGACCTTTCGATTCGAAGCGATGGCCTTCCTTCATTATCCGGAAAGACAGACTGCACGTACTCTTTGAGCTGATATTTAAACTTGATTGTATCTCTGGTAAATCCATCATAAATCACCGAATCCACATCATAGATCACATACCGGCCAACGTCAGATGGGGTATAGGAATAGCCCATATCAAAATAGAGTTCATTATCCTTCTTACAGGAGAAGAAAAATAAAAGACCTAAGAGCATAAGAACCAATAATTTTCTCATGTGTCTGAATCTAAATGATAAAGCCTCCTCCAACCAAATCATTTCCTTCGTAGAATACAGCGCTCTGTCCGGGAGCGATGGCACTCACCTTTTCATGAAACAACACCTCCAGCTTATCTCCGTTATGATTGACGTTGGCCATCATGCCTGCGTCTTTATAACGAATCCTTGTAAGAGCAGAATACCCTTCGGGAAGTGAGGCATACTTTATAAGGTTAAAATTTCTTACACTCATCTTTTGTTTCTCGAGTTCCTCTTTTTTACCCAAGACAACCGTATTGGTCTCAGGTTTGATTTCAGTGACAAACATAGGCTCCCCGAAAGCTATATCCAGACCCTTTCGTTGACCAACGGTATAAAAAGGGTAACCTTTATGCTTCCCGACTACTGTACCATCGGCAAGTACAAACGCCCCTCCATCCACACGCTCTTCCAGATCCGTCACCTTCCGCTTGAGAAACGCTCGGTAATCATTATCAGGGACAAAACATATTTCATAGCTCTCGCTTTTTTTTGCAAGCTCTTCATATCCGCTTTCAATTGCCATCTGCCTGATTTCCGACTTCCGAAACTTACCTAGAGGAAAAATAGTTCGTTTAAGACTTTCCTGTGTGAGGCCCCATAGCACATAACTTTGATCTTTACTCTCGTCAAGGCCTTTGGATACCACGTATCTCCCATTCTCCAGTCTCACCTGTGCATAATGTCCGGTTGCAATAAATTCACAATCCAGCTGATCAGCTCTTTTCAGAAGGGCATCCCATTTAATATGGGTATTACAGAGTACGCATGGGTTGGGTGTTCTTCCTGCGAGGTATTCCTCCACAAAATTGTCAATTATATAATCTCCGAATTCAGCACGTATATCCAGGATAAAATGAGGAAAGCCATGGTTTACCGCAAGGATCCGGGCATCATTTATAGAATCGAGGCTGCAACAGCCGGTTTCTTTTTTAGACCCACCCGAACCGGCATAGTCCCACGTCTTCATCGTAATACCGATAACTTCATAACCTTCATTATGAAGCATCATGGCCGTAACAGAGCTGTCAATACCACCGCTCATCGCCACCAGAACCTTACCTTTAGTTGTCCCCATCATTTTCACCCTTTTGTGGGGGTCCTCCATTGTGTTCAAGCTCATTCTTTTCTTTATTTTCTTCCAGCCCATCTTTAATGAGCTTATCAACATCAATATTCGGTTTCCCTTGGAGATTTCCGTTTTTAAACTCATCTATATGGTCTACCTTCTCAATTCCACATTTATAAAAATACCATTTTCCGTCAGGGAGGCAGTTATGGTAGTTAGCTACAATCCTCTTTTGCCCAGCGGGGCAATAATAGGTTACAACGCCTTCGAGGCAACCTTTCACGAATGTTCCTTCTGCTTTTAAGGTCCCGTCTGAATCATACTGTTTCCAGGGTCCTTCCTGAATATCGCCTTTATAGGTATATTCTTCAGCAACTTTTCCATTCACAAAATAGGTAATACTCTTACCCTCCTTCTTTCCTCCTAAATAGGCTTCTCTTGAAACAAGAACGGTATCGGAAGAGAAAAAGGTCCACACACTGTCCCTGACCTCTCCCTTATACTTTCCTCTTACCCAAACATTTCCATTGCGATGGTACATGGTCGTATTACATGATTTGCCATCTCTTGCAAATAAAGAAATTGCCGTGAGTGCTCCATCTTCATCAAAATACTTGAAAGTACCTGTTGGCTTGTCGTTTCTGAAATATCCTTCGTAAATCGTCTTCCCGTTTTTATCCGTTTTTCTGAATTTTCCCTGCTTCATCCCTTTAGAATCTACCCAATTGATAGAATCATGTTTGGTCCCAAACTCTGTTTGTCCCCAAACCGGAACAAACCAACCCAGGCAGAGAATCAAAAACAGGTAAGAAGAGGTGAATTTCATGCTCTGAAACATCATACGAAGATACGCTTTTTAAGAATGGATTCCACCATGGAAGGCTGCCTTTCAGGGAATGAGAAATTCCTTATTTTAGCGGAATGAAGTTGAAACAGAAAGGGTTAAGCCTTCTCAAAACTACTCTACTGCTTCTGTTCTTCATGAGCATAGCAGGTGGTTGTGCTCTCTTCAGGCCGGCTCCCCAGAAGCTTTTCCAGTATGCCAGGACCTATGAACCTTTTGATGCCATCATTGTTCCGGGCATCCCCCTTCGCAATGGGGGTACCTGGGATTCTATTATGAAAGCCCGAGTGCTTTGGTCCGTATTCCTCTATAAAAAAGGAATCACAAAGAATATTATCTTTTCAGGCAATGCCGTTTATTCACCTTATATAGAAGCCCAGGCCATGTCTCTATATGCAGAGGCCCTTGGAATTCCCAAAGAACATATTGTAATAGAACCCCTGGCACTCCATAGTACGGAGAATATTTATTTCTCTTATAAACTCGCCAGGGAAAAAGGATTTAAGTCCATCGGCCTTGCTACCGATCCATTCCAGGCCGCACTGCTCTATCGTTTCACAAAGAAACGGTTCAGAACCAGAATCACACCCATACCTATCCTGTTTGATACGATCCGGACCATGAATTCGGTTAGACCTGTCATTGACCCCCAGCCTGCCTATGTGGAGAACTGGAAGTCTATCATAGAAACACAAAGTGCCCGCTTCCGGAGAAGGGGCACTCGTGGTAAAAACATTCACTTCGAAAAGCGAAGAATGGATGCGCTCTGAGTTTTAACGGATGAGCGTGATCCTTTTTGTTTCCAGCTGATCATTTGCTTTGATCCGAACCAGGTAGGTACCGGTGCTCAGTCCGCTCATCTCCATCACCGACTGATGTTCGCCTGCATTTTGAGTTAACAAGCTTTCGGCAACCAACACCGTTCTGCCGGTCAGATCCAGAACCAAAATTTCAACAAAGGCATCCTGTTTCAAGGTATAGGTAATCGTAGAAGAAGAGGAAGCCGGGTTCGGGTAAATCTTCCAGTCATCCACCAGCTTCGTTTCTGCTATTCCGGTATACAGCATATGGTTCACCACGTTAATTTTAGTCTGGTGAGAAGCAATCCAGTACGGAAGACGCGCAGCCGTCAGCGTATCACAGGAGGTGGAAGTACAGCCTGTAGCATCAGTGATGGTCAAACAGATGGTATACATGCCTGGAGCATTGTAAACGTGAGTCGGGGTATAAGTACTATCCACTCCTCCATCTCCCCAGCTCCAGGTATTTGTAATATACCCTGTACCCAATGAATTATTGGTGGCAATGTAATCGCCAACGCTCAAAGGATCTGGTGTCAGAGTAAAGGAGGAATGGCAATTTGCTACATTCAAAACAAGATCCTGACAAACCTGACAGCCGTTTGCATCCCGAATACAGACTGTATCGGCTCCAACTCCATACCCCCCGAAAGAGACCGGACCTGTATTAGATAGGAGAGCACTGTGACCTGGGAAGAAGAAGGTATAAGGGGCAGTTCCACCGGCAGGGGAAGCCGTTATTGATCCATCATGGCAGCTGGAGCATGTTGGATCATTAATGCTCGTAGTTGCTGTCAGATTACAGATAACCGTACCCGTAACTTTAACGGTATCGCAAAATGAACTGCTGCAGCCCCCGGGAAAGTTCATGGAATCATTGATTGAAAGACAAACGGTGTATATTCCAGGAACATTATAGACACAACTTGCCGTTGCTCCGAACCCGGAAGTACCGTTTCCAAAATCCCAGTAATAATTTGTCCGGAAACTTGTATTGACAGAGTTATTCGTGAATTGAATGGTGTTCAAAGCCGATTGAAACTTTGTGTAATGAGCATGACAGTTTGAATCGTTCGACATCACAACTGCAGTAGTGGATGCATGACAACCATTCGCATCTGTTACTGTGAGTGTATAGGTTCCCACAGGTAAACCGGAAACGGATGAAGCGGACCCGCTCACCCCGCCTGACCAGGAATAGGTCAGTGTACCGTTTGCTCCATAGGAAGTAAGAAATGAGGCTGCTCCATCGGTACAGGTATTACAACTTGCATTGGTAACCGAGGTAAAAATGCCCATATTGCAAATTACCGTACCGGTAACAATTATAGAATCGCAAAATGAGCTGTTACACCCGGTTCCAACATTCCCGCTGTCCTGCATGGTAAGGCAGACCGCATAATGTCCGGGAATATTGAATACATGTTGAGGGCTTGAGGTCCCGTCTGATTGTCCGTCACCAAAATTCCAGCTATACCGAGTCATGGCCACAGCACCTGTTGAAGTGTTCGTAAAACTAATAGTGTTAGGACTCGTTTGTGCCCATGTAAAGTGAGCAGCACATGCCGCCCTTGCTTCTGCACCTGCTACCAGCAGGAAGCAGGCTAGCATGGTTTTGAAGAGGTGTTTTGATTTTTTCATTTTTATCATTTTTAAGAAGGTTAATTTCTCGGTTTGATTTCTGTAACAAATGTATCAGGGCTGCATTTGATAAACAAAGTTGTTTTCCATTATTCTTACTCGTTCAACACTAATAATTACTGCTTAAAGCACCTTCTTTCTATAAAATGCCATCTAAGCAGGTGTGTTCCCATGCTTTTTTTTATCCTCTGTTCAGAGATTGATTATAAAACATAGAACCCATTAAATACAAAGCCAATGAGGTCAATCCCTACCTGATCTCCTTCATCCTTCATTCATGTTAATTGAATATCTTTGTAAAGTAAGCATTCGTTTAGGATTGGCGCACTGTTCCTTCTTCACCGCAATTTATTAAACATGAATTTCAAGTCGAAAACAATATACGTACTCCTATTAATGGTTATTTTGGCGTTGGGTTCTATGACCTCCTGTGTAGACCGCAGGCCAGTGCAGGCTTCTGCCCCACCCCCTCCACCACCGGTACAAGCCTATCAAATGCCGCCCCCACCGCCCTGGGCACCTTTTTATTATCATACCGACCAAGTGAGATATTATTACTTACCGGATATGCAATGCTATTATGATGTTTACCTCCAGCAATACGTTTATTTCGATGGCTTTCAATGGGTTCATAACAGCTTTCCTCCCCCTTCCTATACGGGCTATGATATGAATAACTGTTACGTGGTCGTGCTTAATCAGGGAGTCAATACTCCCTGGGTGAATCATAATGCCTATGTGGCCAATTATCCCAGGGGCTATTACAATAATTCTAATTCCGGAAATAACGGTTCAGGCAATACCGGACAGTCGAGGAGGGGTTATAATGAAAACGATAAAGCATTCCTGACACCCAATACCGGAACAAGAGTGAATTCAACACCTGCACCGGCATCTAACCAACCTAGGGAAAAGACAAAACAACAGCAACAGGCGGTTCAGGAAACACCTGCGTCTGCCCCTGTTAAATCCGAAAACTATAATCAACCAGCTCCGGCAGAACATAAGGAGCAGCCTGCCCCCAAAGCCAAAGAGAATAAACCTGCCCCTGCACCCAAACCTGCAAAAAAGGCTCCTGCCAATACCCAACCAGGTAAACAATCTGGCAAAAAACAAGACGGAAACGGGTACTGAATCTGATTTTATTCCTAAGACCAGAATTGCTTAATCAAGTTATCTTGCTTACCTTGTTTAAACGAATTCGAATTATGGCGCTTACCATCAGATTATCAGCAAATTACAAGAAATAAAAGCATTCTCCCTACTCGGAAAAAATAAATATTTTTGCAACCCAACCTTTAAAAGAAAAAGCTCATCTAATGATTAGGCTGGTTATGACCTAACTTGCTCTTAGAACCCACACACAATTTTTTTTAAAACCACAGAAACTAGTAAGCACTATGAAAAAGAAACGCCTACTCACATTAATCGGAGCAGCTTCACTCCTGGCTATTTCGGGATTTACTGTAGTCAATTCAAATGGATCGTTAACAGGCTATACTGATTCACCCCCTGATGGACCGGGAGACTGTACCGGATGCCACCGCGGTGGAGCCGCCACACCCACCATCACTTTTACCGCATCGCCCGCATTCGGAAGTGGAAACACCTATGTCCCTAATGTAACGTATACTATTTCGATAGGAGAAACAGGATATCCTTATTTTGGATTCGATTTTGAAATGTGCAATGGCAATACTGCTACCGCAGTTGATGGTGGAGTTTTTGGTGCCGTTGTTACTCTTTGCCACCTTACCCCCCCTTCAAGTCCTTACCCAACTAATATTACACAAAATGCAAGGATCCCAACAGCGAGCAAAGCCCAGTTCAAATGGACAGCACCGGCAAGTGGTAAATGCTATGCTTACATGTGCCTGAACGGTGTAAATGGTGATGGTACTGTCAACGGTGACAAAGCTCTTCCATGGACCCTGATCCTTAGCCCTTCCCCTGCCGGCATCTCTGAACTTGCTGATAGTAAAACGAACCTAAGCTTCTTTCCAAATCCTGCTTCTGACAACCTGAATTTGTCCTATTTCCTGGAAAAAGCCAGTACCATTCAAATTCAGATCTTCAATATGGAAGGAAAGAAGGTAGCTGATTTGTTTAACCAAAAGATGGACGCAGGAGCACAAACGTATACTGCAACCCTTCCAACTGACTTAGCGAAAGGCACCTACCTGCTTAACCTCCTTGTAGATGGGCAGCCAACAATGAAGAAACTCATCATCCGATAATCACATTTGACAATAAAAAAACCGGTCAGTTAATTGCTGACCGGTTTTTTTATGCTTGGAATTTTCTCAGAGGACGAATTCAACTCTCATATCGTCAATAAAGATATCTTCTTTACTGATGTTCCAGGGATAGATGCTTACGAAGTTACTGAGCGCATTAGCATCATTCTTGTAGAGATTACACTCCCCGCTGATCTCAACCCAGTGTCCTGTTATCTGGGCCAGATCCTGTATATGTTTTGCTTCCCAGAGGATATTTTTCTTGTCTCCTGCGTCAACGGCAACAACGATCTTCCCCTGTGAATTCTGATTTTTCAGAAATACCTGCATGCTATACTTTACCTTTCTGATAGGAAGGGGGCTGATATCATCAAACTTAAGCCGAAGGGTGGGTCCGAAAGTGTGGACTGAATCCATTCTATAGGCGAAAACCCCCGAATATACCGGAAACTTGCATAAATTAATGCCCGGAGTCCATCCTTTACAAGACTCAAAATCATTAAAATACACCAGGCCTTTTTGTTTTGAAGAGTGGTTACAGGAGGCACATACGAGCAGGATGCTTGCAACTGCTAAAATATTTTGAAAGTTCTTTTTCATAGATCTTTTAGGAATTTTTGGATTTAAGGATTTTTGGATTTAAGGATTTAAAAGTTTCGGGGTTTTAAAAAAGACAAATCCCTAAATCCAAAAATCCTTAAATTCCTAAATCTCTTTTTCAACATCCTGATTAATTATTTTTTCAATGGAGTATTGGGCCTTATTATTTACAGAAAGAAAGATTCTCCCGATATATTCACCAATCATGCCTATACTCATTAAAATCAATCCTCCGAAAAAAATGATGAGTAGCAAGAGGGAAATCCATCCCTCCGTGCGATGATCGGAGTATAAATATTGGATAAGATAGGCAACCGCTCCAAGAAAAGAAAGAAAGGCAATGAAAAACCCTGTACCGGTGATGAGACGCAAAGGATAGATTGAATAATTGGTCATATGATTAATGAAGACAAACATGGACTTGATAAAGTTATAATTCCCTTTTCCATGAAGTCTTTCATGATGCGGCACTTCTACCTGGGTAATATTGGAAGTTATAGAAAGCAATGTGGCATCAATGTATGAATAAGAGCTTTTGAATTCGATCATTTCGTCAACCACTTCTTTCTTTATGATCTTGAATGGAGAGAGATAAAGTTCTTTGGGTTTTTGGAGTAGTCTTTCCGAAAGCTTCCCATTCACCCAGCTCCCAAAGTTTTTCCATGCTTTTTGCTTCTTATTAGAGAACCGGGCGTAACAGGCATCATAGCCCTTTATGCATTCGGAGTAGAGGATGAAAATGTCTTGTGGGGCGTGCTGGAGATCGTCATCCATGATGACCACATACTCGCCTTTCGCCAGTCTAAGACCTGCCAGAATTGAATTATCCTGCCCGAAATTTTTTCGGAGGCTAACCCCTTTTACCGATGGGTTAAGACCGCAGATCTCCACTATTTTGCCCCAGCTTCCGTCAGTACTTTTGTCATTTACGAGTATAACCTCATAGGAATTGAAATCATGGAAAGCCTCCAAAATAGCTTCATGAAGTGCAATCAAACACTGTTCTGAGTTAAATACAGGTATTACAATGCTAATCTTCATGTTTTCTTGTTTTTACCCAGTCTAATCTTTTTTCCGATTCAGGTAAAGACCCACGCATCCGTCAAATACATATTAAAGAGGTAAGTCTGCCAAACTATACAGGGCAAACTTATAAGTATCAGAATAATCCATTTTTGCCTGACATTGAAATACTCCTCTAGAATGAGGAAGCATGTAATGATCAGAAAAAGGAACAAACCGGAGCTCTTCATACTCCAATGAGGTACCCCATATGCAACCAAACTAAGAAATACGGCCAGGCCGCAAAGACAGGTAGCAAAAAATGCTATTCTTTTAAACAAAGATAACTTTGAAAGCTTAGCCGGCAGCAAAAATAGAATAATATACAGGAAGGGAACGGAGAGTGTATAGCGATAGAAACCATTAATCACATTTCCGCTGGTCAGAGCGAAATAAACAAGGTTTATGGCAATAAACAATAAGGAAATCAGGAAGAGATATTCCCTTTTATGATTTTCCCCTGAGTTAAAAAACGGAATGGGCTCTTCCCGACAATCTTTTCGAAGGCTTTTCAAGGAGAGGACAAACAAATAAACAATGGCAGGAATGGCCAGGAAGAAGATAGAAAAAACCGACATTCCAAATCCTTCTCTCGACCAATCTCTGATTGGGTTCAAAAAACCTGATTCCGTTGGCCAGAGTTCGGTTGATTCGAAATAGGCGATGAATGACCCTGTATATATGTATTGAATACCTGTAACTGCTAGAAAACCAACAATACATGGGCCTAATTTAGGCATCAGATCTTTCAGATAATGTTTTAGATCTCGGTGTCTGAAGAGTAGAATAGTATCTGCGGCAATCAGGGCTGCAATAAACATAAGCGATGAAGGCCTAGTCATCGTAAATAAAAAAGCACCCACTGCATAGATCCAATATTTTTTTCTGAATATTCCGTAAATAGCGACAGCCAAAGTCAGAAGAAATACCGATTCGGCGTAGGGCAAATAATAAGTAATTGCGGAGGGTAACAAGAGGGCAATGGCAAGATGGAGAAGATTCGTATGCGTGTCTGATTTCATCAGATTTCTCTGGAGCAAAACCAATCCAATTCCGAAAAGGATGAAATTCATAAAGATGATCAGGATAGAATCAATTCCGGAGATCCTCCAAAGGAATGGGAATAGAGGATAAAATGCCGGCTTCTCTTTGTGATACAAGCTTCCTTGTTTGTACCCTTCATCTCTTATCTCTTTGAACAACAATCCATCCCAATGATATATTGCCTCACGTGTTAAGTGAACATAAGGCTTTCTGACATCTTGAATTTTAAGGGTATGCCCATTCCCGCTTCTTTCATAGTTAGTACTGATTTTCCCAAGAGTAGAATCATAGATTAATTTCTCTTGAAAGACCAGAAAGGTCAGGATGAACAATCCTAACACTCCTACAATAAGCACTAGCTGGTTTATAAACGGGATTCGCATTCCTGAGTAAATGGGCAGATGTCTGGCTCTTTAGTTAAGAATGAGGCTTTAAGAATATAGTCTTGTACTATTTGCCATGCTGACGGTTCTGTTCCTTGGTCTTTTCCTTGCGAAGTTGTTTTTGAAGTGCTTCAACAACGTGAACAACAGACTCCTCAAATGAATGGGAACAACGTTCAGCAAATAGATCATTCCCTGGCACTATAAGTTTAATTTCACAGATTTTATTATCCTTTTCGCTTGAATTTACAAGCTTAAAATGAACATCGGCAGCGATAATTCTATCGTTGAAATGACTAAGGCTGTTGACCTTTTCAGTAACAAAATGGATCAGTTCAGGTTTTGCACTGAAGTCAAGGGAACGTATTTCTATTTGCATAAAAAGGTTTTAGCTGCAAGTTATAAAATCTTTCCCTGCCAAGGCCCAAAACTCAGAAAATAAGCAATCCGGCGCAAAGAATTACCTTTGCTCCATGCATAACCTAAAAAAAGAATCCACGCTTCCTAAGTTCGGTATGGATCAAAAATCTGCCGAAGCAGAAACTGAAGTATTTAAAGAAAAACTCTTCGAACTCCAAAACTTACTCTATGCAAATCAGAAGCACAGCTTGCTGATTATCCTCCAAGGCATGGATGCATCTGGTAAAGACGGGACCGTAAGGCATGTATTTTCAAGTATGAACCCGATGGGAGTAAATGTCAAACCATTTAAGGCCCCTACGGAAGAGCAAAAATCACATGACTTCTTGTGGAGGATTTATCCGCATGTC